>Ga0207701_10005313_pt1 | contig 12958 bp, 10 predicted proteins | sample KBSSwiSSwithPhiX_FD_184294 | JGI IMG/M metagenome (GOLD analysis project Ga0207701, IMG submission 184294) | Switchgrass rhizosphere bulk soil microbial communities from Kellogg Biological Station, Michigan, USA, with PhiX - S5 (SPAdes) (version 2) | ecosystem: Environmental > Terrestrial >...
TGATCGTCGACCTCCATCACTTTCAGGAGATGATGAAGGCGCCGCGTGCCTACACCGATCGATTGATCTCGATGTGGCAGCAGATCGCCACGCGCTATCGCGGGCTGCCGCCCGCGGTCGTGTTCGAGGTCCTCAACGAGCCGACCGACAACCTCACCGCCGAGGTCTGGAACCCGATCCTGGCGCAGGTCATCGCCGCGATCCGCGAGATCGATCCCGAACGGACCCTGATCGTCGAGGGCGCGCACTGGGCATCGGCCAAGGACCTGCGCGACACCCTGCGCCTGCCGGAGGGCGATCGCCACCTGGTCGCGAGCTTTCACATGTACGCGCCCATGTACTTCACCCACCAGGGCTTCAGCTGGATGCCGCCCCACTACGACACGCGCCACGTGGTCTTCCCGGGACCACCGCCGGTGCCGGTGCAACCGTCGCCAGCGGCCGCCGCCTTCCCCGAGAGCCGGGAGTTCTTCGACCGCTACAACCGCGAGCCCCCCGAGACCAACCCGGGCGGTCCCGCGGCCATCGTCGAGCAGATGGAGATGGCCAAGGCCTTCGCCGCCCGCACCGGACTGCCGGTCTACCTGGGCGAATTCGGCGCCGGCATCAACGCCGATTCACCTTCGCGCGCGCGCTGGGCCCGCACCGCGCGCCTGGAGGCCGAGAAGCGCGGCTTCGGCTGGGGATACTGGGATTATTCGCGCAACTTCGCGGCCTACGCCTCGCTGGGCTTCACCGGAGGTTGGATCCCCGAGATGAAGGCGGCCTTGCTGGAGTGATCGCGCGGCGCGCGGCCGAGCTCTGCCCCTGCTCGTCTCCGGCCTGCTCGCCCCGGCGCGCCTCGGTCCGGCGGCGCACGCTGTCGGCCTTCTGGCACAGCTTCTCGACCAGCTCGCGCGCGCCGCGGGCGGCGCGATGCGCGGCGGAGGCAGCGGCGGTGTCGGCGCGCGCGGACGCCAGCGGGCCGGCCCGGTGGGCGGACGCGCTGGCCACGCGCGCCGCGACCTGGTCGCGCAGCCGGTCCCAGTAGCGCTCGCGCGCGGCGCCGGCGGCCGCGGTACCGGCGGCGCCAGCGGTGCGGCGGCGGGCGCGCAGGTCCTCTCGCGCGGCCTTCACCGCCGCGTCCAGCTCGTCCTGCTGGGCTTCCGCCGCGGCGCGCCGCGCCGCTGAGGCTTGAAATCGGCGGGCCGCGGCCTCTTCGGCCCCCTGCCTGACCGCCAGCAGGGTCTCGAGGGGGGTATGGGTCTCTTGGTAACTGGACATTGAATCCGGTGTTCGACGATCCTACCTTCGACGGGCATGAACGCCACCAGCCAGCAGATGGCCGCGCGCCGCTACCGGATCGAGCGCTACCTCACCGAAGGGGGCATGGGCGCGATCTACGTGGGGAAGAAGCTGGGGCCCGGCGGCTTCGAGAAGGACGTCGTGCTCAAGCAGCTGTTGCCCGAGCACACGTCGCGGCCCGAGTTCCGCGATCTGTTCTTCCGCGAGGCCAAGATCTCGGCCACCCTGGACCACGCCAACATCGTCCACACCTTCGACCTGGTCGAGTCGGACGAGTCGCTGTTCATCGTGATGGAGTACGTGCGCGGCGCCGACCTGCGCACGATCTGCCGCCGCGCCAAGCTGCGCCGCCGGCAGCTGGCGCCCGCGGCCGCCATCCAGATCGCGCTGGAGATCCTGGCCGGCCTCAGCTACGCGCACACCCGGCGCGATCCCCACGGTAATTCGCTGGACATCATCCACCGCGACGTCTCGCCGTCCAACATCCTCTGTTCGGCCGAGGGCGAGGTGAAGCTGTCCGACTTCGGCATCGCCAAGGCGGCGACTCACTCGTCGGTGTTCTATCGCGTGCGCGGCAAGGTCGGGTACATGTCGCCCGAGCAGGCGCGCAACCAGCCCATCGACGCGCGCACCGATCTGTATTCGGTCGCGGTCTGTCTTTACGAAGCCCTGACCGGCGAGCGGCTGTTCGTCGGCGATCTCAGCACGCCGCCCGACGTGATCTACGGGCAACCCATCGCGCCCCCTTCGTACAAACGGCCCGGGCTGCCGCGCGCGCTGGATCACGTGATGGCGACCGCCCTGGCCTCCGATCCCGACGATCGCTACCAGGACGCCCGCGCGTTCGCCGAGGCCTTGCGCCAGGTGGCGCACCACCACGGCATGCTCTCGTCGGCGCCCCAGCTGTCCGACGAGCTACGCGAGATCCTGGGCGACGATCCCAACCGCTGGCTGCAGGAAGACTCCGAGTCCTACCCCGCGCCCGAGACCCAGAAGATCCAGCCCAAGGCGCTGGAGGGCAAGGAAGCCTCCTCGATCGGCGTCGTCGAGCGATCCGATCTGTACCTGAGCGGTGGCGATATCCTGGTGGGATCGAAGTCGCCCACGGTGACCGGCACACGACCGCTGAGCAGCGACGACGATCTGGACCTGGACGCGCTGCTGTCGCTGGCCCCGCGATCGCGCAAGGACCCCGACCGGCAGGGCGATGGCGCGCGCTCGGAGGTCAGCGAGGTCTCGCTGCCGATTCCGGTCGACGACGAGGAGGACGACGTACCGACCTCGCGCTCGCGTCCCATCGACGCCACACCGCTGCCCCCGTCGCCGCTGCCGCCGCCCCGGCCCTCGGGCTCCGGCCGGGTCGTACCGCCGCCGATCCCGGCGCGCGCGGCACCGCCACCACCGCTGCAGGGCCGGATGGCGGCGCCGCCACCCCCGCCGCGGCCGACGCCGCCCCGCCCGCCCTCGGTGGTGCTGGAGTCGCCCTTCGAGAGCGAGGACGAGACCGTCGACGCGCCGGCCGAGGAGTTTCCCTTCACGCCGGCGGTGAGCACCCACTCGCTATCGCCGGCGCGGGGTGTTCCGGTACCCGCAGCCTCTTACGCGCGCGAGTCACCGTCGGGCCCGGCGCCCGCAGGGCGCGACACCCACCTGCCGCGGCCGTTCGCGGGCGCAGCGCAGCTGCCGGCGCCATTCCCCGGGGCGCCCCACCTACCGCCGCCCTTCGCGGGCGCGCCGCACCTGCCGGCGCCTTATCCTCAGGATCACGGCGCCCACGGCAGCGCCAGCGGCCCCCACCTGCCGCCGCCCGGGCCGGCGTTGCCGCTGCCTCACAACGGATTCGCTGCACCGCCCCGGTTGACCCCCCACCGTCCGCTGCTGGCGCCGGCGCCGTTCCTCACGCCGCCACGGGCGCGCCCCGCCGCGGATCGCGGCGGGCCGCACCGGCTGGTGGTCGCGGCGGTGCTGCTGGCCGCGATGCTCGGCGGCGCCCAGCTGGCTTCGCTGGCCACGCGCGGCGACACCGACCGGACGATCCTGGCTCCGATCTCCGCCCCGACCCTGGCCCCGCAGACCGAAGCGGCGAAGGCGCCGGAGGCGGCGCAGGGCGCGCCCGCGCCATCACCCGCACCGTCGCCACATTGATGGAGAAAAGCGCCACCCGCGTCATCGATGTCAACGCCGCGATCGTGCGGCAGCACGGGCGCGGGCGTCTCCTGGTCGTCAAGGGCAAGGATCGAGGCGAATCGATCGCCGTCGGCGATCACCCGATCACCCTGGGTTCGGGCAGCGGCAGTGACGTCCTGCTCTCGGATCCCACCGTGTCGCGCCGCCACCTGGGGGTCTCGCCCGGCGAGGACGGGGTCATCGTGCGCGATCTGGGATCCACCAACGGATCGTTCGTGCAGGGCGCGCGCTTCCAGGAGCTGACCCTGGGCTTCGGCGCCGAGGTCACCATCGGGCACACGGTGCTGAAGTACGTGCCCGACGAGGAGGCCCTGGATCCGATGCCCGCCGAAGAGGAGGCCTTCGGCTCGCTGGTCGGCCGCGATCCCAAGCTGCGCAAGCTCTTCCGCCTGCTGGGCGACGTGGCCGCCAGCGATGCCACCGTGCTGCTGGAGGGCGAGACCGGCACCGGCAAGGAGCTGCTGGCCGAGGAGATCCATCGCCACAGCACGCGCCGCGACGGTCCCTTCGTGGTCTTCGACTGTGGCGCGGTCCCCAGCGAGCTCATCGAGTCGGCGCTGTTCGGGCACGTGCGCGGCGCGTTCACCGGCGCGATCTCGGACCGGCGCGGCGCCTTCGCGGAGGCCGACGGCGGCACCATCTTCCTGGACGAGATCGGCGAGCTGTCGACCGAGGTGCAGCCGGTGTTGCTGCGCGCGCTGGACAAGCACGCGATCCGACCGGTGGGCGGCGCCAGCTACGAGAAGGTATCGGTGCGCGTGGTCGCCGCCACCAACCGCAATCTGCGCAACGAGACCACCGCCAAGCGTTTCCGCGAGGACCTGTACTACCGGGTCGCGGTGGTCCGGGTATCGGTGCCGGCGTTGCGCCAGCGCCTGGATGACCTGCCCCTGCTTGTCGACCATTTCGTGCACCAGTTCTGCGGCGATCGGCCGATCCGGGTCAGCGATCAGGACCTGCAGCTGTTGAAGCAGCACGCCTGGCCGGGCAACGTGCGCGAGCTGCGCAACGTCATCGAACGCGCGTGCGCGCTGTCCCACGACAATCGCCTGGACCTGGACGAGGCCTTCGAGCTGCTGCCCGGCGCCGGCGCCGGCGCCCCCACCGGAGAGCAGGTCACCGGCGTCGACATCGATCTGCCGTTCAAGCTGGCCAAGGCCCGGGTGATCGATGCGTTCGAGCGCGCCTACATCCAGGGTGTGCTCGCTCGCCACAAGGGTAATCTGTCGGCGGCCGCGCGCAGCGCCGAGGTCGACCGCAAACATTTCCGCGAGCTGTTGCGCAAGCACGGGCTGCGCGAGTCTCCCGACTCATGAAGCTGTACGACAAGCTGCGCGCGCGCGCGTTCGACATCGGACGCAACCTGGGACGCAACCTGGGACGCGAGATGGCCGACTCCGGCCACGCGGCGGTCTATCTGCGCCAGCTGCTGCGAGGCAACCGCGCCGCGCGCGAGCACGTGCCGTCGCCGGAGGAGCAGCGCGAGCCGCCCAGGCGCCCCGTGCTGCTGATCCACGGCTACCTGGCGACGCGCGGCTCGCTCCACCTCCTGGAGCGCAACCTGGCGCGCCGCGGACACGTGGTCATGAGCTACAAGCTGGGGCCGATCAACCTGGGGGACATCCGCGACTCCGCGGGCCTCATCGCCCGCAAGGTGGAGTCGATCGTCGCCCAGACCGGCGTCACCGAGGTCGACATCGTGGGCCACTCGATGGGCGGCCTGGTGGGGCTTTACTATCTGAAGCGGCTGGGCGGCCGGCATCGGGTCAGGCGGCTGGTGTTGCTGGGAACGCCGGCGCGCGGGACCTGGTCGGCGATCCTGGGCCTGTTCACCGCCCCGCTCGGCCTGGCCAGCCTGCAGCTGCTGCCCGGTAGTCCCTTCCTGCGCGAGCTGGCCGAGATGCCCCTGCCCGAGGGGGTCGAGGTGGTCTCCATCGGCGCCGAGCGGGACTGGCTCGCGCCCCTGGGCTCCACGGTGTTGCAGGGCGTTCGCCACATCTCGGTGGCGACCGGACACTCGGGGCTGCTGGTCGAAGAGGAGGTCGCCGACGTCGTCGACGGCGTTCTCCGACAATGATCGCGCGAGCAATGATCGCGCGAGGTTAAGGCGAAGTTGACATCCGGCCCTTGGCACCGCGGGCCGGTTCATGAGATTGTTTGACGCGTCGGCAGGAGCAATATAAAATCGCTAAGTTTTGAGCACCTTTAGACCACCTGACGTGGTGCAAGGCGGGAGTCCAGTGGGCTCGGAAGCCGTTCAGTGGGCACTGAGATTCATTTCCGGCAAGTACCAAGGGGGTGAGTTCCCCCTGCGGCCGCACCGTGAGATCGTGATTGGCCGATCGTCGGAGCTCGACATGGTGCTGGTCGAGGACATGGTGTCGCGCAAGCACGCGAAGATCACCACCGACGACAAGACCGTCAGCATTCAGGATCTCGGCTCGACCAACGGGACGTTCGTCAACGGAGAAAAGATCCGTAAAGTCGAGCTGAAAGACGGCGACCGAATTTTGATCGGAACGTCCATCGTCAAGTTAGTGTACGTCGATGGCGAGAACACCAACGGCCTCTCGGAGACCGAGGCCCGTTCGCGTATGGCCGTGACCGCCAACCGTCGCCCGCCCACCAAGTCGATGTCGGGCAGCATCGAGGAGATCCCGCTGCCGGATCTCCTGCAGCTGCTGTCGACCAGCCGCAAGTCCGGCGTGCTGGTGCTGCGCTCCGACGGAGGTGTGGGCAAGCTGTACATGCGCAAGGGTCAGATCTACTTCGCCAGCATCGACGACAGCTTCAACATGGGTCCGCGCAAGGCGATCTTCCGCATGCTGACCTGGACCCAGGGCTTCTTCGAGCTGGAGCCGCCGGACGAGCGCGCCGTGCTCGAGGAGCTGCAGGACTCGACCGAGGGGCTGCTGATGGAAGGCATGCGCCAGCTCGACGAGTACCAGCTGCTGTCGCAGAAGCTGCCCGCGCTGACCGCGACCATCACCATCCCGCGCCCGCTGGAGCCCAAGCTGCGCGACCTTGGCCCCGAAGAGCTGGACGTCTTCCAGACCGCGCTCGGCGCCGATACCCTGCGCACGCTGTTCGACGAGAGCCCGCTCACCGACCTCACGGTGGCCGAAAAGCTCAAGACCCTGCTCGACAAGGGTTACCTGATCGCCAACACCTGAGACGCGTGCGGGCCGCCTGGGCGCTGGCGGCCTCACACTGTCAGCGTCAGGCCTTCGGCGCCAGCCACCAGCTCGATGTCGCTGGCGCCCTGCGCGTCCAGCAGTCGGCGGCCCCGCTCGGCCAGGGCGTCGACATCGGCGTCGCTGTAGTCCTGGTCGTAGTGGAACAGCACCAGCTTCTTGACCTGGGCGCGCGCCGCGCACAGCACGGCGTCCTCGATCGACGAGAAGCCGCGCTCCAGATAGCGGCCGCGGTCCTCGGGCGTGTAGGTGCTGTCGTGGATCAGCACATCGGCGCCGCGGTAGAGGTCGATCGACGACGGCGGCGGCCCGCCCGCCGCGTAGCCGGCGTCGCTGGCGTAGACCACCGTCTTGCCCTCGCTCTCGATGCGGAAAGCCAGCGCGCCGCTGCGACCGTGCGGATTGGTCCGCGCCGTCACCCGGCAGCCCTGCACCGCGAAGGGCACCCCTTCGGCGACCGCCACGATGTCGATGGTCGCGCCCATGTTCTTCAGGGTCTGGACCGGGAAGTACTGCGGCGCCATCTGGCCCTCCAGGATCCCCTCCAGCATCGACGAGCTCTTGCCACCGCCGAAGATGGTGAAGGCATTTCCCGGCACGTAGAGCGGGATGAAGAACGGGAAACCCTGGATGTGGTCCCAGTGGGCGTGCGACAGCAGGATGCTGGCCTCGCCGCGGCCGCGCCCGAACGGGCCGTCCATCAGCGACATGGCCAGGTTGCGCGCGCCGGTTCCGCAATCGACGACGATCAGTCCACCTTGCGGGGTGCGCAGCGAGACACAGGAGGTGTTACCGCCGTAGCGCACCGTGGCCGGCCCGGGCGCGGGGATCGAACCCCGCACGCCCCAGATCGTCAGCTCCATCGCTATTCCCGCCCCAGGACGAGGTCCATGCCCTCGTAAGCGGCGACCACCTCCAGCGCGAGCTTGTCGCGCGCCGCGATCGCGCGCGCGTCGGCCAGGATCGCGTCCACCTCGCCGTCGGAGCGCTCGGGCGCGTGATGAAACAGCGCCAGCTGCTTCACGCCCGCCTCACGGCAGATCTCGATCGCGTCGGACGGACGCGAGTGCCCGTAGTGCGGCAGGCGGCGGTAGTCCTCGGTGGTGAACATGGTGTCGTAAATCACCAGATCGGCGCCGGCGCACAGGCGCACCACCCCCTGCCGCATCGCCGCCAGCTTGGCGCGATCGGCCTTGGGCAGCTCGGCGCCTGGCGAGGGCGGCTGCGCGATGAAACGATCCTCGAACAAGATGTCCGAGAACGGCGCGGTGTCCGAGACGTAGACCACCGCGGCGCCGTCCACCGACAGACGATAGGCGGTCGCGATGTAGGGGTGGTTGAGTCGCGTGCAGGCGACCGTCACGTCGGAGATCTCGAACTCGGCCGAGTCCAGCAGCTCGCGAAAGGCAATGTCGGCCTTGGCTTCGTCGAAGGGGATCGGAAAATAGGGATCGTCGGTCTGCGAAGCGAACACCGCGCGCAGGTGCAGGTCGTCGCGCTTGCGGGCGTAGACGTGCAGGCTGCTGCCGGCCTGGTACAGCGGGGAAAAGAACGGCAACCCCTGGATGTGGTCCCAGTGGGTGTGGCTGATCAGCAGATGCACCTGGCTGGTCGAGCCCTCGTTGTCGCCCTGGGTCAGCTCCTTGCCCAGCTTGCGGATCCCGGTGCCGGCATCGACCACCACCCGCGTCCCGGCCGCGGAGCGGACCTCGACGCACGAGGTGTTGCCGCCGTAGCGCTCAGTCTTCAGTCCGGGAACTGGTAGCGAGCCCCGGACGCCCCAAAAACGGACCCTCATGACCCAGGATCGTCGCCAAGGACGGGGAAAAGGGGACCGCGCAGGGCACCCGCGCAGCGCGGAAGCATGGCGCCAGAATAACATAGCCCGCCAAGAGCGGAAGCCGCCCGCCCCCCGGGCGCCCCCCCTCCGACCGCGCGCCGGGTTCAGGTTCGCTTCCCGGTTTCGGTTTCGGTTTCGAAACCGGAACCGAAACCCCCTCGGGCGCGGCTATCTCATTCAGGAGGCCCGGCTCCGCCGGGCCGGCTAACTTCGCGAGAGCAATCCGGCGGGAGGGACCCGCGAGGATGGCTCCGCCCCTTCCCGCGAGTCGGGCGGAGCGAGCGTCCGCAGCGAGCGTAAGCGCCGGGCCAACCCGCCACCCCAGGGGGTGGGAAGACGAGCTGGCCCGGCTAAAACTGTTTACTGGAAGCGGAGACCTACCCCGACACGATCGGAGAGCGGCTCCAGCACTCCGCCAGCGACGGCCGCCAGCTTCTCGGCGAGCAACCAGCGCCAGGACGAGGGTCGCGAGGGAAGCGCCGCGCGGGTCTCGACCTCGACCACCACGGCGCCGCGACTGGCGAAGACCCCGATATGAAGCTCGTTGACCGCGCGCCCGCCTTCGGCCGCCGGGTGGCAGCCCGAGGCGCTGGCCAGCGCGACCACCACCGCCGCCAGGGCGCCTTCGACGGCCCGGCTGCGGTTGCGCACCGCCCCGACCCGGCTGCCCAGCGTGATGCACAGGTCCGAGGGCAACCACGGCCTGGCCATCACCAGCGCCCGGTCGATGACGTCGGCCAGGTCGCTGATGACCTGCTCGCCCGGCGCGTTGACCGCACCCAGGCAGCTCACCAGGCCGGCGAGCCCGTCCAGGCTCGCCTCCATGTCAGCAAGCGTCGGGGCCAGGTCGGCGCTGGTCTCCAGGGGGAGCGCGTCCCGGACCTGGACGGTGCCGGCGTTCAGGCGAGCCAGCTGGTTTCGAAACTCACCCAGCAATCCGGTCCACACCTGAGCGGGCAACGCGCCCTCATCTTCGCTGGGCGTATAGAGATTCGGGGTCCGGGAGGGGGCCCGCGCGGAGATGAGAAACGTCTCGTCGGTCACAGCGCGCGGCAGCGTTACAAGAAATGTGCCCAGGGAAGGCGCGCGCCGCGCCACGAGCGTGGTAGAAAACCCGCGTGAATTCGCCAACGTTTGATTCACCCAGTGTGCTGGCGCCGCGGCCCTCCCTTTTTCGATCTCTGCTTCGATCTCTTCTGGCCGCGCTGGCGATCGCCGCATCGCTCACCGCGATCGGCTGTGGGCGCAGCATTGGTGACGAGTGCCAGATCAATACCGATTGCAGCGCCAACGGCGACCGCACCTGCGACATGTCCCAGCCGGGCGGCTACTGCACCATCGAGGGTTGCGACCAGACCTCCTGCCCCGATAACTCGGCCTGCGTGCGCTTCTTCCCGGAGCAGTATCTCAGCAGGCCTTGCAACCCGGCCTGCGAGGACACCGATCCCCCGCAGTCATCCAGCCCGACGTCGCCAGCCAGCCGCTGCCCCGATCGCGCGCCGGTCTGTCAGGCCGCCAGTCGCACCGACGACTGCAGCGCCGACGAGGTCTGCTTGCCGGCCGGAATGTGCGCGCCGCGCTTGAACGAGCGCCGCCTGTGCATGAAGACCTGCGGCAACAACGACGACTGCCGCGGCGGTTATGTCTGCCGCGCCGGCGGAACGCTGGGCAGCGTCCCCTTGCTGGCCGACCCCTGCGCCACGCTGAGCTTCTGCGGCCCACAGATCAAGTAGCAACCGCGCGACCGGGGCGGCCGATAGCCAGGGGTGCTGCGCCCCCGCCCCGCCTGGCTGCTCGCCGCCGCGACCACCGTGGCGCTGGCGCTGGTGTCGTTCGCCTGGCGGGGAGAAGCTCGCGCTCAGGGCAAAGATCTGGAGGGAGTGGTCAACCTCAACACGGCCACGCCGGAGCTGCTCGAGCTGCTGCCAGGCGTCGGCCCGGCCAAGGTGCGCGACATCTTGCTCTACCGGCGGCGGCGCCCGTTTCGCACCATCGACGAGCTGGTGCGCATCAAGGGTATCGGCCGCAAGATGGTGCGCCGCCTGCGCGAGCACCTGGCCGTCAGCGGTCCCACCACCGCCCACGCGGTACGCCGCGCCCTGGAACCGGAGCCGCCGCCACCGCCGGCACCTCAGGCTCGCAAGCCGCCGGCACCGCCCCCCGCTCGTCCCCGCCCCAAGAACCAACGGGCGACCGAGATGCCGCCGGCGTGGGCCAACCACTGCGCCCGTCCTCCGTGACCGGGCACGGAGACCGATCCGTCGCCCTCTACTTGTCCGCCGTGGCCCCGGGCGGGGCCTCGCCGGATACCGGCAGAATCGGCGCCGCGTCGCTCTTCTCCAGCGTCAGCATGAACGACAGCGCGACCGAGCGGTCGAAGCGCACTGTCTCGCGCGCCGAGCGGTAGCCGGGATACTCGACCTCGATCAGGTGATCGATGCGATCGCGGGTCACCGGGATCTTGCTGGGCGTGAGGTCGATCAGGCGCACCCCGTCCAGCTTGGCGATCCCGCCTTCCGGCTCGGAGGCCACGTAAAGCAGCGCCGGCTTTTTCCAGGAGACCAGGACTTCGAGTGGCATCACCGCCACGTGAACGATGAAGGCCACCGTGACCAGCAGACCCGCCAGGCCGACGGCCACCCAGCGCCAGAGGCCGATCGGCAGCACCAGCGGCAGGGGCCGCCGCACCTCCCGCGGTGGTGGCGAATCCTCCAGGGCTTGCAGCGCGCCCGAGCCCTGCATCGGTTGCCAGGTGGGCGCCGACGGAGCGGCTTCGCGCGGCGAGGGGACCGCGGGCGCCGGCGTGGCGCGATCCTCGGCCGCCAGGCCCGGGCCGAGCGCCGACGGCGCGCCGCTGGGCGCCCACGAGCTGGGTGGGGCTCCGGTCGGGGGAGGGGTCGGGCGGGTGGTCCAGTCGATCGACTGGGCGGTGATCAGCGGCGTGGTGGGCAGAGGAGTGGGCGGCAGCGGCGCCTCGGGCGGCGGCGTCGTCGGGCCCGGAGTCGCCACGCTGGCCACGTCAGGACCCGACGACAGCGGCCGCGGCGGCTGCCGCAGCAGGTTGGCGTTGCTGGTCCGCGGCCGCAGGCCGAGCGGGCCCGGCGGGGTCACCCCCGGCGACGGCGGCGCATGGCGCGCGTCCGGACCTTGCAACGAGGGGACCGGCCCTCGCATGGTGGTCGAGATCGACGGTCCGCGGGCACCGGCCGTCACCGGCCCGTTCGACAGGGAAAACCCTCCCGCCCAGGTGTTGTGCGGCGAGCTCGCGGGCAAGCCCTGGGGCGAGGTGAGCGGTGCGCTCAGCGGCCGCCGCGGCGGCGGGCCGGCCGGCGACGGCGCGCTGGCGGCGGGCGGGGCGGCCGGCGCGGCCGCCGGCGCGGCACCGCGCGGCGCCGGGGCCGCCGGCCGCCGCACCAATCCCGGCCCGATCCCGCCGCCCGGGCTGGCGAGCGGCGGCGGCGTGGGCGGGAAGTTGTCGATGTCGTCGGGTGCCTTGGCCGCGGGCCCCGCGGGCCCGGGCGTGGCCGGCGCGACCCGCCAGGCTGGCGAGGTGGTCGAGGTCGCCGATCCCTGGTTGGCGCGCAGGCGCTCCAGCGGAGAGGGCGCCGCCGCAGGCGCCGCCGGGGTCGGAGCCGCGGTGGCGGTCAGCCCCGAGCGGGTCATGTTGGCGTCGGGACCCAGGCGGATGACCTTGGACCGCTCCAGCTCGCCGCGCGGCCGCTTGGGCGGTCGCACCACGCTGAGCAGGGCCTGCAGATCGGCGGGCCCGACCGGCGTGTTCATCTGCGCCAGCTGCTGGCGAATCGCCGCCCCGAACGTGCCGGCGTCGGGGAAGCGCCGGTCGGGCTCGGCCGCCAGCGCCTGGTTCAGCAGCGCCTCGAAGCTGGCCGGCAGGTCCGGGCGCACGCTGCGCGCGCTGCGCACCACGCCGGCGGCGACCTCGCCCCAGCCCTTGATCTCGTCGGTGATCTCGCGCAGGCGCTTGCCGGTCAGCAGCTCGAACAGCAGCGCGCCCAGCGAAAACACATCGGTGCGCCGGTCCAGCGGCGCCTGGCGCGCCTGCTCGGGCGACATGTAGATGAGGTTGCCCTTGAGCGAGCCCACCACCGATCGATCGTGGCGGCGCTTGGCCAGGCCGAAGTCCGATAGCTTGACCTCACCGGCGAACGAGATCAGCACGTTCGAGGGCGAGACGTCCCGGTGGATCAGGCCCAGCGGCTGGCGATCCGGGCCGCGCAGCTCGTGCGCGAAGTGCAACCCCTGGGCAACCTCGGCCGCGATGTGCAACGACAGCGCCTCCGGGATTATCTCGCCCTCGGCGGTGATCGACTCCATCACCGCGCGCAGGTCGTAACCCTCGACGTACTCCAGCACGATGAAGTACTCGCCCTCTTCGGAGATCCCCAGGTCGTGGATCTGGACAATGTTGCGGTGCGAGAGCGCCGAGTGGATG
>Ga0207701_10005316_pt1 | contig 12957 bp, 13 predicted proteins | sample KBSSwiSSwithPhiX_FD_184294 | JGI IMG/M metagenome (GOLD analysis project Ga0207701, IMG submission 184294) | Switchgrass rhizosphere bulk soil microbial communities from Kellogg Biological Station, Michigan, USA, with PhiX - S5 (SPAdes) (version 2) | ecosystem: Environmental > Terrestrial >...
AGGCGGCACGGCTGCGCATCCTGATCGACGGAAAGGAACGCCTCGCCGAACTGGTCGCCGACGGCGTCATGGTGGCGACGCCCGCCGGCTCCACCGCCTATAACCTCTCGGCGCAGGGACCGATCATTCCGATCAATGCTTCGCTCCTCGCGCTCACCCCGATCAGCCCATTCCGCCCGCGCCGCTGGCGCGGCGCGCTGCTGCCCGACGGCGCCAAGGTCGCGATCGAGGTGCTGGAAGCCGAGAAGCGGCCCGTGGCGGCGGTCGCCGACCACGACGAGGTGCGCGACGTGCAGTCGGTCGAGATCACGATGGACCGCAAGATCTCGATCCCGATGCTGTTCGATCCGGGCCACAGCCTGGATGAGCGCATCCTGCGCGAGCAGTTCGGGCATTGAGCCTCTGTCATTCCGGGGCCGGCCGGAGGCCGGAGCCCGGAATCCATAACCACGAAGCTTTCGATCGACGCGCCTCATTTGCGTTCGCGTTTATGGATTCCGGGCTCGCCGCTTCGCGGCGCCCCGGAATGACAGCTTCCTTCCTCAACGCTTCCTTAACGACGATTGCCTAGCCTGAACGCGACGCCTGCGTACCGCCGGCGCGGGTTCGGCTGCGCCCATGGTCCGTATCGATTTCAACCGGCTGCGCTTCCTCATCATCGATGACAACGCGCACATGCGCCGCATCATGCGCACCCTGCTGCATGGCTTCGGTACGCGCGAGGTGTACGAGGCGGAAGACGGCGCGGCCGGGCTCGAAGGCTTCACGCATTATTCGCCCGACATCGTGATCACCGACTGGGCGATGCCGATCTTCGACGGGCTCGAACTGACGCAGATGATCCGCCAGCCGGGCGCCAACACCAATCCCTACGTGCCGATCATCATGCTGACCGGCCACTCGGAGAAGAAGCGCGTGATCTCGGCGCGCGACGCCGGCGTCACCGAATTCCTCGCCAAGCCGATTTCCGCCAAGGGCCTCTATCAGCGCGTGCTCAACGTGGTGGCCAATCCGCGTCCGTTCATCCGCACCAAGAGCTATTTCGGTCCCGACCGGCGGCGCAACGCCAATCCGAATTATGCCGGGCCGGAGCGGCGCAAAGGCGGCAAGGCCGACGTCATCAAGCAGCAGCCGTTGCTCGACAAGGCGAAGACGACGGCATGAGCGAAGCGGACAGGAAAATGAGCGACAGGAAAGCCGACCTCGCGGCGGTCTCGACCTTCGCCGATCACGAAGTGATCGTGCCGCCGAACAAGCTGAAGAAGGCGGTGCAGAAGGTGCTCGACACCACCGTCGAGTTCGATCCGGTGGCGAAGGCCGAAGCCGCGCTCGCCGAACTGTCGAAGGACTTCTCCGCCTGGATGGGCCAGGAATGCGACCGTCTCGACGCCGCCAGGCACGCGATGCGCGCCGGCGGCATCAACCAGGGCACGCGCGATGGGCTGTTCCTCGCCGCGCACGACATCAAGGGCCAGGCGGCGACATTCGGCTTTCCCCTCGTTGCGCCGGTCGCCGACAGCCTGTGCCGGCTGATCGAGCACACGCCGGACATGGCGCGGCTGCCGTTTGCCCTGATCGACCAGCACGTCGATGCGATCCGCGCGATCACCACGAAGAACACGCGCGGCGACAGCGTTGCGAATGCCGCCAGGCTTTCGCAGAAGCTGCGGCAGGTGACCGACGGGTTCCTCAGCCGCGAGAACCGCGACCGCCCGGATTACCTGGAAGACATTCTGTCGCCGGCGATCGCGCCGGGCTGACCAAGCTGCCGCCAGTCTCCCGCTCCCTCTCCCGCTCCCATTTCGACAAGCTAGTCGCAGAACTGCCGCGCCTCTTCGGGCGGCTTGGCACGATCGCCACGCGTTCGCTTGGACATTACCGGGTCTATTGCGGAAACCGCATACGATTCACGAGATCGGCAAATCGTGGATCGGGGCGCAGTCTGCCCCAGCGCGGATCAAGACGCAGCCAAACCAGCCAATGCGACCGCTCGTCGAAAGCCTTATTGAGGCTTGCGAACGCCGCGTCATTCTGGCCAAGGCCGGCGTGGACGAGCGAGATGCCGTAGGACGTCACGAACTTACGGCTCGCCAGCCGCTCCAGTTCAGCGAGTATTTCCTTCGCCTCATCGCTGCGGCCAGCGGCCGCGGCGACGAAGCCTCGCGCCGCGATCGAAACAGGCCATTCGTGCAGCACTTCCTCGACCTGCCGGAATTCTGCGAGTGCTTCGTCGTATCTGCCAAACTCTTGAAACGTACGCCCCAGCCAAAGGTGCGCTGGGGGAAAATTCCGGTTCATCCCCAGCACGAATTCCAACTGTTTGACCGCCTCCTCGTATCGGCCCGTGTAGAAATGGTGGAACCCGACGTCGGAATTGATCGACAAAGACAGAGGGTCGAGGTGGCGTGCGATCCGAATTTCCTGAAGAGCCTCTGTTGCCCGCCCGGCGGCCAGCAGATAGATGCTGTACCACTCGTGCGTAGGTGCATAGTCGGGATCTAGTGCAATCGCGCGCCGGAATTCCACGTCCGCGCCGAGCCAATCCCAGTCGTAGTACAGCTTGACCAGGCCCAATGACGCGTGAGGCTCGGCAAGCGTGCCATCCAACTCAAGAGCGTTAGTTGCATGCTGCCTTGCAGCGGGGAACGCCTCGGCTGGAGGGATATAGCTCAGATAGCCCAGCGCCGCATAGGAATCCGCGAGACCCGAATGGGCCGCCGCAAATCGGGGATCAATGTCGACCGCACGTTGGAAGCTCTCAATCGCTCGATCAAGAGCATCCTCCGATCTCTCATTCGTGGCGGCCTTGCTGATAGGCGCGGTAGGCGTCGGCGTCATTGGTGAGCGAACGGATCAGCTGTCGGTGCTTTCCGTCAGAGCGCTGCGTCCGCAGCTCACTTGAGGGATCTCGAAGCTCGAGGGCCACGGCCGCATCTCGCTTATTGACCTTGCCAACAAAGCGATAGCCGCGCGTCGGCACGGTCTGGATCAACTCCACGCCATCAGGTCCTCCGTCGAGGGCCTTGCGCAATGCGGAGATGTTAACGGTCAGGTTTACTTCCTCGACCAACGTGTGCGGCCACACCGTGCGCAGCAGATCGTCCTTGCTGACCAGATGCCCGCTGTAGCGAACGAGGGTAACGAGCAAATCGAATGACTTGCCGGTCAAAGCGATCTGTTTCCCGCCCCGCAGCAGCAGGCGCTCCTTTGGCGCCAGAGTGAAGTCGCCAAACTCAAAAACTTCAGCTTCTGCGGCATCCATTGCGCCAGCTTAGGAAATTTGCAGGAAAAACTTAAGGTAATTCCACAGACATCGCGCGGGCCTGCGCTGTACTCCACCGGACAGTCCCATCCCGGCGCCCAGGCGAAAGCCGCCTCTCGTTGGCTCGGCATGAGCGGAAACCGATGCGTCAGAGAGGAAGAAAATGGATATGTGGCCAAACCATGAGACAAGTGGAATCGACTTGCACCCACGTCGCGTCCCGCGGCGTCTGATTGCATGCGCCATGCTGATGTTGATCTCGCTAATGATCAAGCCAGCCATCGCGGCGCCTGAAGAGGACGCGCGAGCCACTTTCGATCGCTTCGTTGCCGCTCAGAACGCGCACGACATCAAGGCGGTAGAGAGCCTCTTGTTGGCCTCCCCGAATTTTCTCTGGATCACGCGTGGCGCGCCGATCTGGGGGCACGATGCAGCGCTAAAACGATTCACTGCGTTGTATGACGGAACGTGGCGTCTCGATCCGGAGTCTTCGGGCCTTAAAATCAGCATGATCGGCGATGGGGTGGCGCAAATCTACGTGCCAATCATCTTCACGATAGGGGCACCCGGCCAGCCGTCGCAACAAACGCGGTTCCTGATGAATCAGGTGCTGGTGAAGACGCCAAGCGGATGGAGAGTTTCAAGCATCCTGCCCATACCGGCGCCGGTGCCATAACGGCAAGCGGCGCGCTGGCTGCGCCGGTGCATCCGCTTTCGCTATCGTTACGCCGCAGCAATCATCAGGCGGCCGGTATCGTTCGCCGCGATCACATTGCCCATGTCGACGAGCTCGTCGCAGAACAGCCGCGCTTCTTCGCGCGCGGCTTCGGTGGCGTAGCGGCGCAGCAGCGTCATCAGCGGCTCGATGTCGCGCGCCGGCATGCCGGCGCAACTGGTCAGCACGCGCTCGACCATGCGGCGCTTGAGCCGCGTGTTGCCGCCGGGCTCGGCGTGCAGGCCGGTCTCGTGCATGCCCTCGATCGCGGCGCGGAACGCCGGATAGACCGACTCCGGCAGGCCGGCGCGGTCGTACACGGCCTTGAAACCCGCCCCGCGGCGATCATGCACCAGCGCGGCGACGCGGCGCGCGGGAAGCTCGGCGAGCTCGGCCAGCGCCTGCTCGAAGAAGTCGATGTTGCCCGAGAGCAGCGAGCGCAGCACCAGCCCGGCATTGAGCTGGCCGGTCTCGCGCAGATGGCCGACCAGCGGCGAAACTTCGGACGGCTCGACGTTCGCCGCCAGGGTCACGGTCGCCTTCTCGCAGGCTTCCTGCGCGATGCGCTGCGCCCTGCCCTCGTCGAGCCAGTTGCAGGCGACCGCGAAGCCCGCGAGCGTCTGCGACACCTTGATGATCAGCGCGTGGCGTGTCGCGACGGGAAGATCGACCCGCGCGAGCAGCGCCTCGCGGACCGCCGCGAGATGGCCGAAGCGCGCCACGATGCGGTCGAGCGAGAACAGCGCGATGTCGGCGCCGGGATTCTCGATCAGCGTCAGGCAGGCTTCCGGCGTACCGACCTCGGCGAGCGCGGCCGCGACCGAGCGCGGCAGGTACGCGCGGCGCGCGATGGCGGACTGCATCTCGCCGTCCCCGATCGCGATGGAATCGACCAGATCGGAATCGAGCAAGGTGGGCGAGCGTTCCAGCACGATCGCCGCGATGTGCGGCATATCGTTGACCAGCGCATGCATCACGGCGGCGGGCGCTTGCGCGCTCGTCCCGAGCGCCTCGGCGAGCGCGCGCCGCACCAGCGGCGACGGATCGTCGAGCAGCATGATCATCGCGCCTTCGGCCGCGATGCGGTCGTCGTTGCTCAGGTCTGAATAGAGATAGGCGCGGGCGAGCGCCGAGGTGGCTTCGGCGCGGTCCGCGGCTTCCGCGGTGCGCACCCATTGCAGGAAATGCCGTACGATCATGACGCTACCACTGACCAGACGCCGGCCATACGGGCCGGCAGCACGCAGTCTAAGCGGCGCCGCTTAACAAACGGTTCACCATAAACGTTTGGGATTCTTGCTGAATTCTTAAACGAGACCGGAGGCCGGAAGCGCCTGCGACGCTAGGCCGGACGGCGCGCGGTCGGACGCAAGAACTGGAACAGGTCGAGCGGCGCGTTAACGTTCGTGCCGCCCGTCGCCTGCGTAGTCGCCGCGGGCGCGACGGCATTGGGCGTCTCGACCGCGGAGAGCCGCCGGCCCCACAGCTGGCGCACCAGCGGCCCGACCGGACCCTGGTCCTGCGGCTGATAAATCGACTCGAACAGCGGCTGCGGACGGCCGACCACCGCCTGCGTCTCGGCCACCAGCGGCACCGAGGTCGAGGGCAGCGGAGCGGATGCGGTCGCGGCATTGATCGCGTTCACTGCCGCGGTGGCGGTTACCGGCGCGACCGCCGTCGCGTTGCCGGGCGCCGCCGGAATATCGCGGGAGAAGGCAAGCGGCGTGACCGGCGCCGCCGTCGCGGCGCCAGCGGTGGTTTCCCTGGCGGACGCAACCGGCCTCACGGCCATTGCGGTCGCGGTTCTCGTCGGCGGATTCACGGCGGCAACGCGGGTCGTGCCGATCACGTCATGCCTGCCGACCAGTCCGGCGTAAACCTGCTTGAGGCTGCGCGCCCCACCCTGCCTGTCATAGAAGATCGAGGAGTTCGCCTGCGCGGCGCGCGGAAAGTAATTCGCCGCCTTCGCGTCAGGCCGCGCCTCGGCCGCCTTGATGAAGCGCACGGCGCCCGACGCACCGAGGAAATGCGCCATGTAGAGCTCGCCGTCGGTCGGCTTGCGCCCGAGGCGGTCGTTCAGCACCTTGGAATTGGAGTTGGCGAAAGCGCCGGCCATCACGGCATTCGCGGTCGGATCCTTGCGCAGCGCCATGATCTCGCGCCGCATCGCCGGATCGTTGACGACGAACTTGCCCTGCGGCGTCCTGCTGATCGCGTCGGCATATTTGCCGTAGCCGAGCCCCGCGCCGGATTGCTTGATCGTCCCGAGCCAGGTCTGGTCGATGAACTGGAACAGCCCGGTCGCCGACGAGCTCTTCGCCTTGGCGTTGGGATTGAGGCTCGATTCGCGCATCGCCGTGTTCAGCAGATACTCGAAGCCGGCCCCGGTGGCGCGGGCGGCATCGCGGATCGCACCGGTGACGCGGGTTGCGACATCAGTGGTCGCCCCACTGATCCGGGTCGCGATATCGATCGCTGAATCCATCGGCGCGCGCCCTGGGTGGGATTAGCCTTGCTTTCCCGCCGCCTTGCACCATCGGCGGTTATGGTAAATGACGAGTTAACATGGAACCGCGGCGACCAGCGTTGGTTCCAGCGCAGGAGGAGAGGAATAGATGGGTGAGATGACAACCACGCGAAGCCCGCGCGGGGGCATGTATTACGAGGAGTTCGAGGTCGGGAAGCTCTACCGGCACACGCTGCGCCGCACCGTGACGCAGATGGACAACATGCTGTTCTCCAACATGACCCTCAACCCGCAGCCGCTGCACATCGATCGCGACTTCTGCGAGAAGGAGACGCAGTGGGGCCAGCCGCTGATGAACTCGCTGTTCACGCTCGGACTGATGGTCGGAATTCAAGTGAGCGACATGACCTGCGGCACCACGATCGCCAATCTCGGCATGACCGACGTGAAATTCCCCCACCCGCTGTTCGAGGGCGACACGATCCACTGCACCAGCGAGGTGCTGGCCAAGCGCGAGTCGAAGTCGCGCTCCGGCGCCGGCATCGTCGACCTGCACATCTGCGCCTATAACCAGAACGACAAGCTGGTCGCCGAGTGCAAGCGGCAGGCGTTCATGCTGATGCGGCCGGCATGATCCGTTCTTTCCTCTTCGTCCCCGCCGACAGCGAGAAGAAGCTCGCCAGGGGGCTGGAGAGCGGCGCTGACGCCGTGATCCTCGATCTGGAAGACTCGGTGGCGGCGGAACGCAAGCCCGCGGCGCGCGAGATGGCGCTCGCATTCCTCAGGCAGCACGCGCCGCAGGCGCAGCGCCCGCAGCTTGTCGTGCGCGTCAACGCGCTCGACACCGGGATGACCGACGCGGACCTCGACGGGGTGGTGGCGGGCAAGCCGGACATGATCCTGCTGCCGAAGGCCGAGGGCGGGCCGGCGGTGATCCATCTCGACGCCAAGCTGACCGCGCGCGAAGCGATCCACGGCGTGTCCGACGGCGCGATCAGGATTCTGGCACTGGCGACCGAGACAGCCGCATCGCTGTTCGTCTGCGGCAGCTATCGCAATTCAAGCCCGCGCCTGACCGGCATCACCTGGGGCGCGGAGGACCTCTCCGCCGAGCTCGGCTCCGAGACCAATCGCGACGCGAAGGGTCAGTTCACCTCGCCCTATCTGCTGGCGCGCAACCTCTCGCTCGCCGCGGCGTCGGCGGCGCGGGTGCAGGCGATCGACACGGTCTATGCGGATTTCCGCAACATGACGGGCTTGCGCGAAGAAGCCGAGGAAGCGCGCCGCGACGGTTTCACCGCCAAGATGGCGATCCATCCGGCGCAGGTCGCGATCATCAACGCGGTGTTCACGCCGACGCCTGAAGCGATCCAGACCGCGCAAGCGGTGGTCGCGGCATTCGCGGCCGATCCGTCGGCCGGTGTCGTCGCGATCGGCGGCGTGATGTACGACCGCCCTCACCTCACGCGCGCGCAACGCCTGCTGGCGCGGATCAAGCCGGCGTAAGCAGCGGCCGTTGTGCAACGAAAAGGCCGGGCGTGGCGCGGCCTCAACTCTACTCTTTAGCGCTGTACACCTTCCGCGGATCGAACACCTTGTCGTCGCGGAATTCGAGCGTCAGCGTCTTGTCCGGTGCCTTGCCGAGCGGAACGGCGCGGTAGAAACACGAGCGTCGTCCGGTGTGGCAGGCGCCGGGACCTGCCTGCTCGACCTTGATCCACACCGCGTCCTGATCGCAGTCGATGCGCATCTCGGTCACGCGCTGCACATGGCCGGAGCTTTCGCCTTTGCGCCAGAGGCTTCGGCGCGAGCGGCTGAAGTACCACGCCTCGCCGCTCTCGATCGTGCGCGCGAACGCCTCGGCATTCATGTGCGCGACCATCAGAAGCTCACCGCTGGCCGCGTCCGTTGCGATGCAGGTCAACAGGCCGTCGGCATCGAACTTGGGCGCGAGCTTGCCGCCCTCCTCGACCTCCTGCGCCGAACCGCGTTCGGAGAATTCGTAATCGTCGCTCACCGTGCCCCCCGCGCAAAACGATCAGCGCGCAGCGCGCACCATCGTGATGAAGCGCATCTGCTCCTGCGCGTCCTCGAACAGGCCGGTGAACTTCGTGGTCAGCGTCATCGAGCCGGGCTTGGCCACGCCGCGCATCGACATGCAGGTATGCTCGGCCTCGAGCATCACGGCGACGCCCTTCGGCTTGAGGATCTCGTCGATCGCGGTGGCGATCTGCGAGGTCAAATGTTCCTGTGTTTGCAAACGTCGCGCGTAGACGTCGATCAGCCGGGCGATCTTCGAGAGGCCGACCACGCGCCCGGTCGGCACATAGGCGATATGCGCCCGGCCGGTGAACGGCATGACGTGATGCTCGCAATGCGAATAGAACGGGATGTCGCGCACCAGAACCGGATCGTCGTAACCGCCGGTCTCCGAGAACGTGCGGTCGAGCACCTCGGCCGGGCATTCCTGGTAACCGCCGAACAGCTCCTCATATGCGTTGACGAACCGCTTCGGCGTCTCGATCAGGCCCTCGCGCTCCGGATTGTCGCCGATGTACGACAGCAGTGTGCGCACGGCCGCTTCCGCCTCGCCGCGGGAGGGGCGCGGAAGGGCAGGCGCGGGCGCGGCACGGACATGGTCCGACAGCGCGGGCTTTTCCGCAGGCATAGTGGCTTTGGGGAAGCTCTTGACGACAGCGTCCATGACGGTCTCTCCGTTCGACCGGCCTTTGCAGACCGGGAGTGTCACCGGGTGGCCGCGGCAGGCACCTGTCGGTACGGACGCCGCAATCCTTGAGTTTCGCCCGCGATTTAGCGGGTTTGGGACGCCGGGCCCCCTTTTCCAGCCCGTCGTCCAGTTCCTATATAGTCGCTAAGAGCGTGCACGCAATCAATGGGTTAAGTGTCGACTTGGTTGCACGAAGACTTGGTGCAGAAGGCTTGGGCGGACGGAACCGATGCTGAATGACGTCTATAATCGCCGGATTCTGGAGCTCGCCGGGACGATCCCGCGGATCGGCCGGCTGGAGAGTCCGGATGCGTCCGCGACCGCCCATTCCAAGCTGTGCGGCTCGACCGTGACCATCGACCTCAAGATGGATGGCGACACTGTCACGGATTTCGCCCACGACGTGAAGGCCTGCGCGCTCGGCCAGGCCTCGTCCTCGATCATGGCGCGCAATGTGGTGGGGGCGAAGGCGGACGAATTGCGCTCGCTGCGCGAGGGCGTGCGCAAGATGCTGAAGGAGAACGGCACGCCGCCGGCCGACGGCAAATGGGCCGATATCGCGGTGCTCGAGCCGGTGCGCGACTACAAGGCGCGGCATGCGTCCACCATGCTGACGTTCGACGCGGTGGTCGATGCGATCAACCAGATCGAGAAGAAGCGCGGAGCGGCTTCGGCCGGCGCCGCGACAGAAAAAACGGCGGCGGAGTGAACGTCCTCCACCTCCCTCGCCTCGCCGGACGCGGCCTGATCAAAGCCTATCGCTACACGCTCTCGCCGCTGGTCGGCTTCCACTGCCGCCACCTGCCGACCTGCTCGGAATATGCCGACGAGGCGCTCGACCGCTACGGGCTGTGGGCCGGCGGCTGGATGACGCTCGCGCGGCTGACGCGCTGCCAGCCCTGGGGCACGTCCGGCATCGACCGCGTACCGGATGAAACGCCGCCCGGAGCGCATTGGTACGCGCCGTGGCGTTTCGGGCGGTGGTCGTGGCGGAGGGAAGAACACTAGCGCCCGCAGGCCATATTATTTTTCCGGATCAAGCGACTGCTTGTTGGTTCACCGGCAGCGCGGCGCGAGCGTACCGATCGAGGATGCAAGCCCCATCGCCGACAGCGTGGTCCGGCGCGGCGGCACGCTTGCTCCTGACCCCGCCGACGACGTCTCGACCAGCTCGATGGTCTCGCCGAAAGTCGCGTTCTCGAGCAAGGTCTTCGGCGCCGACGCAACCCACATTTCCTTCGTCGCGATGGCGGGCGTGGACGCGACCGGCATTCCCTTCGTCGCAACGCCGGGCGCGACCGGCGGCGGCGAGCGGCCCGACATGAGCTTGATCTCCGCGCCGGGCCACGCCACAGCGACCGCGGCAGGCTTGTCCCACGGGTCGAGATCGCGGGTGAGCCCGATCGTGATGAAGCCGCTCCGCCCACACAGCAGCAGGACATTGGTCGTGCGGTAATGCTTCGGCTCGCCGGCTTTCGCCGCGACCACGAGCTTGCCGACGAAGAACTCGCCGGACTTCGTTTCCTCCATCATCCAGGGGCTTTCGAGAAACTCGCGCCGATCGATGCCGAACTTTGCGATCTCGTCGCGCGTGAGCAGGCGGATCGTTTCAAAGGGCGTCGCCGCAGCGGCATCGATCAGCGCCGGGCCGATCCCCATCTCCGACGCGTAACGCGCAAGGCGCGCGTGCGCGTCGTGGACGTCGGGCGCGTTGCCGGCGAGCCGCTTGCTGCTGGACGAAACAACCCTGCCCTCGCGGGTCATGCGCTTGATCGTGCGCGTGATCGAGACGCTGTGCACGCCGAGCCCGACGTCGGGCGCGACCTCCCGCTCGGCCGCGCCGATCAGGGCGTAGACGCAAGCCGAAAGACAGGTCGCGCGCGTGCGCAGTTCCGCGGCGAGCTCGCGGCCGGACCGCATGATCGCGTCGCACGCCTTCTCGCGCCGCTGCCTGGGGTCGCAGCCCTGCGGGATGGTGCGGCCGACGCCGGCCTTGATCTTCTGCACCCGCATCATGCGGCCGATTTCCATCGAGGCGGTCACCGCGCCGCCCGGCGAATGGAAGAAGATCGGCAGCTTGCGCTTGGCCGTTTTGGCCAGCAGCGCGCGCAGACGGGCCGCGGCACCGGGGTCGAAGGTGCCGTCCGCCGCGATCCACTCGGAACAGCCCGGGCCGCAGGCATTTGCTTCGCCCTTGGCGACAAAAAAGACGATCGGCGGTGCGGGCGGATCCTTCTGCGGCGCAGGCACGGGCTTGGCGGTGTCGGCGGGAGCAGGTGACTGCGCATAAGCCGTCACGGCGAACCACAAGGTTGTTGCGGCAATGACGAAACCAAATTGCAGCACCCGGCTCATCCGCCAAGTTTTGCCTACTCCAGGCCCGGGCGCAATCACGGGTCGCAGAACAATCGCGTCATCCTCCGTCGTCTCGGCTCACGGGGGCGCTCCTTCGCCAAGATAGGTCGACGTTGGCCCAAGGAATTGAGCGATCAAACGCTCACGACAAGTCTTGCGCAGGTCCAGCTCGCGTTTGCCCGGGTGACCCAACCAGTCGCAAACGCGCAGCAACATCTGCTGCTGTTGGCCGCTCGCCAAATACGTCTGGAACAGCTGATCATTGAGATACTCCTGGATTGGTTTTGACAACCACCAGCTCATCGAGACGTCCTTGAATCGCGGTTTCGCGGTCGAGTCCGCTCCATCAAGGAACTCGGGATAAACCGACACATGCGCCAATCGCCCGACGCCATCAACTGGTCTCGGCCCAGCGAGAAGCGTTGTCAGCCGAATCAGCGACAGATCACCGCGCGAGGAGCGCGTCTCGAGGAATGCGCCGACCGGCGCGCGGGCCCAGGCGAGAGGCAGGATTTCCGAACTCTCCGGAAGCGGCGGCATGATCGTCGCCCCCAGGTTCAACTCCTTGACGCGAGCCGCAAGGATGGGCTCGTTGGTGATCAGCAGGACGACCGGATCGAGGCCGCTCTCGCGCAGCGCCTCGGCAATATCGTAAGCCGTCGTTACGCCGTAGTTCTCGAAATAGCCCCCATCGACAATCCGATCCACATAAAGTCTGCCATCACTGCCGCGAACCGTACCGGGCGGCGAAATGATGGGAAATCGCGCACTGTTGCTGATCGCTGTGGCGATCGAGATGGTGCGGCGCTCATCCACCGCGGCTGGCAGGCCGCAGACCCAGTCCACCCGCAACTGGGCTGCAACGGAAATCATTCCGTGAAAATCATACGCGTCCTTGAACAAGCATCCCCCATCATGGAACGGCTTGAGATGGGAGGTTAGAATGCGCCGGCCGGTCGAGACGGAGGTACCGTTCAGAACCAGCATCGGACGCCAATGCCGATCCGACGGCGCCAGCCGTTCAAACGGGGCGGAGAGCGCCATCCTCCCGGCCGGCGGCGCAAGAGAGGCGTAGCGGCTGAAGGCATCGTCCCAACTGTCCTCCAGCAATGCCGCGCGATCCCGCGCCCATAGCCCGATGAGCGGAATTTGATCGCGAAAGGCCAGACCGATCACGACCGGCGACAGAAAATCCTCGGCAAGAATCATCTGAAGGCACTGCCGCCATCCAATTGCATTGCCGCGATGAAACCACTGTCCGCTGGGCGTGACGTCCGCGCGGCATGGCCTGAGCTCCGCGGCCGATGGCTGCCTGTCCTGGTGCTCGCGCAGCAGGGCTGTGGTCAGCGCGCCGCCCAGCGCTCCCCCTGATACGCCCGAGATCGCAAACAACCGGTTGGCAAAAGCCGGGGTGCTGCGGCATTCCTTGA
>Ga0207701_10005318_pt1 | contig 12953 bp, 10 predicted proteins | sample KBSSwiSSwithPhiX_FD_184294 | JGI IMG/M metagenome (GOLD analysis project Ga0207701, IMG submission 184294) | Switchgrass rhizosphere bulk soil microbial communities from Kellogg Biological Station, Michigan, USA, with PhiX - S5 (SPAdes) (version 2) | ecosystem: Environmental > Terrestrial >...
CCCGCCTGCGCCTTCGGCTTCGGCGGGCTCCTCAGCATGAGGTTGAGAGATGTTGCTCGGTTGACAGTTAAGCTCATCCAGGCCGCGCCGCGCTTTAACGACGCGGCTCGGCGTGGCCGATCACCCGCTTGATCGAGGGTGAGCGGCGGCGAAGTGCGCGCTCGACCTCGTCGATCTTTTCGTGCACCGCCTGCACCGCGAGCGCAGGGTCGGCGCGGCCGTGGAAATTGACGATCTCGCCTTCGTCGGTTTCGCGGACCCGCACGTTGTGCACGTCACGGATCATGCCGCTTTCGGCGGCAATCTCGGCAAGCGCCATCGCGACCGCGCGGACCCGCTCCGGCGGCGCCTCGCGGCCGGCGGCCTCCGGTGGCTGCAGCGGCTCGATGTGAGTGTCGACCTCGACGGCGGGGCCGAGCTCCTCGCGGAGCGCCGCCTCCAGCTTGTCGGCGATGTCGTGGGCGGAGCCCAGCGCCAGCTTGCGGTCGACCTCGAGATCGAGCGAAACGGAACGCTTGCCGTGAAAGTCGTGCACCGTGACGTGGTGCACGGCGAGGCCCTGGTTGCGCGCGATTACCATGACGCGCTCCTGCACCGTCTCGTCGTCGAGCGCGCGGGGGGCGGCGTCGACCCCGACCTCGGCGCGCGGCATCTCGGTGCGGATCGCCTTGGCGACCTGAACTTTCAGGGCTTCGACGCGGTCGAGCGGCAGCGTACGGCTGACCGCCAGCACCACCTCGACGAACAGCTTGTCGCCGACCGGCCGCACCCGCACGCCATCGACCCCGACCACGCCGCTGACGCGGCTGGCGACGCGGCGCACGGTTTCGGCGGCGCCCGGGGGTGCCGTATCGGTCAGGGTTTCGATGGTGCGGCGACCCAGGCGCCAGCCGGCGATGCAGACGAACACCGCAACGACGACCGCTGCCGCCGAATCCGCCCATTGGTAGCCGAACGCGACGCCGCCCAGGCCCACGAGCACCGCGAGCGACGACCACATGTCGGAACCGAAATGCAGCGCATCTGCCTCCAGCGCTTCGCTCGCGGTTTCGCTGGCAACGCGATAGAGCAGGCGAGCGCGGAAGAAATCGACCACCACGGACGCAATGATCACGACGAAGGCCGCGACCGTCGCCTCCACCACATGGCCCTGCTCGCCGAGCAGCCGCTTCACCGCCTCCCAGATCACCACGCCGGACAGCACGAACAGCAGCGCGGTCTCGGCCAGCGCCGTCACGCTCTCGACCTTGCCATGGCCATAATGATGCTCTTCGTCGGCGGGCTTGCCGGAGATGCGCACGGCGAAATAGGTCATCACCGTGGCGCCGAAGTCGATCAGCGAATGGGCGGCCTCCGATAGGATCGCCAGCGAGCCGGTCAGCGCGCCGACCACGCCCTTGGCCAGCGTCAACCCCGCGGATGCGGCAATCGATCCGAGCGCGACCTTTTCCTTCTCGCTTTGCATCGGACTCTTGAATCTTTTGTGAAAGGCTGCCGCGCTTGTCCTGCATCCAGATAATGCGCCTTGGCGCGAACGCAAAGCGTCTTGTTCGCCCGTGGCGGGCCACCTAAGCTGCAACCGACAATCGGAATTATTCGCAAAAGCGCCATTCAAGGCGCTTCGTTGGGAGAGGTTACGGCCATGGTTCATCTGGTGTTTCGCGGCGCTTTGTTCGCGCTTGCGCTTGCAGCACTTGGGTTCAACGGGCCCGCAAAGGCGCAAAGCTACCCCTCCAAGAATGTCACCATCGTCGTGTCGATCGGGGCCGGCACCGGCATGGACGTGCTGGTGCGGCTTTATGCCGAGAAGCTCCAGGCCGTGATCGGCAAACCGGTGGTGGTCGAGAACAAGCCCGGCGCCGCGACCATGCTGGCAGCGCAACAGGTCGCGACCTCGCCGGCGGACGGCCACACGCTGGTGGTGCTGACCAGCGCCGCCATGGCGATCAACCAGTCGCTGTATAAGCAGATCAATTACAGCCCGGAAAACGACTTCGTGCCGATTTCGCTCTATGTGAAGTCGCCGTTCATCCTGGTGGCCAATCCGAACCTGCCGTTCAAGACCGTGCCGGAGTTCATCAAGCACGCCAAGGAAGCGAAGCCGCCGCTGAACTACGCGACGGTCGGCGCGGGCGCGCTACAGCACCTGTCGATGGAGTTCGCCAAGCAGCGCTTCGGCTTCGAGGCGGTCCATGTGCCGTACCGCCAGACCGGACAGTCGGTGACCGACCTGGCCGCAGGCCACGTCGACGTCGGCTTCGTCGAGGCCGGCGCCTCGATCCCGCTGATCAAGGAAGGCCGGCTGCGGGCGCTCGCGGTGTCGTCCTCGCAGCGGCTGCCGCTCTTGCCCGATGTGCCGCCGTTCTCGGAAGCGGCCAGCGCGCCGGACTTCGAGGCGGTGTCCTGGCACATTCTGCTGGCGCCGGCGAAGACGCCAAAGGACATCGTCGACCGGCTGCACGCTGAAATGAAAAAGATCATGGCGGACCCGGACATGAAGGAGAAAGCCTCCAACATCGGCCTCATCCCGTTCGACACGCCGTCGGTCGACGGCATGAACGACTACATGAAGTCGGAGCGAGCAAAGTGGGGCTCGCTGGTTGAGAAGCTCGGCCTCAAGGGCTCGCAGTAGTCACCCATGCCCGGACGGTTGCAAGACAAGGTGGCGCTGGTCACCGGCGCCGGCTGCATCGGGCCCGGCTGGGGCAACGGCCGCGCCACCGCCGTCCTGTTCGCGCGCGAGGGCGCCAAGGTCTTTGCCGTCGACAAGAACGGCGCGTCGATGAAGGAGACGCTCGATCGCGTCGCCGAATTCGGCGGCACCATCAAGCCTCACGAGTGCGACGTGACGCAGAGCGCTGCGGTCAAAGCCATGATCGACGCCTGCCTCGCCGCGTTCGGCCGCATCGACGTGCTGGTCAACAACGTCGGCGGTTCGGCCGCCGGTGGTCCGGTCGAACTCTCGGAAGAGGCCTGGGACGGCCAGATGACCTACAATCTGAAAAGCGTGTTCCTCGCCTGCAAGCATGTGCTGCCGGTGATGGAGCGCCAGGGCGGCGGCGCCATCGTCAATCTCGCATCGACGTCCGGGCTGCGCTGGACCGGCTCGCCGCAGGTCGGGTATGCCGCCTCGAAGGCCGGCGTGATGCAGCTTTCGCGCGTCGTCGCCGTACAATACGCCAACAAAGGCATTCGCGTGAACACCGTGGTGCCAGGGCAGCTGCATACGCCGATGGTCGAGGCGCGGCTCGCCGGGCAGCGCGCCGGCGGCGACGTCGAGAAACTCCTCAAGACCCGGGTCTCGCGCATTCCCGCGGGCTTCATGGGCGACGGCCGCGACACCGCCCACGCCGCGCTGTTTCTCGCCTCCGATGAGGCGCGGTTTGTCACCGGCACCGAGATCATCGTCGACGGCGGCATGGTGGCGCGCTGCGATTGATGCCGGTTAAGATGCCACCGAAACCGGCCTCATCGCAGCTGGTCGGTCGCGCGCTGGTTCGAAACGAAGGGATTGCGGAATTGTCAGACCATAAATTCAGAGGCCGCCGCGAAGATCTGCGATTGCTGACCGGGCAGGGGCGGTACACCGCCGACCACGGCTACAGCGGCCAGGTTGCAGGCCATTTTCTCCGGGCCGACCGGGCGCACGCCAAGATTGCGCGGATCGACACGACCGCGGCCCGAAAGCTACCCGGCGTTCTCGACATCCTGACCGGTGCCGATCTGGTCGCCACCGGCTGGAAAGGCGCGCCGGCCATGGCGTTCTTCAAGGGCGTCGGGGGCAGTTCGCTTCGCGTTCCGTTTCGAAGCGGGCTTGCCCATGAGCGGGTCCGGTATGTCGGTGAGCCGGTGGCGCTTGTCGTCGCTGAGTCGGAATACATCGCTCAGGACGCCGCCGAGCTCATTGTGGTCGAGTACGAAGACCTGCCGGTGCTGGTTACGGCCGGCGATGCCATCGCCGCAGGCGCCGCTCGTGTGCATGACGAGGTGCCCGACAATCTGGCGTTCGACTACGAGTACGGCAACCGGGAGTCGACCGCGCCGGGATTTACTGAAGCCGCCCATGTCGTTCGCGTCGAGCTGCACGCGCAGCGGATTTCCGGCAATCCAATGGAGCCGAAATCCTGCACCGCGCTCTATGACGCCACGAATGAAACGTTCGAGATTTGCATCCCGACCCAGGGAACCGGCGATCTGAAAGCGTCGTTGTCGCAGATCACCGGCCTTGCTCCGGAGAAGTTCCGCATTCACTCCGTGGACGTGGGCGGCGGATTCGGCGTGCGGCACGAGGTCTATCCGGAGTTTCTCGCGGTGATGCTGGCGGCCAAGCGGACCGGCAAGCCGGTGCGGTGGCTCGGCACGCGCTCGGAGACGATGTCCGGCGACCACCACGGCCGGGCGGCTGACCTGATTGGCGAACTGGCGCTCGACAGCAAGGGCCATTTTCTCGCGCTGCGGGTGCAATGGCTGGTCAATCTCGGCGCCTTCTGCTCGAACTCCGGCCCGCTCATCAACACGATTGCGGCGCCGACCAGCTCGGCCATCAGCCTCTACAATGTTCTGGCAGTCCATGGCCGGCACCGGCTGGTCTTCACCAACACGACGCCGACGACCGCCTATCGCGGCGCCGGACGCCCGAACGTCGCCTATCTGTGGGAACGGCTGGTCGAGGAAGCCGCAGTCGCGACCGGGATCAATTCCGTCAGGCTGCGCCGGCGCAATGTGCTCCGCAAAAACGTATTCCCGATGAAGACCCCGACCGGCTCAACCTATGACAGTGCCGATCCCGCGCGGCTCCTGGACACGGCTCTCAAGGCGTCGGACTGGGACGGGTTCGCAAAGCGGCGACGCGCCGCGAAGCACGAGGGCAAGCTGCGCGGCATCGGGCTCGCCTTGTTTCTCGAGCCGTCCGGCGGCATGGGCAAGGAGCAGGTTGAGCTTCGCGTCGAGCCCGATGGCCGGCTGTCGATGTTTTCGCTCGCCGGCCCCTCAGGCCAGGGCCACGAGACCGTCTACCCGGCGCTGGTGGCGGACATTCTCGGCGTGCCCGAGGACAGGATCGATCTGCGCTACAACGATGTGAATACGCCGAAGCTCATCGGTGTCGGCACCTTCGGGTCGCGCTCGCTGATCAGCCATGGCGCCGCGCTCGCCAAGGGTGCCCGGGAAATCGTCGAGAAGGGCAAGGCGCTGGCGGCGCGACAGTTCGAGGTCGCGGCCGATGATGTCACCTTCGCCGACGGCCAGTACCGCGTCGTCGGCACCGACCTTTCGGTCAGCATGCAGGCGCTGATCGAAAAGCGCTGGGGCGAGGCCACCCACCCGCTCAACACCAATGTGACGCTCGACCTCGCCAACGCATTTCCGAGCGGCGCGCATGTGGCCGAGGTCGAGATCGATCCGCAAACCGGAGCTGCTCGCATCGTCAATTACGTTGCCGCTGACGACTGCGGCACGATCTACAATCACAAGCTGGTGGAGGGCCAGCTCCACGGTGGGCTGATGCAGGGCATCGGCCAGGTGTTCGGCGAGCACATCGCCTACGACCCCGACAGCGGCCAGCTCTTGTCCGGCACCTTCATGGACTACTTCATGCCGCGCGCGGACAACCTGCCGCCGATCGCTCTGATCGATTGCGGCGTGCCGTCGCCGGTCAATCCGCTCGGCGCCAAGGGCGCCGGCGAGGCGGGCGCGACCGGAGCGGTACCGGCGCTGGCCAACGCGGTGCTCGACGCGCTGAAGCCGGTGAATGTGGGGAAGCTGGAGATGCCGTACAGCTCGCATCGGATCTGGCGCGCCATTCATCAGGGCGCGGCAGCTTCCAGTTAAGCCGCGGAGCCATCAGATGGCTGCTGACCGTAAGGATGTGTGGGCAAGCGGTGACGCCTATGAGCCCTATGTCGGACGGTGGAGCCGCCTGGTCGCGCGTGAGTTTGTTGCCTGGCTTGGCGTGCCGGCCGGCAGAGACTGGATGGATGTCGGATGCGGCACCGGTGCGTTGTGCGAGGTGATTCTTGACCGCGCCTCGCCCCACCACGTGACCGGGGTTGATCCTTCCGATGGATTTGTCGCTTTTGCATGCCACAAAGTGACCGATCCGCGCGCGACATTTCAGGTTGGCGATGCCCAAAGCCTGCCTTTCGCCGATCGTTCTTTCGACGTGGCGGTTGCCGGCCTCGTCGTGAATTTCATTCCTGATCAAGCCAAAGCCGCGCGCGAAATGAAACGGTTGACCCGCCCCGGCGGTATCGTCGCGGCCTATGTTTGGGATTATGCCGGCGAGATGCAGATGATGCGCCGCTTCTGGGACGCCGCAATAGCCTTGGACTCAAACGCCATCCCGCTCGACGAAGGCCGGCGGTTTCCCGTGTGCCACCCAGAGCCTTTGGGAAATCTGTTTCGCGATGCCGGCCTCGATGATGTGTCAGCCCGACCAATCGATGTCCGTACGACATTCAAAGACTTTGACGACTACTGGACTCCGTTTCTGGGCGGGCAGGCCCCCGCGCCGGGCTACTGCATGTCCCTTACCGAAGACCGCCGTGCCGCATTGCGCGACCGGATTCGTGCGAGCCTTCCAATCAATAAGGACGGCAGCATTCATCTGATTGCGCGGGCATGGGCCGTTCGCGGCACGGTCGTTTGAGGGATCAGTTCGCAGCCACGCTCGATTTTTCAAACATCCCCGAAACCGTGGTGTCGGGATAGAGCTCCTTGAGCCGCGGATAGACCTCGCGGGCGAACATGCGGATGCCGTGTACGGTGTCATCGTGTTCGAGGAAGCCGGCCTGGCCCATGATCAGGAGATGGCCGTAGCCGCCGACGTGGTTCCAGTGCTTCTTGATCTGTTCGAACACCACGTCGGGCGTTCCGGCAAACATGGTGCCGGCTTCGATGGCGCCATCGACGGTGCCTTGTTTGGTGCCATGAGCGCTCACCACGTTTTGCGCGCCGCGCGCCAGCTGGATGTTCATCGCCACCGGCACATAGCCCGGAGGATTGGCGAACTGGGGCGCCACCTTGTTCGAAGTGACATACCACAATAGCTTTTCGGCGCCGGCGCGGGCGCGCTCTGCGGTGTCGCCGACATAGATCAACGCCGCATAAGCGAGGCGATCAATTGGAACATCCTGGCCGCGGCCGGCCTCGCGCCAGCCGCGCCGATAGGCTTCGTAGATGCGCTTGGTGGTGTCGAAGCCGGTCAGGAACGTAGCCTGGACATAGCCGTGGGCGCCCACCTGCGCGGCGCCGCCCGGGCTTGTGGTGCTGACCCAGATCGGCGGATGCGGCTGCTGATAGCAGCGCGGCCAGATGTTGATCGAGCGGTGGTGGAAAAACCGGCCTTCGAAGCTGAACGGCGCGTCGTGATGGGTCCAGGCCTTGACGATGAGGTCGAGCGCTTCCCAGTGCCGCTCGTTCATCCGCACCGGATTGCTGTTCGCTGGCAGAATCTCGTACGGCACCCCGCGCACGAAGCCGGCTTCGAGCCGGCCGTGCGACAATACGTCAATCATCGCCATTTCTTCCGCGACGCGGACCGGTTGCCGGCGGTTGGCGATCGGATTGCCGAGGATCAGGAGGCGCGCTTTCTTACTCTGCCGCGCCAGCGCCGCCAGCATCAACGGCGCCGCGGGATCGACGCAGGTCGCGGTCTGATGATGCTCGTTGAGCATGATCTCGACGCCTTCGTCTTCGGCGATCAGCCATTCGTCGATGTAACGGTCGTACAGCGCCGCGCCCTTGACCGGATCGTAGATGCGGTTCGGCAGCGACACGCGAATGGAGGGATAGCTCTCCTGCGGCGGCAGGTAGGGATAAGCGGTCTCGCTGAAGTGCCATGCCCTCATGTCATGCTCCGAGGAATTCGAGGACGGCCGAGGCGAGGGCCTCGGGCTGTTCCAGATGCGGCGCGTGTCCGGCTGCCGGGATCGTCAAGGTGCGTGCGTTGGGCAAAAGGCCCGCATACGCCTTGAGGTAGGCGTCGGAAACCAGGCCATCGCTGGCACCGCGAATGAACAGCGCGGGGGCCTTCACACGGTGCAGGCGCCGCTTCAGCTTGGTGTTGTGCATCCACGGCTCCCAGACCAGCAGCGCCAGGGTTTCGCGGTTGCGGAACATGATGGCCAGTTCGGCGTCGGTCATTTTTTTGGGGTCGGGCGCCATCCGGGCGGGGTCGTGGTAGAGCAGCTTTTGCACATCGGCTTGCGGCATCGCGAAGATGTCGGGGATGTCGAGCTTGTCCGGCGAGCCGACCTTGACGCCGACCGGCCCGACCATGACCAGCCGTCCGACGCGCTCCGGCGATTTGGTGGCCATTTCGGCGGCGATCCAGCCGCCGATCGAGCAGCCGACGACGTCGACCTTGTCGAGGCCGAGCGTGTCCAGCAGTTCGAGATAAACGTGAGCGATGTCGTCGACGCTATCGAGCCACTCCGGCAGCGACGACTTGCCGAAGCCGGGGTGCGATGGTGCGATCAGGCGGCGCTTGGCGGCGAGCGGCGCGACGAACGGCTGCCCCGGTTCGAAGCCTTCGCCGCCGTGGAGGAAGAGCAGCGGCGACCCTTTTCCGGATTCGAACAATTCGAGATCGATGTCTGCGACTTTGGCCATCGTCAAAGCGTGCGCCTCCCGGATCAATGCCGTGTGGTCCTGCCGGGCAGCCGCACGATCTCTATGGAGCCACGGTGACACACCGCCGGGCCAAAAGGAACGCTGCGAATGAAGGGCAGGGTTGCAGATGAATACGCCGGCCCGGGCCACCATCGCGCTTTGCGCGCGGACAGAAAGACCCGGAGGTTGTCTCAATCACTTCATCATTTCCCTGGCGCGGGCGGTGACGTCTTCCGGAATAGCGAGCACGTCGCGGAGCGCCGCTTCGGTTTCCTTCCAGTCCATGGGATCGACCACCAGCTGCTGCTTCTCAGCGTCGGCCTTGAGCTCGGGTGAGTGCGCCATTTCCCAGAACGCGTCCCGTAGCGCGGCGACCCGATCCGCCGGCGTGTCCGGGCCCACGGCAAGGGGCCTTGAGATTTCCCCCGGGCTGAACACGAACTGCATGAGCTGCAAATCTGGCTTGCTCTGCGTGAGTTCGTAGATCATGGGCGCATCGCCAAAGATCGGATGCTTCTTCGTGCCCATCTGCACGATCGGCACCAGCTTGCCGGAGTCGATGTCGGCCCGCTGCGGCCCCAGGACGGAGGAGGCCCATACCGAGCACACGGCCTCCACTTCACCCCTCTCCATCGCGAGGCGAACCTGAGCGGTGCCCCCGTAACCTGTGATGATCTTGAGCTTATATCCAAAAAGCGTGGCGAGCAGACGTGGATGCTGCCCTGTCGAGTTGGTGGCCCCATCGGATCCAAAGATGATCTCGCGCTCCCTTGCGTCGGCGACGCTCTTGATGCCGGACCGGCCGGAGGCGACGCAGGACTGCGCATCCCGGACCAAGTTGCCGAGCCAATTGAATTTAAGCGTGTCCCAGCGAACGTTCGGCATCCCCATCGCCGCGGCGGTGGGCACCGTCACCGATGGAAGGATGATACGCGTCCCGTCCTGGGGGACGGTGTTGTAAACGTGGTTCACGGCCGTGAGCCCGCTGCCGCCCGGCATGTTCTGAACGATGACGCTCGGATTGCCCGGAATGTGCCGGCCCAGATGGCGGGCTATAAAACGGGCCCACAAATCCGCTCCGCCGCCGGCGCTGTATCCGACAATCAAAGAGACGGTCTTGCCTTTGTAGAAATCGGCGACCGAATCGGCTGCGGCGGCCGGCGCAGCCCCGAGAGCCAGGCTGCAGGCCGAGGCGACAAACGCGAAGGCTCGAAACACGGTCGGGCACTCCTGGCAGAGTTTCCGGCGAAAGATGCAGGCAAATAATCTAGCACGTCTCAAACGCTGAGATAGTTCCGCAGCACGGACTCGTTGCTTTCGATCTCGGCCGACGTGCCGGTAAAGCAGATCTCGCCCTTGTTCATGATGTGATGACGGTCGCCGACCGCAAAGGCCGCGCGCAGGTTTTGCTCGACCAGCAGGATGGCGAGGCCCTCACGCTTGAGGCCCCGGAGCACGCCGATGATTTCTTCGACGATCATCGGCGCCAGCCCCTCTGACGGTTCGTCGAGCACGAGCAGGCTCGGATTGAGCATCAGGGCGCGAGCGATCGAGAGCATCTGCTGTTCGCCACCGGACAGCTGGAAGCCGAGATTGCGCTCGCGCGCCCGCAGGTTCGGGAACAGGTCGAAGATGCGTTGCAGCGTCCACGCGTTGTTACCACTGCCGCGGGCGAACACGGTCAGGTTCTCGCGCACTGTGAGGCTTGGGAAAATCCCGCGCTCCTGCGGCACGAAGCCGACGCCCAGCCGGGACACGGCGTAGGGCGGCAGCGCACCGATGTCGCGGCCGTTGTGGCGGACATGACCATGGCGCGGATGCAGGTATCCCATGACGGTGAGGATCGTCGTGGTCTTGCCGGAGCCGTTGCGCCCCAGCAGACAGACGACCTCACCCTTGGCCACCGACAGCGAGACGCCATGGAGCACGTGGCTTTCGCCGTAATAAGTGTGGATGTTCTCGAGCTCGAGCATCAATGCCTCATCCCGAGGTAGACCTCGCGCACGCGGGCATTGGCCTGGATTTCGTCCGGCGTTCCGGTCGCCAGGATCTTTCCGTAGTAGAGCACCGTGACCCGGTCGGCGACCGAGAACACCACCTTCATGTCGTGCTCGATCATCAAGATCGCCAAGGTCCGTGGCAGGCTCGCGATCAGGTCGATGATCCGCACGGTTTCGGCCGGCGACATCCCGGAGGTCGGCTCGTCCAGCAGCAGGATCTTCGGATCGCCGGCCAGCGCCAGGCCGATCTCAAGCTGGCGCTGCTCGCCGTAGGAAAGACTGCGGACCAGCCGCGCGCCGTCGGTGCCGAGATGGACCTGGGCCATCAAATCTTTCGCCCGCGCCATGAGCGGCTGATTGCGATCCGCCGGGCGGAAGAAGCTCAGCGGCTTGCCGAAGCGCACCTCAAGGGCGAGCCGCAGATTTTCGATCACCGAGAGGTTCTGGAACAGGTTGTTGCGCTGGAACGTGCGGGCCACGCCCATCCGGCTGATCCGGTCGGGCGAGCGGCCGGTGATGTCCAGGCCGTCGACCAGGATGCGCCCGGAACCCGGCGCGAGCTGTCCGCCGATCTGATTGACCAGGCTGGTTTTGCCAGCGCCGTTCGGGCCGATGATGACGTGCCGCTCGCCCGCGGCGATGTCGAGGCAGACGTCGTCGGTGACAACGAGGCTGCCGAATGCGCGATTGAGATGATCGATGCGGAGCGCGGTCATGGCCGGACTCTTTTCATGCGGATGTCCCGCATCGCGCCCCAGATGCCGGCCGGGAAGAACATCACGCAGCAGATAAAGGTGATGCCGATGATGGCGAGCCAATGCTCGTTGTACGAGCTCACCACATTCTTCATCAGCAGGAACACGCCGGCGCCGATCGCCGGGCCGATCAGGGTGCCGGCGCCGCCGAGCATGGTCATGATCAAGACGTCGCCGGACGCGGTCCAATAGAGCGCATCCGCCGAGATGAAGCCGTTGAAGATGGCGTAGAGGCCGCCGGAGAGGCCGGCGAGGGCGGCGCTGATGGTGAAGGACAGAAGCTTGTAGGTCTTGGTCGGATAGCCGACGGCCATCATCCGCGGCTCGTTCTCGCGGATGCCGACGAAGACGCGCCCGAGCGGGGCGTTGATCAGCCGGCGCAGGCCCGCGAAGATCAACACGAAGAAGAAGAGCGCCATGTAATACATGACCAGCGAATTGGAGAGGTCGAAGCCGAAGAAGCCCGGCTTCTCGGCGACCGCCAATCCGTCGGAGCCGCCAGTGACGTCGCGCCATTTCAACGCCACCGTGAATACGAGCTGCGAGAACGCAAGCGTCAGCATCAGGAAGGTCACGCCTCCCGTCCGCACGCAGAACCAGCCGATCAGCCCCGCGGCGATGGCGGCCAGCGCGATCCCTGCGGCAACGCCGATCCACGCGTTGATGCCGAACATCGTCCCCAATACGGCCACCGCATAGGCGCCCAATCCGAAAAATGCGGCATGGCCGAGCGACATCAGGCCGGTAAAGCCGAGCAGCAGGTCCAGGCTCATGGCGAAGATTGCGAAGATGAAAATCTCGGCGACCAGGGCTCGCGAATAATCCGACACCGCGAACGGCAGAGCGAGCAGCGCCAGGAGCGCCACCAGGCCGGCGATGCGCGTCCGGTTCGTGATCGGCACCGCCGTGATGCTGACCGCCGATGGAATGGCGACGTCGGAGTATTTGATGCCGAACAGGCCCTGCGGCCGCACCAGCAGCACGAGGATCATGGCGAGATAGATCAGAAACAGCGCCAGGCTCGGCAGATAGGCCTTGCCGAAGGTGTCGGCGATGCCGATCAGCAGGCTGCCGACGAATGCGCCGCGCAGGCTGCCCAATCCGCCGATCACGATGACGATGAACGCCGGGATGAGGATTTCGGCGTCCATGCCGGGGTAGAGGCTGAGAATGGGACCGGCGGCGACGCCGCCGATAGCCGCGAGCGCGACGCCGAAGCCGAATATGCCGCTGAACAGCGCCGGAATGTTGCCGCCGAGGCCGGCGGCCATGGCGGCATTGTCGACGCCGGCACGCACCATGGCGCCGAGCCGGCTGCGCTCGAGAAACAGCCAGAGCAGCAGCGCAATGGCAAACCCGAAGCCGATCAGGAAAAGCCGGTACGCCGAGAATACCCCGGCGCCGATATGCACCGTGCCCTGGAGAATCTCCGGCGCCGGCAGGCGCAGCACCAGCCGCCCCCACAAGGTCTGCACCAGGTCGAAGAAGACAAAGGTGAACCCGAACGTCAGCAGCACCTGATCCATGTGGCCCCGCCGATAGAGCGGCCGCATGAACACGAACTCCATCACGATCCCGATCGCAACGA
>Ga0207701_10005319_pt1 | contig 12953 bp, 10 predicted proteins | sample KBSSwiSSwithPhiX_FD_184294 | JGI IMG/M metagenome (GOLD analysis project Ga0207701, IMG submission 184294) | Switchgrass rhizosphere bulk soil microbial communities from Kellogg Biological Station, Michigan, USA, with PhiX - S5 (SPAdes) (version 2) | ecosystem: Environmental > Terrestrial >...
CTGCCAGCGCGATGGCCGCAGCCCGAGCAGGCCGAGCGTGACATTGTGCTCCAGCGTGTCGCGATCGAACAGCGTGATGATCTGGTAGGTGCGCGCCAGTCCGCGGTGCGCGCGCTGGTAGGGCGCCAATTGGGTCACGTCGACCCCGAACAAGCTTATCCGTCCCGCCGTCGACGGCAGGTCGCCGGTGATCTGGTTGAACAGGGTGGTCTTGCCGGCGCCGTTCGGCCCGATGATCAGGCGGCGTTCACCCGGCCGGATCGTGAGCGAGACGTCCTGCGTGGCAACCAGTCCGCCGAATGATTTCGTGAGATGGCTGATCTCGAGCGCCGAGGCCGGTTCCGCGGGGTTCATCGCGATCCCCCGCGCAGGTTCAGCAGCTTGCGCAAGCCGGGAACGATTCCCGTCGGCATCACTAGAACGATGATCAGGAAGACGAGCCCGAGAAGCATGTTCCAGCGCTCGACATAGGCCGATGCGTAATTCTTCAATAACAGCACCAGCGCTGCGCCGACCGCCGGGCCGGTCAGCGTTCCCGAGCCGCCGGCGATGACGCCGAGCAGGGCCTCGGCCGAACTGGTGGTGGAGAGCGAGGTCGGATGGATATACTTGTTGTAATAGACATACAGCAGCCCGGCAACGCCGCCCCAGAAGCCGGCATAGATGAACGTGATCCAGCGGATCATCCACGGATTGAAGCCGAGCGCCGCCATTCGCCGCGGCTGGTCGCGGACCCCCTTCAGCGACGAGCCGAACGCGGACGACACGAACGTCGTCATCATCAGGAAGGCTGTAACCGCCACGACAAGCGCGAACCAGTAGAACGAGGCGGCACTGTCGAGCGAAATGCCGAGCGGCATCGGCCGGGTCAGGCCGGCGATCCCGTTGTCGCCGTTGGTCACGTTGGACATCCGATAGGCAAGTCCCCACAGCACCTGCGACAGCGCCAGCGTGATCATGAGAAAGCCGAGGCCGGATGCGCGCAGCGCGATGATTCCGAAAACCGCCGCCATCGCCGTGGTGCCGGCGATCGAGACGATCGCGGCGGGCCCATGCGCAAAACCATAGCGGCTGGTGAGCAGCGCGGAGAGATAGGCGGCGACGCCGAGAAAGGAGGCATGTCCAAGCGAGGTCATGCCGCCAAAGCCGACCAAGAGATTGAGACTGAGCGCGAACACCGAAGCGATCAGGATCTGGGTTGCGAGGTTGATGTAGAAGTCGCCCGCGACGGCGGGCAGGAAGACCATGGCGGCCGCGAACACGACTGCTGCGACCCACTTCATGCGCCCAGCCGCCCCATCAGGCCCTGCGGCCTCAGCGCCAGCACGAGGATCATCGGCAGGAACAGGATGATGTAGGCGAGCTCCGGAAACAGCGCGGTTCCAAACGTATAGATGAAGCCCACGATGAAGCTGCCGATGAAGGCGCCGAGCAGGCTTCCGATGCCGCCGAGGATGACGACGATCAGCGCCAAGGGCAGCATGTCGCCATCGAGCCCGGGATAGGCCGACAGGATTGGGCCGCCCAGCACGCCGCCGGCGCCGGCGATGCCTGCGCCCAGACAAAACACGATCGTGAACAGGTTCGAGACCGGAATCCCGACGGCGCGGGCCATCTGCGTGTCATCGACGCCGGCCCGGATCATGGCGCCGAGCCGCGTGCGCTCCAGCAGCAGATACAGCGTGATCGCGGCGGCAACAGCGCAGCCTACCAGCACCAGCCGATAGGTCGGAAACACGAATCCGAACAGCCGCGTCGGCGCCTGCAGGTTCTGCGGCGTCGGCACCGGTATCGAATCGCCGCCCCACAGCACCAGGCAGGCGTCGGAAATGATGAAGGACATGCCGAGCGTCACCAGCACCTGGCCGAGCGGATTGGTCTTCAGCCTCGTCAACACCAGCCGCTCGAACAGCCCGCCGATCGCGGCAACGGCAAGGCCGGCCCAGACCGCCATGGTCCAGATGCTGAGGTCGGGATTGGCGCGCATGGCGGTTGCGCCGAAATAGGTGCCGAGCATGAAAAACGCGCCATGCGTCAAATTGGCCAGCCGCATCAGCCCGAAGATCAGCGAGAACCCCGACGACAGCAGGAACAGCAGCCCACCCAGCGAAAGGCTGTTGAGACCCTGGATGATCCAAAATTGCATCGTCTGCGGATCTCGTTCGGAAAGCTGTGGCCCGTCGCTCTTGGATAATCAGGGCTCGAGATTCCTGGCCGGCGGGTAGTCGCGCGAATAAACCGGATTCTTCAGGAACGCGGCCTTGTCATAGGTCCAGAACTGGGTGACGTCAGGATAGGTCTTGATCACGGAATTGACCAGCCGGCCGTCGCTGCGCGTCACCTTGCGGATATAGACGTTGCCGGTCGCGTTACCGAACTCGTCGAACTTGACCAGACCGCGCACCGTATCGGCGTTGCTGCCGCGGATCGCCGCCATCAGCGCCTTCTTGTCCTCGACATTGCCGTTGATGGTCTTCAGCGCGGCTTCCAGGACCTGGCCCGAGAGGTAGGTGCTCCCTGCGTAATAGCCGGGATCGTATTTGAACTGCTTGCGGAACGCGGGCGCGAAAGCCTTGTTGGCCGGATTGTCCAGTTCGGCCGAATACCAGCTGGTGGTCAGGATCCCCAGCGCCTCGTCACCCATGTTGCGCAGCACGGATTCGTCGAGCGCGGTCATTCCGCCGATCACGGCCATCTTGTCCTTCAGGCCGTATTCGATGAACTGACGCAGGAAACGAAAGCCGTTGGAGCCGGCGGTGCCGAGGAAGATCGCGTCCGCGCTCTTCACCTGCCCGACATAGCTGCCGTAATCCGGCGTCGCCAGCGGCGTGAAGATCTTCTGGATGATCTTGCCGCCATTGTCCTCGAACGCGCGCTGGAAGCCGGCGCACATTTCATGACCGTAGGCGAAGTCGTCGGCGATGGTGACGATCTTCTTGTATTTCAGCTCCCTGGCGGCATATTCGGCCAACGGATAGGCGCACTGTGCCGACGTCGAGGTGAGGCGAACGAACCACGGGCTTGGATGACGCTGCGTCATGTCCTCGGCGGCGGCGACGCCCAGCGTCGGCACCTCCTTTTCCGTCAGATAGTCGGCGATCGCGAGCGCCTCGAAGGCCGCCAGCGGACCGATGATGGCGTGGACATTGTTTTTTTCGATCAGCTCCTGCGCCTTGGTTCGCGCGGTCGCAGGCACGCCGGCGGTGTCGGCGACGATCAGTTCGACCTTGCGGCCGGCAAGCGTATTGTCGCGATCCTTGAGGAACATCGTCAGTGCGAGTTCCATGTCGATCCCGCCGGAAGCGAGCGGGCCGGTCTTGGCCGCCAGCAGGCCGATACGGATCGGTCCGCTGTTCTGGGCCAGCGTCTGTCGAGGCGCAACCACACTCGCAATGCCGGCGCCGGCCGCGGTAGAGACGAATTGTCGTCGTGATATCGGCACTTCCCGTCCTCCGGTGATGTTTCCCCAGACCGTGTTCTTGCTTCTTGTGTTGTTGTCTCTCGCACAGGCACTTCCGCCTTCTGACGGATTGAGCCTGATGGGGTCGTCTCCGGCTGAACGCAGCGTCCCGCTTAATTTATCGGCTGGAACCAGCTAATGATCAAGCGATAACTACTTGCGCGCAGACGCCGGCACGGCGATTGCGGATGCAGCCTCCATTGATGCAGCGCAAAATTGTCGACGGCGGGGTCGCGTTCGTCTTCAACATTTCGAAGATTGCGGCGGCATCCTGATTGCCCGTCTCGTCGCGAGGAACGATCGGGCCGACTTGTCCGCCGTGGATCGCTGAGCGGACCTGTCCGTCGCAGCCCTTTGGGCGAAGACAATTGCGGTCGTTGCGAGGAGCGAAGCGACGAAGCCGCGCGATGGATTGCTTCGCGGAGCCTGTCATCGGGCGCACGTTCGCGCGACCCGTTGGCTCGCAATGACGACAGCTACAATGCGTGCGCGAACATTGAATCCGGTCTGCGAGTTTCAGTCATCGGACCGTAATCGTGACTTCGCGAATGTGCGTGCCTGTCGCGCAGGCCTTCATCAACGCCGGCGAGGCGTTGCCTTTGCCGCCGGACACCGAAGACAATTGCTCTTCGCTGAGTTCCGTCGTCACGGCTTCAGATGAAACCCCAACGCTGTGGGCTTCGGTTCGCAGATCGATTTTGAGCAGGTTCATGATCGAGCCTCCTGTTTGGGATGTTCGCACCGTAGCGCTGACGGCATTCCCGAACTGTGACGTACGTCACGCCCGCTCTGGTTGGGCGTGACGACGAGTTAGCCTTCGGAGAAGGATTTGTTCGGAGGCCAGCGGTACTAATTTCAGTGAAATCGAAAGCACCTGAAGGATTTTCGCCGATGCGCCGTCATGTTTTCCTCGCCATTCTGGCAACCGCTTCCGCCCTGACTGTCGTCGGATCAATGTCGCCGGCACCGGCAAGAGAGGCCATCCAGGACAGCTTCTGCCTGCAGGGCCGCCAATGGGGCTATCCCGGCAATTGCCAGTTCTCCAGTTACGCGCAGTGCATGGCTACCGCGAGCGGTACCGATGCGTATTGCGGGATCAATCCGATGACGGCATTTGCCCTGCAACGGCGCGGTGGATATCAGGGCCGTTACTGAACTGACCACGGGCTGCGATGCATGAAGAAGAGGCCAGCCTGAAGGGCTGGCCTCTTTTCACTTCAGTGGAGCACTGATCGCGTCGCGACCAGCCGCTGTCGCCCATTGCGGTTATCTCTTGCTGGGATCGTCCGCCGGATTGACGTAGGTGATGGCGAAGGGACCCTGACCGTGAACCTGCACGATCGTCGGGCTGGTCACCCATGCATAATGGTTCATCTTCGCCGGTGCCTCGCCATACCCTCCCGCGGTCAACTCAATTGCCTTCTTCTCGTCGAGCTTGTCGCCCATCCCGATATGAAAATTGCCGGAGACAATCGTCACGTTTTCCGTCGTTGGGTGATTGTGGGCCGGGATCTTGTAACCCGCTGGCATCTTCAGGCGAACGACGTAGAGACCGTCCTTGCCCGGATCGCCCGAGAGCACGGCAAACTCCGCGCCCTTTGGAAAGAACGGCGGCGCCGGTCCCCATTTGATGTCCTTGCCGTTCACCGGCATGTTCATATCGTCCGCCAGCGCGCTACCTGCGCCGAGCACGACGAGAGCCATCAGCGCCAATCGAGACGACATGGCGAAGGCGCCGGTCTGGCCCCAGGTGGGCGAGGCCGGCCTGGATGCCGCTGCGGTCATGGATTGATGGGCCGGTGTGGGGATATTCGCTGTCGTGTTGGTCATACTCTTCCTCTTGGCTAATTCGAAGTGGTCCGTGGTGCGATCATATGACCCACCGCTGCCGAAAACCCTGACTGAGGCTTGAGTTGTGCCTGAGATCAGCGCGGGTTTCCTTGCCGGCGGTCTCTTAACCGGTCGCGTAAACAAGCGGCGTCATGCGATAGGAGGACCAAGGAATTGAAAAGGGCGTTGGGTGGATAGCCGGCTCAATCCACCAGACGCGTTCTTGCTTGGTCCCGCCCCCGCGACGATCCCCGGAAGTTTCGGGGCTACAGGGAGCGTCCCGCTGAGATGGCACAGGCGGTCTCGTGCCATATGTAGTTGAAACTGCCCGCAATTTGCTCTATTGCATTCGGTAACTCCGAGGAAATGGGGGCGCACATTTGGCGATCCTGGGATGTTGAATGCTTCCGCATTGCCGGATGATGTCGTCCTTTGCGACGCGGACAGCCGCGGTCGCACGGTGGAAAGTCTTATTTCCGAATTTCGGACTGCTTTCGCTGACATCGAATATGAAGTCGATACGCAAACTCGAATCGTCAACGCCCAGGCATTTTTGCAAAGCGGCCGTCGCTTCGTTCGGCTTTATGGCGGACTGGCGCTTCATCCACTTACCAACGACGATGCGCTGGTCTTCACCCTGCTGCATGAGACTGGTCACCATTCTGCGCGTGGCCGAAGGTTTGCAGGCAATCCCGGCCTTGCTTGCGATTGCCTCGCTGACAAATGGGCCCTGGGAGCCGGGGCAAGAGCGCTACGTCGACGTTCGGGCCGCGTTCTGAACCTCTCCAGCGCTTTTCGCAGTCTTGATGCGGTATTGATGTCTGTTGATGTCCGCTCTGGCTCTGCGTCAAGAAGGCGATCGCAACGGCCGCAGGCTTGCTGGGCCAAATTTTGGCGCACGCGCAAATCGCGGCTCAGCGATGGCGGTGCTTCAGAGCCGACCGGCCCCTGTTATTTTCATTAGAAAAGAAAGGATTACCAAAATGGGTTCGCTAATTCCGATCGGCGGCGGTGGTGACGCCGAAATCAAGGGCCGCCTGAACGCGGCATTCAATGATACGAATCTCCCCATCCTCAGGGGCATCGTTGCGAACGAGAATATATTCGATCGCCGGCATCACCTGCATCGCATAGCCTACAGATTGGGTACCTATCCGACCAAGACCTATCCCGGTGACAATGCCAAAGGGAAATGGTTCTTCTTTTTGAAGAAAATCGTCAAAGATGCCGCACACAACGGCGTTTCCACCACCGACTCGATCAAGGCGGTCCTGTCATACGCGCTGAACAATTATGGAGTTAAGAGAGTGGTGTTCGACGCGATACAGGGCACCGATCCCAATGCGGACCACTACGTTTACCCCGACAATCCGGTTTCGAATGCTGGCATTGCTGGTTTGGTCGACACCACCGGCACGTTGACAGTCACCCTTATTTGTCCTGCACCGCTACCCAACACTACGGCTTCGACTCCGAATCAAAACGCCGATCTCGATAGAGATGAGAACGGAAATATCATTGAGAAGCCGCCGATAAAAATATTCGCTCCGGAGAATCTATCGCCTCCGATTCTCTTGAAATCGACGCGACAGCCAAAGGGCAAAACGAAACCTACGAAACCCAGGAAGAAAGCCAAGAAAGCCAAGAAAGCCAAGAAAGCCAAGAAAGCCAAGAAAGCCAAGAAAGCCAAGAAAGCCAAGAAAGCTAAGAAGAAGTAAATGGCTCGAACCGCCCTCGGAATTGAAGGGAGGCACCCACGCACCATTCTCGCGGACCTTTTGCCTGCGCAAAAAAGTCGCAGGTGCTGGTTTCCCGTCGTGGATACGTGGGTGCAACACCACCTTCGTATCCCCCGGAAAATCGATCTGGCAGGCGGCATAGGATAAATCGCCTTACCGAGGTATAACTACCCCTAGATGCAGCCCACACGTTCGCGCTGTCATCCGGGGCCATCGATGCAGTGTTTGGATTGCGGTTGCTACAACAATGCAACCAATCAATATTGCGAAGGATGCGGAACCGCTCTCGGGACCGAGTGTGCGGCGTGTGGCCACGTCAATGGGCCGGCAGCCCGTTTTTGCGGGCGTTGCAGTACCGCGCTGAAAGGGCCCGCTTCTGCCCCGGCCAATCAGCCTTGGCAACAAGTCCTGCGGTCACTTCATGCCAAGGGTGGAGAGCGCAAGCGCGTCACGATTCTTTTCGCTGACATTTGCAATTCGACCAGTCTTATCGACAGGTTGGGAGACCCCGAGCTTGGGTTGAGACGCTTGCAGCCCATCCTTGAACTGATGAACGAGGCCGTCGTTCGCTACGATGGGGTGGTTAACAAATCCCAGGGCGATGGAGTGATGGCGCTGTTTGGCGCTCCCCAGCCCCGTGAAGATCACGCGGTCCGTGGCTGCCTTGCCGCGCTTGCAATGCAGGATGAGATGACCCGCATTGGCGATTCAGATTTGCGAGTCCGGGTTGGCGTTCATACCGGAGAGGTCGTTGTCCAGGCGATCGAGCATGGCATTTATCAGACCTATGATGCCGCGGGCGCGAATGTGCACCTCGCGAACCGCATGGAGCAGCTGGCGGACCCAGGGAGTATCCTGATCTCCAAGGAGACGTATGCCGCCGCCAAACAATTTGTCGAAGTCGAACCCCTCGGCTCACAGAGCATTCGCGGGATAGCGGCACCGGTCGAAACATTCAAACTCAGGGGACTTCAAAACGCCCCCTCCAGCGGAGTCTTTCGAAGCGGCAGGCGGTTGAGTCCGCTCACCGGCCGAAACGAACAACTCTCCGCTCTCGCGCTCGAACTCGAAAGTACAATGGAGGGCGACGGCCGTGTCGTAGGCGTCGTCGGCGATGCCGGAATCGGAAAAAGCCGGCTCTGCTTTGAGTTCGCCGAGCATTGTCGAGGAAGAGATATCCGTGTCTTTGAAGCCCGTGTTCTGGCGCACGGCAAGGCAACGCCGTTTCAGCCGGTTCTCGAATTGTTGCGTGATTATTTTGGCATTCGACCCAAGGAACCGGTCGATAGCTCACGCAGCCGGGTCCATGACCGATTATCGACGCTCCCGGTCGAAGAGCACTTTGCGCTCGTTTTGCTGGAATTTCTCGGGCTTGGTGACCCGCAGCGGCCGGCGCCCAAACTCGACCCGAAGGTTCGGAAAACACAACTGCTCGATTTTGTAAGAACACTGGTTCGCTCAGGCCCTCGGGATACGAGTACGGTCGTAATTGTCGAGGATCTGCATTGGATCGATTCAGCGAGCGAGGAGTTCGTTGAGGCAATGGCGGATGCCGTAGTGGGGACCAAAACGCTGCTGGTCGTCAACTTCAGGCCGGGCTTTGTGGGCCCGTTCATGCAGAGATCGCATTATCGACAGATCAGCATGCCCCCACTGGGCCCGGCGCAAGCGAACGCCCTGCTGAGGGATCATCTGGGCAGCGATGCTTCGCTGGCGTTGCTGACCAGAAACATCATCGAGCGCGCCCAGGGCAACCCGTTCTTCATCGAGGAACTCGTCGGTGCCATCGTGGAACGTGGCGATTTCGAAGGCGAGAAGGGCGCCTATCGATTGAAAGGCGGTATCGATACAATTCCGCTGCCTGCCACGGTACAGGCTGTGATTGCGGCCCGGATTGACCGACTTGAGGAAGATGCGAAACGGGTGCTTGAGGTCGCCTCGGTGATAGGCCGGGAAATTTCGATTTCCGTTCTGGAGCAGGTATGCGGCTCGGACCAGGCGGGCCTTTCGGAGGCGGTTCAGCAGTTGAGACGGTCAGAGCTGTTGTACGATGTTCCGCCTTTCGAGCAGCGGCTTCTCGCATTTCGTCACCCCCTGCTGCAGGAGGTCGCCTATCGATCCCTGCTGCACGACCGTCGGCGGGAATTTCATTCAAAAGTGGCGCAAGCGATCGAAGCTTTGTTCAAGGATCACGCTGAGGAACGCGCCTCGCTCCTGGCGTATCATCTGGAGCAGGCTGGAGAAAATGTCAAAGCGGCACAGCAACATATGCGCGCCGCGGTTTGGATCGGCACGAACGACCCAAGCCAGGCGTTTAGAAGCTGGATGAAGGTCCGCGACCTTCTGGCGGACCAGCCTCCGTCCACGCCAATCGACTATTTGCGCATGATGGCTTGTGGACAGATTGTCAATTTTGGCTGGCGGGAAGGGATTTCGTCTGGTGATGCGGCAGTCTACTTCGAGGAAGCCAAGAAATTCGCTCTTGCCCTGGGAGATGTCAGGGCCAACGCGCTGATTCATGCAGCCTATGGACGAATTCTGGCAAATGGTGGCTCGGCAGACGAGTATGTACAAAAGATCCGGGAAGCGAAAGCGATCGCCGACGAGGGTAACGATGCCAGCGTTCAAATAACGCTCAAGGCGGTACTCTGTCACGCACTGTGGCTGTCGGGCCGCGTGAGTGAGGCGCTGCGGATGAATGTCGAGGCAACGGACCGGGCGGACGAGATCGTCAAATTCGACCGCCAGATGCTAGGTTTCGATATCGAGGTCTGGTTGACTGTTTTGCGCGGTCGAACGTTGGTGATGCTCGATCGAAGGGAGGAAGCACGCCCGTTCCTTGATCAGATCCTTCGGTTGGAAAGTGGTCAGGTTGATCCCATCCATCACGTCATGCCAAGCATGGCGTACGTGGATCTCGCCTGGGCCGAAGGTAACATCGGACTGGCCCAAACTCATGCCGACCGGGCGTTTTCCGTCGCCGTCAAGAGCGGCAACCCATATCTGCGAGTCTATGCGCAGGCCTGCCGTGGTCTTTCTCATATCGTCGCCGGAAGACTGACCTCGGCAATCGAAGATTTGTCCGAAGCTCTGCGTTTTGCTCGATCTCGAAAGGCCGGTTTGGAAAACGAACCCCGCATTCTGGCTGATCTGGCAAATGCCTACAGGCTGAATGGCGATAGCTCAAACGCGTTTTCCACCGTCGTCGAGGCAATCGAAATCGCGACGCAGCGTAATGCGCGTTTACCGGAATGCTTTGCCCGCATTGTGCACGCCGATCTTTTGATGAAATCCGGAGCAAGTGATCAAAAGGCCGCAGGAAGAGACGAGTTGGAACGCGCCCGCGCGCTGATGCGGGAAACCGGAGCCATGATCTTCGAAGCCTTTATCACCTCCTCGGAGGATAGGCCCAACGCCGCCCAAACGTCTTCAACGGCGAGGTAGGTCGAAGCGTGGCTTCGTCGGCGTGGCAGGCCAGGTCGGCTCATGTGACGAGGGCCACAGCGGCCGTCAGCGTTGCCGTGAAGATCAACCGGCGTCCGAAATCAGCTATCGTGCCGGTATTTTCACGATCGGCGGCTTGGCGTTGAGGCCCTCGACCTGGAAGCCGGCGACGCGCTTGTAGTTGGCGGCGATATCCTCGAGCTCCTTGAGCGACAGCACGTCGGTGACGACGTCAAAACCGTCCGGCGCGCGTTCCTCGACCAGTTGCATCACCTGCTCCGGTCCGTTGCGCCGGTTCAGCATCACGAGATCCGTGGTCGCGGGCCGGCGCTCGGCTTCATAGGCTGATAGCGCGGCGTTGGTCGGGCCGTTGGCCAGGATCTCGCGGGTGAGGACGCGGGCATCCAGAATCGCCTGCGAGGCGCCGTTGGAGCCGATCGGGTACATCGGATGCGCCGCATCGCCCATCAGCGTGGTCCGGCCGAAGGTCCATTGCGGGATCGGATCGCGGTCGACCAGCGGATATTCGTAGGCGTGCGGGCAATCGCGGATCAGGGCGGGCACGTCGAGCCAGTCGAACTTCCAGTCCTTGAACCAGGGCAAAAACTCTTCGAGATTTGCGGTCCGGTTATAGTCCTCGCGCCGCCACTGATAGGTCGGCGGCATATGCCGCTCGGCCACCCAGTTGATCTTGAAGTTGCCTGACGCGTCCGGCTCTTTCGAAATCGGGTAGCAGACGAATTTCAGGATTTCGTGGCCGGCCATGATCATGGTGCGGCCGGACAGGAAGGCACTGGCCTCGGTGATGCCGCGCCACAGGATGCGGCCGTTCCAGATCGGCGGGCCTTCCTGCGGATAGAGTTTTTCGCGGATCGCCGAGTGGATGCCGTCGGCGGCGATCAGCAAGGCGCCGTCATGGCTGCCGGCCGGCTGACCGGTCGCTCTGTCGATGAAGTCGGCGCGCACGCCGTCGGCCGTCTCGCACCATCCCGAAAGGTGATGGCTGGTGAGGATGTTGTCTTTTCCCAGCCGCTCGGTCGCGGCATCGAGCAGGATCTGCTGCAGCGTGCCGCGATGGATCGAGAATTGCGGCCACTTGTACCCCGCCTCGACGCCGCGCGGCTCGCTCCAGATCGGTTTGCCGTGCTTGGAGAAATACGCCAGTTCCCTGGTGCGGACGGCGGCGGCATCGAGCGGATCGTGCAGGCCGAGCTCGATCAGCTCGCGCACCGCATGCGGCAGCACGTTGATGCCCACGCCGAGCGGCCGAAGTTCGGGCACGCTCTCGAAGACGCGTGCGGGAACGCCGATCTGGTGCAGGCTGAGCGCCAGCGTCAGTCCGCCGATGCCGCCGCCCGCGATGAGAACCGTCATGATGCGCCCTCAGGAAACGCCGCTCGATCACGGCATCGTCATGACATGGGAGCGCGGCGGTGGGCAACCGCGAAAAGCGTCCCCGCCCGGAGGATAGACGGCGGCGGGCCTTGCCGTTAACCTCCGGCGATCTGGAGAGGGAACCACCATGTACAAGCTCTATTACGCCCCCGGCACTTGCGCGCTTGCCTCGCATATCGCACTCGAGGAAGCCGGTGCCGACTACTCAGCGGTGCGGCTGGACTTCAAGGCTAACCAGCAGCAGAGCCAGGAATATCTCAAGGTGAATCCGAAGGGACGCGTGCCGGCGCTGGTCACCGACCAAGGCGTCCTGACCGAGACGCCGGCGATCCTGGCCTACGTGGCCCAGACCTTTCCGAAAGCGAAACTGGCGCCGCTGGGCGATGCCTTCGCGTTCGCGCAAGCGCAGGCCTTCAACAGCTATCTCTGCGCCACCGTTCATGTCGCGCATGCGCACAAGGGACGCGGCTATCGCTGGGCGAGCGAGGAATCTTCCTTTGCCGACATGAAACGGACGGTGACGAAAAGCATGGCTGGCGCTTTCGAGTTGATCGAAAACGGCATGTTGAAGGGCCCGTGGGTGATGGGCGACCAGTACACGGTCTGCGACGCCTATCTCTACACGGTGGCACTCTGGCTCGAGGGCGACAGCGTCGATCTCAAGACATTGCCGCGGGTCGCCGATCACATGAAGCGCATGTCGGAACGCCCGGCGGTGAAGAAGGTGATCGGCGAACAACAGGCCAAAGCCGCGTAGGGTGGGCAAAGGCGCGCGCTTCGCGCCGTGCCCACCATCTATCTATGTCAATGATGGTGGGCACGCTTCGCTTTGCCCACCCTACGCCACCTTGCGTTTGTCGCGTTCCATCTGGCGGCCGATGCCGAGCATGATGTTGCGCAGCCAGATCGAGGCGGGGTCCATCTGGGCCTGCGTCGGATAGAACATGTATTGCTCGTCGATGCCGGGATCCAGCGGCGGCGTCACGGTTGCGAGCGACAACTGCTTCGACAGCGCCGCGATCAGGCGGCGCGGCACGAAGGCGACGAGATCGGTGCGCGCGGCGACATGCAGCGCCTCGATATAG
>Ga0207701_10005320_pt1 | contig 12952 bp, 13 predicted proteins | sample KBSSwiSSwithPhiX_FD_184294 | JGI IMG/M metagenome (GOLD analysis project Ga0207701, IMG submission 184294) | Switchgrass rhizosphere bulk soil microbial communities from Kellogg Biological Station, Michigan, USA, with PhiX - S5 (SPAdes) (version 2) | ecosystem: Environmental > Terrestrial >...
CTTGGAAAAAGTACCTGAAGGTACGTAGGATAGGGGCCGATTGTGGTGCCCCATTGTTTTCCCTATAGTGTCAGCGCTAATCAAGGAGGACCGTATGAATATTCGTTCAGCTCTTATTCTCTCCATTTTACTAGCCGGGCTCGGAGCCGCAGGCTGTGAGACGACGGAAGAAACCTGGCCGGTCAATGCTCCGGCAGTGAAGCAACCGTCGTCATCGACGATCCGAGATCGATCGGGTGCACCGGTGGCTCCTCCTATGAGCAGAGAGACCCAGCCTCCAGTGACAAAAGAGGCCCCTTCCCAGCCGATGGTCCAAGACACGCCCCCCATGAGGAGCGAATCGTCCCGGTCCACCACGGGTAGCGATCCGCTGCAAACATGCATATCCGCACTTTCAAAAGGCGCCTCTGCAGGTCAACGTGATCTTGCCGAAGAGACCTGCCAACGCGACTATGGAACGATCGATGCGCGTGCCGTCGCCTCGGGAACTCAGGGCGATTCCTTACAAGGGTGCATGGCCCGTATTCCTAAGGACGCCACCGCTGGACAGCGCATGGTCGCCGAAGAAAGCTGCCGGCGTGACGATGAAGTCCGTAAGGGTTTCTAAAATCCTGCCTTCGAAGATGTAACCGGCGCCAGTATTCCGAGCTGATCCGGTGTCGCGACGAGCCGGGTCAGCTCAGCCTCTAGACTTCCTCTCCCCCGTTCGATATCGTAATCCGCATGCCCCCGTAGCTCAGTCGGATAGAGCAGCGGTTTCCTAAACCGTTTGTCGCACGTTCAATTCGTGTCGGGGGCACCAAATATCAAGCAGTTGCAGCGACGACGGGTACTACTAATTCGACTGGTGTTATGACAGTGTTAGTTTGAAAGTAGGCTTAGCTTCGAAGCCGCGTTCAACAAATCTCTTTCCTCGATCGCGTTGTACCGCTTCCACATTTTCTCGGACTTGTAACCCAGAGTTCGTTAATGTGCATCAGCATTGTAACAGTGATCTACCGGACACCGTAAAAGGACCGGTTAGCATAGGCACTGTTTTAAGCGTAATTATCAACCCATCGGCAGGTTACTTCTAGGGACGGGCTTGCTCCTATTTGTAGTTTTTTATACCGACACGGAGAATCCTTGCTGCGAAAATTCGGACTGATTCACATAAATATCTTACTTAGCGCGGTTCATGGAGTGGTTTAATCTTGAAGCCGAGGAGCTGGTCGATGTCTTCCTGACCTCTGACGACGCAGACGCCCTCGTCCTACTGCAACATTCCATAGAAGTTTCCTTGAGCCGAGCGTACGAGCTGGAGCCGACGCCTGCTGGCCTTTTCGCAACGATCAACATGATGCAGCGAAGCCAACCATTTCGGTAAAACAGACTTGTTACCACACTGCAACTTAAGCTTACCTTGACCTGTTTGCCTACTATGCTCGCGGTTTTAAGGACGATATCTTCTTTGAGGGGATAGTGTACCTAACTGCTGATCCTCTATCGGAACCATGACTGAAATCGCTCCGCCTATATCGCCTTCCTTAAAGCCTTCTTTTTCATAGCCGGAGATGTCGATCTGCCCTTTTGGCTGACCATGGCAAGTTAAGCATTGCTTGTTGTAGAACAGTGGCAATAAGATTCGCAGACCCTGATCTCCAATCTGTTGCTCCACGATGTGATCACCAACTCTCGGATGACTCTTTTGCATCACAATTAACGCTGCGAGCTCCTTCTCATCCGGTGTATTGTTAGGATTCCTCGGCGCAGCGGTGGGTGGACCGATCTGTCGCAACGTTATTCCGGTATCCTTCGAAAATGCCTCGGCTACTCCGGTTGCGAATGTAGCAGGGATGAAGCCTTTGAAACCAATGCCTTTTTTATTGATGAGCGCCTCGGCTTCATGTACTGACCTTTGCATGAAGAAGGCGAGCCTTAGCAAGAGCACTTTCCCTCGCTCCGGCATCTGAGCGGGTGCAAGCTTGCGTAAGTCATGGCCAGTCCTGGCGAGAAACTCCTTACGCAGGCGCTCCTCAAACACCTCTATGGAAAACCCTTTGTCTTCTATTCTGGGATTGTTGATGGCAGACTGAGCGCGACCAACGACAATCCTTCCGGAATCGAGTAGAACTGCTAGTAGTCTTGCCGTTTCAGTTAGTTCGGCCTTCTCCTCTGCGGGAATGTCTCGTTTCGCTACTATAGTATTTTCGACCTCACCCGTTGGCGTACTATCAACCGACTCACGAACGTCTTGGTGGGAAGGTATTTGCTCAAGAGGTTTGGCATTGGGATGGATCTCTGGCCCAGACTTCTCTTCCAAGGCAGCCTTGGGAGTTTCAGTTGATAAGGGTGGGGACTGATTACTCAGTTCTTGTGAAGAGGAATCTTTTTCACTTATTGCACTTGCGATTCCTTTGATAGATGGCGACCAAATATCGTAAGGCACGACAAGGATCAATATGGCGATAAGTGAACGAATGTCTTTTCCACAGTACAGCCTTGTACAAGACATTGCCTGCCCCCTTTCTTCATATTAAGGAAGATGAACATTGAATAAAGTGGCTGTAAGCCAGTTGAAGGGAAATGAGGGGTGCTCTTCCGTATGCCCACGTCGTCGTGCCATCGTCGGGTCCTCCTTCGGTGAAGAAGACCACGTCGCGAGCCCTGTCCTCAAGCCACCGCTGGCCTATTTTTCGGGTTTTGGGTCAAACTCATGCATCGTATGCTTAGTCTTCTACCCATCTTCGCCTGATATCTCTTTTACTTCTCGATCTTTTCTCGCCTCTGAAAGTACATCCCATCAATCCAAGGATTTCTGCTGACTAACCTTTCCCATAACAAAAGACTTTCCACTTGCATTGACGCTTTTTAACCTGGTGATAGACTGATCCTCAACTGCTCGTTCTTTGGTTCGAGCCGCATGAAATTGGGGGAGGTTGTAGTTATGAAACGACTCATCGTCTTTGCGGCATTCGTCGTGATCGGGATCGTGGTAGGCTACAGTGATGCCATTGCCATGGAAGCTGAAATCCTCATGGCGATTTTTACCATGAGCGGGGTTGTGGTGATCATGCTGATGGAACACCGCAAAGACGTTCGTTTTCCGGTTCTTATGCGCACGGTGTTTGCCTATAGTGACTCAGGAACCGGCGAAGGAGTGACTGAAAATGTGTCTATGGACGGATGCAAGATCAAAAGTACTACCACGGTCGAGTCGGGTGCCGTGTTGCGACTTCAACTCTATCCGCCGGCTGAAGCGCCTCAGATCGAGATCCAACGGGCGGTAGTCGGATGGACGAGGGAAGGACAGTTTGGAGTTCACTTCAGCGAGATGGGGCGTGAAAACAAAGAAAAGCTTCGGCACCTTCTAAATGTCTTATAAGACCTCCTCCTAAGCATCCCTCTTAAACCACACCTAGCCTACCGTCTTAAGACGTTCCAACTTTTAAAATCCCGGCAATGAGGTGAACACCTGCTATCAGAAGCGGGCGCGAGCACTATCTAATCATCGGGCCATCATCCGTACTGCGCGACGATTCATCCGTGGATGCTTCACTTTTAATGCTTAATTCCCGATCGTGTGGGTCTTTTGCCATCCGATCCACTTCCCCTAACCTTTCCATGTTCACTTCGTTGGCGTTTGTGAAGCCCTGCAGGACATGCGAATCCTCGGATGCCGCGGCGAGGGACAGCGATTGTTCGACGGTGAGACTAGGCCGACCAGCATCATTCGTAAATTCGCCCCCTGAGGGATATCCAGGATGTTTGGGAAGGAGCGCCGGATTGGACGAAACTAGGGCGGGAATCGCCAGAAAACTACACACGAGCGCGAGTGTCATGAGCGGTTTCATACGTAACTCCTTTCCGGTCATGTTCATTCAAATGATCGAGACAAAGAGAGCAAGGATTGATGTGGTCCCTTCTGAAGGCAGCTCAGAAATGAGACAATCAGCGAAACCATCAAACGAGAAACAACCATCCGTTTCTCATCCCTTCTCCAAAGCCTAAAATGAACGGTGCCGGCGGTACATACATAGGAATGATGATTTAATGATATCCATTCGGGTGAGGCGAGAGCGAAGCTCAGCAAGGGAAGTTTTGTCGGAGTCACGACGAGTAAGCGATCGGACGATTCAGCTAGGAGGAATGAGGAAGGCTGACCCTTCAGGCTCCTTGACCTCGAGCCCTCCCCGCACACATTGCACTTCTTCTTCGAGGTCGCTTAGCTTCAATTCTCGAGCGACGACAACATCTTGACATCCAGCTCGCAGAATTTCGTCGGAGTCAGACTTTTCCAATTCACGGCCCCTTCCGCAATCTCTGTATCGGAATAGCCTAAACTTTTCGAGAATGCCTGGTTCACGTAGCGAATCATGCCTCCGGCGTCATGGACAATAATACCGAAATACCGATCAGACTCGATCACAGAATTCGGTCGCGATCACTGCTTTCTCAGCGGTGTTGAGCAGATTGGCGTAAGCGGAGTTGTTCTTCAAGCTTCATGAATGAAAGGCCCTAGTTTATCTCTGTTTTTTACACTCAAAGTGCAGACAAGAGCAGGTCTGTACAGACCCAGATTTGTGTTGGGCTTCGCACTCATGACTGCAATAGGAACTCTGGCCCGAGGCGAGACAGGTACAGTCCGCATGGCCACATTTCTTTGGATAGTCGATGGTGATCTGTGGATGAGAATTGGTCACAGTTACCGATGGGATAAGTTCTTCGATTTGGACTTTTTATTCACGACCTGCCCACCACTATAGATCAATTTGTTTTCGGAGTGCATCAGAAGATTTCCGTTGACCGATCGATAGTGAGCACTTCGCTATCCTCCCACCGTTACTTTTCCTTTCATCCATCTATGTAAATAAGCCCCTCACAGTGGATTCCTGACGCCGCTGATAGGCAATCCGTGCGTCGTATGTTTTTCTTATCCACCATCTGCAAGCGGAGGCTCCTTGGTTACCGCCGGTGATGCTCGGAATCCAACCGCTTCAAGCAACGTGGATACAAAACCCCGAACCATCAACGCTGGTTCTGCTTCTTTCGGGTTTAGCGGGACCGGGATGGCTCACCAAAAAGCGGCGGAGTAGATGACGTTGAATATTCAGGGGAGTTCATCCTATCCTCATGGGATCGCTGGTCGGTTGCCAGATCGACAATCAATCTCCGCAGGTCGTACACGTACACGTATGGGCTTGCCCAAAACGACTTCCAGCCCAGGCGGCCTTCGAACGAGTCGTCTCCTCATTCCCACCGCCCTCATCCTGATAGCCGGCATTGTCGTTGCGCAAGTGGCCATTCCGATCGGATGGGCGTTAGCAGGCCTCTATGTTATGCCGGTCACCTTGGTGGCTTTATGGACGTCTTCCCGCCAACCCTTTCCGGTCGTATGGATCACGATGATCTGCACCATCCTCAGCACCCTGGTCTTCTTCGGATCACCCTTTTGGGATAATAAAACCACGCTCGCGATGGCCTTTGTTCTTCCCATCGGATCGATGTGGTTGATCGCCTTCCTCTCCGTCCTGCGAAAATGGTTGGAGCATACTGCAAAGGCACGATCCAAACTTCAAACTCTATGCCCCTTGTGTGAACAGATTCACAGCGATGGGGAAGCAGTATCGATAAAACAATACGCCCAAGGGCGACCCGGCTCATTTGTTCGCATCAGTGTCTGCTTCCAGTGCGCCGGTAAGGAAGGTTGAATGGAGATGGCAAGTATGGAGACGGCAATAGGCCTTCAAGGTCTTGAGGTCTATTGCTACAAGAGAATCAGAAAATTGCCGATACGGCGGCCACCCCATGGGTTGTAAGTTGCTGCTTACGTTTGAGAAAGGGGGAAATATGCCGAATTTCGTGTCACGCGCCCTGCTATTAATTGTTGAAGCCGTGGATCGCCCGCGTGCCCCTTCCACGTCTACTGAAAGGACCTTGCCCGAAGATCCAAACTCCTCAACGCCTCCATTAATTGGTTCCTTTCCAACGCCTAGCGCAAATCCGGTTTAGCGATTAAGTTCCATAAACAGTGAAGACCGCCAAAGCGGTCTTCACCGAGGCAGTATAGAAGGATACCCCGCCGAAGGGGTTAACCCAATCTACTTGATAATTATCCTACCGCTGATAAAGACCGACCTCGTACTAGCAGGCAGGGCGAGAGGCCGTCTCAACAACCATTCACCCTTGGGAAGTTGCATGGAAGCCCTGACGGGGTGAAGCTGCCATGTCCGCGGGTGAAGTAATACAGGCGACGTCGTAAAACGCCAGCGCAAATAGTTTGATAGCCGCAGCCATTTCATCATCATCTGTTCATACCATCCGCAGACCATACACGCGCCCCCACAGTGCGCATGGGTAAGCGAGGTCAACAATCACGACACCCGGCTGTTGGCTGGATAGTTCTTTGGCAAGTACTTGAGCAAGAGGGCCTGGCGAATCAGTTGCGCCACATTTCTGACTTCCAAACGCCGCATCAGATTGAACCGGTGGACTTCCACCGTCTGCACGCTAATCTGCAGTTGATCCGCAATTTCCCGGCTGGTGTGTCCTTGAGTGATCAGGTGCAGGATCTGCTTTTGACGAGGCGTGAGCGCCGGCGCCGCAGGCGTCTTGCCTTTCGCCGATCGTTTCTCCATTAATCGATACATAGTAGGCCTCCCGGTTGTGTGCAATAGAGTATTTCAGTAGTTCCTATAGCGAGCAACATTCATACCGGTTTTTAAGCTATTGATTTTAAATACGTACGTTTACCAGGTGACCCATAGGTGTAAATTTATATGGCGTAGTCAGTGCGAGCGAAATGGGATCGCCAATTTTAAATGCGTTGATTTTAGGTAATTACGTTAGAGGGTGGGATAGGACGAAGCTTTGAGCGTGTCAAGGCGCCCGGACGTGGCCCCCTTACCTACAGTAAAGGCATTAAGTCACCGTCAGTCACTCCTGGTTCCTGGTCCTGACTCGGACGATCCGGGGACGTTTGCGGACGAGGATTACTTCAGATATTCCAAAAATGCAGTAGCCAGGGTGAGATAGATCGTGATACCGGAAATATCGTTGGCTGTCGTGACGAAGGGACCGGCGGCCACCGCTGGATCCACGCCCACACGCTTCAGCATGATCGGCATGATAGTGGCCATACTGGTCGATGCGAGAAAGGCGATGATCAAGGAGGCGCCGACCACCATGCCGAGAAACCATTGGCCATGCCAAAGCCAGCCGGCTCCGGTTAACAGCAATCCGCAGGCTAGTCCAAGCAATAGGCCGATGCGCACTTCACGAAAAAACACTTTCCACATATCTCCCAACTCAATGCCGCCGGTAGCCAGGCCTCGGATGATGAGCGTTGAGGATTGCAGTCCTACATTCCCGCCCATGGCGGCAATGACCGGGATAAAACTCACGATAGCCACGACTTCCTGAATGGTAAAGCGGAAGAACCAGAGTATTGCGCCGGACAAGAGGCTGCCGACCAGATTGGTGAACAGCCATGGAAGCCGGGAGCGTGCCGCATCGACGCTGGAGGCCCGCAACAGCGCGTCGCCCTCGGCAGCACCAGCCATTTTCAGCATGTCTTCGGTGGCTTCTTCTCGAATCACATCGACCACGTCGTCAACCGTAATGATACCGACCAGCGTATTGTCTTTTTCGACGACGGGAATCGCCAGGAGGTTGTACCTTGCCACCTGCCGAGAGACTTCCTCCTGATCCGTATCGACCGCGACACTGATCACGTCGCGCGTCATGATATGTTTCAGGGGAGTGACGGGCGGCACGGTGAGTAACTGACGCAACGACAACACGCCGACGAGATGTTCTTCCCGATCCGTCACATAAATATAAAAAACCATCTCGGCGTCGGTCGCATGCTGTAATCGCCGAATGGCTTCTTGCGCCGTGGTATCCTCCGGAAGGGACAAGAATTCCGTCGTCATGATACCGCCGGCCGTGTCCTTTGGGTATTTCAGGATCTCCTCGACTTCCGAGGAGTCCTCCGTCCGCATGCGGGTCAGAATTTCTTTGGCCTGCTCCTCCGACAGGAGGCCCAGCAAGTAGGCTACATCGTCTTTGCCGAGATCTTTTAACAGCATCGCCACATCGGCAGGCGGCATATCGGCAAGCACTTGCGGGACATCGGCGGGGTCCATTTCACTCAACACGGTTCCCCGGAGTGCTTCTCCACGCACCAGCTCGAAGATGGTTCGTTTTTCCTTGGAGGACGACAGGTGCTCGATCAGCTTCGCCGTGTCGGCGGGATGCATTTTCCCGAGCATCTTGCTGATATTGGTGATCGCCCCGCGTCGCAACAACCGTTGAAACGAGGCCAATACCAGGTCAAACTTGCTTTGTCCCTTGTCGGGTTCCTTAGGAAGATCCTTCAGGAAATCACGATCGACGGGACGTGGGCGTTCGGCAGGTTGCATTGAATCGTCTCACACGGTATAGATCCACGGACGTGGCAATTTCGTCGCCATAGTTAGATTTTTGTACCTTTGGCTCTCTTAGTAGCCTAATTCAGCCAGCATTTGCTCATCTTCACGCCAGGCGGGTTTGACCTTCACCCACAATTCGAGAAACACCTTCATCCCGAACAGATGCTCCATATCGAGCCGCGCTTCGGTTCCCACGGTCTTTAAGCGCTCGCCGTGCTTTCCGATTACGATGGCTTTTTGCGAATCCCGCTCCACGAGCACCGAGGCAGTGATCCGAGTCAGCTTGCCCTCTTCGACAAAACTGTCGATATCGACGGCCACCGAATAAGGAATTTCCTCCCGCGTGTGATGCAGAATTTTTTCCCGGATCATTTCGGCGGCCAAGGTGCGCATGGTCTGATCCGTCAGCATATCCGCATCGTACTGCGCCTCTCCTTCCGGCAAAATAGCGACGGTCAGATCGAGCATGCGGTCCAAATTGAATCCCGTGTGAGCCGAGATCGGCACGATTTCCGTCCACTCGTATGCGGTGCGCACCGCATCGATCAGCGGAAGGACTCTGGACTTATTCACCATGTCGACTTTGTTTATCAATAGAAAGACCGGGAGCTGACGCTTGGCCGTTACTTCGCGCACGCGTTGCACGACCAGTCGATCCTGAGGACCAAGCGAGGGCCGCAAGGCCTCGATCATAACGTACAGAAGATCCGCGGCCGGCATTGTTTCCATGGCCGTTCGCATCATGCGTCGATTCAGTTGATGCTGGGGTTCGTGAATACCGGGCGTGTCGAGGTAGACAATCTCGGCATCCGGACGATGCATGACACCCAAAATCCGTGTCCGTGTTGTCTGCGGCTTGTTGGAGACGATAGCAATCTTCTCCTTGAGTAGAGCATTCAACAGCGTCGACTTCCCCACATTGGGACATCCGACGATGGCAACTGTTCCCGACTTCATCGCATGTACTCCATCACCGTCGTATCTCTCCCGAAGAATTTGGTGCACAGGTCATGACTACAATCCTTGGCGGAGGTCACCGGCGTTCGCAAATCGTTCGAGGGAATAGTAACACGAGAGGAGCGTGAAGCGCGCGGCTACCTATTGTCGGAGCGGCTTGAATCCGGTACGAGCTGGTAGATTGTCTCCCCTTTTTTGACAAAGCCCAGCCGCTCGCGGGCTAACTCTTCCATCCTCACGGGGTCGTGCTGGATCCGCTTGATCTCGATGTGGAGGTCGGTGTTGGTGCGTTCTAACTCTTGGATGTCATGCGCTAAATCCCGTGCATGCTGTTGCATCGCCAAATATTTTCGAATGCCCATCTCGTCGAAAAAGAATGAAATGGCGAGGGCCGCGATGGCGATGACGCCGATAACGATCGCCACTCTCGTGACGGTCCGGTTCATTCGGCGGACGGAGCGATGGGTGCGATTACGTCTGTTCATCTCCTCAGCACGCGCGTCCGATTATCTATGGGCTCGAATGGCCGACCGTCCCGGATAGACGGCGGCGCTCCCCAATTCTTCTTCGATGCGGAGAAGCTGGTTGTATTTGGCGATTCGATCCGTACGCGATAACGACCCGGTTTTGATGAGACCGGTATTCAACGCCACGGCCACATCGGCAATCGTGGTGTCCTCGGTTTCGCCGGATCGGTGCGAGACTACGGCCGTATATCCAGATTGTTTGGCCAGCTCGATGGCTTCTAATGTCTCCGTCAGCGTTCCGATTTGATTCAGCTTGATCAGAATCGAATTGCCGATCCCTTCCTTGATGCCCTGGGAGAAAATCTCGACATTCGTGACAAAGATATCGTCCCCAACCAACTGGACGCGGTCGCCCAATCGCTCGGTCAGCATGCGCCAGCCTTTCCAGTCCAACTCGCTGAGTCCATCTTCGATGGAAAGGATCGGATACCGGTCGACAAGACGTTGATAATACCGAATCATCTCGTCGGACGAACGCTCCGGCTGTTTCTCGGCTTCCAGGCGATAGCGATTTTTTTCGTAGAATTCACTGGCGGCGGCGTCGAGCGCCAGCGCGATGTCTTTCCCCGGCTTATACCCGGCCGCTTCAATGGCCTGCACGATCAATTCCAATGCTTCCTCATTGGAACCGAGATCGGGAGCAAATCCACCTTCATCTCCCACCGCCGTATTGAGACCTTTTTTCTTCAGGATCCCTTTGAGGGTGTGAAACACTTCGGTCGCCATTCGTAACGCCTCGCTGAATCGGGACGCACCGACCGGCATAATCATGAATTCTTGCAAATCGAGTCGATTATCGGCATGCGCCCCGCCGTTGATGATGTTCATCAAGGGCACCGGCAACGTGCGCGCATTCGCACCGCCGAGGTAACGATAGAGCGGTTGACCGGACTCGATCGCAGCCGCCTTCGCCACGGCGAGGGACACTCCAAGAATTGCATTCGCGCCGAGCCGACCTTTTGTCTTGGTCCCATCTGCATCCATCATCGTTCGGTCGACGGCCGCCTGATCGAATGCATCCATCCCCAACACTTTCGGTGCGATGGACTTGTTGACATGGCCGACGGCCTTCGAGACCCCCTTGCCCATCCACCGCTTCTTATCGCCATCACGCAACTCGATGGCTTCCTTCTCTCCGGTGGATGCGCCCGAAGGCACCGCCGCACGCCCTAACGCTCCACTCTCCAACACCACATCGACTTCAACGGTAGGATTTCCACGTGAATCGACAATCTGCCGTCCTTGAATCTTTCTAATTGCGCTCATCGGTCACTCCATTGCTTCCAACTCATCAAAACCCATTCGTCGTCCCAGATTTCTTGCCAAGTAAAAATGGCCACAATGTATTTGCTACAGAAAACCTACCATTCCTTTTCTTTTCATCACACTAGGGGTGTTAGGGAGCGACCGGGCCGGCTCTGATTGCGCGCATCGAGCGAGCACATTTTTATCGTGCGCGCTCTGCGAGCACCGGCAGCCGGCCCGGTCGCTCCCTTCCTAATTTCGCGCCAACCGTTTCTTCAATAACTCATTCAACTTGCCGGGGTTCGCCTTTCCACCGGAGGCCTTGATGACCTGGCCCACGAAAAATCCTAGTACTTGCTCCTTGCCTGCCCGGTATTGCGCAAGCTGTGCCGGATTCTTCGCTATGACATCATCGATCAGCGCCTCCAACGCCTCCTCATCAGACACCTGCGTCAGGCCTTTTTCTTTCACCAATTGCTCGGGAGACTTGCCGCCGGCATAGAGTTCGGGGAAAAGGTCTCGCGCCACCTTCAAACTGATCGTTCCGTTCTCTACCAATTTCAGCAAGCTTACAAGACGCTCAGGACCGACTGGCGAATCCGCCACCGGCGTTCCGGATTGGTTCAACTCCCGCAGCAACTCTCCCATCACCCAATTGCTGACGGTCTTGGGCTGCTCGAAGAGCTTCACACAAGCTTCATAATAATCCGAGAGTTGCCGAGACGTGGTCAGGACGCCTGCATCGTATTCCGGCAAGCCGTATGTGCCGATCAAGCGCTGTTGCCGAGCGAGGGGCAACTCAGGCAGAGATTCTCGAACGCGCTCGAGCTGTTCTTGAGCGATCTTCAACGGAACCAAATCGGGGTCCGGAAAATATCGATAGTCATGCGCCTCTTCCTTGCTCCGCATGACCGCAGTTTGACCTTTGTCGACGTCCCACAACCGTGTTTCCTGAGAAATCTTTCCCCCTTCGCTCAGGACTTTCGTATGCCGCTTGATTTCATACTCGATCGCTTCTTTGACGAACTTAAAAGAGTTGATATTTTTGAGTTCCACTTTGGTCCCGAGGGCTTCCTGACCGGCCGGTCGCAAGGAGAGATTCGGTTCGCAGCGCAGACTGCCTTCTTCCATGTTGCCGTCGCAGACATCTAGATACACAAGGATATCCCGCAACGCCTTGAGGTAGGCCACCACCTCGTCGGCCGACCGCATATCGGGCTCGGTCACAATTTCCAGGAGCGGCGTGCCCGCCCGGTTCAAATCCACCCGGCTGCTTCCGGTTCCGGTCTCATGTACGTTCTTTCCCGCGTCTTCTTCGAGATGGGCCCGGCGAATCCGGATGCGTTTGGGCACGCCTGCGACGGTGACTTCGATCCATCCATGCTCGCAGATCGGCGCTTCGTACTGCGAAATTTGATAGCCTTTGGGCAAATCGGGATAAAAATAATTCTTTCGAGCGAATCGATTGGCACCGACGTGACAATTCAATGCAACACCCGTGCGAATGGCCATGTCCACGGCCGCCCCATTGATCACGGGCAAGCTGCCCGGCAGTCCCAAACAGACCGGACACGTTTGGGTATTGGCGGCAAGACCGAACTGGGTTCCGCAGCCACAAAACATTTTGGACCGGGTCAGCAGTTGCGCATGCACTTCCAACCCGATGACGACTTCATACGCCACTACTCTTCTCCCGCCCTTCTTCAGGCCGCGCCTGCCGCATTGCCTGACGACCGGCCTCCATCGCTTCTTTGACGATAGAGGTCTGTTCCCGAACGATGTCGCGGCCCTTCTCCATAGCCGTCTGGAACG
>Ga0207701_10005321_pt1 | contig 12949 bp, 9 predicted proteins | sample KBSSwiSSwithPhiX_FD_184294 | JGI IMG/M metagenome (GOLD analysis project Ga0207701, IMG submission 184294) | Switchgrass rhizosphere bulk soil microbial communities from Kellogg Biological Station, Michigan, USA, with PhiX - S5 (SPAdes) (version 2) | ecosystem: Environmental > Terrestrial > Soil...
CGCGTCGCCCACGCCAGGCGACAGTGGATCTCCGCCTGGAGCTCGGGCCGCGACGCTGCCTCGCGCAACGCCTCCTCGAGCAGCGGGAGGGCACGCTCGACGCTCTCGAGCTCGGCCAGGAGCACGAGCGCATCGGCGCGTACGGCACTCTGCTGCGCCTCGTCCAGCAGCTCGACGGCGATCGTGCGCGCCCGCGTCCATTCGCCCGCGGCGCGCTGGGCACGGGCCGCCGCCAGGGCGCCTGCGGATCCCCCCGCCATCAACGTGTGGGACTACGTCGTGATGGGAACGGCGAGCGCCGTTGCAGGGATAGGCCAGCTCGTCGTCGTCGTGGCGCTGGTTTACTTCCTGCTCATCGCCGGTGACAGCTTCCGACGGACTCTGATGCGCATCAGCGGCGATACGTTATCGGAGAAGAAGATCACGTTGCAGATACTCGAAGAGATCAACTCTCAGATTCAGCGATATCTGCTGGTCCAGGTCGCGACCAGCGCGCTCCTGGGCGTCGTGTCGTGGCTGGTGTTCGCCTCGCTCGGTCTCGATAACGCGCTGTTCTGGGGGTGCGTCGGCGGCGTGCTGCATCTCATTCCTTATGCCGGGCCCACCGCATTTGTCTTCCTGGTGAGCCTGGTAGCTTACGCACAGTTCGACACCCTGCAACCGGTCGTTCTTCTCATCGGCAGCATGCTCGCACTTGTCGGCGTGATTGGTTTGCTGCTCGTGCCGTGGTTGACGCAAAGGACGGGCCGCCTCAATGCGGTCACCGTATTTGTTGCCCTGCTCGTTTGGGGTTGGTTATGGGGAATCTGGGGCCTGCTGCTGGGCATTCCGATCGTAATGGCCATCAACGCGGTGTGCGAACGCATCGAGGATTTGCAACCGATTAGCGAATTCCTCGGGTACGCAGCAAAGAAGGCAGAAGGGTGACGAAGGGTCAGGGACCCCTCCGCTATAATTTCTTTCCACCGCTGAGTGATCGGTATCGCAGCGGCAATTGACCGATGCCGCGACCACGGAGGCGAGATGCCGTTCAATGTTCTGGATCAACTGGCAGCGCTCGTGAAGCAGGAGCGCGAGGCTTTGTTGTCGCGCTGGCGGCAACAGGTGCGGCATCTGCCTTCGGCGCGTCAGCTTGACGTACCGACCCTCAATGATCACCTCCCCGGTCTGCTTGACGAATTGGCTGCGGCCCTGCGATCAAAGTCCGATCAGACGATTCCGGAGGCACTCGGCGAAAGCAGCCCTCCGGCTCACGGTCTCCAGCGTCTACAGGAGGCATTCGATATCGAAGAGGTGGTTGCCGAGTACAACATTCTTCGCGCCTGCATCCACGATCTCGCCGACGACAACGGGTTACCCCTCCAAGGAAAGCCTTTTCACATTGTCAATCGAGTTCTCGACCATGCCATCGGCTTGGCGTTGCAAACCTATGCCACTCAGCGCGCGCTGGATGTGCAGCGGCGCCGGGAAGAGTATCTCGCCTTCGTGGCACACGATCTGCGAACACCGCTGACTGCCATATCTATGGCTGGGAGAGTCCTGGAAATGACGCTCCCGGAGCGCAGCACTGAAACAATGCAAATGCTGAAGGCTTTGCGTCGCAGTGTGCAGCACCTCGAAGGCTTGGTCGCCAAGGTGCTAGAGGAAAACACGAATCTCCAAACGGAAATCGGGATCAAATTAGAGCGGCGGGAGTTCGATTTGTGGCCCCTCGTCGAGGCTCTGATACATGATCTTCATCCGGTTGCCGGGACCAACAGTACGCTGCTGATCAATCAAGTGCCCGATGACTTGGTGGTCTACGCGGACGCGAGTTTGTTGAGGCGGGTGTTTCAGAACTTGATCGGCAACGCCCTCAAGTACACGCCTCGCGGGGAAGTTCGCATCGCGGCGCAAGAGCTCGGCGCGGAAGGCGCTGTCGAGTGCTCGGTCGGTGACAACGGTGCGGGGATTCCAGAAGAACTGCTCGAAAAGATCTTCGACAAGGGACAAACCGATCCGGAGGCCACCGGTGGAACCGGCCTGGGCCTGGCCATTGTGAAAACATTTGCGGAGGCGCATGGCGGAAAGGTGACCGTGGAAAGCAAGGAAGGAGTCGGCTCGACGTTCCGGTTTTCGCTGCCGACCAAGGCGCATGTAGGCGCCACTACAACCCAGTGAAGCTGACCGTGATCGTCATTGCTGTCCGCGCGCGATCAGGCGGCCAGGGCGATTAACCAGACGTTGAATGCAGGCGAGAATCTCGACCAAGTCGAGCGACAAGGAGAAGAGAGGCCGCAGCCCATGCTGCGCCGAAGGCCCAGCCCCCCAGCACGTCGGTGGCCCAGTGCTCACCCAGGGCAGCCCGACTGAGCCCGATCGTCAGGAGCAGGAGTGTGACTGTGCTGCCGGTCCCACTGAGGTCCCGCATGACCTCGACGATCCACGGGTGCGCGCTACGTGCGGCTTCGGCCCCGTTCAGAATGTACTCGTCGAAGACGCGGGTTTCGCCTTCGGTTACTTCGCTTCCCAAATGGCGAAAAAGAGCCGCGATTGCGCATACACCGCCGCATGCAAGCAACGGAAGGATCAACGAGGAATGCCGCGCAAACAGCGCGCGATAACCGCGACGCTCGGTTCCGTGGCCTGCTGCGCGATCTGTGCGCCAATCCATCGCGCATCTTAGCGCTTGAGTGCGTGAAGCGCAGCGGACGGGAGCCACGATGTCCCAGGACCGAGCTGGGATGGAAATCCTTGGGCGTTCGCGAGTCTCGCGTACGCACTCCGTTCAGCGCCTGCTCGCCGCGAGTGGGGTCTTGCGGCTATCGGACATCGTGCCGGTCATCGTTGATCCGTTGACGTTCAGCCGGACACTCAACACGTGGTTGTCGCTGTCCACGAAGCTGAAGCCGAGCTTGTCGCCCTCCATCCACGGGCTGAGCAATTGCCGCGTCTTGCCGCCCAGCGCGAGCGTGCCTCCAACGCGCTGGTACCGTTGCACCAGGTCGAGCGTTCCCGAGAACGAGGTCCTATCGGACTTGAGCGTCCATTTGCCGGCTACACTGGCCGGGACAATCCACACGAAGGCGTCGCGGCTTTCGACCTTCAGTTGTTGGTCCGGCTCCCACTCGCCCATGCCGAACTGGTGCGAAGTCACGCGCGTTCCCGGCTTCATCTTGAGGATGGTCGGGCGCAGCTTGATGTTGAGTTGCGGCAACAGGTACATCGTCACCACGGTCGCCTGGGAGAAATCCTCGACGAAGATGTCGCCGGTAACGATGTTGACGAGATTGTCCACGCCTTCACGTTTGACGTTGCGCCGCGCGAGTTCCGCCATTTCCGGGTTGTACTCGATGCCGACGGCCTTGGCGCCGTACTGCTTTGCTGCGGCGATTGGTATCTTGCCATCGCCCGACCCCAAGTCGTAGACGACATCGTCCCTGGTAGTCTTCACGGCCTCGAGCATCTTGGTGACCAGAGCGTCCGGCGTAGGTATCCAGACCACGTCCTTGCCGGCCTGCCCGGGGCTCGGCTGATACACCCCATCGCCGGGCTGGGGGTCGACCTGGGCGGCGCAGGGCAGCGCGACGACAACGGCGACGAGCGCGAATGCAAGACGCGACGCGATCACGGGCTAACTCTCCGTGGAACGGCTTAGCACACCAGCGCGCCGCCCCACGTATCGGGCCGGCGTGCCTGAATAGTCGCGAGAAGGGGCGACGTTGAATCGCCAGCCAATGGCAACCTTCATTGAATTGTCTTCCTGAAAATTGCCGCGAACCGTTTCGCATCGTCCACTCGCGGCAAATTGTTAAAAAGGACATAAGCGGTCTCGCACGATCCGGCGTCGAGAAGCATCCGGTGAAGCCGATCGAGTTGCTGCTGATCGTAAGAGGCACGCGGGCTACCGGGCCCGTGCAGGCGCCAATAAACGCTATGGCCTTGATCGGCCGGACTGACGAATGGGTCGACCACGCGCACGAGGTCAAGGTCCTTGCACAATGCAAGCGATAGCTGGCGCTCGGCAATCCATAGCGGACCTCGGGGCTCCCAAAGGAGCCTCGCCTTGGGCCGCTCGATACGCTCGAAGAAGCTGCGCATGCGCCGAATGTTCTCCCGTGCGGGCGTAAAACTCGCAGGGCACTGAAATAGCATTGCAGTGGCGGAGAGGACGCCTGCGCATTCGATCGAGCGTCGCCATCCCTCCTGCACGCCAGGCGAATCGCGAAAGAACCCGGGCTGATCGTGCTCGTCGAGCTTGCGCTTCATGCGCCGGTAGGTGGGGCTCGACGCTGGATGCGTGACGAGTTGCCACACTTTCATCGTGTATTCGAGGTTCGGTCCGGCATTAGCGAGCCATTTTCGCATCGTCGCGTCTTGCGGAGGCTCGTAGAACGTGCTCTGCACTTCGACGACCGGAAAATAGCGCGCATACACCTGCATCGACATCGTGAAGCCACAAAGGCCCACACGAACGTTGACAGCGTTGCCTTCGATGGAAGGTTCCAGGTGGTGCTCCGCTATGAGCTCGGCGTGCGAATCGAGCGTCTCCTGCGGCTGGCGCCTCCGCGGCTCGCGGCTCGCGGCTGGCGCGGGCGGCTCGCTGCCGCCGGGATGAGCGCTGCCGCTGAGGTCGTCCACCGCGTTCGACGCCGCACAGACTTCGCCGGTGGATCCGCCGAGGATAGGATACCGAATGAAGTGGTCCACATCTCTCTGCATGATCTCCAAAATTTCAGCCATCCTGGCCAGCTGTCGCGAACAATATCTCGAAATGAAGCGCAAGGAGTATGCGCGACCGCAGGGTTGAGCGGGAAACGTGTGGCGGCCAGCCTGGTCGCGAAACAATGGCCGGCACATTGCGAATCGGCATCTCCGGCTGGCGGTACACCCCGTGGCGTGGGGTGTTCTATCCGCCACGTCTGGCGCAGCGGCGTGAGCTCGAGTATGCCTCGCGCGCGCTCGACACCATCGAGATCAACGGCTCGTTCTATTCGCTCCAGCGGCCGGAGTCTTACGCCGCGTGGTACCGCGACACCCCCTCCACCTTCCTGTTCGCAGTCAAGGGAAGCCGGTACATCACGCATATGCTGAGGCTGCGGGACTTCGACCGGGCACTCGCGAATTTCTTCGCGTCGGGCATCTTCAATCTGCGGGAGAAGCTCGGCCCTTTCCTGTGGCAATTCCCGCCGAATTTCGCGTTCGAGGAAGAGCGCTTCGAACGATTCTTCGCGGCCCTGCCTCGCACCACTGAGGACGCACTCGCCCTCGCGAGGCGGCGCGACGCCCGCATGAAGGGACGCTCGCGACTCGCCATCGACGCGAGCCGCCCGTTACGGCATGCCGTCGAGATCCGGCATCCCAGCTTCGTCGATCCGCAATTCGTCGATCTCCTGCGGCGATGGCGGATCGCGCTCGTCGTCGCAGATACCGCGCGCAAATGGCCCTACTACGAGGACGTCACCGCCGATTTCCTGTATCTCCGGCTGCACGGCGAAGAGGAGCTTTACAGCAGCGGTTATACCGAGGCGTCGCTCGACCGCTGGGCCGCTCGAATCCGCGCCTGGAGCCAGGGGGGCGAGCCGGCCGATGCGCACCGCATTTCAACCAAGCCGGCGCCGAAGCGGCGCTCGCGCGACGTCTACTGCTATTTCGACAACGACATCAAGGTACACGCCCCCTTCGACGCACGCCGCCTCGCACAAAAGCTGGACCTTCCCGTGAGCAGCGAGCCTGCGCTCCCTCCCGAGATCGCGGTGACGTGAATCGAAGCGTGCGCGGTGGTTGTCGTTCCGACGAGGGGAAGCTACGACGAATGACCGCGAATAGTGTCGCGGACTGCGCGAAGCGAAAGGTGCAGATCGAAGCTCGCGGCCTTCATCCGCGTACGATTAGGAAATGGCGGCGACCCGAAGCTGTCGCCGCCACTCCGCCGCTAATCCGTTATCGGGCAGGATCGGCAGTGGCGCTTGATCACAAGGGGCAATAAACGCCCGCCTTCAACAACCCGAACTTGATCAGCTTCACATCCACGATGTCGATCACCCCGTTGTTATCCACATCAGCACGCGCGTTGTACTTTGCATCACCTTGATGCGCGCCAATCAGCGCTTTGACCGCATCCGCATCGGCACACGTAATGACATCGTCTAGGTTGACGTCACCGTTCAGACAGCCGTGGATCACGACATCGATTGGCCCGTCGCTCTCGACGTTCACGACGGCGTTGCAGTCTATTCGCGCCCGAATCGGGTCGATGACGACATTGCTGATATTCGTCGCCACGATGTCAAGCTGATTGTTGATCGTTGTGGCTGTTGGCGCGTTGAGCGTTCTTATCCACTTGTTGTAGTTGTGATAGCTGATGTTCTGACCTGATGCAAAGTCAGTATTGAACGTCCTCACCGTTGCATTGGGCACTGGGTCATTCAAGCCGAATCCATGCGACTTCACATCGATCTTTCCATAGAACGTCGCGACGTTCCGCACCTTGACATTCGAGATCCAATACGCATGATCGCCGTTGAAGCCGAACATGGGCTCATTCAATGAATCACTGGTGACATACGTGATGTGCGGCGGATTGACTACGCGCTTGAGGTCCGCGCCCAGGCCATCCAGAAAATCCTGTTCGAACGTGTAGCCGCAGGGCTTGGGGCTGATTCCGTTGCACGCTTGCATCGCGAATTGATGGCCCATGCCCGGGAAGGACCAATGCTCATAACGGTAACCGAGCGTATCCAGCCGATCCCGGATCGCCTGGTTGCCCATAGCGCCCGACCAAGTGCACGTGTTGTCGGCCTCGCCGGCCGTGATGATCACCGGCACATTGCGTAGCGAATCGATCATCGGCAGGGCAAAGGTACCGGCTCCGCCAGGTGCATTGTTGCCGTTGTAGCCGAGACCAGCACTGGGACAGGGAACGTGCGGTATCGCTGCGGCATAGAGGTCGGGGAACGAAAGGACCTGTTTCCACACGCCATTGCCACCTTGCGAGATGCCCCCCGCAATGAGCTTGTCACGATCGACGTTGTAGTGCCGCATGATGTCGGCCATCACTTCGTAAATCTCTGAACCCGCCTGCCCGCCCCAGTAATAGCGCCCGCCGCGGCCTTCGGTGATGAACATGAGGTATCCCGTGCCGCTCTCGGTGAGGCCCACGGTGCGCTCGGCAGTCACCGGCGGGTTGCGCTGGTAGTTGTCCCCTCCGCCGTGAAGATCGCTGATCAGCCCGTATCCGCTGGCCGGCGGCACCTTCAGTGGCACGTACAGCGAATAAGGCTGAAGACGCCCAGCGAACATTGGAATGCAGGACGTCAGCCCATCGGCGGAGCGGAGACTGGTCGGCGTGCACCCAAAGGGTTTGTGAAGCTGCAAATCCGCTGCACCCGGGTTTCCGACGCCTTGCATTGTCTCGAAACGGGTCGTGACGATGCGATTGAGGAAACCCGATTGAGGAACTCCCATTACCGTGCCCGGCATGTCATCGTCCACGCCCGACGCAAGCTTCACGAAATCGACCGTCGCAACGAATGACGACAGGTCGTGCGTCACCACGCCGTTCACTGTGACGTTGGCGGCAAGTGTGGAACCTTGTACGCCGTCCCGCCACCGGGTGAATGTGTTACCGATCGGGTTGGGCTCGTTGTAACGAAACGCCACGTTGAAGAACGCCGGCGGGTTGGTGACGTTTGTTCCTGCGCCCCCCGGAGTCGTGGCAGTCGCCGTAGTTCCGGGAATCAGGTAACGGGAATTCGTTCTGTCCCACAGGCCAGTCGCGGCGGCGACGCGAACGGAGGTATTGCCGCGGGGGTCATAGATCGTGAACGGCACCCGTACTTCGATCTGTCGCCGTTCCAAATCCGGGGTGGCAACCAAGGTTGCGAGCGTTGCACCCGACGCCGCGTCGGTTACAACCGCCGTTGCGCCGTGAACGGTAACAAAAATGTCGGCGGGCTCGACGGCATTTGCACCGAAGGGAATCGTCTGCAACGTGCCTGCGATACCTCCGACGGCAATCGATGCGCCAACCAGCTCGGGATCGCTCATCGAGTTGTACGTCAGTCGAAAGGCAGTATCGGTCGCCGTCAGCTTGAGTCTCACCTCGACGAAATCGGCTGCATTCTCGAAGTAGGCTGCGACGTTTGTCGGATACGTATAGCGGCCGGATCTCGCAAGCTGCGTCGAGCCGGCGTTCCCATTGGTCGTGGCCCCTCGATCGTCATACAGGTAATCCTGATAGAGGAACTCGCCGTCCCGGTACGCGCTCGCTCCGGAGATCAAGATCGGATCGGCTTCCCAGACGCCGGTGTTCTCCATTTGTGGGGAACGCGGTGGCGGATCGTTGAGCGCGGCGGGACCGGGAAGGATATTTACTCCGGCGGGGGCAACGGCGGCGGATGCGGGCTGGCCAAGCCAAAGCGCGGGTAACAGGGCGAACAGAATGGTGCGTTTGAAATGCAACATTGCGTGCTCCTTATGAACACTTCGCGGCGACGGGTCGGTGCTGGAGTTCGATGATTCAGCATTCGTTCTAATAAGCACTGCCATTGACTTCGACGTCGCCCAAACCTGGCGCCGATTCAAATTGGTCGATTCGAAGCCCCTACCGTCCCTGCCCTGTTGAAGTATTTAACCATCTCCGTATTCATAGAAGCGAAAAAATCTCGCCTGACTGCGTGCTACGGTATTTTGTAAGCCCGACAATGTATATATTGTAGACAGACAATCTGTCAAGCTGCTGTCGAAGGCATTGGGGGCTGATGTTAAAACCTACCAATTATTCAAGTACGTGATGTCGATACCCTACCTTTAGGGCAGGGCCCGTGGTGGGCGCGGTTGGCGCTGGGGTTCGACTGCGGGACTCGATCTGACATGCACACACGTATATTTAAAAATGTATATGCGCGCATTTCAAATACACAACGGCTTCTTGTTTACACCATGAGGGCGCGCGCAGCGCTCTTGTTGCTAGACGAGATATAATTGCGGTAATGAAGCAAAAACGTTCCGACCAAATACGGGAAGCCCTCGAGGAAAAGATCGCGATGGGCGCCTACCCGCCCGGCAAGCGCCTTGACGAGTCGGAGCTGCTGACGGAGTTTGGCGTTTCACGCACCCCGTTGCGCGAGGCCCTGATCCAACTCGGTTCTCTTGGGTTGATTGAACTGCGTCCCCGCCGAGGCGCAGTTGTCGTTCAACTGGGGCCCCAGCAATTGATCGAAATGTTCGAAGTGATGGGGGAGCTGGAGGGAATGTGCGGGCGACTGGCCGCCCGCCGGATCACCGAAAAAGAACAGGACGAACTTCTTGCAGCGCACCAGGCTTGCAAGGAGGCTTCCGATTCGGATGGAACGGACGCCTACTACTACGCGAATGAGAGGTTTCATTACGCGATCTATGCGGCAAGCCATAATTCCTTTCTTGCCACAGAGGCGCGTCAACTACATCGCAAGCTCCGCGTGTACCGGCGACTGCAGTTGCGTCTACGCAATCGTGTAGCAAATTCGTTCGCCGAGCACGACGGGGTAGTGGCGGCAATCCTGGCCGGAGACGGCGAATTGGCACACGAGAGATTGCGCAACCACATCCTCATCCAGGGCGAGCGATTCGGGGATCTCGTCGCTTCGATCCCGCTTCTGGCTGCCTGATTCCCGGCATCGGTACCGGAGCACCGTCACCGCGGTGGCCGCGAAGTCGATCGCAGGTTCATAGCGGCAACGGGTTGACCGACAGGTACTCTCGCCTCCGCAACTGGTCTCATTGCCGTTCTTCCGCGCGCCACGCCGACAGCGTCCAGAGGAATCCGGTGAAGTCCTGCACCGAGAAGACGATGGCAAGCGACGCCGGCACGATGCCGAGGTACCACAGGATCGCCATGATCGGCGGGACCAGCGGCCGGTCGAGCAGCGACGCGAACGCGAACCCGTGCGAATTCACGCGGCCGCTGACGACGTAGAGCATGCCGACGCCGCCTGCGAGCAGGCCGATAATGCGAAACCAGTCGACCGCCTGATCCGCCGTCAGCTGGATGTGCAGCAATCCAGCCACCATTCGCGGCGCAGACATCAGGATTGCGCCCTCGAGGAGGCACAGCCAGCCGAACCATTCGACGGTCCGCGCGGTGCGTCCCTGCGCCGTCGCATGAACGAGACGGTCGAACATGTCGCTTATCGGAGGCAAACGTTTGAAATGCCCGTCGTTGTTCATAGCGTCTTGAGGTACTCGACGAGCGCATCCTTCTCGGCAGGCGGCAGCGTCGTGCCAAATTCGTGCCCCTGGTTGCCGCTCGCTTTCTGCGACACGTCAAGGCGGGTGCCGGCAAGTTGTGCGTCGCGCCCCTGGCTCACGAAGCCCACCCTGATCGGGTCGTAGACATCGTAGCCGCGGTAAAACACTTTCGGCCGGTTCGCCGCAGGCTCGAGCAGATCGCGCAGGCTCGGCACCGAGCCGTTGTGCAGATACGGCGCCCGGAGCCAGATGCCATCGAGGAAGGCCGCGATGTAGCCGTTGAGCGTAGCTTCGACCAGTCCCTTGCGCTGCAGGCCCATGTCGGTCACAACCTTGTTCGCGATTACCGCGGCGTTCTTGTTCCACGAGTCGAGACGATTGCGGTCCGTGCCGATCTCGGCGAGCGGAATGGGCGTTCCAGTGCGAGCGCTCGCGTGGCAACCGGCGCAATTCTTGGTGAACGCTTCCTTGCCGGCGTCGGCCTTCACCGCATCGATGGCAAACGGGTACTTCGGCGCCGGCAGCTTCCCGAGGTAGTCGTGCAGCCACGCGACCTCATCGAGAAAGTCCTGCTTGTGCGCGGGCGGAGCGCCGAGAAGCCCCAGCGCGGAATCCATGATCACGGAGTACGCATCGTGGCTGTCGCCGGCGAAGTTCATGAACATTCCCTGGTCCGCCTTGTACTTCTGGAGGTTCCAGATCGACGGCATGTCGGTCGGGCCGAACGTGTCGTCCATCGGCTGCTTCGTCATGAAGTATTTGGTGAGGTTCATCGCGTCGTCGCGGCCGCGGCCCCATTCGGGAAAATCCTTGCGATAGATCCACGCGAACTGCGCTTCGCGCTCGAGCAGCCGCTTCTTGGTAATCGGGATGATGAAAAAGCGATAGAGCGCCTTGTCGATCAGATCGAGCTTCGTGACGAGATTGATCTCGCTCATCAAGTTGTCGGCGTTGAAGCGCGGGTCCTTCGCGCAATCGATCAGGAAGCGGAAGAAACCTTCGACGTTGGTCGTGTGGCCCGGACTTGCGACGACGAAAACGGCGGCTTCGTCGGGCTTCGTCCGATAGGTCGCCGTATGGCAGACGGCGCAGTTGTTGGCGACTCGCGGAAAGCCGATCGTCTTCTTGGTGAAGCCGACCGGCAGCTCCTGCCCTTCCTCCCAGGGAACACCCAGCGCAGCGTAGCCGCCAGGGCCCGGCAGCTTCTCCGGAAACATTCGCGGGAGCACGTAGAAGATCCAGTACGGGATGCCGGCGTCGTTCTCCGCGCCGAGCGAGCCGTACTTGAACCGCATCTCGGGCGTCGCGCGCACCCAATCCGGCTGCGGGTGCTCGCGAAAGCCGCGATCCCAGGCGATGTACCCGCCGATGGCCGCGACGATCACGAACAGCAGCAGAAGGATCTTGAACAGCCTGTGGCCGGACTCGTAGGGCAATGCCATGGCGTGGCTCCGGTGGTGGCTCAGAACGTCTTCAGGAACTCGACGAGCGCCGTCTTGTCATCCGCGCCGAGCTCGGTGCCGTACGTATGGCCGACGTTGCTATTGCCTTCGACCTTGGTGTCGAATTCGAAATAGTGCCTGCCGTTTTCATCGGGCAGGTTGGATACGAAGCCGACGCGTACCGGGTCGTACAGGTCGTTGCCGCGATAGAAGACCTTGGGTCGATCGTCCACGCGCTCGAGGAGATCGCGCAAGGTCGGCACCGACCCGTTGTGCAGATACGGCGCCCGCAGCCACAGTCCGTCGAGCGGCATGTTCGCGTAGCCGAACGTCTTTCGAAAGTGCGTGAAGCGCCAAGGGTAGCCCGCATAGAGCGTCGACTGGTTGACGGCGAGCTCGGTGGTGTACGAATCGAGCCGCCGACGGTCGGTGGCGATTTCGTCGATGGGCGTGACCTTGCCGACGTACGTGCCGCTGAAGTCGCTGCCGCTTGCGCCGTGACAGCCGGCGCAGTATTGCTTGTAGACGGCGCCGCCCTTCGCGGACAGCGTTGCGTCGATCGGGAACGGGTATTTCGGCGGTTTCGCCTCGAGCAGCCAGTCCTCGACACGCTTGATGCGCCCGGTGTCGATCGTCGGCGGCGTCGTGCCCGTGCCGAACGCCGCGCTCTTGTTGCGTTCCTCGACGAGCGAGTTGTTGCCGTCCCAATGCAGGTTCATGCCCTGGCGCGGCTTCTGATTCCAGACCGACGGGAAGTCGGCGGGTGCGGCGAGCTCCTTCGGCGGCAGCACATCCATCGGGAAGTTGAAGATCACTTTCGCCGAATTGAACGTGTCGACCCTTCCGGGACCCCAGTTCGGCTCGCGATAGATCCAGTCGAAGCGGCCCGCCAGCGTCAGCACGCGCTCGCGCATGATCCCGATGGCGATCGGATACACGACCTCGCGATCGAGCAAATCCAGGTTCGCGCCGAGACCGTCGATCTCCGCCATCACGAATTCCTTGCGGAACCGCGGGTCCGCCGCGCACGCAAAGAAGAATTTCTGGAACGCCATGATGTCGAAATTGTTCGCCGGCATTCCCGTCACGATCATCGGCGCCTTGCTCTTCTCGGTGCGCACGGTGCTCGTGTGGCACACCGCGCAGTTGAGGAACACGCGGTCCACGCCCTGATAGCGGCGTTTCGAAGTGCCGACCGGCACATCCTTGCCCGGCTCGAAGATCATGCCCACGGATTCGTAGCCGGGACCCGGCAGATGCTCCGGGCACACCCGCGGCAACGCGCGCCAGATCCAGTA
>Ga0207701_10005324_pt1 | contig 12945 bp, 9 predicted proteins | sample KBSSwiSSwithPhiX_FD_184294 | JGI IMG/M metagenome (GOLD analysis project Ga0207701, IMG submission 184294) | Switchgrass rhizosphere bulk soil microbial communities from Kellogg Biological Station, Michigan, USA, with PhiX - S5 (SPAdes) (version 2) | ecosystem: Environmental > Terrestrial > Soil...
GAAAAATCAACTTCTCCCTGCTCTTTTTTTTCTATGATCTCCCTGAACCGATCAACCGAAATTTTTCCTCTGCCCACCTGTAGCATCGTTCCTACCATCCCCCTCACCATCCCACGCAAAAATCTATTCGCTTTAACACGGTATATTTTCCTGTCACCTTCTTCCACCCACTCACTCTCCATTATATTACATACATATGTCTTAACCTGCGTATTCCTTTTCGAAAATGCCTCAAACTCTTTATACCCTTTCACTACCTCAGCAGCTTCCCTCATTACCTCCATCGCCACCGTATAAGGGAAATAATAAGCGAGGTCGGCTATGAATGGATCCTTCTTATTATATATGGTGTATACATACTGCCGCGCCACCGCATCAAACCTGCAGTGCGCTTCCGGTCTCATCTTCATGATGCGCCTGATGGCAATGTCGCCAGGAAGTAAAGCGTTGATATTATACACTTTACCTTCTGCGATTTCTCCCTCAAAATCAAAATGAAAATAATTCTGCAGCGCGTGAACACCTGTATCCGTTCTCGATGATCCTGTCAGTGCTATCCTTTCCCTGAATATTATTACAAGTGCCTTCTCTACTTCCTCCTGAACAGTCAGTGCATTTTGCTGAACCTGGAATCCGGCATATGCCGTGCCCCTGTAGCTCAACTCAATAAAATAACGGCTCATAACTTTTTTGGAATAATGATCCTGATCGTGTCGTTTACAGAACTTGTTCTGTCTACATAAATTATCAGCTTGCCTTCCTTCAAATTCTCTGTACGAAGTCGTATGATATCACGCTTATCTCTAACCGAAGAATCCGGAGTCGCGGCAACGACAGGAGCTAAAACAATAGCTTCATTCTTAACATTAGTGTTGTTCACATCAGGAGCATCAGGAGCATCAGGAGTCTCCTTCTTATCCGCTGTACTCTCAACTGCCGCAACTGCAACAGCTGCATCTTTATTTACAGCAGCACTGTCGATTGCCGCAGTTGCTTCCGGAACATTCTTAACTTTTGTTGTATCAACATTAACTGTAGCAGCAGCAACGACTTCTGCTTTACCGTTTGCAAATATCGTATCTGTATACATTGTATCCGCCGGGGAAGTATACAGCACTGCCGAATCATCAACCACCCCCGCCATTAATTCCGAATATGAATCCGTTTTCCTGATCGTCTGCCCATCCGATTGGGTAGAAGCAACGGGGATGATCATCTGGAATGTTTGCAGGTCAAACAACTGCCACCTGCCATTAACATTTTGCAACTCATAACCATGATCCTTTTTATTGATCGGAATGTTAAATAAATTCTCACCCCTGATCTTAGGAAATCCTATATAAAGATTATAGACTGAATCCTTCAGTTTCGAAAGAATAATGTGGCCTTCCGCGGATGAACTGTGACTCTCCTCCCCCATTCTCACATAAAAAGGCTGATGCGAAGGTTCCTGTATAAATATGTAAAAATCCTGCTGAGCCATAGTGACTGTTCCCAACACTAAAGCAATAATAAGACTCAAATAAATCCGCTTCATGAACACATTAATTAATTGATCCGCCAAATTTACTCATTTGGAGCACTATTATGCCACTTATACATTTTTAAGATCGTCTATTCTATGCCGGGCATATATTTGCGCACACAAATTAAACAAATGAAGCAACTGATTTTATTCGTGTTGGCGATTGTTTTCAACATTGCAGCATGGGCACAAGAAGTGGAGGATAAAGGATGGACAAAAGTATACCGCGAATCAGCACCAAGAGTAAATGACCTGGTGCATACCAAAGTAGAAGTGAAGTTCGATTACGAAAAATCTTATCTCTATGGAAAAGTTTGGCTGACACTCAAGCCTCATTTTTATGCAACCGATTCACTGAAGCTCGACGCAAAGGCAATGGAAATTAAAAATGTGTCGCTTGTTAAGGGTTCATCAAACCAGCCATTGAAATATAAGTACGATGGAATGGAACTGAATATCGATCTCGATAAAACTTATTCACGCAACGATAAATACACAATATTTATCGACTACGTTTCAAAACCCAATGATTACAAAGCCAGGGGCAGCGCTGCCATCACTGATGCTAAGGGTCTTTATTTCATCAACCCTAAAGGAGAGGATAAAAATAAACCCACGCAGATCTGGACGCAGGGTGAAACAGAAGGCACATCTGTGTGGGTTCCTATAATTGATAAACCCAACCAGAAGACCACAGATGAAATCATAATGACCGTACCGGCAAAATATGTAACGCTGTCGAACGGAAAACTTGCTTCTCAAAAGAAAAATGCAAATGGCACGAGAACCGATCACTGGAAAATGGATCTTCCACATGCCCCATATCTTTTCTTCATGGGTGTTGGAGATTTCTCGATCGTAAAAGATGATTATAAAGGAAAAGAGGTGAGCTACTATGTAGAAAAGGAATATGCACCTGTAGCAAGAAAGATATTCGGAGGTACTCCTGAAATGATCACCTTCTTTTCAAAAGTTCTCGGTGTTGAATATCCCTGGGTTAAATATTCACAAATAGTGGGACGTGATTATGTGAGCGGTGCCATGGAAAATACTACTGCAACCCTTCACCAGGAAAGTGCGCAGCAGGATGCACGTGAATTGGTAGACGGCAACGTTTGGGAAAACACCATTTCCCACGAATTGTTTCACCAGTGGTTCGGCGATTATGTAACATCCGAAAGCTGGAGCAATCTTACTGTTAATGAATCATTCGCCAATTACAGTGAATACCTGTGGCTTGAATATAAATACGGAAAGGAGACAGCAGATGAACACAATTTTGGGGAGATGAATGGCTACCTGCAGAGCCAGAGCGATAAAAAAGATCTTGTACGCTTTTTTTATGATGATAAAGAATCCATGTTCGATGCTGTGAGCTACAATAAAGGCGGACGCATTCTTCATATGCTGCGCAATTATGTTGGAGACAGTGCATTCTACCGTGCATTGAACAATTATCTCAATAATAATAAATTCGGAACGGGTGAAGCCCACCAGCTAAGGATTGAATTTGAAAAAGTAACAGGAAAAGATCTTAACTGGTTCTGGAATCAATGGTATTATGGAAGCGGCCATCCAAAACTCAACATCAACTATGTTTATGATGATACAGCCAAAAATGTGAAAGTAATTGTCGAACAAACCCAGGGCGATAAAATCTTCCGCCTGCCTGTTGCTGTTGATATTTACAATGGAAACAACAAGGTTCGGCATAAAGTATGGCTGAACAATAAAAAAGACACACTGACTTTCGCTTACACAACTAAGCCTGACCTGGTGAATGTTGACGGCGATAAAATGTTGCTGGTTGAAAAAACCGACAATAAAACCCTCGACAATTTCATTCACCAGTTTAAATATGCAGGACTATATCTGGATAAAAAAGAAGCAATCGATTTTGCTTCCCAATCTAATGATCCGAAAGCCATAGCATTGATGAAATCTGCGTTGAATGATAAATATTATGGCATCAGGGGTTATGCACTGAACAAACTCGATCTTAAAGATGTAACCATTGCAACCGAGTTTGAACCCGTAATCGCTACAATTGCGGAAACCGAATCAAGACCTAAAGTAAAAGCATCCGCCTTAGGAATTCTTGGAATGTATGGTGATGAAAAATACAAAGGGCTTTTCCTTAAAAACATTAATGATTCTTCATATTCTGTTTCAGGAGAAGCACTCGAAGCTTTAATGGGGGTGGATAGTGTTGCCGCCGTTCGTGCAGTGAAAGATATTTCAAAACAAAAAATAAAGGGGAAACTTCTTGAATCAGTAACCACGATTTTGATGACCTCAGGTGATGTTGCAGCATATGACATGGTCGTTGAAACTTTTGAGAACATGCCTGTATCGCAGAGCAAATTCAATCTGCTCCAACCGTTGAGCCAGTTTATCATTAAGATCAATGACACTGAAAAAGTAAAAAGAGGGGTTGACCTGATTGTAAAATTCCGGGATGCATTTCCTCCAACTTATGGAATTGCTCCTTATATCAACAATCTGCTGAATACTATTGCAAACGCAAAGCAGAAATCACCCGAACCTTCATCGAAGGAACAGGTTACTTATATAAAGCAGAAAATAGCTGCAAAATAGCTTTGATGGTTGTATGTACAAACCCCGCTGATGGCGGGGTTTTTTTTTGATTTTCGTGATTTGTTCTCCTTACCAGCTTCCGCTCGCACCTCCGCCTCCTGCACTTCCTCCTCCAAAACCACCGAAACCGCCTCCGCCTCCAGACCATCCTCCACCTCCACCTCCTCCTAACCATCCGGCTCCAGTTGGAAAAAAGATAGGACCATATCCTCTTCTGCTCATAAATCCACCTCCTCCTCCCTTGTTCTTTCTGCTGATAATGATGATGAGGATAATGATCGCAATGATCATCCCTATCGGAGTTTTGCCGCTCCTTCCGCGTCTGCGATAGTTCTCAGGGGCTTTATATTCTCCCGCCGCTGCAGCGATGATCGAATTGGTTGCTTTATCCAGTCCTTCAAAATAATTTTCGCTTCTGAATTCCGGCACTATATCGTTAGTAATAATTGTATTTGCAATGATATCCGGAATAGCACCTTCCAGTCCGTACCCCGTTTCAATTCTTATTTTCCGGTCTTCCGTCGCAGCAAGAATCAATACTCCATTGTTGGTTGTTTTGTTACCTATCCCCCAATCACGGTAAAGCTTTAATGCATATTCTTCAATAGGGTATTCATTCAGTGTTTTTACAAGTACTACTGCAATTTGATTCGATGTACTGTCATCGTAAGCAACCAGCTTTCTTTCGAGTGCATTCACCTGTTCAGGAGTAAGAACTCCAGAAAGGTCATTCACCAGCCGTGGGGGTTGTGGTTTTTTCGGGATATCCTGCGCATTGGTAAAAAGCGGCAGCAGGAACAGCAACCACGCAACAACTTTTATCTTTCTTTTCATCATCATTTGCCGAATACTATGTCGTCTGGAAGTTCATTTTTATCTGCATTGGGATCATATGGAAAATGTTCTTTAAGCGCCTGGCCGGTATCATAGATCACATTTAATATTGCATCGAGATAATGATTTTCCCTGAAGTGTCTGGACATCAGGTTCACTTGTTTCTGCCAGAATTCATTGCCCAGCTTTTCATGAATGCCCTTGTCTGCAAATATGGCAAACTGGTGATCCTTTACTGCAACATATAAAAGCACTGAATTGTGGTAAACGGTGTGATCCATTTTAAGGTTCCAGAAAATTTCTGCTGCCCTGTCTAATGGATCAACGAACCGGCACCTGCTTTCAATGAATACCCGTATCTCTCCGCTTGTCTGTTGTTCAGAATTGCGGATAGCATCCACAATACGGGCGTTTTCTTCGGCCGTGAACAAGCTTTTGATTTTGAATGAAGGGATCAGCTTCATCGCGCAGAATCCTTATTAAAATTTACAGTAGGTGCATTCTGTGCGCCAGGATCAGCCTGGAATGGCTGTTTCGGTGAGAATCCTAACATACCTGCATAAATAACAGTGGGGAACCTCCGGACAGACATGTTATATTGCTGTACTGCCGTGTTGAAGTCGTTTCGTGAAACTTTTATCCTGTTCTCTGTTCCTTCCAGTTGTGTCTGAAGATTCAGAAAGTTCTGGTTAGCCTTTAGTTCAGGATATCTTTCAACCGTTACGAGTAACCGGCTTAATGCTCCTGACAATTCACCCTGGGCCTGCTGGAAACGTTGTAGGTTTTCTGGTGTCAGATTGGAAGGATCGATCGTTGTTTGTGTGGCTTTGGCACGTGCCTCAATAACTCTTGTTAGTGTCTCCTGCTCGAAATTTGCTGCACCCTTCACAGTATTCACAAGATTAGGGATAAGGTCGGCACGTCGCTGGTAATCACTCTGAACATTAGCCCATTTAGCCTGCACTTGTGTGTCTTTATCCACCAGTGTATTGTATCCGCCGCAAGCACAACCACCCAAAAGAAGAATTCCACCTATGATAATAATCAGAATAAGATTACGTGATTTCATGATTTTGAATATTTTAATGGATAAAATTACATGTTTTGTATTTGAGAAGTTTAACTTTTCTGCCCGGTATGATTTTAGCAAATTTATCATCTCAAACTGTGGTTATGATATCACGCCTCGTTCTTTACAGTTATATCGCCCTCTCAACATTATCCTGTAAAAGAAATGACTCTCCAGAAACTCCCCCTATCACTACTCCGGCAGAAATAACCAGTAAAGTGCTTGCAGCCAACCTTAATTTTCCATGGGAGATTTTATGGGGACCGGATAATATGATATGGATGACTGAAAGAACCGGAAAGATCAGCCGCGTTGATCCATCGACAGGTGCAGTCACTCCATTAGCTACTATCGATGAAGTAGTATCTAATGGTGAAGGAGGACTTTTGGGAATGGTGTTATACCCGGCTAATACTCAACCTTCAAGTGTGTATGTAGCTTACGATTACGATAAATCTGGAACTTATACGGGTAAGGTTGTGCGTTATGATTATAATAACGGAACTATCTCCAATCCTTTTGTGATCATCGATGATCTTGAGGCTGCAGGTATTCACAACGGTTGCAGGCTGGTGATCTCTTCAGATAATAAATTATTCATCACAACAGGAGATGCTTCCAATCAAAGCAACCCCCAGAATTTTTCTTCACGCAATGGTAAAATACTCCGCCTGAATCCCGATGGAAGCATTCCTGCAGACAATCCTGATCCAGCAAGTCCTGTGTGGAGCTTAGGTCACCGTAATCCGCAGGGATTGGTATTTATTAATGATTCACTTTTTTCTTCTGAGCATGGCCCCGATTCTGATGATGAAGTAAACATTATTCATAAAGGATCTAATTACGGATGGCCTGAAGTGCGGGGTATATGTGATGGCCCCGAACAAAGTTTCTGTTCTGCGAATAATATTGTTGAACCTATTATTAACTGGACACCCACCATAGCAGTTTGCGGGATTGATTATTATAATAATGATCTGATACCGCAGTGGAAGAATTCGATCCTGATGTGTACGCTTAAGGATTCACGCCTCAAGCAGTTGAAGTTATCTTCCGATCAGAAGGCTGTGGATTCAACGGCTGATTTCCTCGTGAACCAATATGGAAGGTTAAGAGATATCTGCATTGCTCCAGACGGACGTGTTTTTATTTGTACAAGTAACGGAGGAAATTCAGACGTCTTAGTAGAAGTAAATAAAAAATAATAATTTAATCTTTCTTTATCGCAGCAATTCCGGGTAAATCCTTCCCTTCAAAAAATTCAAGCATTGCTCCGCCGCCGGTAGACACATAACTTACTTTCTCAGCAAATCCGAACTGGTTGATCGCTGCAACAGAATCACCACCTCCGATAAGAGAGAATGCGCCTTTCTGTGTGGCTTCTGCAATAGCTTCTGCAACTGCTTTTGTACCGGCCTGGAATTTTTCCATTTCAAATACACCCATGGGTCCGTTCCAGAGAATTGTTTTTGACTGGAGAATCACTTCACTAAATTCCTTAATCGCTTTCTTTCCGATATCAAGTCCCATCCAGCCGTCGGGAATGGAAAAATTATCTGCTTCTTTTGTGTTTGCATTTGCATCGAACTTATCAGCTATGATGCTGTCTGCCGGCAAATGGATCTGCACATTTTTTGCTTTGGCTTTTTCAAGAAGTTCCTTAGCGGTTTGAATCCTATCTTCCTCAACGAGTGAATTTCCAATCTTACCGCCCTGCGCTTTAAAGAATGTAAACGCCATACCGCCACCAATAATAATGTGATTGGCTCTTTCCAAAAGATTTTCAATCAATAAAATCTTATCAGACACCTTGGCACCTCCCATGATGGCTGTAAAAGGTTTTTCAGCTTTTTGTAAAACTCTTTCAGCGCTGTTAATTTCATTTTCCATCAGCAGGCCAAATAACTTTCTATCCGTAGGAAAAAATTCTGCTATTACTGCTGTTGAAGCGTGCGCGCGGTGAGCGGTTCCAAACGCATCATTAACATATACATCGCCGAGTGATGCGAGTTTCTTTGAAAATTCTTTATCTCCTTTTTCTTCTTCCTTATAAAATCTAAGATTTTCGAGCAGCAATACCTCACCTGGCTTCAGTGCTTTCGATTTATCCACAGCCTGCTGGCCGATACAATCGTCCGCAAATTCAACTTTAGTGTCCAGAAGTTTGCTTAGGTGAGGTACAATGTGTTTTAGTGAATATTTATTGGTAGGACCGTCCTTTGGCCGACCGAGGTGCGACATAAGTATTACGCTTCCACCATCCTTCAGCATTTTCCGGATAGTGGGTATTGCTGCACGGATCCTGTTATCGTCTGTTATTTCGAATTTATCGTTCAAAGGCACGTTGAAGTCAACGCGTACCAATGCTTTTTTTCCTGCGAAATTGTAGCTCGAAAAATCAGGCATAAGATTTTTTTAATTAATTTTTCAGAGGTCTTCTCCGCAGATCCTTCGTCGCCTTCAGCCTCCTCAGGATGACAGAATACTCTGTTCGTTTTCCGTCTGCCGTTTATTTCTTGTTGATCAATCCTGCAAAATATTTTACAGTTCTAACCAGCTGGCTCACATAGCTCATTTCATTGTCGTACCAGCTAACGGTTTTCACGAGTTGCTGGCCGCCCGAGTTGAGTACTTTTGTTTGAGTGGCGTCGAAAATAGAACCGAAGTGGCTGCCGATAATGTCGCTGCTCACAATTTCATCTTCGGTGTAACCGAAGCTTTCGTTGCTTGCTGCTTTCATTGCATTATTTATTTCTTCAACAGTCACTTTCTTATTAAGGATTGTTGTGAGTTCGGTAATAGATCCTGTTAAAGTGGGAACACGCTGTGCGCTGCCATCGAGTTTTCCTTTAAGATTTGGAAGAACGAGGCCAATAGCTTTAGCTGCGCCGGTGCTGTTTGGAACAATATTTTCAGCCGCGGCCCTTGCTCTGCGCAGGTCGCCTTTCGCATGAGGTGCGTCCTGTGTGTTCTGGTCGTTTGTGTATGCGTGAACGGTTAGCATGAGACCAGCTACTATAGAATATGAATCATCAAGAACCTGGGCCATTGGCGCAAGACAGTTTGTTGTGCAGGATGCGCAGCTGATGATAGTTTCTGAACCGTCGAGAATATTGTGGTTAACGTTGAATACAATGGTTTTAAGGTCGCCTGTTGCCGGTGCTGAGATCACAACTCTTTTTGCGCCTGCGGTGATGTGGGCCTGGGATTTGTCTTTGTCGGCAAAAAATCCTGTACACTCGAGAACAACGTCTACATCGTGGGATTTCCATGGAATTTCTGCAGGATTTTTCTGAGCATATATTTTTATTTCATCGCCAGCTACGACGATCGAATTTTCTGTGGCTTTAACTTCAACGCCGAAGGGACCCTGGGCGCTGTCATATTTAAGGAGGTGAGCGAGTACTTTAGGGCTTGTCAGGTCATTTATAGCGACAACTTCTATGCCTTCCATCTGATAGATCTGGCGGTACACCAGCCGGCCAATTCGTCCGAACCCGTTGATAGCAACTTTAACTGTGCTCATAGTTGAGAATTTGAGTTTTAGAATTTGAGAATGCAAAATTACGATACTCTCAATAAAGTTTTGGAAGAAAATCTGTTGACTGCTATCTTTGCCGTCCCAAATCTGAGCCGCGTTGGTCAATCGGTTAAGACGCATCCCTTTCACGGATGAATGAGGGGTTCGATTCCCCTACGCGGTACTATATCAATTAGCAAATTCCTTGACAGCACTAGCTTTTAGGGGATTTGTCATTTAAGAGGGACGTTGAAGGGACGGTTTTGTACATATTATTGAATTACCAACTATCAAGCAATGTTAATGCGACGAAGTATCTAATCAACAAAGGTGAAGGAGATGAAGGTTGCATTTGTTACACTTCAGAAGAAATTCTTCCTTGTTAAAAAATAAAAGTCATGAATGTTAGTATTCGAGATCTCATCAGAATGCGGTTTCGTATGAGATATTAAGCTCGCGTCTTATTTGCCATGTCCGTAATTGCTTTCCTGTTAACGTCTTCCTTCGTTGGCTGTTCATTTTCGTACACCTGCTGTACATATCTGATCAAAACAGGACTACGGCCGCAAGCTATAAAGATTTGATTTTCAAATGTTTTCTTAAATGGCACACTATTCCGTTACAGATGCTATGCTCAGAAATTACTTTAAAGTCGCCTGGCGCAACCTGCTAAAAAACAAAGTTTTTTCTTTTATTAATATAATAGGCCTTGCTACGGGCCTTACCTGTTTTATATTGATCAGTTTATATGTGTCTGATGAACTCAGCTTTGACCATTATAATGAAAAGGCGGAAAGGATCTACCGCATCAATTCATACATTAAGCTGGGTGGTTCTGAACTCACGCTGCCCGTGTCAAGCGATCCCATGGGTGCCATAGTGAAAAAAGATTTTCCGCAGGTGGAAGAATATGTAAGATTCTACAACAGCAATGGCGCAAAGTCAATTAAGAATGGTAACGAATACATCAACGAGCCAAATGTTACACATACAGATTCAACTTTGTTCAGGATATTTACACTTCCTGCTATCTATGGCGATACAAAAAATGCGCTGAACGACCCTAACACCGTAGTAATTACAGAGCGTGCAGCAAAAAAATATTTCGGAGCTATTGATGTAGTTGGAAGATCAATACAAACGAATGAAAACGGCCAGACTCTTTACAAGGTAACTGCAGTGATCAAAGATGTGCCGCACAATTCACATTTCAACTTCGACCTGTTTTTTTCGATGGACAATGTGCAGTATGAGTATGGAAATTTTCTTAGCCACAATTTTCAGACATATCTGTTGTTAAAAGAAGGAACAAATTATAAAGATGTAGAAAAGCTTTTTCCAAAATTTATTGAATCGTACGTATTGCCGCAAGCAAAAGCGGTGATGCAGATCAACAGCATGGAGGAATTTGAAAAAGCAGGAAGCAGACTTTCATATTCACTTATTCCTTTGTTGAAGATTCATTTGTATTCCGATCTGTTTCCTGAACTTGGTGTAAATGGTGATATTAAATATGTATATATCTTTTCCGGAGTAGCAATATTAATACTGCTGCTGGCCTGTATCAACTTTATTAATCTGTCTACCGCACGTTCCATGAAAAGATCGCGGGAGGTTGGGATCCGTAAAGTACTAGGCACAACTAAAGCAAAACTCATTATGCAGTTTCTTTCTGAATCTGCGTTAACAGTGATCATTGCCTTGATCATCGCTATAGTAATAGCATGGCAGGTATTGCCAATGTTCAACGACCTTTCTGCAAAATCTTTGACACCATCGATGCTCTTCAGCAATAAAATGCTGCTCATCATGATTGCATTACCTTTTGTGGTGAGTTTACTTGCGGGAAGTTATCCTTCCTTGTTTCTCTCATCGTTTAATCCGGTTACGGTATTGAAAGGGAAGGGAAATGCAGGATCGCATAAAAGTAGTCTGCGGAGTGGCCTGGTGATATTCCAGTTCTTTGCATCGATATTCCTGATCGTGGCGACTATTACCGTATATCGCCAACTCGATTACATTCAGAAAAGAAAAATTGGTTTCAACAAAGAGCAGGTGCTTGTAGTAGATGGTACAGGCGTGCTTGGAACTGGCAACGAATCATTCAAAAATGAAGTAAAGAATATGCGGGGTGTGATCAATGGCACATACTCAGGGTTTCTTCCAGTATCTGCATCAGCAAGAAGTGACAATACCTATTCGAAGGAAGCTGTACTTACTTCTTCCAGCATCCTCAATATGCAATCGTGGAGTGTAGACGAAGATTATATACCGACGCTCGGCATGGAAATAAAATCGGGAAGAAATTTTTCGCGGCAGTTCGGTACCGATTCATCTGCTATCATTATAAATGAAAGCACTGCTTCTTTGCTCGGATACTCTGACCCAATTGGAAAAAAGATGTACGCATTGGTCGACAACCAGACGAACGAAATGCGCGGATACCAAATCATAGGAGTGGTTAAAAATTTCAACTACGAATCGCTTCGCCAACGCATCGGTCCCTTGTGTTTTGTGCTGGGAAACAGTTCATGGTCCATGTCATTCCGCGTGAAACCCGAAAATGCCGAGGCGCTCATAGGTCAGATTGGTAACAAGTGGAAATCGTTATCTACAGGTACTCCGTTCTCTTACCATTTTCTCGATGAATCATTCAATAATATGTATCGGGCCGAACAACAGGTGGGTAGGGTCGCTATAGCATTCGCCTTACTTGCAGTGATCATTGCCTGCCTTGGTTTGTTCGGACTCACTACCTACATGGCCGAGCAACGTACAAAAGAAATTGGTGTAAGGAAAGTGCTCGGCGCTACGGTCAATAATATTGTAATGATGCTGTCGAAAGATTTTCTTGTGTTAATTGTTATCGCCACACTGGTTGCCTTTCCCTTCGCATGGTGGGCAATGAATAAATGGCTCGAAGACTTTGAATACCGTGTTGCTGTTGGTTGGTGGATCTTTGCGATATCAGGACTTCTCGCAATTCTTGTTGCACTGTGTACCATCAGTTTCCAGGCAATAAAAGCAGCATTGTCTAATCCTGTAAAAAGTTTGCGGACAGAATAATCATCCTTACTGGTTGCTTAATGAGTTTGGCTCATTGATCTTATTTGGATCACATGCGAGGGGCGATTTTCACAACGAGTCGGATATTGATTTCACCCTTATACTATTTTTGTCACCCTGGTAGCTGATATAAACACTTTAATAATATTATGTATAAAGTTTTGCCTTACTCTATTCAAAGGATTATAAAAATCACGTGCTGTTTCAGTTTTCTCATAGGTCTGCATTTTGCTGCCATTGGCGAGGATTCAACTATGACTTATACTTACAAGCAAGCGGGTGAATTGAAAATACTGGCTGATGTTTATCCGGCTGCAGGAGAAAAATGTCCGG
>Ga0207701_10005325_pt1 | contig 12945 bp, 5 predicted proteins | sample KBSSwiSSwithPhiX_FD_184294 | JGI IMG/M metagenome (GOLD analysis project Ga0207701, IMG submission 184294) | Switchgrass rhizosphere bulk soil microbial communities from Kellogg Biological Station, Michigan, USA, with PhiX - S5 (SPAdes) (version 2) | ecosystem: Environmental > Terrestrial > Soil...
TTCTTCCACCGCGCGCGCGAGCGGGAGGTTCGTCGTGTAGGGAATGCTGGTCCCGGGCAAGTGGTCGCAGCCCGTGCAGAGGACGAACTGCGCGTCCTCCTTCGGCACGACCAGCTCGGCGATCGTGCGGAAGCGGACGCCCTTCCAGTGGTTGTTGAACCGGCTCCACGTGGTCACGCAGTGGAAGTCGCTGACGTCGTCCGCCTGCGGCAGCGCCTGGAAGTCGCTCCACGAAAGCGTCACCGGATTCTCGACCAGACCGCCCACCTCGAGCTGCCAGCGATCGAGCGGCACGTCCGGCAAGTCGCCCAGGTCGAGCACGGGCCAGTTGCGCACTTCGTGCTGGCCGACGGGCAAGATTGGCATCCCGTGACGATTCTTCGGACCGCTGCCCATCACCGGCTGCGTGGCCGGATCGACGTCGACGCTTTCCTTGTGGAGTTCCTTTTGCCGTTCGATGTACTTCAGACGGCGTTCGACGAGATCATTCATTGCGATCAACCTCAACTGACGCTGCGGCCCGGCTGGCCGAACTGAAGTTCGGCACTACGACTGCTCGCGCCTCCGCGCCTCAGCGCCCCCGGGGTCCGGCCTCTTCGGCAGCCACCAGCTCGTGGAAGCGCTTCTCGCTTCGCTGCACCGTGTCGGCGAAGCCTTTCGGGTCGATGAACGGGTTGGGCGTGGCGCCGGCCAATTGTCGCTGACGCTTCCCGTCCAGGTCGAAGAAGCCCGCGTGCGCGCCGAGGAACACATCGGGGTGCATCGCGCCGAGCAGGCGGAACGATCGCTCGTAGTCGGCGCGGATCCCCGGGTACGACGGATTGTGCACCAGGCGCGTCCCCGGGTTGACCGTCGTGCTCCCCGCGAAGACGACGGCATAGGTGAGCCCGTTGTCGCGGACGGTCGTCGACCAGGTCGTGCAACCCTTCGTGTGGCCTGGCGTGTGATGGGCGTACATCACCTGGTCACCTAAAGTGACCATCTCGCCATCCTTCAATACGCGCGCTACTTTCACCGGATCGAAGGGCGACGTGTCTCCGAAGAGGTAGTCGCCGCGGCCGCCGTGCTCGACCAACTCGGCGTCGCCCGACATCACCATCACCTGGCCGCCGCTTCCTGCCGCAAGCGCGGCCAGCGTCCCCACGTGATCGAAGTGCGCCTGTGTCGTCAGCAGGACCTTGATGTCGGTCAGCTTGAAGCCGGCCTTCTCGATCGCCGCTTCGATGACGGGCGTGGATTGCGGCAGGCCGCCGTCGATCAGCAGGTGTCCGGCCGGGGTCGTAATCAAGTACACCCCCAGCTCGATCGTCCCGACGTAGTAGACGTTGCCGATGACGCGGAACGGCTCGTACGGCCGGTTCCAGTCGTTCTCCTGAGCCACTGTCTTCTGTTCCGCGCGCGACGGCGTCCCCCACAGCCCGGCGGCCAGCGCCAGCAGGCAGACGATGGACCTCAGCGAAACGGCACGTTTGCCTCGCGCGCGGCTCATCCGTCAATTATAAAGTTCGTTCTATGATCGGTGGGTGAGCGAAGGCGAACAGCCCGACCAGCCGCGCCGATCGGGCTGGCTTCGACGCCTGCGCCGCCTGATCGCGGCGCTGGCGCTGGCCATCGTCGCGCTCCTGCTCGTCCTGCACCTGCCGTTCGTACAGCGGGCGCTGATCGACCTCGGCATCGCCCGCCTCAGCGGCCCAATCGGTGCCCGCATCACGTATCGCGAAGTCAGCTTCAATCTGTTGTCCGGCCGCATCGAGCTCGACGGGTTCAGCCTGGGCGCGGATGGCGCTCCAGCCCTGGTCGCCGCCGATCACGTGGTCGTGCGATTCCCGTGGGAGGCGCTGCGCGGCCGGCTCGACGGCCTGGACGTCACGCTCGACTTTGCCAGGGTGACGCTCGTCCAGCAGGGCGGCAAGTGGACGACGATCCCGGCGCGGTGGCTGCAGCCGAGCGTCGGGCCCGGCGCGCCGCGGCCGTTGCCCGCATTTGCGGCCATCCGCCTGCACAACGTGAGCGTGCGCTACGAGGACACCGACGCGCACTTCATCGCCGACACCACGGGCCTCTCGCTCGATCTCACTCCGGACGGCTCCGGCGAGCGCGGCAGCCTTGCCGGCGGCATCGCGCCCGGCGCCGTGACGAAGATCAACCTGGAGCCGCGCGGCACGACGCTGCGGATTCTCGGCGGGCGCGCTCGATTCTCTCCACACGGCGCGGGCGTCGACGGTCTGAGGATCGAGGCGCCGGAAGGCAGCGTCTCGTCGGACGTGCGCTTCGTCTTTCGTGGCGACGAGCGCTTTCAGTTGAAGACGGCCGGGACGCTGCGCGGCGAGTCACTCGGCGCGTGGCTCGAGCCGCTCGAGGCGCTGCGCGGCAATCTCCACGCCGAGTTCGCGATGCCGGCCGCCGGCGGCGCGCCTGCCTTCGCCGACGTGAAGGTGACCGCGAAGGATCTCGTCTGGCGCGATCTTCCCGTCAATGACCTGGCCGCGCAGGGGGCGCTCGATGTCCGCGGCATCACGCTGAACTCGACCGCCGTGCGGATCGGATCCGGAGTGGCGGAGGGGAACGGACGGCTCGCGTGGGCGAACTCCGCGGAGAGCCGCGCAACGCTCTCGTGGAGGGATGTCGACGCCGGCCGCGCGTGGAGCACGCTGTTGTCCTCGAGCAAAGGCGCGGTGTGGGTCGCACCTGGATCGGTGGTGAGCGGGCGGTTCGAGGGGCGCTGGGTCGGCTGGCACGCCGCCGCGCTGAGTGGCCGTGCGCGAACCACGTGGCGTCCGCGCGCCTCCGGCCTCGCGCGCGGCGAGCACCTCTGGCTCGACGGAACGATTGACGCGACGTTCGCGAACGGGCCCTGGACGATCGCCGTGGATGCGAGGGCGGATGGCGCGCTCGGCCTCAACGGCACGGTGCGCACCCGCGGCAGCACACGCGACTTCGCGGACTGGCCGCTCGATGGCCAGCTCACTCTCACGGGATCGACCGCGCCCGTGGTGCACGACGCCTTCCGCCTCGTGGACCTCGATTTCGACGCCGAGCTTCGCGACTCGACGGGAGAGTTGAGCGGCGAGGTGTTGCTCTCCCGGACGTTCGGCACGACGCAAGCCGCCATCACCGTGCAGTCCACGCTGGCCTGGCCCGACCAGCCCGAAGTGACGCTGCACGCGCGCGCCACGGTGGACCCCGACGCGCTGTCGGTGGACGAATGGCGCGCGGAGTCCGGCCCGGCCACGGCGACCGCGAACGCGCGGATCGACTTCAACCGCGACACGGTCGAAGCCTCATTCGGCGGTGATCACGTTGCCGTCGAAGCGTGGACACGGCGATTCGGCCTTGGTGAGCCGGCAACCGGCCTGGTCGCGGTCGACGGTCAGGTCACCGGGCCGCTTTCGAAGGCCGCAATCGACGCGCGCGTGCATGGCGGCCCCATCCTCGCCGCGGGACAGACGTTCACGACGGTCGAGTCGCGGGTGCGCTTCGCCGACAGCGTCCTCACGATAGAGGACGGCAAGCTCCTCGCGCGCGACGGCGGCGATCTCGCGCTGCACGGCAGCTGGTCCTCGAAGAGCGACGTCGTCGACGGCGCCGCGTCGGCGCATGCCCTCAGGCTCTCGGTCGCGTCGCCGATGAAGGCCGGAGCGGCCGGGATGTCGGTGAACACGCTGTCGGCCGTGGTGGACGCCGACGTGCAGGTGACGGGCACTGCCGCATCGCCGATCGTCAGCGCCACCTCGAGCACGCCGGCGCTCTATCTCGACGATCGATCGCTCGGCCCGCTGACGGCCGTCGTCACGACGCTGCTCGGGCGCGCGCAGGTGAGCCTGAAGGCGCCCGATCTCGGCGCCTCGCTCGAGAGCGTCGTCGAGCTGGCGGGCGCCAGGCGATTCGACGCCGAGCTCGCCGTGCACACCGCCGACTCGCCGCTCGGCTCGCACGTCGAGGCGCTCGACGTCGACGTCGGCGCCATGGATCTGGTGGCTCACGCGAGCGGCGCCCTCACGGAGCCTGCGCTGTCGTCGTTCGACGTCGCGGTCTCGAAGCTCGACGCCACCGTTGGCGGCCTCGCCGTCACCGTGTCGTCGGGCGCGCATGCCTCCTGGCAGCCCGGGCATCTCGCCGTCCAGGGCCTCGCCGTCTCGACCGGCGCTTCGCGGCTCACAGTCGACGGCGAGATCGACGGGACGCCCGCTCACCAGCTGATCATGAGCGTTGACGGCCGGCTCGACGACTTCCGGCCGCTGGTCGCGCAGGCGCTTCCCAAGGGGTACGACACGCTCGTGATGGCGGGCCCGATCTCGGGCGTCGTCAGGGCGAGCGGCGCACTGGACCTCCCGACCGTCGAGGGCAGCCTGCAAGTCACCGACGCCGAGATCGGCGACGGCGTCCATCCGTCGGCGACCGGCGTGACGCTCCGCGCGACGATCGATCGCGAGAAGTTGAGCATCGAGGTGGCCGAAGCGCACTGGCAGGGCGCTCATCTGGCCGTCGACGGCACGGTGCCGTCACGCTTCCTGCACGTCCGCGGCGGGCCGCGCGGCGGCGCGGCCAGCCTGAAGGGGCACCTCGACAACGTGACGATCAAGGTGCTGGCGCCGTTCGTCGACGCCGAGGAGCTGCAGGCCACTGATTTCAACCTGAACGCCCAGTACACGATCACGGCGACCGAGCCCACCCTGGACGCCCTGGCTGCCGACGTCCGGGTTACGGAGGCCACGCTCAAGTCGCGCGAACTCGGCGTCGCGCAGCAGGCGCCGGGGCATATCACGCTCCGGAACCGCGTGGTCACGCTGGACCCGTGGACGATCATCGCGCCGTGGTCTACGAGCACCCGCGTCACGCTCAGCGCGTCGGCCCACCTGACCGACACGCCGACGCTCGACGCCAGAGTGGACGGCAACCTCGACCTGCGCGCGCTCGGGCTGGTGTTCGGCACTTACCGGCCTTCGGGCATGGCAGCCATCAAGGCCACGATCACCGGACCACTCGGATCGCCCGACGTCGAAGGCACCGCGACCGTGCGCGATGGCCAGTTGATCGTCCGCAATCCGCGGCTGGTCTTCGACGGCGTGCAGGGCACCATCAACTTCACCCGGGATCAGATTGCGCTCGAGGGCGTTCACGGTACCGTGAACGGCGGCTCGCTGGAGGCCGGCGGCTCGATGAAACGCCCCGGCCAGGGCCAGCCGACCGGCGCGCTGACCGCCACGATTCGGAGCGCGCTGTTCGATGTGCCGCGCGGCTTCCGCAGCATGGTGGACGCCGACCTCCGTTTGACCGGCCGCCCGCAGGACACGCGATTCACGCTCGGCGGCACGGTGACGATCGTCGAAGCCGCGTACCGCCAGTCGCTCATCGTCACGGGCGGACTCCTGTCGCTGTTCCAGTCGAAGGACACCGTCGTGCCCACGGGGCCCACGCCGAGACGCACCGGGCCGCCGCTGGTGACGCTCGACCTCCGCATCCTGTCCGACGACTCGATCTCGATCGACACCAGCTACGGGCAGGTTTCCTTCGGCACGAACCTGCGCGTGCTGGGCACGCCGGCGAATCCGCGGCTGCTGGGCCAGGCCGACATCGCGCCGGGTGGACAGCTGTTCTTCGGCGGCCACACCTACCAGATCGAGTCGGGGCGCCTGGAGTTCCGCGATCCCACCAGCCTCATCCCGAACGTGCACCTGGTGGCGCAAACCGTGGTCAGCGGCTACGTCATCACGATGCGGGTCGAGACGACCGACGGCCGCACCGAGACCACGCTCTCCTCCGATCCGCCGCTGGCAGACGACGACATCGCGTCGCTCATCGTTTCTGGCCAGAAGAACACGAACCTGTCGGCCGGCGACCTGGTGACACAGCAGCTTGCGGGCGCAATCTCCGGTGAGATCACGACGGCCGTCGGCCGCGCGATCGGCTTCGACAGCGTGCGCCTCGAGACAGGCAACCCCGGCGACGTCGCCTTCGATCCCTCGGTCATCTCCGTCGATTCGAACCCGACGCAGCGGATCACGTTCACCAAGAAAATCCTGCCCACCCTCGAGGTCATCGTCTCGCAGAACCTGCGCGACAGCGGGCAGATCACATGGATCGTCGGCTGGCAGCCCGTGCCGCGCTTCGAGCTGCGGTTCGTCCAGCTCGACGACCTGGATCGCTCGTACGAAATCCGGCACGACGTTTCCTTCGGTGGCGGCACCTCCGCGCGCGCCGCCAGGCGCCGTGTGCCCGAGACCGTACGCGACGTCTACGTGGCCGTTTTCGGCGACGTGTCCGAGGAGGACGTGCGCGCGAAGCTGCGGATCACCGAAGGGCGGAAATTCGACTTCTACAAGTGGCAGCAGGATCGTGACCGCCTGCAGGAGCTGTTCATCGAGCGCGGCTACTACGAAGCGCACATCACCGCGCGGCGCGATCCGTCCACGCCGCCGCCGAAGCCAACCTCGTCCACGCCCGTCGATCTCGGGTACACGATCGACGCCGGCGGCCGTACAGCGCTCGAGGTCACCGGCATCACGATCCCCGACTCGCTCCGCGAGGCGCTCGTGCAGGCCTGGGCGGACACACCGATCGACGCGCTGCTCGCCGACGAATTCGACGGGCTGCTCAAACCGTGGCTCGCGAAGGACGGGTACCTGCAGGCGTCCGTCTCTACGGCCATCAGCGTGGCGGGCGGCCTCAAGACCGCCACGATCACCGTGACGCCAGGCACGCGGACGACCGACCGCGTCGTGGCCTTCGCGGGCAACGCCGCCATCAAGTCGAAGACGCTCGACCGTGCGCTCACGGACGCCGGCATGCGCGATCGGATGTGGAGCGCGCCGACCGACGTGCAGGCCGTCGTCATCTCGGCGTACCACGACCTCGGCTATCTCGGCGTGAAGGTGACGGTCGGATCGCCGCGCTTCACGGGCAACCGTGCCGAGCTGCCGGTCGAGATCGTCGAGGGCGGCGTCTACCACGTCGGCACGGTGAAGGTGGTGGATGGCAGCGCAACGCCTCCAGAAGGGGTGGACCTGACCCCACCGGTGGAAGCCGGCGCGGTGCTGACCGACGGGCTCGTCGCGCAGACGGCGCGGCAGCTTCAACAGCGCTACCGGCTCGCCGGGTATCGCGCCACGCGTGTGGCGTCGGAGAGTGCGCCGCGCCAGGACCCGACGACCGTCGACCTCGTCTACCGCGTCACGCGAGGCGAGCGCCTGGTGTTCGGCACACTGGCGATTCAGGGTGCCGAGGGGCCGGAGCGGAAGCTGATCGAGAAGATCGTGAAGTTCACGCCGGGCGAGCCCATCTCGATGCAGGCGCTCTCGCGGGCGCGCGATCGGCTCTACGACACGGATCTGTTCCGCACCGTCACGCTCGACGGCACACAACGGCGCACGGACGAAGCGCAGCCGCCGCAGCCCATCGTCGACGCTACAGTGACCGTCGAGCTGATGCCGAAGTACCGGCTGCGCTACGGCTTCCAGCTGTTCGATCCCTACAAGCCGTCGATTGCGCCGAAGTGGGGCACGGTCGATCCCGGCGTCGTCACGGACCTCACGCGCCGCGGACTGTTCGGTCGCGGCCTGACGACCGGCATCAGCGCCCGCATCAACCCGACCGATCGCGTCGTCCGGGCGTACCTGACGGGCCGCGAGTTCCTCGGCAAGCCGGTGCAGACCAGCCTGTACATCGGCGACGAGTGGACTCGCTCGGTCGAAGGGCCGTTCACGCTCGAGGAAAAGAAGCGCGATCTTACCGCGGAGCAGCGCCTGCGGTTCCGACGGCTGGGCCTGCAGACCAGCTACGGCTACAACTTCCAGCGCCTCAACCAGGACCTGCTGATTGAACTGCCCGGCATCCCGGTTCCGATTCCGTTCCAGGTGAACGCGAACATCAGCCGGCTCATCGCGTCACTGTTCCTCGATCACCGCGACAACGTGATCGACACGAACCGTGGATGGTTCCACAGCGTCAGCGCTGACTTCGCGCCGGAGTGGCTGGGCTCGACGGCCGGCTTCCGCAAATACCTCGCGCAGCAGTTCCTCTTCCTCCCGGTCCCCGGCTCCATCGTCCTGGCCTCCGCCGCGAGGTACGAGCTCGTGAATGGGGCCGGTCAGCGCTTCGTCACCACGGAGCGCCTGCAGGCCGGGGGCGCTTACACCGTTCGCGGCTACGACGATGTGACGCTGGAGATCCTTGCTGGCCAGCGCGCACCGACGGGCCAGACGTCGCTGCTGGTGTTGAACCAGGAAATCCGGTTCCCGCTGTTCCGTCGCTTCCGGGGCGCGATGTTCTGGGACCACGCGAACTTCTACGGCGACATCGACCTCGGGCAGGAATCGCGCCTGCGCGACAGCGTCGGTGGCGGCGTCCGCCTCGTCCTGCCGTTCCTGCTCGTGCGCGTGGACTACGGCTACCCGCTGAGAAAGGATCCGGAGAACGACAAGGGGCGGTGGTACTTCGCGATCGGGCAGGCGTTCTGATGAATGACGAAAGACGACTGACGTACGTAGGGCCGAACTTTAGTTCGGCCGATCACGCCGTCGGGCTATATGCGCCGCGGGATTCGCCGGCGAGATCCCTCAACAACCCCGACAGCCAAAACAGCGCCATGACGTTCGCCGCCGCGACGATGACGGAGGCGTCGATGAAGGTGATGCCGCGGGGGATTGCCCAGCGCATGCCTGCGCCGACGCCGTCGAAGAGATTAATGTTCAGCGCGACGATCACCGTGACGACGTAGAACACAGGCCGAAACGCGGGCTCGAGCGCGCCGGCCAGCGCGAGCAGCGGCACTTCGAGCGCCTGACTCGGCTTCATCCCCAGGAGCACTACGTACGCGATGTGCACCGTCAGCGCGGCGAGCGCGGCGTGCAGCGATAGCCGGATGCTGCCCAGCGTGTTCCAGCAGGCGCGGATGCACCAGATCCCCGCGGCGGCTGCAGCCACCAGCGGCGGGTGAAGCAGCGCGATCTTGCGCCCCGCGATGGTCAGCGATTTGGGGACTGCCACCGGCTCGGTCATCACTCTCAGGGCCACGAGCGGCTTCGCCTGCGGCACCAGGTGCCGCACGTCGTGCGCCCAGCTGAGGATCCACCAGAGGTTGGCGGCATAAACCGACAACAGGTCGCCGCGCAAATAGAACTCGCGCATCGCCGTCACCACGTGACCCGGCCTGCCGCCGAGCGCCAGTCGCGAGAGCGCGATCCCGGCGCCCAGGACAGCGCCGGCAGCGGCCCTCGTCAGGCCCAGCCGCGGCCCGAGCGAGTGCACCGCGACCGCGACTGCCGGCAGGACGAGCGCGCCATCCGGCGACAGCCCGGCGATGCCGCCGAAGATGCCGGCGGCCAGCGGCGCGCCCCGATGCGCGACGAGCAGCGCCATCACAGCCGGCAGCATCACCAGCGGAGCGCCCGAGCCCAAGGCCTCGCCGTTGAGGATCAGCGCCGGGTTCAGCCAGACGGCGAGTGCAGCCCAGCGCGCGTGGTTCACGCTTCCGGTCCGGCTCGCGGTCACGCGGTAGAGCAGCACGGCGAGGGCAGCCGCGCACATCAACCCAGGCAGCTTGATCAGCGCGTTCGAGTGCCACCCGCCCTGGCTCACCGCCGTCCCGACGTCGTAGGCGATGTAGAACGGAGACGTTCGAGTCGCGATGTCGGGCGTGACTGGGAGTTGCAGCGCCGCGAGCCGGATCAGCAGGCCGACGAGCAGCGCGGCGAGGAAGACAGGACTGCGCACGGGCTAGCTTTGGACGCGCGGCAGCTTATCATGACGTATGGCTGCGCACGGCGTCGGCATCGCCCGCATTTGTGCCACGGTGGCGATCGCGATGATCGTGGCGCTCACCGCCGGTGCCGCCGATCGCACGGCCGGCGTCATCACGCCCGAGGGATCGCCCCTCTGGATCGATCCCTGGCGGGCCACGCTCTTCGATACGCCCGCACTCACGCTGTCGATCACGAACCGGCACTCCGATCCCGTCGCGTTCACACTGCGCGTGTGGATATTCGACCAGTCGAACCAGCTTCGCGGGACCACGACCTGGTGCGTGAGCACGCCGGTGGACCGCAGCATGCGGGGCGTGTTCCACATCCCGCTCGAGATTCGCGGCGTCACCGCGCGCGATCGCGGAGTGGTCACGGTGGAATCGGCCGCCGGCGGACGCGTGCGGTGGGCGCTTCGCGAGACCCCCGAGGAGCAGTTCGCCGCCGCGCTCGACGACGTCCGCGGATCGGGCGGACGGTTGTCGATGGAGCGGCTGGATCGAGACGACCGCGAACCGATCATCTGCCCATGCGAATGCCCGCAGGTGCAAGCGACATGCGAGCGGACCTGCGTGCACGGCCTGGGCGCGTTCACGTGCACTCCCATTGATCTCAACGGCTGCGCGGCCGCCTGTACCTGCAAGTAGATGTCAGGCACCGGGCGGATGACATGGTCGCGGCGGAGGGTTCTGCTGATCGTTGGCGGGGCCGCCGCCGGCGTCTTCGTGACGTTCGCCTCGATGGTCCTCTATCAGTGGAAGATGCCCCATGTGCGGGCCTGGCTGATCAAGACGTTGTCGGAACAGCTCGACAGCAACGTCGAGATCGGCGAGATCAGCGTGGCGGTCGGTCCCACGGTCCAGGTCACCGTCCACGACATCGTCATCCGCCACCGACTGTACCCGGAGGCGCCGCCCCTGATTCGCGCCGAGGCCTTCACCATGGAGGCGTCGTTGCTCGCGGTGCTCCACAAGCCGCGTCGCATCTCGTCGATCGAAGTGACGAAGCTGCACATCTTCGTGCCGCCGCGCCGAAAAGACGATGCCGGCAAGGGCGCGGCCTCCGCGCTCGCCGGCAAGCTGCGCGGTCCGTCGCCGGTGGTCGTCGGCCGCATCACCGCCGATGACACGCTGCTCGAAATCGGAACCAGCAAGCCCGGACGCGACCCGCGGCAGTTCGAGATCCGCAAGCTCACGCTGACCGACGCGGCCTTCGATCGGCCAACGGCCTACCAGGCCACGCTGACGAATCCGGTTCCGCAGGGGCTGATCGAGTCGCGCGGCACGTTCGGCCCCTGGCAGCCCGACGACCCGACGCTGACGCCGCTGACGGGCACGTACGCGTTCAACGCGGATCTCAACAGCATCAAGGGCATCAGCGGCCACCTGGATTCAACAGGCGCCTTCGAGGGGCGCCTCGAGCAGATTCTCGCCAAGGGCACCACCAGGACGCCCGACTTCTCCCTGGACATTGGCGGCCAGCCGGTACCGCTCACCACGGAGTTCACGGCCATCGTGGACGGCACCAACGGCGACACCGTCCTTCAGTCCGTCGAGGCGACGATCGGCAGGACACCCTTGAAGGCGCGCGGCGGCATCGTGCACATGCCGGGGCAAAAGGGCCGCACCATCGAGCTCGACATCACCATCGACGGTGGACGGCTCGAAGACATGCTGCGACTGGCCATCGAAGGCGAGCCGGACATGACGGGGCGCCTGAAGCTGAAGACGCATCTCGAACTGCCGCCGGGGGAGGCGAGCGTGCCGATCCGGCTCCGGCTGAAAGGCGACTTTCACGTGGCCACGGCACGGTTCGCGAGTGATACAGTGCAGGCGAAAATCGACGAGCTGAGTCGCCGGGCGCGGGGCAAACCGAACGACACGGCCATAGACAACGTGGCGTCGGACCTCAATGGGACGTTCGTGCTGGGAGACGGCCTCATGCGCATGGCGCAGGTATCCTTCGCCGTGCGCGGCGCAGCAATCAACCTCCATGGGAACTACTCGCTAACGCATCGCACGGTCGACTTCGCCGGGACCGCCAGGATGGACGCGCACGCCTCGGAGATGGTCACTGGCTGGAAGCGGATCCCGTTGAAGATCCTGGATCCGATCCTCGCGAAGGACGGCGCCGGAACGGTGCTGCCGATTCACATCTTCGGGCCCGTGGCGAAGCCCGAGTTCAAGGTCGAGATGAAGAAGATCTTCTGAACGGGAGGACGCGGCCGGGCTGCGTATAATCGCGGCACATATGAGATATGGCTTGCTCTTCCTGCTGCTGAGCGCGACTCCATGGAGCGCGGCCGCACAGGCGCCGAAAGACGTGTCGATCGCCGCCCCGGACGGCGCGACACTCAAGGCCACGTATTTCGCGGCGTCTGCGCCGGGGCCTGCAGTGCTGTTGCTGCACATGTGCAACACCGATCGCCGATCGTGGGAACCGGTAGCCCGTCAACTCGGTGAAGCCGGAATCCACGCGCTCACGCTCGACTACCGCGGGTTCGGCGAGAGCGCGGGGCCGCGATTCGACACGCTGGGACAGGTGGACGCGCTGCAGCTCGTCAACGGCAAGTGGCCCGGCGACATCGACGCCGCGCTGACGTTCCTCCTGTCGCAGCCCGGCGTGGATCGTGCCCGCGTGGGCGTCGGCGGCGGAAGCTGCGGCGTCACGCAGGCCGTTGGCGTCGCGCGGCGGCACCGCGCCGTGCGGTCCCTGGTGCTGCTCGCCGGGCCCATCGATCAGGAAGGGCGGCGCTTTCTCGTCCGCAATCCGTGGATGCCGGTGTTCGCGTCGGCCGCCGCCGACGACCAGTACGACAACGACGCGCCACAGGCGATGCGGTGGCTCACTGAACTGAATGGCAACCCGAGGAACACGTTCGTGGGCTTCGCCGATGGGAAGCACGGCACCGAGATCTTCGGTCCGCATCCAGAGCTGGCGCGTCAAATCGTGAGCTGGCTGGAGGACACGCTGGACAACGATCCGGCGGACCCGAGGGCGCAGGAGACGCCGAAGGCAAACGCGACGCGCGAGTTCTGGTCGCTGGTGGACGAACCCGGCGGCATCGCCAGGGCCGCGCAGTTGTTTCACGCAACCCGCGAGCGCGATCCGCACGCCTACCTGTTTCCCGAGGGCGTGATGAACCTGGCGGGGTACGAGCGGCTGCAGGCCGGCAAGCATCAGGACGCTATCGCGCTTTTTACGTTGA
>Ga0207701_10005326_pt1 | contig 12944 bp, 12 predicted proteins | sample KBSSwiSSwithPhiX_FD_184294 | JGI IMG/M metagenome (GOLD analysis project Ga0207701, IMG submission 184294) | Switchgrass rhizosphere bulk soil microbial communities from Kellogg Biological Station, Michigan, USA, with PhiX - S5 (SPAdes) (version 2) | ecosystem: Environmental > Terrestrial >...
GCTTCTTGGGTCCCGTTGTCGCGGCGACGCTGATCGTCTGAAGCGCTTCGAGCGCCGGTGGCAGATCGTGCGGCGGCGCCGCTCGTTCGACGACCTCGGCGAGGCGCGCCTTGTAGTCCTGGACGACCTCGCTCACCGCCTTTGCGACCTCCGGCGGCAGCCGCGCAAATTGCGGCGGCGCACTGGGCGCAGCGCCCGCGGCGAGCGGCACCTGCACCGTGCGCTTGATCTTCCCGCACGCGGCAAGCACGGCCGCCACGCGCTCCGGGAGCGGCGGCAACGTATTGCCGGCCGGATCCGCATCGACGCTCGTCAGCGCGCGCATGCCACGGTCCCGTCCGTTGACCCACCACGAGTCGGTCACCATCACGCCCGGATCGAGGGGCGCCAGGTGGGGAAGCGGAAACTGAATGCCAAACGCTGGCGAGTGAAAGTGGATCGAGACGCCGTGAAACGGCAGCGACTTCGGGACGCCCGCGGCGACGTCGAGCAGCGTGGCAAACGGGACAGATTGACCGGCACCCGGAGAATCCGGTCGATTCGAGACCTGGCGAATTGGCGGAACGTTCGGGATACCCGATCGCTCGCCCGTGAACCGCGCGAAGTCAGGGTACTTCTTGAGCAGTCGATCGATCGTCGAACGCCCCGCCACCGGCGAATCTGAGAACGTGAAGAGCATCGACGGCTCGCCGAGACCGGACGCCAAAAATGCTGCGTGGATCCGCTCGAGCAGCACCGCGAGCGGCTCCTTCTTCGTCACGGTGAATTCGGTCAGCAGCGCCACCTGCATGCGGTCCTCTCGTCCAGCATAGCGCGCCGAGGGAATCGCACAATCGATGTCGTTGTCGGCTTCAGAGGCACGGCACCGCGCACTTGCCCGACGCGTTCGTCAATTGCAGCACGTACGAGGCAGGCAGGACCGATCGATCGCTGGGAGCCACGGTGATTGTCAGCGTTTGACCCTTCACGACGCCCGAGAAGATCGCCGGCGGCGCCGGGTCAATACTGATGGGTCCCACCTCGATACGAAAAGTGCCACCGACCTCGAACGTGCCGTCAGCGTGAACGACCGGCGACGGAAACTGACCGTGGCCGCAACCAACGACGAGATCGCAGCCGTCAACCGCCACTGACAGACATCCGTTGTTGCCGGTCCATCGGCCCGCCGGCAAGGTCGTGTCGCGAGGCTGGGTCGGTGTTGCGCCGCAGCCAGCAATCACCAGAGAGACGATACTCACAGCAATGATTCGCGTCAGTCGCATCCCTACGTCCGGGAATCCGTTGTCATTCGCAAGTTCCAAGTACAGTGTGCTGCGTGTGGCCGATGGCCTACCTCTGAGCTACTTTCGGCGTGGAGTTCCAGCGCATGAACAAGACAGACGCTGCTGAAACTGACCGCGCCGCGATCACGAAAACAACCGCGGAATTGCTGGTTTTGAAACCAGTTCTAGCGCAAACGCGCAGTCGCGTCGAAAACTCGGTCCCACGCCGCACGAAGGCTGCCCAGCAATGAAGGGTAAACGATCCACTTCCTGAACGGGTCGATGAGGGCCATGTAAACCGGCGTCAAGCGGCCGACGCTCCGAACGTAAACGGCGAAATAGAAACGATACGCGGTGCCGGTGTCCACGAGGGCGCTCAACGCCGCGCCGTGGACGGTGCGGTTGATCACCTCGAGCAGTTGCTCGTTCTCGAAGCGGTACACGACTCGAAAGAGACCCTCGCGCCTTCCGGCCGGCGCCAAAGACTTTGAGAGATCGTCAGGTGTCAAACGGACTGCGAAGGACTGGCCGACGATTGCATCCCGCTCGCGATCCCAACCCAGGAGCCGGCCGATGGCGAAGCGGATGCCCAAGAGTGCGCGCACGACAGGGGAAGGTTTGAATGGGAGCGCGCCGGCAGCCCGCAGGAACTCGTCGAGCGTGATGCCAGGGCGCAGCCGCGGTAAATCAACCGCCCACACATCGTGGAGGGGCACGCCGGCGAGGAACTCATGAACTCGCAGCGGCACGCGCTCGAACTCTTCCGCTGACATTTGCGGCATCACACCTCCTGCTGCAACTCCAACACGTCAGCGCTCTGTCACCGCCGGGCTGGCGATCTTCGATCAGAACCGTTTACGCTGACGTGTGCCGCTGCTGATTGTCCCCGTACTTGTCGTTCTCGGCATCGTCGCCTTTATCCCTATTGCACTCGTGCAGCGATACCGGATGGGCGTCGCACGACAACGCGCGCGAGGGTGGCTCGCCACGATCAACGTCATCGGCTTCGGCTTGTCCGGAGTGATGTTCATGGTGACCGCGGCCATGACCACTATTTGGATTCACGGCGCATTTGCCTACACGATTGGCGGACTCGCGACCGGTTATGTGCTTGGTCTAGCCGGCCTCTGGCTGACGAGATGGGAGTCCACTCCGGCCGGTCTGTATTTCACACCGAATCGATGGCTGGTGCTCGGCATCATGCTGGTCGTGACAGGGCGGATCATGTTCGGATTCTGGCGCGCCTGGCACGCATGGTCTCCAGGCGTTGATCATGCCTCCTGGGCTGCCGCCGCCGGACTGGCGAAATCGATGGCCGCCGGTGGCGTGGTGCTCGGCTACTACTTCGTTTACTGGATTGGCGTGCGCGCGCGGCTTCGATCGCGGCGTGCGTCTCGAAACACGCCGTCAACGACTCGGCCTCGATTGATTCCTCCATCCTAACGTCTGAAATTCTGCAAGCGCGAATGGCGCAGGTGCCCGCGATTATTGCGATCCCCCAAAGGACTGGACCACTTTTGTCGCGCATCTCGCAGCAATCGACTCGGTACGCCGCGTGGCACCGCCCGCCGACGATGGTAGACTCGCCGCAGGCAGCAGGAAATCGAACGTGTCGAGACGGTGATGAAGGCGAACAGGGCTCCGCAATCCGATATCGAGTCTGCCGGCAGATATCTGCGCATTTACTTCGACGTCGTCGCAGGCAAGCAGTCATGGGAGCAGTTCGAGCCGGGATGGACGCCGTCACCCGCGACGCTCGACCCTGTGCCGCTGTTCTCCAGGATCAAAGTTCCGGTGCTTACGATGCACGGCGCGAGTGACGTCGATGTCCGCGCCACGGCGAACGCTTCGCTCTATGCGAAACTCTCGGTGCATCCGGACATTTGCCAACGCGTGTTCGACAGGGCCGACCACTTCATCCTCGTCGGTGTTGAGGATCCCGATCGTCAATATCGTCATCTTGCGCCTGGCTATCTGCAGACCCTGATCGATTGGTCAAAAAAGGTGGGCGCGGCCAGGTAAGTTGCCTTCAACCGTAATTCACGACCTGCGTCACTCGATTCGCGTGCTTCGCAACAGCCCGGCTTTCTCGGCTGTCGCCATTGCCACCATCGCGCTCGCGATAGGTGCGAACACGGCCATGTTCAGCTTTGTGCATGGCATCCTGCTCAGTCCTTTGCCCTATCCCGACGCGAACCGCATCGTCCGCGTCCTCGAGAGACTTCCCAGCGGCGGGCCGAATAGCATCTCGACTCTGAACTATCTCGATTGGGCCAGTCAGAATTCGGTGTTCGAGTACATGGCCGCGGAAGTTGGCTGGCGTGCGACGTTGACCGGCGGGGAGGAAGCGACTTCGGTCCGGGGCGCACGCGCTTCCGCGCACTATTTCGACATCTTCGGCGTGAGGCCGGCGCTGGGGCGCACGTTCCTTCCAGGTGAGGATCAACCGGGCAACGATCGCGTTGTGCTACTGACCCATGTGCTCTGGGAAAACCGTTTCGGTTCCGATCCCGCAATCGTTGGGCGAACGATCGTGCTGGACGGTGAGGCGCACACGGTGATCGGCGTCCTTCCGAAAGGCGGTCCGTTCGATCGCGCCGCCGCACAGATTTGGAAACCGCTCGCCTTCGAACCCACAAGCATGACCCGCGATTATCGCTGGCTCGGTGCGAGCGCCAAGTTGAAGTCGGGCGTGACACTCGAAAAAGCCCAGGCTGAGATGAACGTTCTCGCGCGGAGTATTGCCAACGCGTATCCCAACTCGAACAAGGGGTGGAGCGTTGCCGTCGACCGTCTCGGCGACGTGGTGATTAGCCCGGGGTTGCGCACCGCCATCGCGGTCCTGTTCGCCGCGACGATGTTCGTGTTGCTGATCGGTTGCGCCAACCTGGCGAATCTCGCGCTTGCACGCGGCATTGCACGGGAGAGCGAGATGGCGATGCGCGCCGCGCTGGGCGCAAGCCGCTTTCGCGTAGTGCAGCAGTTACTGATCGAGAATCTCACGCTCTCTCTGTGCGGTGGCGTCGCCGGAGTCGGAGTCGGCTACTCGATGATGAAGTGGATCCAATCGCTGATTCCTCCTTACAGCCTGCCGCCCGCAGTGGACATCAGGATGGATTTGTCCGTTTTGCTCTTCACGCTGGTTGTCGCAATCGCAACCGGCGTGCTGTTCGGTGTGGCACCAGCTGCAAAGACAACGAACCCGAACCTGGTCAGCGCGCTGAAGCAAGGCGCACATGGCACGACGACGGCCAGCCCGGGCAGACGCATGCGCAACGGTTTCGTCGTTGCGGAAATCGCACTCGCATTCGTGCTATTGGTCGCTTCGGGACTGCTGATGCGCAGTTTCTACAAGCTGCTCGACGTCGATCCTGGATTCAATGTGACAAATGTCCTGACTGGAGGGCTACCGATCAATCAACAACAGCATCCGGATCCTGTCGGCCTGAATGCATATCTCGCGTCGATCAATGCTGCAGTGAAAGCCGTGCCTGGCGTTCGCGAGACGGCGATGACTTCGGCGTTACCGCTGCAAGGCCGTGGGTTCGGCGTGCCCTATTTGATCGCCGGTCGTGAGGTCGTCAATCCGACCAATCGCCGCAGCGCGTTCTTCAAGATAGTCAGCCCATCGTACTTCGATGCGCTGGACATCAGGCTCATTGCCGGACGGCTGTTGAGCGACACGGACGGCGCGGGAGCGCAGCGGGTCACGGTGATCAACGACACGCTGGCGAAGCGGGAGTTTCCCAACGAACACCCGATCGGTCAACGCATCGTTGTGCAAGAAATTGTACCGGGAAAGACTGAGCTCGGACAGGAGATCGCCTGGGAAATCGTGGGCGTCATTGCCGGTGAGAAGATCACTGGCCTCGGCGATGAGATCAGCGCTGGCATGTACGTCTCGAACCAGCAGAGCCCGACCTACAACATCAACTTGATTGTGCAAGCCGGCACACCTCCGCAGTCGCTGCAGAGGGCGATTCGGTCGGCCATCGACAGCGTCAACAAAGACCAGGCATTCAGCGATGTCCGTACGCTCGAACAGATCGTGGATCAATCGATGCTCGGCAACCGAATCGTGAACATGCTGCTCACAACGTTTGCCTTCGTTGCGCTCCTACTGGCCGCCGTGGGTATCTACGGCGTGATCTCTTACACTGGCGCGCAGCGGACGCGCGAGATCGGCATTCGCGCGGCGCTTGGAGCCAGCGCGGGCAATCTGCGCATGTTGATCTTCAAAGGAGGGATGCGGCTGGCGTTGCTCGGACTCGCGATCGGACTCGCCGCAACGATTCCGCTGACCGACGCCACGAGGTCGATGCTGTACGGCGTCAGTACCTACGACCCGCTGACGATCACTGTCGTCGCCGCCATTCTGTTAGGGGTTGCGGGACTGGCGTGTTTCTTACCCGCGTGGCGGATCACCAAGGTCGACCCGATGGACGCGCTGCGGCATTGACAGATCCGGGGGGCTCCGCTGTCGCGGGCCCCCCAATGCGCCGACTACTCGCCGCCGCCTGCTCCGCCCCTGCAGAGGCCGAGCTTGCCCGGGGCGCCTTTCGGAAGCCCGTAAAACTTCCAGGAGTCCGCCGCAGTCTGAACCTGCGATTCCATCTGGCCCATCGGATCCTCGGTGTCGAAATCGTTCAGTCCGCTGGCAGCGCAGGCCGAGTTCGCGTGATCCAGCGCGCCCGTCTCGTTCGTATTGTTTATGGTGTTTGGCGGGCCCTTCACCTCGCCGGCAAACGCGGCACCCGCCGCCAGCGCAACGGCGACGGTTCCAACAAGAAGTAGTCGTTTCATTGCTTAACCTCCTCTTGCGGGTAAGTTCTTCCCCGCAAAAATATGATTCTGTGCACGTTGCCGGGACCATAGCAAGCGAAAAGGCATTCTTCAGTCGCTGGTAAACTACGCGCGTGCCGTGCTCGAGACCGTCACTGTGGATCTGCCCGCAGTGTGGTGCGCGCCTTGTCACGAAGAATCTGTCGCATTCGTGTGGACGCTTCACACTCGAGGCGCTCTTTGCCCGCTCAGATCCATCGGTCCTCGGGCTGGCGCGACGATTCGTCAGCATCCTGCGCACGCTCGGCGACGTACAAATCATTCCGCAGAAAACACGGCTCGTCTGCGTGGCGCCTTCACTTCGTGCCGATCCGATCCGTCGATGAGCTCGAACTGAAAGCGTGGCTGCAGGAGTCGCACGATGTGGTCGGTATGCAAGAATCTTGATGAAAGGAGTCGACCCTATGCATCGCAAATACGTGCCTATTGTCGTTTTCGCGATCGCTGCCGTGGCCGTCGTCGCGGCGGCCGACCCTCCCTACATTGGGAAGTGGAAGATGAATCCGGCGAAGAGCGACTTCGGAGAGACCACCGTTACTTACGAACAGCTGCCGTCCGGCGAGATGCAGGCGACCCAGGCAGGTGTGTCGTACAAGTTCAAGCTGGATGGCAAAGAGTACCCGGCGACCTTCGGCAGCACAGCCACCTGGAAGACGCTGAGCGCGAACAGTTGGGAGACAACGTGGAAGTTGAACGGGAAAGTGCTGACGACCGACACGCTGACCCTGTCGCCCGACGGCAAGGCCATGTCGGTGAACTCGAAAGGGAAGAAACCGAACGGCGAAATGCTCGATGACACCGTCATCGCGGAGCGGGTCTCGGGTAGCTCCGGGCTTGCCGGGAAGTGGAAGACGAAGAATGTGAAGTCGACCGCGCCCAGCGTGCTCGAGATCGCGTCGTCAGGAGCCGACGGCGTGGTGTTCAAGATTGTCGACATGGATCTAACGTGCAACGGCAAGTTCGACGGCAAGGATCATCCGTGCGCCGGGCCGACGCTTGGCCCCGGATGGACGGCATCGTTCGCCCACGCCGGTCCGGGCGGGTTGGACATGAACATCAAGAACAACGGCAAGTTGCTGTTCAAGTTGTCGTACTCGGTGTCGGCAGATGGCAAGACCCTGACCGAGAGCGGCACCGCGACAGGACCGAACGAGAAGACCAAGGTCGTGTACGACAAGCAGTGATTTGGGCGGCCGGCGTCGTTCGATGGACGGATAACCCTTGCACCTGATTGGTCAGAACATGCCGTTTGCATTTGGTGAATCCTCGGAGATCGGCTGGCCCACATCCCAAAGTTCCGCGACGCGATCCTGTTCGAATCGAAAGATGTGCACCACCGCGATCTCTGGTGCTTTGGGATCCTGCCGAGTGACGAGCGAGTGAGTGATCACCGTTTCGCCGTCCTCATAGATATGTTTGACCTCGATCGACTTGTTCGGGCTGGTCTTCGACGCCTCCTGCATTGCCGTCAATAGCGACTGGCGATCGCCCTTGAAGTACGCGTTGTGATGGATGAACGACGGTGCGATGTACCGGTCGTACGCTTCCTGGACTTTGCCAGTGCCAGCCATCTGCAGAAACGATTTCGCTGCGTCCTTGTGCGTCGACATGATGTGTATATCTCCTGCCTTACAGCATAATGGCGCATGCGCCGAAGCCTTGCCGCCGTCTTCCTGCTGTGCTCACTAATTGCTCACGCACAAGACCGCCGAGGTCCTGACACGCTGCTGCAGAGCATCGACGCGAAGCGATCCACGTACGTCGATGTCGCCAAACAGATCTGGTCATTTGCCGAGGTCGGCTACCAGGAAACCAAGAGCAGCGCGCTGCTCCAGGAGCAACTCAAAGCGAATGGATTCTCCGTAAAGGCCGGCGTCGCCGATATCCCGACGGCGTTCGTGGCGACGTTCGGATCAGGAAAGCCGGTGATCGCGATCATCGGCGAATTCGATGCGCTGCCTGGGCTCTCGCAGGAAGCCGCGTCGACTCGCCGCGCCGTCGTTGCCGACGGCGCCGGCCACGGCTGCGGTCACAACCTGCTCGGAACTGCCGCACTTGGTGCGGCGGTTGCGGTCAAGGAGTGGCTTGCTGCCGGTCACCCCGGCACACTCCGCTACTACGGCACGCCGGCAGAGGAGGGCGGATCGGGCAAGGTCTACATGGTCCGCGCCGGGCTCTTCAACGACGTCGATGCTGTCGTCACCTGGCATCCGGGCGATCGCAACGATGCCAGCCCGTCCACCAATCTCGCGAACATCACCGGCAAGTTCCGCTTTCATGGTGTCGCGGCGCACGCGGCGGCGGCGCCGCACCGCGGACGGTCGGCGCTCGATGCGGTCGAGGCGATGGACTACATGGTCAACATGCTGCGCGAGCACGTGCCGCAGGAGACTCGCATCCACTACATCATCACGCGCGGTGGCGCGGCGCCGAACATCGTCCCCGACTTCGCCGAGGCCTATTACTACGCGCGTCAGCCCGATATGCGCATCCTCGAAGGCGTCTGGGATCGCATCGTCGACGCCGCAAAAGGCGCGGCCCTCGGTACCGGAACGACGATGGACTTTGAGATTACCGGTTCGGTCTGGAACGTCCTGCCGAACGAGACGTTGTCGGCGGTGATGTACAAGAATCTCGAGCGAGTTGGCGGATTCGCCTATACGAAAGAAGAAGCCGCGTTCGCCGAAGAGATTCGCAAGTCGCTTACGGAGTCGCCGACCGTGGGTATTGGATCGCAGGAAAAAATTCAGCCGTCACGCGGAGGGCAGGTCGCCAGCTCGTCGACGGATCTCGCCGACGTCAGTTGGAACGTGCCAACAGTGTCGGTGACGACGGCCACGTTCGTTCCGGGCGTGCCGGCGCATAGCTGGCAGGCAACCGCCTGCGCCGGAGGGACTATTGGTCAGAAGGGGATGATCGTCGCAGCCAAGTCGATGGCGTTGACGACGGTCGATCTATTCACTGACGCCACTCTTATCCAGAAGGCGAAGGCGGAGTTCGATCAAAAGCGCGGACCGAACTTCGTCTACAAGACGCGGCTCGGGGATCGAAAGCCGGCGTTGGATTATCGAAAGTAAAGACGCTTCAGACAAAACTCGTGAGCCACTGAGCCATGGCCAGCCAGGCGGCGCTGGGCATCAGCGCAAGCCTCGCGACATACGACGCGACGAGCAGCGCGATGCCAACGACAAAGACCCTGTTCATCTTTCCGTAGCGCCAGGTATCCAGTCCCAGACAAACGAGCGCGAGCGCGGTGGGGAAGCCGAAGAACCAGAGCGGCCCCGCGGCCTGGAGGCTCGCGATCGGGATCCGGGCGATGGCTGGCGGAATGAAGTTGATCGCGGTCAACAGCATCAACCGTTTGTGTTCGGTGGGTCTCTTCCGCAAATAAATCGCCGCGCCAAAGAAGATCGTGAACATCACCAGATCGAAAAGCGGCACGATCATGAATCCCAGCTGGGAGACGCCCGGCGGCGTAGACGGCGATCCGTACTTGGCGGCTCTAGCGGCGGTGACGAAACCGACCGGCAGGATCAATGCGGCGAGCCAGATCCCCGTATATCCGAGCCGTTGATGCACGCGCACGCGCTTCGACGAGATCAGCCACACCTGTGTGACGAAGAGGAGGACCCACGCGGTCATCATCAGCCCGTGCAGATGCACGACCAGGGACGGCAGCGGTGGCACGTCGAACAAGCCGCGAAGGTAATACGTGCGGGCGAAACCGGCGAGAACGAGGAGCGGAAACAAGATGGCGGCGACGAGGAACATCCGGCGATCGAAAAGCCGCCGATCAACGGACTCCTTCACTGCGGGGTGGCCGATCATTCAACCTCCAGTAACGCCCGAGAGTCGATTTGCTGTTGGGTTCGGCGCAATCGTGCCGCGCAGGTGACGTCTTGTCAATGGCGGCGAGGCTGCGAACTGGTATCGATGAGCCCGAAGCGGCGTGCGATATGCAAGTTGCCGTGCCGGAGGGACGAGTGCAGAACGAACTGGAAAAGCTCTACACCCACATTGAAGATATCGAAATCGCCATGTTGACCACGCGCCGTGCCGACGGACATCTGCAGTCGCGGGCGATGGCGACGCAAAAACGGGCAGAAGGGGCAGACCTGTGGTTTGTGACGTTGGAAGACACATCCAAGGTGCACGACATTGCCGCTGACCCGCACGTCAACCTCGCGTACTACAAAGACCGCACGCGCGAATGGATCTCGGTGTCAGGAATTGCCAGCATCACGCGCGACCGCGAGAAGATCGCCGAGCTCTGGGCGCCGGACTGGAAGGTGTGGTTTCCAAAAGAGGACGATCCCCGTCATGGAACGAAGGACGATCCACGGATGGTGCTCATCGGTGTCGACGTGCACGCCGCGGTTTTTCTCGAGGTCAACAAACCGCAACCGGTCGTTCTGTTCGAGCTGGTAAAAGGGTGGCTCACCGGCTCGACACCGGAGCTCGGCAAGATGCATCACGTTGGAGACGGTGGCTAGGCATAAAGTGGTCCCTCACGTGACCACATCAAGCATGTCGCTGCTGGAATGACGAGCTCGGCAAGTCGCAAAACACCCGCGTGCACGGCGAGGCTCTGACGCGCTAAGATCGCGTGGCTCGAGAGGAGTCCTCATGCGCAAGCGGACGTCAATTGTCCTCGTGTTTCTGCTGCTCGCCGCCATCCCTCGCGCAGCAGAGAAGCGGTTCATTACCGAAAAGGACCTCCTGAAGTTCACGTGGATTGCCGATCCGCAGATCGCCCCGGATGGTTCAGCGATTGCGTTCGTCCGTGTGACCGTCAACGAGAAGGAGAACCGTTACGAGACATCGCTATTCACCGTGCCGACAAGTGGCGCGGAGGCGCCGCGGCAACTGACGTCACACGTCCGCGACACGATGCCGCGCTGGTCGCCTGACGGTCGAAGAATCGCGTTCGCACGTTCGGTTGAAAAAGATGGAAAGCCTCAGCCGGGACAGGTTTATGTGCTCGACCTGAACGGCGGCGAGGCATATGCGCTCACACAGGACACCAAGGGCGTGACCTCGATCGAATGGTCACCCGACGGCAAGACGGTGGCGTTCACGGCACCCGTCGAAGGTGTTGAGGAGGACAAGCCGAAAGACGCCAAGAGCGACGTGCAGGTGATCACGCGCGCTGTGTATCGGTCAAACGGCAACCCGACCTACGTCGACGCCGGCCGGCATACGCACATCTTCACGGTCGCTGCGACGAACGGCGCCGACAAACCGCAGACGAAACAAATCACCGACGGCGAGTACGACGAGCGCGAGATCGAGTGGTCACCGGATGGCTCGAAGCTGTACTTCGTATCCACGCGCGTGCCCGAGGCGTACTACGAGGCGAACGATTCCGATCTCTATAGCGTGGCGGCAACTGGTGGAACGATAACCAGAGTGGCGAGCATTGATGGCACGATCAACGGCCCGCGCGTGTCGCCTGATGGACATCGAATCGCATTCGTCGGAACTCCTCACGGCAATCCAGTCCGTTCCTACAGCCAGTCGGATCTGTTTGTCGTCGACGCTGCGCCCGGCAGTGCCCCGCGAAATCTCACGGACAAGTACGACTTCGATATTGCCAGCGGGATCGGCGGAGATCAGGCGCCGCCCCGTGGCTCGAGTAGCAGCGGTCTCGTGTGGTCGAAAGATGGCGCATCGCTTATCGTCGTCTCGGCAGAACACGGCAGCGCGAACCTGAAGCGTCTCACGATCGCGACCGGCAAACTCGACCCGTTGACCGACGGCGAGCACGCTGTCGGAGCGTTCACGGCGACGCCCGACGGTGCGAAGATCGCAGCCACCATCTCGACCCAGACCAACGTCGGCGATCTCTTCATGATCGACGCGAAGCCGCGTCGCATCACGACCGTGAATGAGGACCTGTTCAAGGACATCCAGCAGAGCGAGCCAGAGGAGATTTGGTACAAGAGCTTCGACGGCAAGAACGTTCAGGGCTGGATTCTCAAACCACCGGACTTCGATTCCAGCAAGAAGTATCCGCTGATCCTCGAGATCCACGGTGGACCGCACGCCGCGTACGGCAACGTCTACACGCACGAGTTCCAGTGGATGGCGGCGAAGGGCTACGTCGTGCTGTTCACGAATCCTCGCGGCAGCACGTCGTACGGACAGGAGTTCGGCAACATCATTCAGTATCACTACCCGGGCGACGACTTTAAGGATCTCATGGCCGGCGTCGACGAACTCTTGAAGCGAGGATACATCGATGCCAATCGGATGGGCGTGACCGGCGGCAGCGGCGGCGGACTGCTCACGAACTGGACGATTACTCAGACGCAACGGTTCAAAGCCGCGGTCGCCCAACGCGACATCGCAGACTGGTACGGCTTCTGGTTCACTGCTGACTTCTGGCTCTCGAAGCCGACCTGGTTTCGCAAGGCACCGTGGGAAGATCCGCAGGACTTCGCCGCGCGCTCGCCGATCACGCACGTCGCGAACGTGACCACACCGACGATGTTCGTGCTTGGCGATCAGGATTACCGGACGCCGCCGGGCGAGGGTGGCGAGATGATGTTCCGGGCGCTGAAGTATCGAAAGATTCCGACGGTGATGGTGCGCTTCCCGCGCGAGAACCACGAGCTCTCGCGTTCGGGCGAGCCGAAGCATCGCGTCGAGCGCCTGCAGCACATCGTCGGCTGGATGGATCAGTGGCTGCAGGGGAAGAAGAATCCTGTTTATTCGACGGACTGACGCCCGACCGGCTGTAGCTCCTATGACGCTAGATTGGTGACTCCCATCCTGTCGAGCAGCGACTTGAATCGTGGATCCTCGCGCACAGGATCGAATTCAACTGCTGCAGTAATC
>Ga0207701_10005327_pt1 | contig 12944 bp, 8 predicted proteins | sample KBSSwiSSwithPhiX_FD_184294 | JGI IMG/M metagenome (GOLD analysis project Ga0207701, IMG submission 184294) | Switchgrass rhizosphere bulk soil microbial communities from Kellogg Biological Station, Michigan, USA, with PhiX - S5 (SPAdes) (version 2) | ecosystem: Environmental > Terrestrial > Soil...
TACGCGAAGGAGTTCGCCGAGGATCGGATCATCGCCGGCGATTTCAACGACCAGTCCACCGACTCGCCGATCAAGACCATGACCGGGTCGTACCACGATGCGTGGGCGGAAGGTAAAAAGGCGGGAATCGCGACGGCGGCGCCGGACAACTCCTTCGGCAACACCCGGAACTCCCGGATCGACTACATCTTCTACTCCAAGAGCAAGAAGCACTTGACGCTGAGGAAGGTGCAGGTCGTCGACACCCGCGACGCCAAAGGCGTCATGCCGTCGGACCACCGCCCGGTGCTCGCGGAGTTCCTGGTCAAGTAATCGATGCCGCCCTCCACCTGCGTCCTCGCGGCGCGGTGTCGGGGGTAAGGCAGGGGGCAGGGACGCGCCGACGCCGTCACCCCATGACTGCGCGGCGCGGTTCACGTCACGCGGCGAACTGGCGCCTGAACGTGTTCAACTCGGCCCCGGGCACGAACACGTAATTGGCGAGCGTCATGTCCGCGTGGACACCGAAATCGTCCAGTTCCTGCATCGTCGCGTCGCTATCGCAGCGGAAAATCGTATAACCGTGGTCGCCCAGCCAGTCGCGGAGCGCGGTCTGGCGACGCAGGCGGAACCGGCCGGTGTCGGTGTGCTCGTCGAACACCGGCAGCACTTCGCAGAAGACGCACGGCGAGGTTCGCCGGATCGTCCGTTCCAGCCCCTGCAGCACGTCGAACTCGCCGCCTTCGACGTCGATCTTGATCGCCGCAATCTCCCTGACACCTAAATCCTCGAGCGCCTCATCGCCGCCAAACACCGGCACGATGGTCGCCTGCTCGTAGCGCTCCGGCTCGCGGAAGCCCTCGACGATGGTCGCCGACGGATCGACGTCGAAGTTCTGGAGCAGTTTCAGCAGCCCGGTCCGGTTGGAGATCGCCACCGGCACGAGCGTACACCGTGCATATCCGTTGACGCGGATGAGATGCTGGGTGTACTGCATGCACTGGGGGTTCGGCTCGAAGCCGATGTAGTCCCGTTGCGGGTCGGCGGTCTTGACCTTGATCAGCGTGTGGCCGACATTCACGCCGACGTCGATCACCGCGCCTGCCCGTTCGAGCATCACCCGTTGAAGCGCATCAAACAGCCACACCTCGCGCATCCGGAGGTGCTCCCATCCCGACCCGAAGCGGAAGGGGACGCGCAGCGGACGGCCGCCGAGGGTTCCAGCGACACCGAAGTTCGCGCGCCAGAGCCACCCGCGGCGATGCAGCCAGCGCGCTGCTGCCGTGAGCGCCGCGTTTTGGACGCCGCTCGGTTCGAAGGGAAGCTCCGGTTCGCTGTGGCTGATTCGGCGAATGGGGCTCTTGCTCGCCACGTAGGTCATTTCGTCACCGCCAATTCCTGACTCGACCCGACCGGCGTGAACCGGTCCTGCCACCGCTGTCGAAGGACGCCCGCAAAAAAACAGAGCCACAGCTCGTGCTCGAACGATTCCGCGGACCGCCCGGCGGCGCCGGCTTTGATCATCTGGACCAGGTGAGTCAGCGCGTTGCGGAACATGAACCGCGGCACGCCTGCGAGGTGCGGCACGGTCGAGAAGTCGAAGGTGCGCTCGTCGGGCGATTCCATGTCCAGCCCGTGCTGGGCGTAGAGCACGGCGCGGCTGATGCCGTACCAGTAGAACCAGCGTCGAAAATACGACTTGCGGAGCCGATCGGCCGGCACGAGGTGGTGCACGAGCATCTCCGAGGTGTAGTAGCCATGCAGTCCGGCCGCGCGCACGCGCAGGCACCACTCGCGCTGGCCCTGGCCTCGGAGCGAGTTGCCGACTCGGTCGTATCGGTTGTCCCACCAGATGCCGTTGGTGTGGAACACGCTGGCGCGAACCGCCATGTTGACGCCCAGCGGCCAGCCGATGCCGCGGCCGAATTCGCGCGGCCGGTCGCCGAAGTCGGCCAGCGCGATCACCGCCCACATCCGGCCGTTCCGATTCGGGATCCACGACGGGCGCGCCGATTCCCACCGCGGCAGCACACGCCCGCCGACGTAGGCGCCGCCGGTCTCCTCGAGCGCCGCATCGGCCCGATCCAGCCAATCCGGCTCGACCAGGGCGTCGTCGTCGGTGAACATGAGGATCTCGCCGCGGGCCTCGCGGATGGCGCTGTTCAACGCCGCCGCCTTGCCTTGGGTCCCCTCGAATAGATAACGCAGCGGCGCCGGAAACGCCGCGGCTGCATCCTCGACGACCTGGCGGGTGTTGTCGGAAGAGTTGTTGTCGACGACGATGACTTCCCACGACGAGCGCGTGGTCAGGCCGGCGAGACCGCGCAGCGTGTCCACGAGCTCGTTCGCCCCGTTGTAGGTCGCGATGAGGATTGAAAAACGCATCGGTAACTCCGCTGTCATGGCTGCTGTGCCGGCAGGATCACGGCGTCGTCGCGACGGGCGCCCGGCGCGTCGGTGAGATAGGCATCGGGGCTGAGCACGATCTGGTCGATGATAGGCCCATCCTCACGCTGCTGGACGCGCAGCGTCTTGATGCCGGCCGAGGCGAAGAAGATGTTCGCACCGGCCGCTTCCCAGCTATTGTCGCCCCATCCCCAGCCGCGCGGGACGGCGCCGCTGGGCCCTGCCTGCAGCACGACTTCGGCCGAGCTCGGCGTGCCGATCTGTGCGAATGGCGCGCCGAGCGCATCCACCGAGTCGGTGAACTGCACGTGCACCGAGTCGTTGTTCTTGTCGTTGTTCTCCGCCCGCATCCGTACCCACACGTGATAGGCCGTCGCCGCGTCGGCGTCGAAGGAGACCTCGAAGAAATTCGCCGGCGCGGTCAACGCCGGCGCGATCTTGGCGGCGTTCGCGTTGGGATTCCAGAGCGCCGTCCCCCCGGCGGCGGTACTGTCGGTTGTCGGCTGCCAGGCGCCGCTCGCGACGAGCGACGCCGCCGCGGCCGGCCAGAGCACGATTGTGCGCGCGGCTGACGGCGGTTCCGGCGGCGGGGCGCTTCCTCGCCGCTCGAGCACGACTACGTCGCCGGCGCGGGCGCCGGGCGGAGTCGAGAGATACACGTCGGGGCTGATGACGATCTGATCGATCGTGACGCCATCCTCGCGCTGCTGGATGCGGACGGTATGCGTCCCGGAGGCGGAAAAGTAGACGTCCGGCCCTGGCGTGCCCCACCCGTTGTCCGTCCAGCCCCAGCCCTGCGGTGCCGCGCCGCTGGCGCCCGCCTGCAGCACGAACTCCGCGGAGCTCGACGTGCCGATGCGCACGAACGGGTTCCCGGTCGCGGTAACCGAATCGTTGAACTGCACGTGCACCGAATCGTTGGCGAGCGAGTCGCCGTCGGCGTGCATGCGCAGCCAGACGTGGTACGCGCGCCCGGCGTCGGCGGTGAAGCTCGCCTCGAAGTAGTTCTGCGGCGAGGTCTGCGCCGGCGCCAGCTTCGCTGCACCGAGGTCGGCATTGCGCAGTCCGATGCCTCCCGCCGCGGCGGGATCGGTCGTCGGCTGCCATCGGCCGTGCACGCTGAACGACGGCAGATCGGCCGTCCACAGGACGATCGTCTGGTCGGTGGGCGGCGGCGGTGGCGGTGGCGGCGGAGGCGGCGCGGCGCCGTCGGTGCTCGGGAGAATCGTGGCGTCGTCGAGGTGCTGCCCCGGCGCCGTCGTCACGTAGGAGTCGGGGCTGAGCACGATCTGGTCGATGATCGCGCCGTCCTCGCGCTGCTGTACGCGGACGACGTGGGCGCCGGAGTTCGCGAAGTAGACGTGCTGTCCGAGCGAGCCCCACCCGTTGTCGGTCCATCCCCAGCCGTGCGGCGCCACGCCGGTCGGGCCCTCCTGCAGCACGGGCTCCCAGGACTGTGCGGCACTGATGCGCGCGCTCGGATTGCCGACTGAGTCGACGCTGTCGCTGAACTGCACGTGCACCGAATCGTTCGACAGCGAATTGTTCTGCGCGCGCATGCGCATCCACAGGTGATACCGCACCCCGGCCGGGGCGTTGAACGCGATCTCGAAGTAGTTCGCGGGCGCGGCGAGCGCGGGTGCGATCTTGGCCCTTCCCCGATCGGGATTCTGCAGCGCGAAGCCGCCGGCCGCCGATGCGTCGGCGATCCGCGTCCAGTCGCCGTGCATGCCGCTGGCGTCGAGATTCGCCGTCCACAGCACGATGGTCGTGCCCGCGGGCGGCGGGGGCGGTTCGCTGCCGGTCGTGCCCGGAAGGATGGTGTCGTCGTGATCGTGAGGCCCTGGCGCCGCCATGACGTAGGTATCGGGGCTGAGAACGATCTGATCGATCAGCGTGCCGTCTTCGCGCTGCTGGATCCGCAGCACGTGCGTCCCGCTCGTGGCGAAGACCACGTGCGCTCCCAGGCCGCCCCAGCCGTTGTCCGTCCAGCCCCAGCCGCTGAGCGCGCCGCCGTCAGGGCCGTCCACCAGCACGGGTTCGAACGAGCTCGTCGTCCCGATGCGCGCGACCGCGGCGCCGGCGGTGTTGATCGTGTCGCTGAACTGGACGTGAATCGAGTCGTTGGACGCCGAGTTGGCCTGCGCGCGCATGCGGATCCAGAGGTGGTACGGCACGCCGGCAGGGGCCTCGAACGACACGTCGAAGTAGTTCGCCGGTGACGCCTTCGCCGGGGCGACCTTGGCGCGCGCGCGATCGGGGTTCTGAAGCGCGAATCCATCCGCCGCCGTGGCGTCGGGTATCTGCGCCCAGTCGCCGTGGATGTCGGCCGCCGGTACCCCGGCGGTGTGAATCACGATCGTCGATGCCCCGGGAGGCGGTGGCGGCGGCGCCGGCGCGGTGGTGAAGCTCCACACGTTGCTGGTGCGGGTCATGTTCGCCGCGGTCCGGCTGACGATCTTCCAGAAGTAGGTTTCGCCTGGGGCCAGTGTCGGCAGCAGGAACGACTGCGTCGGCGTGCTGTCGCTCGTCGGACCGAGGAACCGGTTGGCGGCGAAGAGCGGGGGATTGGGCGACGTGCCGAAGTAGATGTCGTAGTACTGGCCCCAGAGCCCGCCGTTCCACTTCAGCCGGACGCTGGTCGTGCTGACGCCGGTCGCCGTGTCCATCGGCTGGCTGACGACCGCCCGGTCCGGCGGCAGCGCGACGAAGGGTCCGGTCTCCATCGCGCCGACCGGATTCGAGTTGTCCCAGCGGCGGTTGAAGTAGGTCTGGAAGTAATCGAAGATGAAGGCCTTCGTCGTGAACAGGTTGTTCTCGTGCTGCGAGTTCGCCGACGGCGTCGTCCAGTTGGACGATCCGAAGATGGTCATCCCCTGACCCTGGTACATCGACAGCTTCCCGTGGTTGATGCCTTCATGGACGGTGAACTTCATCGGGATGCCGGCGGCGAACAAGCGATCGAAGTGGAACGAGATCGTCGGCCTCGTGACGTCGTGATACATGTCGCTGGCGACGACGAGCCGGATCGGGATGCCTCGGTTGTGGGCGTTGATCAAGGCCGAGGTCGCACGCTCGTCGTCGATGCGGTACATCATCACGTCGATCCGCTGGCGCTCGGCGTTGATCCGCGCGACGGTGCGGTTGATGAAGTCCTCGCCGGGCGGAATGTTCACCTCGGGATCGATCGCGTAGGTCGGGTAGCGCCGCGTCAACGGCAGCGTGACGTTGGCGTAGTCCGCATAGTCCTTGGTGTTGGTCCAGGCGTCGTCGAAACGGGTCTGGAACGTCTGCAGCAGGCTGACGTTGTCGGTGAAGTAAATCTGCTCGTCCACGTAATTGACGTACGGCGTGCTGGTGACGAAGCCGTCTGCGCTGAAGTTCGCGGATCCGAAGTACAGGACGCCCTGGCCTTCGAAGATCATGATCTTCCAGTGCTCGATGCCCTTGGCGGTCCGGTTCCGCATCGGAATCCCCGCCCCCACCAGTTGATCGAGGATCGCCGGCTGCGCCGGATGTTGAATGTTGGATCGCGGGTCCATCAGGATCCGAATCGGAACCCCGGCCTGCTTGCGCTTCGCGAGCTCGGCGGAGAAGCGGCCGTCCTCCATGAACCACATGCCGACGTCGATGGCGACCGTTTCGTTCTTGATCAGGTTCAGCAGCGGCGTGCGGCAGTTCTCGTACGCAGTGTCGCAGAGCTGGTCGAGCGCCTGCGCTTTGATCGGAGCGCCGAGGAGGAGGAGGCCGGCGAGAAGAATCATCGCCGGGCCCTTCGGGCAGGTGTGCCGTAAGGAAGTCGTCTGTCTCATCAATATCCCTGCCCAGCCGTTTGCGAGGAGAGTGCCAGCTATTTCCCGGGAAATAGCTGGCTGATGAGAGCATCACTTCCGTAAAACGGAAAAGCTCAGGGGTTGTGCGGCAGGATTGTGGTATCCCCTTTCCGGGCACCAGGCGCAGTTGTGAAGAAGGTATCGGGGCTCAGCACGATCTGGTCGATGATGGTGCCGTCCTCTCGCTGCTGCACCCGAATCGTCTGCGTGCCGGACGTGGCGAAGTAAATCGGCACCCCGAGGCTGCCCCACCCGTTATCGGTCCAGCCCCAGCCAGCCGGCGCTGTCCCAGAGGGTCCCGCCTGAAGCACCGGTTCGCCGGACGACGTCGTGCCGATTCGCATCATCGCGGTTCCGCCCGAATTCACCGATTTGTCGAATTGCACGTGCACCGAGTCGTTTGACAGTGAGTTGCCCTGCGCGCGCATGCGCAGCCAGAGATGGTAGGCCCTGCCAGCCGTGGCGCTGAACGTCATCTCGAAGTAGTTGGCGGGACTCGCCAGCGCCGGCGCGATCTTCGTGCGGCCGCGATCGGGATTCCAGATCGACTTGCCACCAGCGCTCGTGTCCGTCCCGACCGCCCAGTCGCCGTGGATGCGCGCGCTCTGCGTATTCGCCGTCCAGAGGACGATCGTGTTCGCGGAGGGCGTCGGCGGCGGCGGGGCCGCGCCCGACGTGGTGAAGCTGCGGATCGGCCCGGTCTTGGTCTTGTTGGCCATCGTCTTCGACACGATGCGCCAGTAGTAGGTGACGCCCGGCGTCAGGGTCGGCAGCGTGAATGACTGCTTCGTGCTCGTCGACAGGCTCGGCCCGAGTGCCTGGTTCGCCGCGTACAGCGGCGGGTTGGACGAGGTGCCGAAATAGACGTCGTAGACATGCGCCCAGGGGCCGCCGTACCACGTGAGCTTGACGCCAGTGGTTCCGACGCCGATGCCGTCGCCCGGCGATTTAGAGACGGGCGCATCAGGCGCCAGCGGCACGAACGCCTTGGTTTCGGGCGCGCCGACCGGATTCGTGTTGTTCCACTTGCGCGCGAACTGGCTGGTGAAGAAGGTGAAGATCTCCGGCTTGATCGTGAAGTAATTGTGCTCGTGCTGCGAGTCGGACGACTTGGAGGTCATGTTCGACGATCCAAAGATCGTCTTGCGCTGCCCGTAGAGGAGTACGAGCTTTTCGTGGTTCTGGCCGGCGTGCGCCCGATCCTTGATCGGGATGCCGGCCGCGTACAGGCGGTCGACGCTGTAGGAGTGCCACGGCTGCGTGAGGTCCCGGTACATCGCCTGTTCGGTGTAGAACCGCACCGGCACGCCGGCGCGGAACCGCTTGATCAGCGCGTCGACGTGCGCCTGATCGGTGATGCGGTACATGATCACGTCGATACGCTGCGTCTCGGCGTTGTAGGCGGCGACCGACCGCGATCGGTAGCTGGCCGTGCCGCTGGCCGGCGCCCAGTTCAACTCGGGATCAATCGGATAGATCGGATAGCGTCTCGCGAGCGAGCTGTTCGGGGCGTTGGCGTAGTTGATGTAGTTGGTGGTGTCGAGCCACGCGTTCTCGAACTTGGTCTTGAAGCTGTTGACGACATCCGGATCGTCGGTGAGGTAGACCGTCTCGTCGACGTAGTCGCGATACGGAACGTTGGGGACGAACGCATTGACACTGTAGTTGGCGGAGCCGAAGTAGAGGACGTTCTGGCCGGCGAAGATCATGGCCTTCCAGTGTTCGATGCCGCCGCTGGTTTTCTCCCGAATCGGAATGCCGGCGGCGGCCATCTGGTCGAGCAGCGGGCCGTTGAGCGGGTGCTGTTTATCCGCATCGGGATCGGCAATCAGGCGGACGGGGACACCGGCCTGTTTCCTCTTGATGAGCTCGGAGGAGAAGCGGGAATCCTCGAAGAACCACGCGCCGACGTCGATCCCGATCTGTTCCGCCTGGATGCGGGTGATCAGCTCATTTCGACAGTTCTCGAAGGAGGAATCACACAGACGCTCGAGCGCGTGGGCCGGCCACGCATGAGCCAGCATGAACGTCGTCGCGAGACAGACCAGAGCGCATCGACCGAGTCGATTCTTAACGAGCATGTACTCTCCGCGGTGCCACATAGGCCACTCGAGAGAGTGGCCGTTTCGAATGGTCGAGCAGGGTTGCGAGAGACATGCCAGCGCGGCTCCATAGGGCGCGCCGGACGGAGACGAATGGGCTTACCGCGATCTGGCAGCGAGAGGATGATCTGGCCGCGGCAACGGCATACTTTGGGAACTTCCGGCGGCAGCGGGACGGGCGAGCCCAACCAGCGAATAGATCAGTTCAAGTGCGCGGTCGGTCGCCGATCCGGGGCCGTGAAAGAGTGGTTCGGCGGCCGCCCGGCGCTCGCGGCGGAGACGGTCCGGCTGGATCACTTCCTGGTTGGCTGCGCGGCCGAGCTCGGACGCGTCCCGCACTACCCGGGCCGCGCTCCGTAGCGTCGCGATCCGTTCCTCATTGATGCGCGCGACGCTCGCCAGCGCGGGCGCATCGAAGACGATCAGCGGCCGATCCAGCAGGCAGAACTCGAAGCCGACCGAGCTGTGGTCGGTCACCATCAGATCGCTCGCCGCCAGCAGCGGCGAGGCGTCGCCGTCCTCGCACAACACTACCCGGCCGGGCCTCTCGATCGCGCGCAGGCGCGCGCGCCAGTCGATGCCGCCGCTGTACCTCGGCTCGGGATCGAACGAGCGCGCGTGCGGCTTGACGATCACGTTCCACCCGGCGGCCACCAGGCTGGCGACAATCGCCTCGCCGGCGAGGTGCAGGGAAGACGCGGGCGACCAGGTCGGCGCGTAGATCGCCGTCGGCCGCTGCGGCTCGAGCCCGAGGTCGGTGCGGATCGCGGCGCCGTCGTACTCGCCGTTGACGAGCGCGTCGATGCGAGGAAAGCCAACCAGCGCGGCCTGCCCGGCAGTGACGATCTGTTTCGCGAGGTACCGTTGCATCCGATCGGCGTTGACGAACGCGACGCGGTCGTAGTGGGCGAGCCCGATTGGCAGGTGCGACGGGTCGTCGAGGTCATATTTGCCGGCGACGCCGTGAAAGAAGTTGATCCGCCGCTGACACCGCAACAATGTCGGCGGATCCCAGGGGTCGGCGGTCACGAGCAAATCGACGCGCGTCCAGCGCGCCACCTCCGGCGCGATCCAGTGCCGTGACGGCGGGCATCGCCGCGAGATCTCCTCCTGTTGGCGAGGCGACTCGGCGAGGTAGCGCACAGCGATCCTGCTGTCGCACTCGATCGCGCGCGCCATCGGATCGAGAACGGCGGCGTGCATCGCGGTGCGGACGTGAAAGAGCATCTTCCGCCTGCCGCTGAGCCGGGCGACGGATCGGTCGAGTGCGTTCAGCAGGCGGCGGGGAGGGCGGGCCACGCTAGTGGACTTCCGCCACCGAGAGGCGATGTGCTTTGCGCCGGCGCGCGACGTAGCCGGCGAAATAACACAGCATCATTTCGTGCTTGAACCGATCCTGCGGCCGGCCGCTCGCCAGCGCAGCCACCCATCGCACGGCGTCCTCGCCCGCTGACCGGAACATGAAGGCCGGTATCCCCGCGATATGCCGCGCCGCCGAGAGGTCCACGCCCAGTTCGGTCACCGGCTGGAGCCGATCGAGCTCGGCACGGGAGAGACCCTTCCCGTACCACCAGCGTCGGAAATATTCCTTCGTCAGTCGTTTGGCCGGCACATGGTGCTGAACCGTCATCGCCGGCTGATAGAGACCGCGAGCGCCGGCCCGCCGCGAGCGCGCGAGGAATTCCGGCACTTCCTGGCCGAGCAGCTGCTTGCCGTCGCCGGTTCGTCCCAGGGTCTGGTTGAACAGGCCGATCCGATCGAAGAGCGAGCGGTGCACCGCCATGTTTGCGCCAAGCGGAACGCGCTGACGTTCTTCGAAGACGAACGGATCCGGACCGTAGTCGAGGATGGCGATCGTGCCCCACAGATCGGCGCGGTCCGCCGCGAGCCATCCCGGCCGCGGTGCTTCCCAGATCGGCCGTACCGGTCCTCCCGTATACGAGATGCCCCGCGTGTAGAGCAACGGCTCGGCCGCCGCGTCCAGCCAGTCGTCGCCAACCAGCACGTCATCGTCGGTGAACACCAGCGCGGGGGCGTCGGTGGCGCAGATGGCGGCATTCAGCGCCCACGAACGGCCCTGGCGCGGCTCGAAGAGATATCGCAGCGGAACTGGAAAGTGCGCCTGCCGCCGCTCGACCACGGCGCGTGTCGCGTCGGTTGAGTTGTTGTCCGCGACGACGACTTCCCAGCGAGAGAGCGCGGGCCGGACCGCTGCGAGCCGGTCCAGCGTCTCGCCGAGCAAATCGGCACGGTTGAAAGTCGGAATGATGACTGAGGCGAAGGGCGCGCGGGCGGACGGGCTCGTGAGCACGCCGGTTGAGATGCAAAGGCTTTGCCGAATGGATCAGGTGCAAATAACCGCGCAATGCGCTCGTGAGTGTCCGGCGACTTGGCACGACCCGTCTAAATGCCCGCCGTCGAGCCAGCTTCGGAAGAAAATTTCCAGACAGCTGAGCCGATCACTCCGCTGGCAGGACAACGGCTACGGCCTCAACCTGCCCGGCCCGGTGCTGTATTTAGAAGCAGGAACACAGACGATGCGGATTCAGCAAACAGGACGGGATCTCGATCGATCAGATCGTGTTATCGCCGACCTTCTATCTGTCGGCGTCGCCCGGGGCGGTCCGCAACGACGCCAAGATTCTGCCGCGGACCCGTAGCAGCGGTTCGATGTCGAGCCTGAGAGGTGGCGATCGCGCCTTTCAGCTGGACGAATCCTTGCCGTGGCTGGCGTTGTATTCGATCGTCCAGCTGCGGCTGACCGAGCCGAGATCGGGTTCGGAGTCGGAGGTTCGCCGGAGCAACAGCACCAGCGCGACGAGGACGACCGACACGATCGCCCCACCAATCCACAGCATCATGGGCATGGGCATGTCCGCCCGATATCGTATCTTCAATCGGTGGCAAAAAACTGCGCGTCTCCGGTGGACCGTGAGGGATGGCGTGGTGCTCGGTCAGCTGATCGCAGCACCTCGCCCAACTAACTGACAGGACGGACTGCGCGCCGGCCCGCGGCTGCCAAGCTCAGGCGGCGCCTCGAATACGTTGGCGCATCCGAAATGCCGCCATGGCGACCGAAGGGGCGAAGGTGAGCGCCGCCCTGGCCGCGGCCAGGGTCCAGCCGCCGCGCCGCGCGTGCAGCGCGGCCACGTGGCGTGCCGCCTCGCGGTAATCACCCTTCGCGAGGCTGGCCCGCGCCTCCGCCGCCGACAATTCCACCTCGAAGCGCGCGACCTGCTGTTCGAGGATCGCCCGCTCCGGCGAATCTTCCGCCAGGAACGGCCGCGTCTTCGCGAAAACGCGCAGGATACCGCTGAGCATCCGCGTGTCGCTCGATGACAGGCTGCCGGGGCGGCACGCATACCAGCCGAGCGGCTTGGAGTGACGCGTGAAGGTGAACCCGGCGAGCGCCGCGCGGATCCACATCTCGTACTCCTCGTTGGTCAGCAACGCCGGGTCGAAGCCGTTCACCGCTTCGACCGCCTCGCGCCGGAAGACCGCCATGATGAACAGGCAGGTCTCGTCAGCCAGGATCTCGGCGAGCGTGATCAGGTGGCCGTCGCCGCACACCGGGCGGGCCGGCTGCCCATCGCGTGGACCGCCGCGGTTGCGTGCGTTGCCGACGACGACGTCGACGTCGGGACGGGCGTTGAGGACGCCGACGTTCTCGTGGAGGAACGACTCGTCCCACTCGTCGTCGCTGTCGAGGAAGGCGAAAAAGCGGCCGCTCGCGCAGCGGAATGCGGCGTTGCGCGCCGGGCCGGGGCCGGCGTTGGCCTGTTCGAGGACCCGCACGCGCGCGTCGCGCGCGGCGTAGCCCTGGGCCATCGCCAGCGTACCGTCCGACGACCCATCATCGATAATCAGCAGCTCCAGGTCGCTGAACGACTGGCGAAGCACCGACTCGACCGCGGTCGGCAGATAGGTTTCGGCGTTGTACGCCGGCATGATCACGCTGACGGAGGGCACTACCGGTCACCTCTCAGGCAGGAAGGCTGGAGGGCCGAAGGGCTCGAAACCAGGCCCCCTCGCCGGACCGCGTCCCAGCCGCCACGCTGCGAAATCGGCTCGAGCGCGATCGCTTCGTAGAGGGCGTCTGCGCATCGCGCCGTTGCCGTTCCTGGTTGGTGGAAGAGATCCGTGGCGACCGCCTGGCGCATCGCCGACTTTGCCGCCGGCTCCGCCAGCGCGCGCTCGACCGCGCCCACCGTGTCGTCGACCTGCGTGGTCGACTCGGATACGTCCGCGAGCAACCGCACGTAGTCCTGATGGATGTTGGCGAGCGCAATCAGCTCGGGCACGTGAATGCGCACCAGCGGGCGATCGCGGAGCAGGTATTCGAAGCCGGCTGAACTGTGGTCCGTGATCATCACGTCCGAGGCGACCAGGTACGGACAGATATCCGCGGTCGACGCGAGGACCGCGGTCCCGGGGGCGAGGTGCGTCTGCAGCGCCGCCGGCCAATCGACCCCGCCGGAATACTGCGGCCGCAAGTCGCACGACCGATCGTGCAGCTTGACGATCACGTTCACCGGCATCATCCGCAAGCGGTGGAGCAGCGCGACGCCAAGCTTGTTGAGCGACGAGGCGGGCGACCAGGTCGGCGCGTAGAGCACGGTGGGCC
>Ga0207701_10005328_pt1 | contig 12943 bp, 10 predicted proteins | sample KBSSwiSSwithPhiX_FD_184294 | JGI IMG/M metagenome (GOLD analysis project Ga0207701, IMG submission 184294) | Switchgrass rhizosphere bulk soil microbial communities from Kellogg Biological Station, Michigan, USA, with PhiX - S5 (SPAdes) (version 2) | ecosystem: Environmental > Terrestrial >...
CGGTCAGAATGATGTCGGTGGCATAAAGACCGTGGGTAATCGCATTTTGGGGGAATTAGATTTAGACATTTATTATCTCCTGTTGTTGTAAAAATTGTGATTAAAATAAATATAATGTAATATTCATTTTCACCTTTTAAGTGTACAATAATATTATTACTTAGCAATTAGTATACCTAGAAATTTTGACCTACGGAATTACTTATAACAACCATTGCGTGTATTCCAACAGATGCCCGTATAACGTGTATTTTTCGGAAACGAGGCCCAGTGGACCAAGGTTGATGGCTTGGTCAGTTCATTTGCAAAACGAAGCCAATTTCAACTCGGATCCGGACAACTCACTCAGGTCGGCCAATCTCTCGCGAGCGCGCTGAAAGGTGAAACAGGATCGACGGGCGGCATCACCTTTCCTAAACTGTCAAAGGATTGAAGCTTACGGGAGCTGGCCTTGGATGCCGCCAGCAAAAGTCTAAGCGCACCGCCGAGGTGAAACCGGCTCCGCAGGTCCGGACACTATGAAGAAAGTGCCATCCAGCACTGCGCTTAATTCCTCCATATTGCGGTGGCCTAAGCCTCGATTGAAGTTGTCCAAATCGCGCCCTTGGCGTTTTTTTTGGCTGTAACTCTTTGAATCAAAACGTGTCCGGAAAGGATCGATGGCATTCGCCACATTTGTGGCGACGTGCTAGAGAACCGCCGGGGTGCAACTGCGAGCAGTTTGTTGGGGGTCGGCAAGATGAGTTCCAAACGGTCCGGATCGGACGCGAAGACCGGCGAGGGGCGCGGTTTACGCGTCGGCGTCATCGGCGCCGGCGTGATGGGCAGTAACCATGCCCGCGTGCTGGCGGGTCTGCCCGAGGTCACGCTGGTCGGTATCGTCGACCCATTGCCGGAACATCGCCTGCGCGCCACCGAGATGGTCGGCTGCCGCGCTTTCGCCGAGCTCGATGAACTGCTGGCGGAGGGCGTCGATGCGGTGACGATCGCGGCCCCAACCCATCTTCACCACGAGATTGCGCTCACCTGCGTCGCCCGCAACATCCACATCCTGGTCGAGAAGCCGGTGGCGTCCACGGTGCAGGAGGGGCGGGACATCGTCGATGCCGCGCGCCGCGCCGGCGTCACGCTGATGGTCGGTCACGTCGAGCGTTTCAATCCGGCGGTCGCCGCCATCAAACAGGCGATATCGGGCGAGGACATCCTTTCCATCGCCATCACCCGGGTCGGACCGTTTCCGCCGCGCATGTCGAATGTCGGTGTCGTCATCGATCTCGCCGTGCACGATATCGACCTGATCCGCTATTTCACCGAATCCGACATCGTCGAGGTGCAGCCGCAACTCTCCAGCGCGGTCGCCGAGCGCGAGGACATCGCGCTATTGCAATTCCGCACCGCCTCGGGCGTGCTCGCCCATATCAACACCAACTGGCTGACGCCGTTCAAGGCGCGCAACGTCACCGTTGCGACCCGCGGCAAATATGTCATGGGCGATCTGTTGACGCGCCAGGTCACCGAGTGCTTCGGCTTCCAGCCCGACGGCAGCTATTCGATGCGCCATTTGCCGGTTGGCCATGACGAGCCGCTGCGGGCCGAACTGATCGCCTTCCTCGACGCCGTCCGCACCGGCGATTCGCCGGCGGTTTCCGGCGACGAGGGCGTGGCGAGCCTCGAAATCGCGATCCGCTGCCTCGAATCGCCCGCGCGGCCGGCGGCCTCCACCGCGCGCAAGGGGCCGCGCCGCGTCGCCGGCTGATCGTCCCAACCCGATAAACGCAAGTCTTCCACAAGGCTCGATATGAACCAGCACATGCGTCCAGAACCCGTCCCCTTCATCGATCTCGCTGCCCAGCGCGCGCGGCTCGGCAAATCCATCGATGATTCCGTTTCCCGCGTGCTCACCCATTGCCAGTTCATCAATGGGCCGGAAGTGACCACGCTCGAGGCGCAGCTTGCGGCATTCTCCGGTGCAAAACATGTCGTGAGCTGCGCCAGCGGCACCGATGCGTTGCTGATGGTGCTGATGGCGAGACAGGTCGGCCCTGGCGATGCCGTGCTGTGCCCCTCCTTTACCTTCTGCGCGACCGGCGAAGCTGTGGCGCTGGTCGGTGCGACGCCCGTTTTCGTCGATGTCGATGAAGCGACCTTCAACATGGATCCTGCCTCGCTGAAGCGCGGTCTAGCGACCGCGAAAGCGCGCGGGCTCAAGCCGCGGGCCGTGATCGTGGTCGATCTGTTCGGACAGAGCGCAGACCATGACGCGATCGCCGCGGTCGCGGAGGCCGAGGGCGTGTTCGTGCTGGACGACGCCGCGCAGGGTTTTGGCGCCAGCTACAACGGCCGCAAGCTCGGCACCTTCGGTCTTGCCACCGCGACCAGCTTCTTCCCGGCCAAGCCGCTCGGCTGCTACGGCGACGGCGGCGCCATCTTCACCGACGATGACGACTTGGCCGAGGTGCTGCGCAGCATTCGCGTGCACGGCCAGGGTTCTGACAAATATGACAATGTCCGTCTTGGCATCACCGGGCGGCTCGACACCATGCAGGCAGCGGTCCTGATCGAGAAGCTGAAAATCTTCGAGGACGAGATCGCTGCGCGTAACCGGATCGCCGAATGCTATGCGCGCGGCCTCGGCAATGTCGTCACCGTGCCGCGGCTCGCCCCGGGGTGCACCTCGGTGTGGGCGCAATACACCATCCGCCTGCCCAAGGGGACCGATCGCGACGGCTTTGCGGCTGATCTGAAGGCGCAGGGAGTTCCGACCGCGATCTACTATACCAAATCGATGCATCAGCAGACCGCGTACAAGCACTACCCGGTCGCGGACGGCGGGTTGTCTGCGAGCGAACGGCTTTCTGAAGACGTTATCAGCCTGCCGATGCACGCCTATCTCGACGAGCCGACGCAGGATCGGGTCATCAAGGCTGTGCGCGGCGCACTTTCAGCCTGATTTCGCCATCAAATATGCGCTAGAAGCGGCATATGCTCGGGCGCATTTTCACCGTCGGCGGCTACACGCTTCTTTCGCGGCTCACCGGATTCGCGCGGGATATCATGCTGGCCGCGATCCTTGGCGCGGGGCCGGTGGCGGACGCGTTCTTCGTGGCGCTGCGGCTCCCCAATCATTTTCGCGCCATCTTTGCCGAAGGCGCCTTCAACGCCGCCTTCGTGCCGGCCTATGCGCATGTCCATGGCGAGCGCGGCCGGACGTCGGCGCGGTTGTTCGCCGACCGCATCTTCACGCTGCTGTTTCTCTCGCAGTTGATCCTGCTCGTCGTCGCCTGGCTGTTCATGCCGCAGGCCATGAGCATCCTCGCACCCGGATTCACCGAGGATGCCGAGCAGCGACGGCTCGCGATCGAGCTGACGCGGATCACCTTTCCCTACCTGCTGCTGATCACGCTGGTGACGCTCTATGGCGGCATGCTCAACGTCATGCATCGCTTTGCCAGCGCCGCCGCAGCCCCCATCTTCCTCAATCTTGCGATGATGATGACGCTGGCGCTGGCGGCGTTTTTCCCGAGCGCCGGCCACGCGGCGGCCTGGGGCGTCCTGATCTCCGGTTTCCTGCAATTCTTCCTGCTCGCCGGCGACCTTGCGCGCCATGGCGGCCTGCCGCGGTTTGCGCCGCTCAAGCTCGACGAGGACGTCCGTGCGTTCTTTCGCGCACTCGGCCCCGCAACTCTGGGTTCAATGGGAACGCAGCTGGCGTTGTTTGCCGACACCATCATCGCGACGTTCTTGCCCGCCGGCGCGCTGTCGGCGCTATATTATGCCGACCGCCTCAACCAGTTGCCGATCGGCGTGATCGGCATTGCGATCGGCACGGTCTTGTTGCCGGAAATGTCGCGGCGCCTGACCGCGGACGATCACGCCGGCGCCGCCAAGGCGCAGCGGCGCGCGTTCGATTTCACGCTGTTGTTCTCGGTGCCGTTCGTCGCCGCGTTCCTGACCGTGCCCGATGTCATCATGCGGGCGATGTTTGCGCGCGGCGCGTTCTCCAGGGCCGACGCCGCCACCGCGGGCGCGACGCTGGCCGCCTATGCCGTAGGCCTCATTCCCTTCGTGATGATCCGCAGCGCCGTTGCAACCTTCTATGCGCGCAAGGATACCGCAACCCCGGTGAAGGCGGCGCTGACCGGCGTCGCCGTCAATGTCGCCCTGAAGCTGGCGCTGATGGGGACGCTCGCCCAGATCGGGCTTGCGCTGGCGACCGCTGCGGGCGCCTGGGTCAATCTGTTGCTGGTGATGTTTTTTGCGGTGCGAAGAGGGTATCTCATTCTCGATCGCGAGTGGATCAAGTCGCTCGCCAAGTTCGCGGTGGCCGGTGTCGTGCTGGCGGCGGCGCTTTGGCTGATCGCGCGATTTGCCGGCGTCTATTTTGCGCAAATGAGCGCATTCCGCGACGAAACCGCGCTGTTGCTGCTGATCGCAAGCGGCACGTTTGTCTATTGTTTTTCCATCCTGCTGCTGTTCGGCAGGGGCTGGATTTTCTCGCTGATCCGTGGCTAGAGCTCCGGCTCTGATGGAATCAGAACCGAAGCTCTGGAATTTTGTTCTGACGCGTTTTCTTCACGCCAACCGGTATCCACTTCGCCTGAAAACGCTCTATAAAGCCGTTTGCGCTTCCCCTCGAACCACGCCAATATGGCGCGGAAATCACGGTTGAAATTGGAGATACGATGGCAGCTCCCGTCAAATTCGGCGTCGGTCAAAGCGTTTTGCGCAAGGAAGACGACGCGCTCATTCGCGGCAAGGGCCGCTACACCGACGACCACTCGCCGCAGCCGGCGTTGCACGCGCTGGTGCTGCGCTCGCCGCATGCGCACGCGAAGTTCACCATCAACGTCGCCAAGGCGCGCGGCATGCCGGGCGTCGGCGCGGTCCTGACCGCCGACGACGTCAGGGATCTCGGCGATCTGCCGTGCCTGTTCAACTTTGAGGTCGATCCGTTCACCGGCCCGCCCTATCCGATCCTGCCGAAGGACGAGGTCCGTCACGTCGGCGACGCCGTGGCTTTCGTGGTCGCCGATACCATCGACCAGGCGCGCGATGCGATCGAGGCGATCGAGGTCAACTGGACGCCGCTGCCGGCGGTGGTCGGCGTCGTCAACGCGGTGAAGAAGGGCGCGCCGCAGGTCTGGCCCAAGCATGAAGGCAATATCCTGTTCGACGTCCCGATCGGCGACAAGAAGGCGACGGATGCGGCGTTTGCCAAGGCGCATGCGGTTGCCGAAGTGTCGATCGTCAATCCGCGCGTCATCACCAACTTCATGGAGACGCGCGCAGCCGTCGTCGAATACGACGCCAAGCGCGATCATCTGACGCTGACGGTCGGCAGCCAGGGCAGCCACCGCCTGCGCGAAATCATCGCCGGCATGGTCTTGAAGATGCCGCTGGAAAAGATGCGGGTGATCTGTCCCGATGTCGGCGGCGGTTTCGGCACCAAATTGTTTCCGTACCGGGAGTATGCGCTGCTGGCGGTTGCCGCGAAAAAGCTGCGCAAGACGATCAAGTGGACCGCCGATCGCTCCGATCATTTCATGGGTGATGCGCAGGGGCGCGATAACGTCACCACTGCCCGGATGGCGCTGGCCGAGGACGGCAAGTTCCTGGCCCTGGACGTCGACCTGATGGGCGACATGGGCGCCTATCTCTCGACCTTCGGTCCCTATATCCCGCATGGGGGCGCCGGCATGCTTCCGGGCCTCTACGACATCCGGACCTTCCACTGCCGCGTCCGCACGGTGTTCACCAATACCGTTCCGGTCGACGCCTATCGCGGGGCGGGTCGCCCCGAGGCAGCCTATGTGATCGAGCGGCTGGTGGATGCCGCCGCGCGAAAACTCGGCATGACGCCCGATGCCATCAGGCGCAAGAATTTCATCTCGCCGAAGGCGATGCCCTACAAGACCATTACCGACAAGGTCTACGATTCCGGCGATTTCACCGCGCACATGAAGCGCGCGATGGAAGTCGCAAACTGGAAGGAATTTGCCAAGCGCGCCAAGGCGGCAAAGAAAGAGGGCCTGGTGCGCGGCATTGGGCTTGCCAGCTATGTCGAGGTCTGCGGCACCATGGGGGAAGAAACCGCCAATGTGGCGCTCGATCCCAATGGCGACGTCTCGATCCTGATCGGCACCCAGTCGAGCGGGCAAGGCCATCAGACCGCCTACGCGCAATTGATCGCCGAGCAGTTCGGGCTGCCGCCCGAGCGCGTCCACATCCTGCAGGGCGACACCGACAGGATTGCCACCGGACTTGGTACCGGCGGTTCGGCCTCGATCCCGACCGGTGGCGTCAGTGTGCAGCGGGCCGCCCATGATCTCGGCGGCAAGCTCAAGGAGATCGCCGCCGAAGCGCTGGAGACCAGCGCGGGCGACCTGGAGATCACCGACGGCAGGATCCGGATCGCCGGCACCGACCGCTCGATCAGCTTTGCCGATCTCGCAAAACGCCCCGGGGTCGATCCGTCGAAACTGAATTCCAGCGCGACGTTCACGCAGGCCGACGGCACCTATCCGAATGGTACGCACCTTGCGGAAGTCGAGATCGACCCGGCGACCGGGATCATCAAGGTCGTCAACTATGTCATCGTCGACGATTTCGGGGTAACGCTCAATCCGCTGTTGCTTGCCGGTCAGGTGCATGGCGGCGCGATGCAGGGGATCGGCCAGGCCCTGATGGAGCAGGCGGTCTACAGCACCAGCGACGGCCAGCTCGTCACCGGTACTTTCATGGACTACGCGCTGCCGCGCGCAGCCGATGGCCCGTCATTCCACTTCGAGACGCATAACGTGCCCTGCACGACCAATCCGCTCGGCGTGAAGGGTGCCGGCGAGGCCGGCGCGATCGGCTCCTGTCCGGCGGTGGTCAACGCCATCATCGAGGGGCTGTGGCGCGAGTATAAAATCGACCACATCGACATGCCGGCGACGGCCGAACGGGTCTGGATTGCGATCCGGGAGGCGCAGCGCCGGCATAATCTCTGATGTCCTGACATTTTGCCGCGGGCTACGGAATGAAACGCAGCCTCCGGGGTTCGATTTTTGGACAGCCGCGAATCCCGTGTGGGCCGGCGGAATCATTGGGAACACGTGGGACACGGAGAACTGGCCTATGATGCGGACTATCGTAATAGCAGGAGTATTGCTGCTCGGCGCCGGTGCGGTGATGGCGCAACAGGATGTCGCCGTGAAGCAGGATAATCTGATGAGGGCACAGGCCAAGAGCCTGTACGTCGTGATGCTGAAGACCGTGAAGGGCGAAACGCCCTATGACCAGGCGGCGATCGATGCCGCGATCGCACAGCTCGAGGCAAGCGTGCCCACGATCGCCAGCGTGTTCGCGACAAATCCCAAGCAAGATGTGGTGAACGCAACCTACGGATCGTCGCAGAAGATCTGGCAGAACAAGGCCGATTTTGACTCGAAGATACCACCGGTCGCCAAGGCGATCGCGGACGTCAAGGGCAAGATCAAGGATGTCGCCAGCCTGAAGGTCGCCTACGACTCGATCAATGACAGATGCAACGACTGCCACGAGACCTATCGCTTGAAGCTGAAGTGACGGCCAGTTAAGCAGTTCTGATTCTAGGCCAGGTCGTACGCGCTCACGTTCGGCTGGGTGCCGGGATGCTCGGCCTGCTCGACAAGCAGGCTCGCGAGCAAGGCCGGCTCGGTTACCGTGCAGACGGTCATCGCCTGATCGCGGCCGCGGATCGAAACTTCGGTTCGCGACAGCCGATCGGGCGGGAGGCCCGAGCGTTGGTAGACCTCCTCGGAGATGATGACCGTGCAGTTGTGCGCCTTCGTCATATCCTGAAGCCGGGCGGCGACATTGACGGGGTCACCCAGCGCGGTGAACACCGTATGATCGCGGAAGCCGACGTCGCCGATAATGACCTCGCCGCCATGAATGCCGATTCCAAACTGGATCGGCTGTTCCAGTTCGGACGCGAACTCGTGGTTGAGGTATTCGACATTTGAAGCGACAAGCGCGGCTGCACGGACCGCCTGCCGGCAGGCCGTCGCGGGGTCCGTATCGAGCCCGAACAGCGCAAGCAATCCGTCTCCGACAAACTGATTCAGTTGCCCGCCTGTGTCGACCACCGCCAGGGACGCAGCTTCCAGGAAGCGATTGATCAGGAATACGGTATCGAACGGCAGCCGCGTCTCCGCCAGCTTGGTCGATCCGCGCATGTCGATGAACATGCTGACGACGTAATGCTCCTCACCGATATTGATGCGGTGCCGGTTGCGGACGAAATCGGCACCGACATTGGCTGGCAGCACCGGAATCACCGCGATGTCGGCCTTGGGACGAAGCTGACACGCCAGCCGGATGGCCGGGTTTGCGCTGGCGCCGACGCGCGCCAGTACGAACGACTCCCTCCCGGATGGCGGCGGCAACGCCGTGCGATCGCTGATCACTCGTACCCGGCAGGTCGAACAGCGCGCCTTGCCGCCACAGACGCTGGCATGCGGCACGTTGTATCGCAGGCTGGTTTCGAGGATCGTAAGCCCTCGGGGGCTGCGCACTTTTCGGCCGGGATACGACACCGTGATCGAGCCGCGCCGGCTCTCGACCAGCGCGCGGACGCCGCGGGCCGCGAACACGAACAGGATCGCCGCACCATAGGCGATCGGAAAATAGTAAAGCGTGATGTCTTCGATTGTCGCGCGTTGCGCCGGCGGGGTCGGATTGATGTGCGCGGCGCGCCATTGCGGCTGCACCGCGAGTTCGACCGCTTCGTGTGCGCCGCGATGGGTGCCGGTCATCGCAAGCGGCGGCAGCAGCACGGCGACGGCGAGCAGGAAAGGCCCGGCCCATCGGAAGAACGGCTTCAGGCGCAGCCAGAAATACAATCCGATGCAGGCATGTATCCATGCCACCGTCATCAGGGCGAACTGCACCGCGATCATGTAAGGACGAAGCGACCAATAGGCCACCAGAACCGCTGCATAGGTCGGCGGGTTGCGATCGAAAATGACGCCGCCGAGTCGCGCGATTCCAAAGTGGGCGGCGAGCAGCAGCGGGATGCTCAGGCCGAAAACCAGCTGGGTGACCTCGACAACCGTGTAGCGAAAATGACGGCGCTGATAAAGCGCCCAGAGCCCGAGCAGGAAATGGATCGTGGCTGCGGTATAAAGCGTGAAATTGACCACCGGAATGCGCCACCACCAGACGTGAAAGCCAAGCCAGGCTTCCATGGTGGCGTAGGAGAGATTGCCGAGAGCATGGTTGAAGAAGTGCGAGAAGATGTAGGAAAACATCACAAGACCGCAAACGAGCCGCACCTGGCGAACGCCAATTCCGCGCAGCCATCGCGTCATGGCCGACGGCTCGGCCGCGTTGCGTACGTCGATGATCGTTGTTGCCTGCAGGGACATGCCGAATATTGCGTGCCGTTTGCCGGTGGATGAAAGAAGACTGGAAAAACAATCGTCGGGAAACCATGCGGCCGACCGGCGTTACAGGACGCCAGGAGCCGCTTTCAAACTATAGTAAGAGAGTACCGATGGCGAGGGGGCCGCAGCCGGTGTTCACCGTCGGCGGTATCGCAAATGCGAAAGGGCCGGATGCCTGGCATCCGGCCCCCCGATCTGGGCCTGTCGGCTGGTGCGTCGAGGATGGCTTACTTCGTCACCTCGATGCGAAGCTTATTTCGTCACCTGGCCGCGGATTTCGCCGCCCGGATTGGCCGCGGTGTGGATGTTGACATAGTACTTGCCGGCGACGAGATCGGCGGCCTGCGCGTCCGTTAGCGTGGCGCTGCCTTCGGCCGGGCTCGATGTGGCATTGGGGATCGCAACAGCGACGCCGGCGTTCTTGCCGGCTTCGGCGGGGCCATGGAAATGCGCGGCGGTGGCGGGGCCGGAGAGGCCGGAATAGGTCACCTTCCAGCTCAGCTTCTTGCTGGCGGGATCGTAGTCGATGTCGGCCGTGCCGGTACCGGCGCTGGCGTTCGGCGGCACTTCGGCCTTGCCGTCGAGCGTAGCCTTCATCTTGTCGGCAAAAGCGGGGCCTGCGAATGCAACGGCGGCACCCAGCGCGAGTGTAGCAAGCATGGTCTTGTTCGACATGGTTTTCTCCCTGTTGACGTCCAACGACGGTGTCAGTTTCAAAACAATGGCTTTCCGGATTTATTCCCGAAATGGCGCTGAACGGTTGAAATTTCATGGAAGCTTATGGCTGGAAGCCCGTCCATACTAGCCATTAGTTGAATAATTGAAGCACCTGACGACGGGTCGATGAAAATGTTGCGACGACTTCTCCTTCTTGCCGTGCTGGCCGGCATCGCCGGCTTCGGAGTTTTCTGGTGGCTGACGGTGCCTGCGGTGATCGCGTCCAGCTCGCTGCCCCCCTATGCGCCCGACCTTGCCAACGGTCTCACAACGTTCAACGCCGGTGGATGTTCCTCCTGTCATGCGGTGCCGAACCAGCCCGACCGCCTGAAGCTTGGCGGGGGGCTGGCGATCCCGTCGCCTTTCGGCACGTTCAATGTCCCCAATATCTCGCCTGATCCGAATGACGGCATCGGGCGATGGAGCGAGGCCGACTTCGTTACCGCCGTGCTCAAGGGCACGTCGCCCGCGGGTTTCCATTATTTTCCGGCTTTTCCCTACACCTCCTATCAGCATGCGAAGGTCGAAGACGTCCGCGACCTCTTTGCCTATCTGAAGACGCTGGCGCCGGTTTCGGGAAAAGCGCGCGACCATGACGTGCCGTTCCCGTTCAACGTTCGCCGCAATGTGGGGGTGTGGAAATTGCTGTTCATGGACGGCAAGCCGTTCGTGCCCGACGCCGGCCGCTCGCCGTCATGGAATCGCGGCGCTTATCTTGTCAGCAGTCTCGGCCATTGTGCGGAATGCCATAGCCCGCGCAATTTCCTCGGCGGCATCGTCAGCGCGCAGCGCTTTGCCGGCGGACCCAATCCGGAAGGCGAAGGGTGGGTCCCCAACATCACGCAGAAGGGACTCGGCGAATGGAGCGCCAAGGACATCGCTTATTTCCTCGAGACCGGGCAGATACCGGACGGCGATTCCGCCGGCGGCTCGATGGTGCGCGTCATCAAGAACACCTCGCAATTGTCGACGGAGGATCGCGCGGCGATGGCGGACTATCTGAAATCGCTGCCGCCGGTCGAGGGCCCGCCGCGGCCGAAGCAGGTTGAGAAGAGCGGGTGATCCAGCGCATGAAACGCCGGTCGCGCAGCCGCGCCGAGGCCGTGGCGGATTTTATTTTTCTGAGAGAGCGGCGGCCGCCCGTCCAGACTTCGGCATGCGCCCAACTGATCGAGCCCACACATCAGCGCCGGCGGGGCCGGAACGCCATCGCGCCGGCGCGTCTCGCGGGCGCGTGATTGCGCTCGGTGGTCCGCGACGTTCGACATTCCGGTCAGGGCGCGACAGGCTGTTGGCTAGTCCGCTGGCGCTCGCCATCGGGGGCGCGGCCATGCGCCCGATTGACACAGCTCGGCGGAGGTCCATTGAATGGCGCGTTCGGCGAGGACGGGTCCATGAGCGCGAAAGTGGCTTTGGGCGTCGTGCTGGCGATTGCGGGCGGCATAGCCGTCCTGATCGCCTTGCAGGCGCCTGGGTGGACTATGCTGCTGGTTGGCTCGGCCGCTTTCGCCGGTCTCTATATCGTCGCGAGGCAAAACTCGCGCTATGACCCGCTCGATCCGCGTTTTGGCAGCTGCATCCCGCCGATCCAGGGCCGGAAGACCGCAGACGAGTGAGCGCCCACCTTATCGGAGACGAGCCGTCCCGAGATCGTCCGCCACCTGATCGAGCCCGCGCATCAGCGCCGGCGGGATCGGAATGCCGTCGCGCCTGCGCGCTTCGCGCGTGGCGTGGCTGCGCTCGCCGGGAACGGAGATCCGGTTCACGCCGGGCATCCGCTCGGAGTTTCTGATATCGCGCACCAGGGCGTCGACGCTCGCCTTGAAGGTGACGACGTCGCCGAAGGCCGCGATGTTGATCGCCGCGATCGCCTGACCGGTGTTGGTGACGCTGTCGTCATCATGGTTGAAGTCGATGACGTCCCGGCCCATCGCGGCACCTCCCAGCGTGCCCGCCAACAGGCCGATGATCATGGCAAGCCCATAGCCTTTGTAGCCGGCCTCCATGCCGCCGAGCGGCAGCAGCATGCCCTCATCGGCGCGCTTCGGATCGGTCAGCGGCTTGCCCTCGCGGTCGATCATCCAGCCCTCCGGCATGGTCTCGCCGCGCAGCGCCTTGGCTTTCACCTTGCCGTAGGCGGCAACGGTCGTGGCCATATCGAGGACGATGGGCTGCTCGGCCCCGGCCGGAATCGCCGCAGCGATCGGATTGGTCGACAGCAGCATGTCGAGGCCACCCCAGGGCGGCAGATGGTTGGCGTTGCCGACCGCGAAATAAAGCCCGATCATGTCATGGGCAAGCGGCATCGACGCGTAGAGCGAGGCCGGACCTGCATGGTTGCTGAATTGGGAATTGACCCACGCGATCCCCGTCGTGCGCGCCTTTTCGATCGCGATCTCGGCCGCGCGCTTCATGACGAGATGGCCCATGCCGTTGTCGCCGTTCAGAAGCGCGGTGGAAGCCTGCTCGCGCACCACGCGGATGTTGGGCCGCACGTTGAAGCCGCCGGCCTTGATCCGGCGGGCATATTGCGGCAGCCGGGTGACGCCGTGTCCGTCGGACCCTTGCAAATCGGCCTGTGCCATCAGCGTGGCGACGGTCAGCGCATCGGGCTCAGGCAGGCCGAGCTTCGTCATCGCCTCCGCAATGAAGGCTTTCAGGCGAGCAAAAGTGACCAATATTTCGGGCTGCGACATCGGCGCTCCGGTTTCAGGGGAAGTGCGCGGCTGCGCAACAAGGGTGCAAGATTAGCCGCGCTGAAGCAGCGGCCGCAAGCTGCGAATGTCGGTAACGGCTTCGATTGCAAACACCGTCTC
>Ga0207701_10005330_pt1 | contig 12940 bp, 11 predicted proteins | sample KBSSwiSSwithPhiX_FD_184294 | JGI IMG/M metagenome (GOLD analysis project Ga0207701, IMG submission 184294) | Switchgrass rhizosphere bulk soil microbial communities from Kellogg Biological Station, Michigan, USA, with PhiX - S5 (SPAdes) (version 2) | ecosystem: Environmental > Terrestrial >...
TAGAGCCGGCCGCTCATAACGGTCTGGTTCCTGGTTCGAGTCCAGGCAGGCCCACCACGCTTCGCCCTTCGGGCTACGCGTGGCGCAGCCACGCGGGGCCTGAGGGGCGAAGCGTGGTGTCCGGCGTAGCTTGAGCGCAGCGAAAGCGAAGACGGACTTATGCCGAATCCCCTCCCAAACCAAAATATCGAAAACAACCCCATGCAAAGTAGCCGGCGGGGGCTCGCATCGATGTTCTGACCGACCCCGCAAAAAACATTTTGATCGAGGCGTTCAACCGCTATCGATGGCGCGAAAATAGCGCGGCGCGCGCTCTGATGCGTCTATGGCAACGCAACAGCGTTGCCCGATGGCTTGAGTTCTCGCCAGAGCAGCACCGCTGCGATTTCTCGGTCACGCACGCGGTGGCGAAGACCGTAGTTCACCACGGCTTGCCCAAACTGAGACGATAGCGGGTGTGACGCAACTCTCCGGTCCTGGTCAGTGCGCCCTTCTCGATCAGGTCCTGCAAATCTCGTGTCGCCGTCGCACGGGACGTTCCGGTAATGCTGATATAATTCTCTGCGCTCAAGCCGCCCTCGAAGCCGTCGATGCCTTCACGGAATATACGGGCGATGACTTTCGCCTGACGCTCGTTGAGCGAGCCGCGATGCTTTTGGTAGAACTTCGCCTTGGCGACGTAGAAGTCCACACGCTTGATGGTGTCGTTCTGGGCTTCCAGAACTGTGTTCGCAAAATATTCGAGCCAGCTGGTGATCTCGGTCTCTTTGTTGTTGCGCTCCAGGGATGCGTAATAATCCTTGCGTTTCCGCTCAATCGTATAGGCGAGCGCAATCAGGCTGGGTTGACCAAGATTTTGCGCGAGGGATTTTTCTGCAAGCGCACGGCCTATGCGGCCATTGCCGTCTTCGAACGGGTGAACACACACGAAATGCAGATGGGCAATGCCGGCGCGCGTCAACGACGGCAGGGGCGTCTTGCCTCCAGGGGCCGTATCGTTGAACCAGGTGACGAACTGCTTCATCTCGTCCCGCACGCGGCTGGACGGCGGCGCCTCGAAATGCACCGTGGGTTTATGGACCGGACCGGAGACGACTTGCATGGCATCCGCGCGCGTCCGATAGCCGCCAATCACCTGGATGGATGCTTCGCCGCTCAGCAACATGCGGTGCCAGCCGAACATCGTCTTGTCGGTGAGTGCGCCAGCAAAGCTGCGGTAAAGATCGACCATCATTTTCGCGATGCCGCGTTCAGCAGGTGTAGTGCCCGGGTTTTCTGCTCCCAACCCAAGCTGATGGCGCAGTGAGGATTGAACGCTGTCGCGGTTGAGGATCTCGCCCTCGATTTCGGAGGTCTTTACGGCCTCGTCGCTGATGAGCTCGATTTTGAGGGTGTCCTGATCGTCGGTCCCAATATGCTTGAAAGCACCGATGAATTCTCCGGACTGGAACAGGAATCGCTTTTCCAGCGGCATCAAAGCCGTTGAATCATATGTGAAATTCGGCCAATTCGGCTTTTCCCAGTTCCAGCTCATGAGCTAAAGAAGCCTCTTCTATAGCTCATTATCCGCCAAAAAATGAGCTATAGCAATCAATTCTATAGCTCGTGGGGCTCCCGCCCTTTGACAGGGATTCGGCGGCGCATCGCCCAAAATGGCCGCTCCCTCTTGGCCGCAATTGGCCGGCGCTCTCGAAGGATCGGCCTCGCTGCCAAACGCGGCGCTTACGCCCCGTAACCAGGCGCCAGCTTGAACGCGCCGTTGTTGAGCGAATTGGCCTCGACCATGATGATTTCATCGTCCGGGTAGCCATCGTGGCGGTCGGGCGTGAAGGAGATGTCGCCGTAGATGCCGGGGAATTCCTTCAGCTTGTTGAGATAGCCGACGATCTGTTCCGGTTCGCTGCCGCCATTCTTCATCGCTTCCGCGATCAAGCGCGGTGAGTCATAGCCGACCCCAACCCACCACAGCAGCGTGTCGCTGACGTCGATCTTGGCGCTCTTCAGCCGGTCAATGAAGGCGGCGGTGCGATCGGTGAGCTTGCCGTTGGCGTCGTAGCAAACCGGGCGGAAATTGTTCGGATAGACCTTGGCCCAATACTCCGGCTTTTCCAGCAAGGCCCGGGTCTGGCCGGAGCCGAGCGTGGTCTGGCCGACGATCGGCACGTCCCACTGCATCTGCCCGCGCGTATTGATGATGCGCGAGAGGAATCCGGGATTGACGCTCCAGGGCATGATCGCCTCGGCGCCGGCGGAGCGCATGCGCAGGATTTCGGGCGTGAGATCCGGATTGGCGGCGTCGATGTTGCCCTGGTAGACGATTTCGGCGTTCTTGGCCTTGAGCATCGGCACATAGGTGTTGACCGAAGCGGTGCCGTAGCCGGTGGTGTCGCTGATGACCGCGACCTTCTTGCGCTTGAGCACGTCGACCACATAGCGGTTGGCGGCGGCGCCGATCTGCTGGTTGGTGGGCGCGTTGCGGAAGCACATCGGATATTTCTTCGGATCGGTCAGGGTGTCGACCCAGCACGGATGGAGCTGCGGCGTGTTGGCTCGCGCGAGCAGCGGCACCACCGCGAGCGACTCGCCGGAATTGACCGGACCCAGCATCACGCTCACCTTGTGGGCGTGGATCAGCTCGGCGGCGCCGTTCACGGCCTTGGTCGGTTCGCTCTGGGTGTCGCGGACGATCAGCTCGATCTGCCGGCCGTCGATGCCGCCGGCGGCGTTGATCTCCTGCACCGCCAGCTGGACGCCGCGATTGATCCCGATTCCGGTCGAGGAAGAGGGACCGGTGAGAGCGGGCAGATAGCCGATCATGATCGGCTCTTTCGCGGCGATCGCAGGTTTGGCGATGCTGCTTGCAATCACGGCGGCGGCGGACGCCAGCGCTTGACGACGGGTCAACGACATCTTGATTTCCTCCCTGAGTGTTCTTGATTGACTCCCAAACTTGCTGAAGTTTCTTACGTCGGATTTTTTTCGACGCCCGCGACGGACTATAGCCTCGCCTTGACGGTTCGCATAGCGATACCCTTGAAGCGCAAGGCGGAGCTTGCACGGGCGATATCCCGTCGTGCGGGCCGGCCCATGATGCAGCGCATCATGCTCGATTTCGTACCGCTAAAGCTTCGCCGGCTCGCTGCCCCAACCCGAACTCATCATTTCCGAATAGGCATCCTCCGTCCAAAGACCCCTGTTCGGCCTATAGTTGGTCGACGGATAGGTCCCGTCGCGCCATTGCTTGAGCCTGGTGCGCTCCTTCTCGATCCAGGTTTTGTCGGAGTCTGCAATATTTGGATTGTTGAGCGTGTCCTCGCACCATTTCAGCTGCTGCAGGAAAGCCTTGTATCGCTCGACTTCCTCTTGCTCGATCGGCGGTTTGCCGGAGATCCAGAAGTAGTAAAGGTCCTGCCATATTCCGCCGCTGAGAATCCCCGGACTATCCTTGGTGTGCTTGACCGGGATATTGCTCAGGTCTTTTGGAGTGACGGTCAATTCCGCGATATGCACCAGCGGCAGACCCACGATGAAACTTGGATCCAAATAGTCCGGGTTCGGCATCATCGGGAAGGCCACCTCGATATAGGCGCTGACGAAAGCGCCTTCGCCATTCGCCAACCGGTCGACGACATTGAGGCGCATTTCGGCCGCGAACTTTTCCAGCTCGGGCCGGAACGACTCCATCGCCTGCCTGATGATGCTGTCATTGATGCGATTCATTATTTTTTGCGTCACGTAGGCGATCAGAATGCTGATTCCGACGCTTACAAGCGCACCTCCGATCGCGCGCGGCCAATTGGAGGACAGCGGCTTGACCGTAAAACCCCCTTGAGCCACGCGCGGACGGAACAGGGCGCGGATGCGTGCACTCACGCGCGTGGGGAAACCGTTCTTGTTCAGGATGCAAAGCTGCTTGCCGCCGCGAACATATTCAGGTCCGACGACCGCATCGAAGTCCTTGATATCGATGTTGTGGGCTTGCTGGAATTCCTTGAAGAACTGGCCATACAGCTCGTACTTCATCCTCACGTGCTCCAGACGGCTTTTGTTCAGGTTCGCGCTGTTCGTCCCGGGATACATCGGCTGCGTCATGAACCGCTGCCAGCGCGGGTCCGTCGTCAGGTCAAGAACCTTGCCGAGCGATTGACGGTCGATCGTCGCTTCCAGCACCTGCCATGAATTGTCGCCTGGCGCCCGTAGTCTGGCATATTGTAATGCGACATCCTCTTTGTCGGACAGGTACAGACCATCACCGAAGTCATGCAAATTCTTTCCCTGCTCGTTGGGAGCTGTTCCAACGCCTTCGCCGCGGAACCAGGTCTCATCACCCATCGTTGCAAACCTCTTTCGCAGTTTCCTTAGAGGTTGCTTTTAAAGTTCTTGTTGAGATTTCTCTTGAAGTTTTTCTTTACGTTTCCTTTGGAGTTCATTTCACGGGCCCGCACGCAGCATGGCTGCAGGTCGGCGGCGCGTTCCGATCGACGAGGACGGCCAGACCTAAAACAAGGCCTTGAGCTTGAATGCCGCCTGGGCGACGAGATGCAGGCCAGGCCATTCGGCGCGTTCGACAACCAGCCGGAAGCCGAGATTGTCCGGCGGAACCCCGACCGCGCAGCCGCCCGCCCTGGCGTCGCGAATGAAGTCGGTCACGTAGGCGCGGTGCTGTCCCTCGACGATGCGCACGCCGCAATTGGAATTGCTCGACGCAACGTAGCCGGCATCGTCAAGCACATGGCGTACGAAGCAGGTGCTGGTCCATTCCCAGACGTTGCCGCCAACATCCTGCAGACCGTTTTCGTTCAGCCCGAAAGCGCCGAATGTCCGCGTCGCGGCGCCGGACGGAGCCCGGTCGGCCTCGCGCTCATAACGGGCGATCCAGCGCTTCGACGGATCGTTCTCGTCAACGGAGATACCGTCGTCCTTGAACTTGCTGCCCGCCGCAAACGCCCATTCTTCATCGGTCGGCAGGCGATAAGTATCGCCGGTCGTGCGTGACAGCCAGGCGGCATAATTGTTCGCATCATGCCAGCTGACCTGGACGGCGGGGCGATCGGCCGCGACGACGACGCCGCGGTCGAGCGGCCGGCAGGCGCCCACCTCGACGCAACGCTGGTAATCCGCGGAAGAAACCTGGTGCTTCATGATCGCAAGCGGCCGGCTGAGCGTGACTTCGGATAGCGGCGCCGACGCCTGCCTGCCGGCGCGGGTGAAATCGCCGTTGACGCGGTATGAAATCGCACCGGGATGCAGTTCGACGATCGCCGGCCGGTCATGCAAGAGCGCGGCCGGCGCGTTATTTTCCATCACCATCGGTGCGACCGCCAATGGGCCGGCAAGGCCTGCTGCGCAGGCCATGGCCAACTTGATTTTGAATGCGATCAACATCGCGAGCTCGATCTGTTTGCAGGCCGGGCGCCGGCGGATGGCAGGCGCCCTGCTTTCGTCAGTTGGTCTTCGGAGCCGGGATTTCCGCCGGCGCCTTCACCTGGGTCATCAGGTCGTCGTTCCACTTGCCTTCGACCTTGAAGTGGGCGGTGGCGCCGAGCTCGACGGCCTCGATCAGGTTGTGCGTGACGTAGGCGTAGATACCCGGCTCCTGGAAGGTGTAGAGTGCCGCGCCCGCGGACCCGCCCCGGATGAACCAGGTCTCAAGACCGGTTTCCGGGCGGTTGGAGAACTTCCCGGTTTCCCAGACGTAGTCGCCGTGGCCGCCGATCAGATGCGGGCGGCTGTCGCGGTTGGCCTGCGAATGCACGATAAGGACGGTCTCGCCGACGTTGGCCGTCAGCGCGTTCTTGCCGGTGAGCGCCCCGACCTTGCCGTTGAACACGACATGCGTCGGCGTCAGCTTGCGCATCAACTCGACGGTTTCGTTGTAGGAATCTCCGGGTGAATCGTAGGACTTGTATTTGCCCTTCTCGTCCTTCGGCACGTACATGTCCTGCTCGCCGATATAGACCGCGCGATCATAGTGCAGCGGCTTACCCTTGCCGTCGGTCAGCCCTTCGCGTGGCAGCACCATCACCGCGCCATTCATGCCCGAGACGACGTGCCAGGGAATCATCGGACCACCCGGCGCACAATGGTAGACGAACGTACCGGTCCGGGTGGCCTTCCAGCGGATCGTTACCTGCTCGCCCGGGTTGACCAGCGAAAGCTCGGCACCGCCGAGGGCACCTGTGGCCGAATGGAAGTCGACGTTATGCGGCATCGAATTGGTGTCGGGATTGACCAGCGTCACCTCGACGTAGTCGCCCTCGTGCACCACCATCAGCGGGCCCGGCATCGAGCCATTGAAGGTCATCGCCTGGAACGTCGTCCCGTCGTTGTCGATGACGACCTTCTTCTCTTCGATCCGAAGCGTGAACTCCATGATCTTCGGGCCGGACTTCGTGGCCTGTTCGTGGGCGTGGACAAAGGGCGGCGCAACCAGATCGACGTGCTGGCGGGGCAGCCTCGGTTCTTCCGCGGCCAGCACCGGCGCCGTCATTGCAACGGTGAGAAAGGCTGCACTGAGCAGCAGATTGCGACGGTTCATCATGATCGTCATCCCCCTGTGGGCGGTTGTTCAATGCACCATCATCACCCGACTCCGCGGCTCACTTGTTGCGCTGGCGCAAGTTCGGAGCATGCAGTTCCGATGTCGGCGGATCGCGGCGGCGCGCGTGCGGTTTCGGCGTGGCGGATTGGTCGGCAAATCAAGCCGGATTCAGCGCCGATTGTACCTCGGAGCACAGATCTCAATAGATCAAAACAGGCGCCGCGATGTTAACGATATTGGTCGGCGCCAGCGTAATGCCGAGGCCGAGTGTCCAGCGTCCAGCGCCGGATGCGGCCATCCTTGCCGACCACTGATCGCCCGCGGTGCGCTGGGCCTGGACGGTGACCGGCTCGATTCCCGCAGCGCAAACTGAACCAGGTTCGTCTTCGCCACGAAGTTTGTGCCGGAGCAAAGAAAGCCGATGCCGTCAGGCGCACGCTCGTCGTCCAGGCGGGAGACAATGAATGCCGGTTGAATTTGACGATTTCGTTGCGGAGGTGATGACGGCGTGGCCGGCCACGATCCGTGTCTTCCTGGACTTCAGAATGGGATGCGTCGGCTGCCCGATCGCCGAATTTCACACGGTGGACGATGCCTGCAAGGAACACGGCGTCGCCAGCGAGGATTTCCTGGCCGCGTTGCGGACTGCCGCCAATGCCGTCACGGCTTGATCGATTTCGCGTCCGGATTCTCTTCGGCGAGAATGAACAGGCGATGCGGTTCGCGGATGACGATCCTTTGCCGGCCGCTCTCGACCAGGCCCTTGTTCTCCCAGGCGCTCAGGGTCCGGCTCACGGTGTGCAGCGTGGTCCCGGTCATTTGTGCGATGTCTTGCCGGCTGATCGGAAAATCGATCTCGACCCCGTGTTCGACCTTTCGCCCGGCCTGCTTGACGAGACGCAACAGCGCATGCGCGATGCGTTTTTCAACCTGCTCGGTCGACATTTCCACGACGCGGGTATGCGTCTCCTGAAGACGGGAGCCGACGGTTTGGAGAGTGTTGGCGGCGAGCGCCGGGAATTTCTCGACCAGACGCGGCCAGGTCGCCGACGGCCAGGCCAGCACGACGCTATCGTCGACGGCCGTCGCGGTCGCCGGATAATGCTGGAGCCCGATCGCCTTGGCCACCCCGAACGTCTCGCCGGTCGCGACATAGCGCACCACGACCTGGTCGCCGGCTGGCGTGGTCTTGCTGGCGCGAACGTGCCCGTGAAGCAGGACAAAGAAGGAGTGAGCCTCCTCGCCCTGCTGGAACACCGGGCTGTTCCTCGCAACCCGCACCGATCGGGCCTCGCTCAAAATCGCGTCGAGGTCCGCAGCGGAGAATCCCGCGAACAGAGGCAAGTCCGCGACCAGCGAGCGGTCGACCTTGGCCATTCCAAAACTCCTCGGCTGCGGAAGCTAGACAGCCAATGGCGGCAACGATCAAGCCTGAACTTGCGCTGGCGCAAAAAATGGGGGTGCGGTTCCGATAAACAGGGCAGCGAACCGGCGGGGCGCCGGAATATATGGAGAACGACAATGCGCAAGATGATGCTGCTGGCGACCGCTGCGGTCCTGGTGACCATGGCCGGGGGCGCCTGCGCCGCCGAGATCGAGGTCAAGATGCTCAACAAGGGCGCCGAGGGCCTGATGGTGTTCGAACCAGCGCTGGTAAAAGTCGCCCCCGGCGACACCGTCAAATTTGTCGCCACCGACAAGGGTCACAACGCCGAAACCATCAAGGGCATGCTGCCGGCCGATGCGGCCCCATTCGTGGGCAAGAACGGTGAGGACGTCGCAGTGACCTTCGACAAGCCCGGCGTCTACGGCATCAAGTGCTTGCCCCACTACGGCATGGGCATGGTCGCCATGGTCGTGGTCGGTACGCCGACGAACCTCGAAGAGGCGAAGGCCGCTCCCCAGGTCGGCAAGGCAAAGCAGGTGATGGCAGGCCTGTTTGAAAAACTCATGCTCGCCAAGACTGCCGAGAAGTAACCGATTATCGGGAAGGAAGCTGTCATGAGCGCGAGAAACTATGACGGGTGGCCGCTATTCTCGTACGGCTTCCGTCCGTTCTTCCTGCTGGGCTCCCTCTACGCCGGCGTGGCGATCCTCGTCTGGCTACCGGTGTTCATGGGAGAACTCAGCCTGGTCTCCGCGTTCATGCCACGCGATTGGCACGTTCACGAGATGCTCTACGGCTTCCTTCCGGCCGTGATCACCGGTTTCCTGTTTACCGCGATCCCGAACTGGACCGGGCGGCTTCCGCTGCGCGGCCGACCCTTGATGTTCCTCGTCGCGCTGTGGGCGCTTGGCCGGGCCTGCGTGACCTTTTCCGCTTACACCGGCTGGCTCCCGGCGATGCTGATCGACACCTGCTTCCTCCTGCTCGTTGCTGCCGCCGCCGCCCGCGAGATCATAGCGGGCAGGAAATGGAACAACCTCGGTATCGTTCTGCTGATCCTCGTGCTGTTCGGCGGCAACCTGACGTTCCATCTCGAAGCTCATTTCAACGGCGCCGCCGAATTCGGCATCCGGCTCGGTATCGCCGTGGTGGTGCTGCTGATCTCGCTGATCGGCGGCCGCATCATTCCGAGTTTCACCCGCAACTGGCTGGTTCGTGAAAACCCGGGCCGGCTGCCGGTGCCGTTCACGCTTTTCGACAAGCTGAGCCTCGCTTGCGGCGCCATCGCCATCGCATTCTGGATCCTGCGGCCGGTCGGCACGGAAACCGGCTTAGCGCTCGCGGTCGCCGGCGTGTTGCATCTCGTTCGCCTCGGGCGCTGGGCAGGAGAGCGGACCGTTCGCGAGCGGTTGCTGCTGATCCTTCACGTCGGTTACGCCTTCGTGCCGTTCGGCTTTCTTTTGAACGCCTGCAGCGCCTTCGGCGTCGTGCCGGCGGGTGCCGGCATCCACGCCTGGATGGCGGGTGGCGCCGGGGTCATGACGTTGGCAGTGATGAGCCGGGCGGCGCTCGGCCATACCGGCCAACAGCTCACGGCATCGATCGTGACGCAGGGGATCTACGTTGCGATCGTCGTCGCTGCCATGGCGCGCATCTGCGCCGTCCTTGCGCCGGTCCACAGCGTGCCGCTGCTGCACGTGGCGGCCTTTGCCTGGGCGGCGGCCTTCCTCGGCTTTGCCCTAAGCTACGGGCCAACATTGATCGGCCACGACAAGCGCATCGCGCAGCGGATGGTCGCCGCCTGACCGGGGTCGATGGCGTGCCCAAAATCGCGGCAAAATCCTCCCCGTTCTCACCGACCTACGCCATCCGTTTCCATAGCTGGCGCACCAGCATGCCGGCGCGCTTCTCGATCGCTGACGCCGCGTCCAGGGCGAGGTCCTCGCGGTAGCGCCCGGCGATCAACTGCACGCCGATCGGCTTGCCGTCATGGAGCGATACCGGCACGACCGCGCCCGGCAGGCCAAGCACATTAATCGCGGAAATGAAACGCAGGTCGTTCCAGAACAGTTCGCGCACGCGCTCCCGGCTGATGGCATCCTCACGCGGACCAGGCGTTGGCTTGACCGTCGTAGGCGCCAGCACGACCGGATAATCCTCAAAGAATAATTGCCAGGCGCGGATGTGGGTGCTGCGCGTCGCGGTCGCACGCATCCAGCCCGGCAGGTCGAGCGTGCCGGCCTTGGCTTTCATTCCGTTCCAGGCGGTGTGAAAATCCGCCGAAGTCACCGCCAGCATTCCGGCTTCCTGCAGCACGACGACTTCATTGATGATGATGTCGCACCAGGTCTGCCAGACGCCGTTGATGTCGGGCACTTGAACCTCGCTGACACGATAGCCGGCGCGCTCCAGATGGTCGGCGGCCAACCTCAACGCTGCGCGTATCGAGGGATCGACATCCATGTCGGCGGGCAGTTTGGCAAGCGCCACCTTGATCGGCGCCTTCGGCTTCGGACCGGCCAGAGGTGCGGGAACCCACCAGGGATCGCGCGGATCGCGCGCGCTCATCACTTCGAGTGCGAGTCTCACGTCGCCGACGCTGCGCGCCAATGGTCCCTGCGCGGACATCAGATGCGCCAGCAACGGCCGCTCGGCCGCGGCGCTCTGGTTAAAGGCGGGGATGCGTCCTTGCGTCGGCTTGATGGTGGCGACACCGTTGCAATGTGCCGGCCAGCGCAAGGAGCCGCCGATGTCGTTGCCGTGCGCGATCGCACCAATGCCGGCCGCCACCGCGGCACCCGCGCCGCCCGACGATCCGCCGCAGGTGATGCCGGGATCCCAGGGGTTCAGCGTCAACCCGTGCAGCGGACTGTCGGTGAAGCCGCGGAACGAAAATTCGGGCGTATTGGTCAGCCCAATGACAATCGCACCGGCCTTCTTCAGATTGCGCACGACCGGCGCGTCGGAGGGGGCGATGATATTCTTTTGCGCGGGCACCCCGTTGGGATTGGACCTGCCCTCGTAATCGACATTTTCCTTGATGGTGATCGGGACACCATGCAGCAGGCCGAATTCGCTCCCTTTGGCGCGCGCCCTGTCCGCCGCCTTCGCCGCCTTGAGCGCCTCGTCCGAGAGATCGACCACCACCGCGTTGAGCTTTGGATTGACCGCACGCATACGCGCGATATGGACCTGCGTGACCTCGACCGCGGAAATCGCGCCGGAGCGGATCGCGGCCGCCGTCTGCAAGGCCGACCATTGCCAGACCGGTTCGTTGGGCAGGTGCGGCTTGCGGGCGGAGGTCAACGTTGATTTTTTCTTCGACGCCATTTTCTTCAAACCGCTTCTGCCGGCGCTCACCGTTTTTTGGGCCACGTCACACCTCCGATACCATGTGCCGGGACGGTAAGGGCGACCCGGCTCGGTGTCGAGACGCATGGGGACGACGCGCATTACCGCTTCCCCTGTAATCCATTGATAAGATAAAAGGATTCTGTCGACGAATCTGTGCATGGCTGGCTGGATGAGTCTGGCCATGCTATATTGAATGCATGGATGCATCCGAAGCAGACGGCCTGCCAGCAGATCTGGCTACCGAGTTGGAACGCAGGTTTTTCTGGTGGGAGCCGGTTGGCTTGCAACCGCGATCGCATGCGCGAATTCTCGCCCAGGCGATGGACCTGGCCTCATTCGACGACGTGCGGCACCTTGAGAAGTCGCTTGGTCCTTATCGGTTGGTCGAGGCGATGCTCAAGGCTGAGCCTGGATGGATCAGCGAGCGTTCCTGGGAGTTGTGGCGCGGGCGCCTTGCGCTCGCTACCGGCCGGGTAATGCCTGAAGCGCCTCCTCGGAGATCGTTCGATGCCGGACAGGCTTGAAACCAAAACGGAAATCCTGCCGAAGGCTCAACAGGAACTCTGGCCGCTTCTTGGTCCTGCTCCGGGATTATCGTTCGTGTTGTACGGAGGGACTGCGGTGGCGCTCCATCTTGGCCATCGCATTTCCGTCGACTTCGACTTTTTCAGAGCCGAGCCACTCGGCAAGAAGGATATCGAAACGCACTTCACTTTCATGCGCGATGCCCAGACGATTCAGGAAGACGAGAATACGCTCGTCGCGAGCGTGCCGATGAAATCCGGTCCTGTGAAAATATCATTCTTTGGTGGCCTGGCTATTGGAAGGATCAATGAACCGCTATGGACCAATGACAGGACCCTTCTTGTTGCCTCGCTTGAAGATCTTCTGGCTACAAAACTGAAGGCGATCATGGATCGGGCTGAAGCGAAAGATTATCGAGACATCTCCGTCATGCTTTCTGCGGGCGTTTCGCTCGAAAAGGCACTTGGTGGCTTTGCCAAAATGTACGGCAAGGACCCCGGCCTTCCCTTGAGGGCGATGGGTTTCTTCAAGGACGGCGACCTGCCTTCGCTTCCCAAAAGTGATCAGGATACCCTGCGGCAGGCGAGAGATCGCGTGCTCGAAATTCCTGAAGTCGCAATAACCGGTGGCTCGCTCGCGATCGCCGCACCAGCTTAGAACGAGAAAAGATCGCGATAAGGTGCAATGAGCCCGCCGCAACCCTTGGCCGGGGTCGCGCGTTCAGGTCGGAACGACCTCGTCTGCGTCGAACTGCTACCGGTTTGGCCCGGATCCTGCTTTGACAGCGTGGTGCTAACCTGATCCATTTCCGGCCGGGACGGGCCCCTGCCACGGCGGGGGCATCGATGGGTAAAGCCAGGCATTCAGCACCAGTTAAGGAGCCGAACCGATGAAAGAGCGGGAACTTCGAGACCTGATTGCGGAAGTCAAGACCGGCCGGATGTCACGGCGGGCCTTTGTGCAGCGAATGATCGCCGTCGGCCTGACGGCGCCGATGGCCGGCATGATGCTGGCCCAATCCGGGGTACCGATGCAGGCGGCCGAATTCCCCTACAAGCCGACCAAGGCAGGCGGTGGCGGGCATCTGAAGATCCTGTACTGGCAGGCGGTCACCCTGCTCAACCCGCATTTCG
>Ga0207701_10005332_pt1 | contig 12937 bp, 9 predicted proteins | sample KBSSwiSSwithPhiX_FD_184294 | JGI IMG/M metagenome (GOLD analysis project Ga0207701, IMG submission 184294) | Switchgrass rhizosphere bulk soil microbial communities from Kellogg Biological Station, Michigan, USA, with PhiX - S5 (SPAdes) (version 2) | ecosystem: Environmental > Terrestrial > Soil...
GCCCGGCCCGACAGCACGGTCAACGACGCCACAGTGCTGCCGAAGACGCCGTAAAGCGACCACGACCGACGCCCGGTCGCGGGCGTCGCACCGTGGCCGCTATTCCTCAGAAGTTCACGCGAAAAGCCAACTGGATGATTCGCGGGTCGCTGAACGCTGTAACCTGCCCGAATTGTGCCGTCGCCACGGTGTTGCCGATCGTGAACGGGTTGGCGTGGTTGAACACGTTGAACGCCTCGATGCGCAGCTCCCCCGATCGGGCGGCACCGAACGGTATCAGCTTGGTGAGTGACAGATCGGTGTTGAACGTGCCGGGGCCACGCATCGCGTTTCGCGTCACGTTGCCGAAGGTTCCTGCGGCCGGCACGGTGAACGCGGCGGTGTTGAACCATCGGCTCCAGGTGCGGTCGTCGTTCGAGAGCGCCGCCTCGCCGACGACGTTCGGGCGCTGATTGCCGCTCCGGCCGATCCCGGCGGGGTCGCCGTTGACGATGATGTTGAGCGGCAGCCCGCTCTGCGCGGTGGTCACGCCAGACACTCGCCACGATCCGAGCACCCGCTTGTACCACTCGCCCCCGTCGCGCCAGAACGGCAGCGCGTAGATGTAGCTGGCCACGAAAATGTGGGGCCGATCGTAGTCGGCGAGCCCCTCATCCATCCCGGGATTGAAGCTGTCGACCGGCAGCGTGTTCCATGCGGTCGCCGACGTCGTCGCCTTCGAGTAGGTGTAGGCAACCTGCACCAGGTCGCCGTGAGCGAGGTTCATCTTCAACAGCGCCTGCAGGCCGTTGTAGTGGAAGGAGGCGTTGGTGACGTATTGGTTGATGAACGCGTAGCCGGCATACTGCCGCAGCGCGTTGGCGTTGACGCCGGGATTGGCCTGCAGCGTGCCCAGCGGCAGCTGGTTGAGGTCGAGATCCATCGTCTGATTGAAGCCATGCGTGCCGACGTAGGTGAGCTCGCTGACGACGGTGCTGGTCAGTTTGCGCTGGACGCCGAAGCTCCAGTTGTCGACGACCGGCAGCTTCAGCTCCTTGTCGAAGGATCGAATGTTGGGCGCGACCAGGCGCGTGGCGCCGCCGGCCGGGTTCTCGACATTCCCACCGAAGACGGTGGTCGAGGCGACAAACGGCGGATTGTTCACGCTGTTGAAGATGTAGTTGCCCTGGATGCGCTCGAAGTAGCGGCCGTATCCTCCGCGCGCGACCGTGGTCTGGTCGCCCAGGAGGTCATAGGCGAAGCTGGCCCGCGGCCCCCAGCCGGTCTGCCACGGGATGATCGTCTGGGGCAGGCCGCGGAACAGCCGCAGTGCATCGGACGAGATCGGCAGACGGCTCGTCGCGTCGTCCGGGTAGCTGTCGTCGCCGACCCCCAGGCCGTTGATCGGATCGTAGGTGGGCCCCGGCACGAGGATCCCGTTGGCCGGGTTGACGCCCGGAGCGTTGGCGCGGTTGAAGAAGCTCGGGTCGAAAATCACCGCATTGTTGAGCGCGGAATACTGCGGCTGATACAGCGCATACCGCAGGCCCAGATCCAGCGACAGGCGCTCGGTGGCCTTCCAGCTGTCGTTGACATAGGCCTCGTGCTGCCAGAACCGGAACCATCCTTCGAGGCCGCGTCCTCCTTCGGTGTAGTTGTTGAAATCACCGAGCAGCGCCTGGCCGAGGCTGTCGAACGCAAACGTCCCGTTGATCGCCGGCTGGTTGTCCTGATTCTTCTGGCTTCGCATGATGACGAAGCCGGTCTTGATGGTGTGGTTACCGGCGATTCGCGACAGGTCGTCCTTGATCTGGTAGACGTGATTGAAGTTCTGAAACGTCGCGGCCTGGGTGCTGAGCGCCTGAAATCCCGAGATCGTGATCGACGGGATCTTGTCGCTCGCCCCGAAGATCAGCGGATAGGTCACCCCGCTGTTCGCCGCCCCGCGGAGGATGTCGCGTCCGAACAGATCGTTCGACCGGAAATTGTCCTGCCGGATCTTGTTGCCTGACGCACTGAGCTGGAGTGAGTTGACGGTACTGGAGCCGACAATCAACTTCCATCGCACCGCCGAACTGAACCCGGGAATGGTCCGATCGTAGACCGCCAGCTGGGTCGTGTTCTGCACCCCGCCGAACGAGTCGCGAAGGTAGTTCACCGAAACCTGCGAGTTCGCACTCTGGACGATGTCGAACTTGACGAACAGTTGATCGACGTCCTGCGCCGTCTCGTTGTTGTACTGGAAGTTCCCGCCGGCGCCGCTGAAGTTTGGCAACGGATAGTTGTTCACCAGCAGCCGCGCGTTGGGGCTCATGCGACCGGGCGGGATGACGCCGTTGGCGAATGGCTGGCGCGTAATCGGATCGATCGGCCACTGCGCGGGCGGCGCGGCCGAGAAGTCGCCGTTGCGCTGCGCTTCGGTCGGCACGGTCCAGAACGTCGGGGTGCCCAGCCGCTGCCGCTTGAAGTCGGCGCCGCCGAAAAAGAACAGCCCGGTCTTGCTCGTGTTGAACGACCCGAACGAGATCGGGCCGCCCAGGTTGCCGCCGAAGTTGTTGTAGTCAAGCGTCGGCTTGGTGATCGCGTTGAAGGCGTTGGCGTCGAAGCGATCGTTCCGCAGGTACTCGTAGGCGGAGCCGTGAAACTGCTGCGTGCCGCTTTTGAGCGCGATGTTGATCACCGCGCCGGCGTTCTGGCCGCTCTCGGCGCTGAAGTTCGTGGTCAACACTTTGAATTCGGCGATCGCATCCGGGTTGATATTGATGAAGTTGTTGCCGCCGCCGCCGTTGTCCTTGTTGTCCACCCCGTCGATGTTCCAGGACTGCGACGTGGTGCGGCCGCCGTTGATGCTCTGGCCGGCGCCGTTGGTGCCAAAGCCGCCGAACAGCTCGGAGCCGCTCCGTACGATGCTCGAGACGCCCGGATTCAGCCACAGCAGCTGTGAGAAGTTCCGGCCATTGAGCTGGAGGGTGCGAGCCTGCTCGCCGGTGACCAGCCGTCCGATCTCGCCGGTGCTGGTTTCGACCAGGGCCGATTCCGCCTGCACCGTCACCTGCTCTTCGAGGCTGCCGAGCGCGAGCGTCGCGTTGGCGGTGACCTTGGAGTTGACCCGCACGATGACGCCGGTCTCGACGAAGCGCTTGAAGCCCTGCAGTTCCGCGACGATCTGATACTCGCCGATCGGGATTTCCGGCAGGACGTAATAGCCCTGCTCGTTGGTGACCGCGGTCCGGGTGAGCTGCGTGCCCACCTGCGTCGCGGTGACCGTCGCGCCCGGTAGCACGCCGCCGGTGGAGTCCTTCACGAATCCGGAGATTTCCTGGGCTCCCGCGACGACGGGCAGCCCCACGACCAGGAGCCACGCGACCGCCGTCCACGCAAGCAGGTGCTTGTGCATGTTCTCTCCTTGGGGATTCAACGCGGGTTGCGACACGGGTACTGTCCCTCTCTTGAAGGCGCGTCCTACGCAAGTCCCCCGCCAGTGGTGTTGGCTCGCCTCAGGGCTTCAATACCGGCGCGGTTTGTTTTAGTCTGTGCGATGTAGCGTGCGGCTTCATGTCGTGTCCGGCTTTTAGCCGGACCAACGTAGTGCCCGGCGAGCCGGACCAGGCGGGGACACGACAGTTAGCCGGATCGATGTAGTGTCCGCCTTGAGGCGGACCACCGTGATCTGATGAGCTCTGTACTCAATCCGCTGACGCCGATGAGGATCATCTACGGCGCACTCGGCTGGTGCGCCGTCGGCCTCGCGATCGCTGGTGTGATGCTGCCCGGGCTGCCGGCGACGATCTTCGTGATCGCCGCGTCGTACTGCTTCTCCCGCAGTTCGCCTCGTTTCGAGCGGTGGCTGCGCAACAACCGCTGGCTCGGCCCGCCGCTCCAGCGATTTGCCGCAACCGGCGGCATGCCGCGGTCGGCGAAGCGCGCGGCGCTGACGGCGATGTGGACCGCTGTGCTGTTGTCGGCGGCAGTCCTGGCGCCCGCGCACTGGGGCGTGTCGCTGCTCATCGTCGGGATGGGCGCGGTGGGGACGTTGACGATCCTCTACGGCGTGCGGACTGTGCCCGAGCAGGCCGGCGCGTCCCCGGTCTGAGCCTGGCGCAGGCCCGGTTCACCCGACCTCGGTCTGGTAGCGCAGGCCTTCAGGCTGCCCCAATCCTCCGCCGCGAAAGCAGCCCTGAAGGGCTGCGCTACGAACGGCGGGGAGCGCCGGAGGTCGTGAAACCTCTCGATCCGTGTCAGCCGCGCGCGCCCAGCGCGCTCGAGAGCGCGGACACCGCGCCCCACTCGAACGGCACCGGGGCTGGTCCCTCGGTCAGCAGCTTCGTGACCCACTCGGTCCGTTCCGCGTTCGACAGAATCCTCCAGACTCGATCCGGGTAGTTGAAGGCGGAGGTGTAGAAATCGGCCGCAGCCGGGTGCTGCGCAGCGGTCGCGAGAAACTTTGCGAAGTGCGGCGGCGGCGGCTGCAGCCTGGCGTTGCAGGCAGCGCTGACCGGCAGCGCGAACTCGCACATCCGCTGCTCGACCTGGCGGCAGAACTCCTCGTCGAACTCGCCGGCGTCGCGGATCGCTTCGCCCATCACCCATGCCGCGTGCGACGCCTTGTTGGCGCCCTGCCCCGTGACCGGATCCATGACGATGTGGGCGTCGCCGAGGGCCACCGCCAGCTTGCCGCTCGGCAGGCGCGTGTAGCCGCGGCGAACCGTCGGGGTGATCGCCGCATGGCCGACGTCCAGCGGCCCGGCGACCCCGAAGCGGTCGTGGTCGACGCGCGCATAGATGCCCGGCGCGTAGTCGCGCAGCAGCCCGAGCACGGTCGCCTCGAACTCCTCCGGGTGGGTTTCGTACTTGACGTGCGCGAGCGGGCTGAACGCGCCGCCGCGGGCGATCTCGATGCCGAGCGCCGTCACCCCCGGCTCGAACGAGAACATCGGAAAGGCGAGGATCTCGCCGTGGCCCCGGTTGACGACCGCGTTGAACGACAGCGGCGTCGGGTATCCGATTCCGCGGAACACGCCTGCGACGACGAGGCGCTGAGGCTCGCTGAACGGAGAGTGCTCGGGCAGGCGCGGAAAGAGATTCGACAGCGTGCCGCGCCCGGACGCGACGACGACCAGATCGTGCTCGGTCGACAGTTCCTCCACATCGCGCGATCCGAGGGTGCCGTAGACCAGCTCGCCACCGGCCGCCGCGAAGTCTTCGAGCAGCCGGGCCCAGTAGATCCGCATGTCGACGACGTGCGCCGGCGGCGTCAGCGCACCGGAGAATTCGAGCGGTCGAGGACCGTTCACCGTCACCACGAACTGTTCGAGGTCCGGCGCCAGGCGGTCCCAATGGTCGACGCCGAGTGCACGCTCGCGGGCGCGGGTCGTCCCGCTGCGGCACACGACGTTGCTGATCCGGGCCGCCAGGTGTTGCGCGGGGGTTTTCTCGGAGTAGATCGTCGCCGCGATACCGTGTTTCCGGAGGAACAGACCGAGGTGGGTGCCGCCTACTCCGCCGCCGACGATGCCAACCTTTGGCATAGACGTCCTTTCGGGAAAATCGCAGTTGACGAGTATTGACGCCCCCGGCACGCCGAAGGTTTCAACTACTATCGAAGGGGGATGCCAATCGCCCGGCCAGCTGACGACGGACGAATCGACCTGCGCGCCGGCCGGGGCCACGCCGGCGGAACGCTCCTCATCGTCTTTGTCATCGTCCTCTTCGCCTTTCCCCTCGTCCTGATGGTTCTTGCCTCGCTGCGTCAGCCTGGCCTGCCGCCGCCGCAAGGGATCGAGCTCGTCCCCGACAGCCCTGGCGTGCGCGCCTACCGAGACGCCTTTGCGCTGGTGCCGCTCGGCCGCGGTGTCTTGAACTCGGCCATCGTCTCGGCGATCGCCGTGCCGATCACCATCGTCACCGCGTCGTGCGCAGCCCTCGCGGTGATGCTGATGGGCGGCTGGCAGCGGCAGATGCTGATCCGGGCGCTGTTCCTGCTGGCAATGGTTCCGGTGACCGCCGTGTGGATTCCGCGCTTCGTGCTCTTCGGCGCGCTGAACCTGGTGGGCACCTACGCACCGCTCGTCGCGCCGGCCTTGATGGGCGGCAGCCCCCTGTTCGTGCTGCTCTACGTCCTGGCGTTCCGGCGCATCCCGACCGACCTTTTCGAGGCCGCACGGATGGAAGGCATCGGCCCGGTCGGCATCTGGTGGCACATCGCCCTGCCGCTCGCCCGGCCGACGACCGCCGCAATTGCGCTGCTCTCGCTCGCGCTGTTCTGGAGCAACTTCATCGACCCGCTTCTCTACCTGAACTCGGAAGCGGACCTGACCGCGCCGCTCATGCTGCAGCATCTCGAGCTGCTCGGGCCGACCAACTGGCCGGTCTTCCTTGCCGGCTGCGTCGTCGTGACGCTTCCCGTCGTCACCGCCGTGCTCTTCGCGCATCGCTTTCTTCGAATCAACGAAAGGGGAATCGGATGGCTCGGCCGCTAGCCCGCTTCTTGACCGTCGTCGTCGCCGTACTCTGCACCGCCTGCCGCGCCAGCGAGCCGAGCCGCGCTGGCGCCCCTGGGTCCGCGCCGACGCTGCAGTTCCAGGTGTTCGGGGATCCGGCGGAGATCACGGCCTACCGGGAGCTGGTTGCCGCGTTCGAGCAGCGCACGCCGGACGTGAAGGTGGGTTTCATCCCGGTCGGCAACCAGCGGGATCACATGGCGAAGCTCACGACCGGATTTGCCGGCGGCGATCAGCCCGACGTGTTCCTCATCAACTTCCGCCGCTTCGGTCAGTTCGCCGACAAGGACGTGCTCGACGAGCTCGGGCCGCGGCTTTCCGAACGCGGTCACCTCAAGGAGTCGGATCTCTACGAGCAGAGCGCAGAGGCGTTCCGCTACAACGGGAAGCTGATGTGCATCCCGCAGAACATCTCCAGCCTCGTCGTCTACTACAACCGCGCGCTGTTCGAGCAGGCCAAGGTGCCGCCGCCGAAGCCGGACTGGAAATGGAACGACTTCCTCTCTGCCGCAAAGGCGCTCACGAAGGATCGCGACGGCGACGGCAAAAACGATGTCTACGGGCTCGGATTCGAACCGGTGCTGATTCGCGTGGCGCCCTTCGTCTGGCAGGCCGGCGGCGACATCGTCGACAACCTGCAGCGGCCGTCGCGCTTCACGCTCGATGAGGCCGGCGCGCGCCAGGCGCTCGACTTCATCCACTCGTGGCAGACGACGCACAAGATCGTGCCGACGCACGCGGAGTACGAGTCGGAATCGCTGGATGCGCGGTTCAGCCGCGGCGGCCTCGGCATGCTGCTGCAAAGCCGGCGCTTCACCGCGACGCTGCGCACGGTGCCGAACCTCGATTGGGACGTCGCCCCGCTGCCGGGGCAACAGGCCGCGGCCACCGTGCTGCACTCGGATGCGTTCTGCCTGGCGAAGAGCTCGCCGCGCAAAGAGGCCGCCTACCGCTTCATCGAGTTCGTGATGGGCACGGAAGGCTCGACGCTGCTCTCGAAAACAGGGCGCACCGTACCGTCGGTCAAATCGGTGGCCGAGGGCCCGGCGTTTCTCGACCCGTCGGCGCCGCCGCGATCGGCGCGCGTCTTCCTCGACGTGATCCCGACGATTCGGCGCACCCCGAACATCGCCGCCTGGAACGAGATCGAGAGCCGCGTCGACCCGATGATCGAAGACTGGTTCTACAGCCAGGGGCAGCGTGAGCCGATCGGCCGCGAGGTCCAGCAGGCGGTCGGCAACCTGCTCACCCGCCACGAATGACGCCGTTCGGCCTCGAAGTCGAGGGCCTGAGCAAGCGCTACGGAGACGCCCGGATCGTCGACAACGTCTCGTTCACGGCGGCCGAGGGCGAACTGCTCGTGCTGGTGGGACCGTCAGGCGCGGGCAAGTCGACGCTGCTGCGGCTCATCGCCGGCCTGGTGCCGCACGACAGCGGCACGATCCGCATCCGCGGTCGCGACGTCGGCCAGCTGCCGCCCGCGCGCCGCGAGACGGCACTCGTGTTCCAGAGCTATGCGCTCTTCCCGCACATGACGATTGCCGAAAACCTCTCGTTCGGCATGCGGGCGCGCGGCGTCGAGCGCGCGCGATCCGATGCCCGCGTCGCGGAGGTCGCCACCGCGCTCGGGCTCGGCCCGATGCTGACGCGGTATCCGCGTGAGCTGTCGGGCGGCGAGCGTCAGCGCGTCGCCCTCGGGCGCGCGATGCTCCGAGAGCCCGAGCTCTTCCTGATGGACGAGCCGCTCTCCAATCTCGATGCGCAGCTGCGCGTGCAGACGCGCGGCGAAATCGTCCGCCTGCATTCGCGCCTGCGGACGACGACGCTGTACGTCACCCACGACCAGACCGAAGCGCTCGGCATGGGCGATCGCATCGGCGTCGTGAATCGCGGACGGCTCGAGCAGATCGGCACGCCGACCGAGGTCTACCACCACCCGCGCTCGCTGTTCGTCGCGCGGTTCATCGGCACGCCGGCGATGAATACGCTGCCGGTGATGGCGATGCCGTCCGAACAGGTCGAGTGGCACGGACACTTCATCGACCTGCCGAAGCGGCTGCAGTCCGCGCTCAGCCCGCGTGCGGAGCTCGTGCTGGGCGTCCGGCCGGAGGACGTCTCGGTGCAGGGCTCACGCTGGGCGCAGGGCGCGGCGCCGGCCGAACCAATCGCGGCGACGGTCGACCTGGTCGAGCCGACCGGCGATCAGATCTATCTCGAGCTCGAGGTCCACGGGTCGCTGCTCGTGACCCGCGTCGAGCCGGACTTCCGGATCCGTCGCGGCGACCGCGTCAACTTCTGGTTTCACACCGCGTCGGTACACCTGTTCGACCCGCGCACCGAGCTCGCCGTCGCTGAGGGGAACGCGGGATGAGGCGCCGGGACACGAACGACGGGATGCTGCTGCTCGCGGCGCCCCTGCTTGTCTCCACGGCTGTCCTCGTCGTCCTGCCGGCGTTGGTCGCGGTGGTCTTCGCGTTCACGCATTACGACGCGCTGTCGCCGCCGCGCTTTGCCGGCCTTGCGAATTTTCGAACCCTCTGGCACGACCCGCTGTTCTGGATGGCGGTGCGGAACTCCACTTTCATCGGAGTGGTGTCGGTGCCGCTTCGCGTCGGGCTTGCGCTCGGCCTCGCGCTGCTGCTGATGCGCCAGCGGAGGTTCTCGCGCGCGGCGCGGATCGCCGTGTTCCTCCCGTCGGTCGTTCCCGAGATCGCGTACGCCCTGCTCTGGCTCTGGATGCTCAGCCCGGAGTACGGGCCCATCGGCCTGGCGCTCCAGGCCACAGGCCTCGAACGTCACAACCTGCTGCTCAGCCCATGGGGCGCACGCCGATCGATCGTGCTGATGGGCCTGTTCCAGATCGGCGAGCTGTATATCGTGTTGCTTGCCGCGCGGCGCGAGCTGCCGGCGGAGCTCTATGAGCTGTGCGCGATGGAGGGCGTCTCGGCGTTCTGGACGTTCCGCAACGTGACCCTGCCGCTCCTCATCCCGACGATCATCTTCCTCGGCGCTCGCGACGTCGCGTGGAGCTTCCAGGCCACGTTCATCCCGGCGCTCGTCATCACCAAGGGCGGGCCGGAGTTCGCCACGCTCTTCCTCCCGCTCTACATCTATCAGAACGGCTTCGAGTACCTGCGCTTCGGCTACGCCTCGGCGATGACGGTCGCGATGTTCATCCTCACCGGTCTGCTGGTCGGCATCCAGATCGCACTGCTCCGGCGCTGGGGCGGCCGGCAGACCGAGCGGCTCGAGCCGCGGCCGGCTGGTCCGCAGGTCCCATCTACGTAGCGTCCGCCTTCAGGCGGATTTCTCGATCGCGAGGCCGAATTCTGTTCGCTCGGCCGGCGTCAGCTCCCGACACACCTGCGCCTGCGCCAGCTCGATCAGCTGAGCGAGCGTCGGATAGCGGACGACGGAGGCGGCGCCGAGCCAGCGCGCGATGATGCAGCCGCCCGGGAGGCTGAACCTCGCGGCGTTCGATGGATGCGAGATCCGGAGTGCGGCGACGAGCTCGCCGCTCGCGGCATCGAAGATCGGAACTTCGGCGACGTTGAGGGCCGCGCCGACGACCACCGACCCGTCCGGAGCGAACGCGGCCTCGACCACCTGATGCCGCGGCGTTCTCAGGTAGATCGTTTCGCCGCCACGGTCAATCACCGGAGACTGACCGTCTCTGCGGACAATTCGGCCACTGGCGCTGACGACACCCATCTGCGTCTCGAGGTCCAGCACGACCCGCGCGCGCTCGTCATCGTCCATCGCCGCGTCCGCGCCATCGCTCGCGCTCACCACGCGCACCACCTTCTGAAACTGCCAAACGACCAGCCAGCGCTGGTCCAGAGTCATCCTCAGCTCGGAGTTGTCCTCGATCGGCGCCGAGTTGAACGCGCGGAGCTCGGCGCCGCTGCGAGGGTTGACGAACGCAGCGGTCCCTTCCTGGAAGGCGACGACGAGCTCGTTCGCGGGTGTGAACGTGGCGCTGACCAGCGTTCCCTGCCTGCGTTGGTATTCCGCCAGCATGCTGCCGGCCTGGACGTCGAAGATGCGCGTCACGCCATCTCGCGCGGTGGTCGCGACCATCGTCTCGTCCGGCGAGATGTCCACGGTGACGACCGGGTTGCGATGGGGGAGGGTCACCCGTCCGGGAATGCGGCCGACGTCGAAGATCCTGGCGGTCGAGTCGGCGCCGGTCGTGAGCAGCCGCCTGGCGGTCGAATCGAACGCCACCGATCGCACCGGGCCGTCGTGCCCGGCGCACTGCCACCAGCCCTCGCGCTCGGTGTCGCCGACGCGCGCCAGCCCGCTGTTGGATGCGGCGCAGAACAACGAGCCGTCGCCATTCAGCCCCACTGCCCACGGGTAGGTCGGGAACACTTTCCTGTTCATCACCAGCTCGCCGGTCTCCGGATTGAAGACCAGGACGTTTCCCCAGATCGTGCTGACCGCGAGCCTCGTCGCATCGTCGCTCAGCGCCAGCCCCAGGCCGCTGCCATCAGGAACGCCGAGGCGCCGCTTGACCGCTTTCGTCGCGGTGTCGACGATGACCACGCCGTCGAACGATCCGCACATGGCGATCCACGCCGCGTCCGGGCTGACGACGACCGCGTTGACAAGGCGGTCGGGGATGCCGAATTCCTCCCATTGCTGATCGTCGAGGGTGAAGAAACGAACGCGGCCGTCCTCGGCGGTCGTCACCACGCGCGAGCCTGCGAAAAAGGCCAGGCTGGTCGTGGGGCCGGGGTGCGGCGGCAGCTTGTAGTGCGTCCGTTTCTCGCGGTCGATGACCGTCAGTTCCCCGCCCGACGCGGCGATGACTCTCGTCCCGTCGGTACTGATGGCGAGATCGTGAACCGGACGATCGCTCACCTCGAAGTCGGCCGTCTCCCCCGTCTCGAGGTCGAACGCGCGGACGCGGCCGTCCGAGCCCGCGCTGATGGCCGCGGCGCCGTTGGGCGTCAGCAACGCCTTCGCGATCGGCACGCCTGCGTCGCCCATCTCGCGCAATACGGCGCCGCTCGACGCGTCCACCCACCGCACCAGGCCGTCGGCTGACGAGGTCAGCACCCGCGTGCCGTCCCGGTTGAACGTCGCGGAGGTCGGATACTGCGCGTGGCGAATGAGGATACGCTGCGGCCAGCCGCTGACGATCGTGCGCAGCGCGCCTTCGAGCGGCGGCGTGTGCAGATAGCCAGCCAGCCCCTCGAGCGAGACCATCACGCCGACTGCAACCCGCTCGTCCGGAAGATCGAGCACTCGGTGCGCGAGCTGCGCGGCCTCGCGCGTCAGGGCGTTCACGCGCTCGGCCTGGCTCGCCTCGACGAACTCGCGCTGCAGCGTGGTCAGCGGCGGCTCCTTGCCCGTGGCCGACAGCATCGCTTCCGCGGCATCGAGCAGCGGCCCGCGCAAGAGCGCTGCCGCCGCGTAGCGGCCGTCGAGCCAGCGCTTCACATCCTGCTGCAGCCGCGTGTGCTGGCGCAGCCAGTCGAGGTCGCGCGACGCGGCTTTCAGTAACTCGTCGACCAGCGCCTCGAGCGCGTCGTCGCGGCCGGTGAAATCGTTGATGTCGATGTAATCGAGCTTCTGCAGCTCCGGCGGCACCTCGCCGACCGCGTCGGCGCCGACGCGTGCGCGCACCTGCCGCTGCGCGTCGTCCCACGCAGTCTTGGTCAGCGGCCACAGCGGCAGCAGGCGCTTGGACAGGTCCACCGCAATCGACAGCTCGACGCGGCACATGCGCGACGCGACCGAGCTTGGGGTGAGCACGAAGACGAAGCCGTCCGCCGATTCGATCCCACGGCGGATCTCGGCCATCCACTCGGACGCCGACGGGATGCTGACGCGATCGACCCAGGTGCTCCATCCACGCACTTCAATTGCCTGCTCCAGCGCCCGGACGAGATCGGCGTCGTCGCGGGCGTAGGAGAGAAAGAGGTGCGAGCTCTTTCCGGGAGGTGGCATCGATCGGATCAGCCGCTGAACCCGTGATCGCTGGCCGCCTTGACGACCAGCGGCCCGGTGCCGGCTTCGGCCCACGCGATGCGGGTGCCGTCCGCCGAATTCACGTAGCGAACGTGCTGGCGCAGCTTCGCGGGGGTGGTCATGCGCTGGGCCGGGACATTTGCCTCATGACGGGGACTGAAATTCTACCGGAACCGGGACAAAGCACCCATGGTGCGAATCGTCCCCACGCCGCATTCTTCCTCAGGAAAACAGGAGGCCACCATGCTCAAACGTTTGCTGTTCTTTGCCTATGGCGTCGCGTCGTACCTCACCTTCCTCGTCACCTTTCTCTACGCGATCGCGTTCGTCGGCGGGTTTGCCGTGCCCAGGCAGCTGGACGGCCCGCTCGAGTCGTCGCTCCCTGCGGCCCTTGGGATCAACTGTGTCCTGCTGACCATCTTTGCGGTTCAGCACAGCGTGATGGCGCGGCGCTGGTTCAAGGAATGGTGGACGCAGAT
>Ga0207701_10005336_pt1 | contig 12932 bp, 15 predicted proteins | sample KBSSwiSSwithPhiX_FD_184294 | JGI IMG/M metagenome (GOLD analysis project Ga0207701, IMG submission 184294) | Switchgrass rhizosphere bulk soil microbial communities from Kellogg Biological Station, Michigan, USA, with PhiX - S5 (SPAdes) (version 2) | ecosystem: Environmental > Terrestrial >...
TCATCGCCGTCGATGCGGATACCGGCAAGCTGCGCTGGCATTATCAATTCACACCGAACGATCCGTACGACTACGACTCGGTGCAGATCGCGGTGCTCGCCGACCTCACCTACCAGGGCAAGCCGCTGAAGTCGATGCTGTGGGCGAACCGCAACGGCAACTTCTACGTGCTCGATCGGACCAACGGAAAGTTCGTGTCGGGCAAACCGTTCGTGAAGGTGAACTGGATGAGCGGTTTCGATCCGAACGGCCGCCCGATTCAGACGCCGCAGCCAGCGGGGCAGCCCACGTGGCCCGGCAACCAGGGCGGCACCAACTGGTACTCGCCATCGTTCAGCCCGCGCACCGGGCTCTTCTACGTGACCGCATGGGAGGACTACGCGACGATCTACCGCAGGGAGTTCCAGGATTACGTGCCAGGGCGTGTTTTTGGCGGCGGCGGTGGACGGCAGTTGCTGCCGGTGCCGGGAGCACCCGGTGTGCGCATTGGCCGGACGACACCAATCAACAACTGGACGAATGCCGCTGGGTACTCGTCGGTGATCGCGATCGATCCGGTCAGCGGGATGCACAAGTGGAAGTTCGAGCAGTTCGACATGAGCGATAGCGGCGTCCTGACGACCGCCGGCGATCTGCTCTTCACCGGCGGCCGCGAGGGCTACTTCTACGCACTCGACGCGCGGACGGGTGAGATGTTGTGGAAAGCGAGTCTCGGCGGCCAGATCGCGAACGGGCCCGTCACCTACTCCGTTGATGGGAAGCAGTACGTGACGACGATCTCGGGCAACTCGCTCGTGACGTTTGGATTACGAGATTGACTCGTAGTGTCCGGCTTTAGCCGGGACCCTTGTGTTTACAGCCCTGGGCGCGGTGACGACACGACGGGGATCTGAACCTTCAGCGGTGGATCCGCTTCGACGCGTACAGGACGGTCGGCCTCGATCTTGACCGTTCCGGTCGCCCGAATGTCGACAGGGCGGAACGCCGCGGTGTCTGGCGGGCTTTCAAGCTGTCCATAGAGTCCAACCGGTAAGTACGTTTTGCGGTCGATCAGCTCGACGCCGCGGACGGTGATGGGAACGGTGACGTTCCGCTGCATCTCCACCCCGGTGATGACAACAGGGGTTGCTCTCTGCTGCGCCGACACCGGCACGCCGGTGTGGCCGAAGGCGATGACGCCCAGTTCGACCGCTATGAGAGTGAGCACCACGTTCAAGTACCGGTTGGCAGTCATCCGTTCCTCCAGATTGTGATTATCGTAGTGTCGTTCGTAGTGTCCGGCTTCAGCCGGACCCTGGGAGTCTTCCAATGCGCCTGCGACTGATCTCCGTGGCCCTGATCCTGGGTATCGTCACTGCGATCGACGCGACTGCTGCCACGCCGCCGGTCCCGGAAGTCTCGGTACCGATCAGCGGACCGGGACGCATGTATCCGGATCCGCCGGTCAGCATCACACCCAACGCCGTCAAGGTCGAGGACTTTCCGTACGTCACGGAGGAGTACTTCGTCTCCGGTACGGTTGCGGATGCACCCTACATGACGCGCATCATCGTCCGGCGGCCGCGTGATCCGAAGGCGTTCAGCGGCACGGTTGTCGCGGAGGCGCTTCATGCGGGCGGCCGATCGCTGATCTTCGAGTGGTCGCGCCAGTCGATCCTGACGCGCAATCACATGTTCGTGGAAATCGTGCACAGCCCCGCGAACATCAACCTGCTGAAGGCCTTCAATGCCGAGCGCTACGCGACGCTGAACATTGCGATGGGAGCGACGAACGAGGTGATCGCGCAGGTCGGCCGGCTGATCAAGAGCAAGAAAGGGCCCTTTGCCGCGTACGACGTCAGGCGGGTGACGTTGATGGGGACGTCGGCGTCGAGCGCGACGGTGCGAACGTATCTCGGAGCGCATCCGAACCTGCGCCTGCCGGACGGCGGGCCAATCTTCGATGGCTTCCTGCTCACGAGCACGCTCGGCAACACGCCGATGCCGATTGTCGACGTCCCGATCATTCAGATGCCGACGCAGACCGAGGTCGCGACCTACGCCCAGCAGGGCATCGCGTACCGGCGTCCGGACAGCGACGACCCGGCGAACCGCTTTCGGCTCTACGAGGTCGCCGGCATGCCGCATAACAACTCTCGTGACAACCCTGGATTCCTGAACGATCCCTGCACGCTGCCGGTGACCGACTTCCCGGCCGGCGCGTTCACCGCGCTCGGGCTGAATTACCTCATTGAGTGGATCGTCAACGGGAAGACCCCGCCACACGCGCCACCGATTACCGTCGACCAGGATTCGACCAATGACGGCTCGCCGCTGGCGCTCGATGAGCACGGCAATGCGAAGGGCGGGATCCGTAACGTGTGGGTTGATGTCCCGATCGCGACCAATGGGGTGAATGGCAAGGGCAAGACGCCGCAGCAGGATCGACTGTGCCAGCTCGGCGGGACGAAGGTCCCGCTCGCGGACGACGTCCTCAAGAAGCTGTACCGCGGGAATGCCGATTACGTGTCACGGGTCGAGCAGCGTCTGAAGCAGCTCATGTCGGAAGGGTGGTTCCTGCCCGAGTACGCGGACATGGTTCGTGCCGACGCGCGTGCCGTGCGCATTCCTTAACCGCGAAGGACGCCATTGAGCGCGAAGACCGCGACGATCTGACTGGGCGTAAACAACGAGCGATCGAGCGCCGTATCTGGCGGAAATGAATCGGATTGCCCTCTGCGGTGCGGCCGTTGTCTGCATGGTGCTGACTGTCGAGGAGATCGGCCGAAGTCAGGCCGGTCAGACTCCGCGCGGTGTTCGTCTCGAGATTCAGAGCGGATCGAAGGCTGAATATCGAGTGCGTGAGCAGCTTGCGCGGCTCAACTTTCCCAACGACGCTGTCGGCGCCACCGAGTCGATCGCCGGCGCGCTCGTCATCCGGCCGGATGGTACGTTCACGCCGGACTCGAAGTTGACCGTCGATATGCGCACGCTTCGGACCGACGAACCGAAGCGCGACGGGTTCATCCGCGAGAACACGCTCGAGACGAATCGCTATCCGACCGCCGAGTTGGTGCCTCGCCGCTACACGGGTCTGCCCACGCCGCTGCCGACGTCGGGCGGAGCGACGTTCAAGCTGACCGGCGACATGACGCTCCACGGCGTGACGGCTGAGGAGACGTGGGATGTGGCAGCCACATTCGCCGGCGACGGCGTGAATGCCAAAGCGACCGCACGATTCAACTTCGCGAAATACAAGATCACGATTCCGCGCGTGTTCGGACTCCTGAGCGTCGAGGACGACATCAGGCTGGAGCTGAACGTCCGCATGCGTCGCGTTGCCGCTCCCTGACCGGGTCGACCTGCAGGTCGGCCTCTACCGAATACCGCCACCCCGCGATGGGGCGCTGAAGAGCTGAGCACAGCTGCGTCCGACATGCCGCAACCGATCACGGCATGCGGTGCGCTCGCCGGTCGTGCTCGGTGTGCTTCCTCCCCGTCTCGAATGTCGCGCAACTGGTGTCGCGTTTGAATCTTCGATCCGTGATGCATCCGAATCCCCGCGGAAACATGCTGCGCCGTTCCGTCTCGAGTGTGGTTCTCACAACGATGCTGTCTCTGATCGTTGCCGTCGGCTCGCGAGCCGAACAGACGCCGGCGAACCCTGCGCTGCCACCCCTGGCGATCCCGCCGGACAATCCGCAGAGCGAGGCAAAGATCGCGCTCGGTGCTCAGCTGTACTTCGACCCCCGGCTCTCGGTCGATAACTCCATCAGCTGTGCAACCTGCCATGCGCCTGAAACAGCCTGGGCGAACCACGACAAGGTCGACACCGGAGTAGGCGGACGCATGGGAACGCGCAATTCCGGCACCGTTGTGGACGCGGCCTACATGACGTTCCAGTTCTGGGACGGCCGTGCGCACACGCTCGAAGAACAGGCGCTCGGCCCGATTCACAATCCGGTGGAAATGGGCGAGACGCTCGAGCATGCCGTGCGGAAGCTGAACGCCATCGCTGGATACAAGGCACAGTTCCACCACGTATTCGGTACCGCGGTCACGGCGGATGGCATTGCGAAAGCCATCGCCGCGTTCGAACGAACGGTCCTCTCGGGACCGTCGCCGTACGATCGGTTTGTGGCTGGCGACCGGGCCGCGATGTCTGAATCTGCAATGCGCGGCCTCGAACTGTTCGGCGGCCAGGCAGGCTGTAGCGCGTGTCACGCCCCTCCCATGTTTTCCGATCAGTCCTTTCACAACATCGGGGTCGGCATGGCCCGGTCCACACCGGACATTGGTCGTGAGTCGGTGACGAACGACCCGGCCGACCGCGGCAAGTTCAAGACGCCGGCCCTGCGCAATGTCGCGCTCACCTGGCCCTATTTGCACGATGGCTCCGCCGCGACGCTTGATGATGTCGTTGAGCTCTACGACAGCGGTGGTGTACCCAACCCTACGCTCGACCGCCGGATCACGCCGCTTGGACTGACCGTTCCCCAGCAGAAGGATCTGGTGGCGTTCCTGCGTTCGCTCACAGGAACGCTGCCGCGGATCGAACGGCCGGTGCTGCCGAAATGAGGTGCCGATGTTGCCCCACCCACACGTCCTCGTCGCCGGGCAGGGGCCGATCTTCAAGTCGGCCGTAAGCGGCTGTCCGGCACGAACCACATCAGCGCCACCATTCCATAGATCGCGTCGGACGCCCACTGGTTGACGAACGCGAAGCCGATTGCCAGCGCGTAGAGGCCGATCGAAATCAATCCCTTCGAGTCGCCGCCGATCGATTGCGCCACCCGTGAGTCGGGTCCCGCCGCGACGATGATGGCGTGCTGCAGGAGCCAGTACGCCGACCCCGACAGGAGCATCACCGCACCGTACGCTGCCGTCGGCACCGCCTCGAGATGGTTGTGTCCCATCCAGCCGGTGACGAACGGCGTCAGCGACAGCCAGAAGAGCAGGTGGAGATTCGCCCACAGTACCGACGGCGTGACATCGGTTGCCGCGTGAATCAGATAGTGATGGTTGTTCCAGTAGATGCCGAGATAGACGAAGCTGAGCGCGTAGGTGAGGAAGATCGGCCCGAGCGATCGGAGCGCATGCCAATCGGTGCCTTCAGGCGTGCGGAGCTCCAGCACCATGATGGTGATGATGATGGCGATGACGCCGTCGCTGAACGCTTCGAGCCGGGATTTGCTCATCTGTCGATGATATCGTTCCGCCCCATGCGGGTACTTCCAGGGATCGTTCTGACGATATCGATGACCGCGACGCTCGCGGCGCAATTCATCAAGCAGCCGACGCCAGACGTGCCGCGGCTGGCAAACGGTGGCGTCAATGTGAACGCGCCGGCGCCGAAGGCTGGCGGACGGCCGGACTTTTCCGGCCTCTGGACCGGAGCCACACTGCTGGAGGATCCGGCCTGCGCGGGCAAGCCTGGCTGCATCGGCCAGGAGCCGATCCCCGTGCAGGCGCTTCACATCGGCCTGGCGTCGGGTGACCAGTTCGCGCGGTTGCGGTCGGGCAGCATGAACCTGCTCGAGTTGCTCCCGTATCAGCCGTGGGCTGTTGATCTCGTCAAGCGCCGGTCGGCCTTCAATCAGGGCACTGCACCGCGCGGGAACGACGACACGCTTGTCGACCAGCACGCGCGCTGCATGCCGCCGAACTATCCGCGGGCCTGGGCGCTGCCGCAGTTTCGCCGCATCGTGCAGACGCCTGATCGCCTGGTCATCCTGCACGAGTTCAACGCCAGTTACCGTCAGATCTTCACCGACGCGCGGCCTCTCCCTGCCGATCCGTCCCCGTCGTGGCAGGGCTACTCGTCCGGGCACTGGCAGGGCGACACGCTGGTGGTCGAGACGATTGGCTTCCGCGACGATTTGTGGCTCGACCTCGCGGGCTCTCCCATGACGAGCGCTGCCCGCGTCACCGAGCGCATCCGTCGCCCGAACTACGGGCACCTCGAGATCGAAGTCACCGTCAATGATCCGAAGGCCTACACAAAGCCGTGGATGGTGCACCTCGATCAGACGATTGTCGTGGATACGGAACTGCTCGACGACAATTGCATGGAAAACGAGCAGTCTGTGCGGCGGATGATCGGTAAGTAGCCCCCGCCTTCTTCCTGCGCTGTAAGAGATAGCCAGTCCCTGCGACTATCTCCCTTGAATGCATCATCCGGGTCGTGACCAGGAGCGCCTGTATTTGCAGGTCTCTGATGAGTTCGGCGGCGCGCTCGAGCGGCTGGCGCGTGCCTACGAACGCGATTCGGACGTGCGCCGGGATCTGCTCCAGGAGATCCACGTCGCGTTGTGGCGGAGCCTGGCCCGGTTCGACGGCCGCTGCTCGATGCGGACCTGGGTGTATCGCGTCGCTCACAACATCGCTACGTCGCGGGTGATTCGCGCCAAGAAGTCAGCGACGGCGTTTGCGGAGCTCGCACTGCTGGAATCGATACCGGACAAGACTGATGGAGAGGCGCAACTTGATCGACGGCGCACGCTCGACCGCGTTTACGAGCTGATCCACGAGCTTCGGCCGATCGACCGGCAGATCATCCTCCTCTACCTCGAGGACCTAGACACGCCGGCGATTGCCGAGATCACCGGCCTGACGGCCAGGAACGTCGCCACGAAGATTCACCGCATCAAGCAATTGCTGGCCCGCCAGTTTCACGACAAGGGGTGCTGACGTGACCGAAGAGGACAACATTCGACGGTTGTGGCATGAGCAGCCGCGAGAGGAGCGGGCGATGTCGATCGACGAGATTCGAGCGAGGGCGCGACGTTTCGACGAACGGGTGCGCGGGTGGAAGGTGACAGGCGCTTTGCTCCTCGCGGTCATTGTGGTGGTCGAGCTGATTCAGATCTCGTATGAACGCGACCTGCTGGAACGCCTCGGCGATTTGCTCACGGTGGCCGCCTTCATCTATGTCGCAGCTCAGTTCCGCTATCGCATTGCCTCGCCAGCACGGCCTGCCGTAACCGATTCGGTTGATTTCTACCGCGAGCACCTCACGCGCCACCGTGACACGGCGAGTCGACCGTGGGTGTTTCTTGTGCCGTTCATCCCTGGTGTGACGCTGAGCCTGTTTTCACACGCCCTCGTTCGATCACCGGAGCAGAACCTCGCCATAGCCGTCTTCGCTATCGCGCTCTTTGTCGTCGTGGCGTGGCTGCATCAGCGAACCGCACGGCAACTCACGCGCGAGCTCGACGACCTCGGCTAGGGTCGATTGTCCGATCAGAACAGGGCGCGACGGATCAATGTGTGCAGGTAGCGGATTTCGTCATCGTCCAGTCCCTGTCCAACGGTCGTCAGGCCCTTCCGGGTCTTAATCGTCAGCCCCTTGTTGCTCGCGAAACGCGTGAGTGTAGCCACCATGCGCTCGATCCGCGGACTCGCGGTCTCGGCATGTGAGGGGTACGCCTGCATTACCTGCTGCTCCGTCGCACGCTTCGCTGTCGCGAGAGTTGACTCGCGGCTGCTGTAGTCGACGTCGAGGATGACCGACGCGTCGATGTACGTGATGGCCCTGGTCGTCCACGCTCCGCGCTGACGGATCCCGACGCCCTCCTTCGAAACCTCGAGAATGGTTGCGCCGCGGCGCGAACGGAGGAACGCATTCAGAGCACCCAGCGTCGGGAGGATGCCGAAGAACAGCGTGAGGAATCCCAGGAATATCCAGCCGACCGGATCCGGCGTCTGGGACTTACGGAAGAACGTCGCGAGCGGAGGGCCCACGACAGACAGAACGGCCAGCGGGATGAGCCCTGCCGCGAGCCACAGCCAATGCGTCCTCCGAGCCGGGATCACGATCGTGACGCTGTCTGCCGCTCGCGTGACCTGGCTTCGCGCGTCACGTGGACGACTCACCTCATCAGGGAACGCACTCTCCGTCCGCAGTCGCTCCTGCAGTGGGAGGTCCATCCGACCCGCAGGCAACAGCACGGCGTGGTCTGTCGTTGCATCCTCGATGTCGAGATGAAGGAGTTCTCCAAGCATGCGCGCGCACCCGCGCGCCTGTTCGTATGCCGTGGCATTCCACAGGACCAGATCCGGGCCGGTCGAACCCTTCAGCGCCACCGGGAACTTGTCGGAGGTATCCGAGTCGCCTTCGACGAACCCGAGTCTGACCGCCGTAAACCCGTCCAGCGGGATCGTTCGTTGATGAAGCGGGATGATCAGCCCCATCTGCTTGATCACTTCGCGCTGTGCGCGGTCGATCGTCGTCCAGCTGCGTCCGAATACCAGCACACCGCCGACGGTCGTGAAGGCGATCGCCATCAGCACCAGCAAGGGCCACGCGAGTGCGGGCATGTCGTTCGCATTGCTGACGGGAACAACTCCAAGGAGGCTGAGGAAGAGAAAGACACCTGCGCCGAAAAAGGGGAGGCCGAACACAGAGATGCAGCCGCCGCCCTCTCGAATCTGCAACCGATCAGGCGTGACGAGGGTGAACGGCCGTGACATCTCGAGCGTCCTCTGGTGCTCTACGCTGCCTAAATGGTCTCGAGCTCCTTGAGCTTCTGGCGCTCGCCCATCGCAATCAGCACGTCGCCATCCTCGAGCCGGACGTCCGCCTGCGGATTGAACAGCATCCCGCCGTTCTTCCGGCGCACCGCCAGCACGATGACGCCATAGGTCCGCCCGAGCTGCGCCTGTTCGAGCGTCTTCGACGAGAGGGCGCTTCCCGGCGCGACGGGCAGCTGCTCGATCTCGAGATCGAGATCGGCTTGTCCGAACGCCGACGCCACGTCGAGAAACGTGGCGACGTGCGGCCGCAGCAGCGACTGCGCCAGGCGATGGCCGATGTAGGTGTACGGCGTCAGCACCGTATCCGCGCCGGCACGTCGAAGTTTGTCTCCCGCCTGTTCCTGGCTCGCTCTGACCGCCACGTGCAGCGACGGGTTGAGCTCCTTCGCTGCGAGCGTCACGTAAACGTTTTCGGCGTCGCTGGCGATCGCCGACACGAGGCCGGCGGCCGTGTCGATGCGCGCCTGCCGGAGCGTTTCATCATTCGAGGCATCCGCCGTCATCGCGATGACGCCAAGGCCGTCGGCCCATTTCACGCGATTGGGATCGTTGTCGATCAATACCACCTGCGCGCCGCCTCGCAGCAGCTCGAGGACGACGCTGCGGCCAACCCGGCCGGCGCCGCAGACGATGTAGTGTCCGGTGATGTGCTGAAGCATGCGGTTTCTCTTTCGGCGGCCGAAGTAGTCGGCAAGTTCGAGGCGCAGGAGCGTGTCGCCAAGGATGGCGAACGACACGAAGACCGAGGCGACCCCGACCAGCATCAGAAACGACGCGAACATCCGTCCCTGGGTCGAGAGCGGGTGGACCTCGCCGTAGCCGACTGTCGTCAGCGTCATGAGCGACATGTAGAAGGCATCGAAGAGCGGCCACCCTTCGACCAGGCGAAATCCGACGGTGCCGACCACGATCGCGGCGAGCAGTACGGCGCCGACGGTCAGGAACCGGCGTCGAAGAATTTGTGCTGTGCTATCGAGCTCGCTGGCCACCCGCGTCCTCGCGGCGCTTCACGGCTTCGACGACGCTGACGATCGGCGTCGTGTGAATCGCTTTCAGCTGCAGGCCAGCCGACTCGAACAGCGCCGCGAACTCACGCTCGGTCCGCTCGCATCCGCCTTCCGTAAACGCGAGCATGTTGATGTCGGCCACCTTCGCCAGGGCGGGTTCGGGACCATCGGGCATCACCATGTCCACGACGATCACGGTCCCGGCCGGATCCATGATCCGCGCGATGTTGCCGAGGAAGGTATGGCAACGCTCATCGTCCCAGTCATGGACGATGTGTTTCAGCACGTAGCAGTCGCCGCCCTCCGGGACAGAGGTGAAGAAATCGCCGCCGACGCAGGCGATGCGCCCGCCGAGCGTGTCGATGCCGCCGCCCTCGAAGACGCCGGGAAGATCGAACAGCGTGCCACTCGCTTGCGTGGCCTTCGAGAGCACGGTCCTGAGGAAGAAGCCGCGACCGCCGCCGATGTCGATGATGTGACGGAAGCGGCTGAAATCGTAGCTCTGAACCACCGCCATGCTCGTTGCGGCTGAATAGCTCGTCATCGCCGCATTGAACAGGTCCCACTGTGCTTTGTTTTCGCGGCGCTGAAACCAGGTGAACGCGTCGGTGCCGAAGGCGAGGCACGAACCCGACGAGCCGGTGCGGACGGCTTCAGTCAGCTCGCCCCACGCTCGCCAGTGCGACTCGGATGTGAGCATCGCTGCCAGATCGCGGAGCGAATTCGGATGATCCGAGCGCAGGAGCTCCGCGACAGGTGTCAGCGCGTAGGTGCCGGGCGTTGGTTCGGCAAAGATGCCCACTGAGACCAGCAGGCGCATCACGCGACGCAGGAAGCGTTCGTTGGCACCGACCGCGTGCGCCAGCTCCGAGCCGGTCAGCGGACGATCGCGAAGTGCGTCCGCGACACAGAGCTCCGCCACTGCGGACAGGCTGCGGGACACCATGAATCCAGTGAGGGCCTGGAAGAGCACCGCATCCGGCGGCAATTGGTTCGGTTGAGACACGTCGTCATCGTATTGCATGGCGCGGAGACGCGCCACGATGCAGACGATGACGACGGAGTCAGGAGTGGTTTAGTTCTTCTGGATGCGGAAATTGATCGTGCCGGTTACGCCGCTCGGTGTGATGTCGATTCTCCAGTCACCCGCCGGTCCCGCTTCGGTGTTCACCGTGCCACCCTCGTTGAGCCCTTTCGAGTAGACGATGCGGCCGCCGGCATCGCGGATTTGCAGCGTGCCTGAGCCACCGGAGATCGAGCTCGATTGCGTCACCCTGGCTACCGTACCCGTGGTCTTCCAGGTGTAGCCACCGTTGGTGGAGTAGCCCGTCACGTTCGGCAGATTGAACTGGAAGTCGTCCGTCGCGTTGGTGATTCCAGGCGTATTCGGAGCTGGATTCGAATCGTTCGGACCTGCGGGGTTACTGGAGCTGCCACACGCAACGGTCACAACTAGAACCAGCATCGCGGCAGATAGGCGTACCTGCATGCTTGTCATGAATCTGATCCTCAGCCCGGCAATTAGCAAAAAAGACGCCGAGCCCAGCTGTGGCCAGCGGACCTCATTTCGCGGGTAAATCGCCCGTAAATTGCGGGCAATTTGGCCCTTCCCGTTTTGACGCCAGGTCAAAAGTGCGTGAACGTCAGCGTACGGACAGTTCTGGCAGGCTGGTCCCTGGTGTCTGCGGAGCGTCGACTCCGGCGGGTCGAAAGGCGTAGTCTTTCGGAAAGATTAAGAAGGAGTGGCCCGTGCGTATCGCAACTGCCGCAGTGATCGTCCTGGCCAGTGTGATTATCGCCAACGCTCAGCAGCTGGAACGGCCGCCGTTTTACCCTCCGCCGAAGGAGGTGCCCAATCGTTCGCTGTTCCCAACATCGCCGCCCGATCCGCGTTTCATGCCCTTCTTGCCGGTTCCGCAAACGCAGCAATCCGTGCCGGAACCGGTCGCGCCTCAGGCTGGCGCGGCACCACTCGTCACACCACCACGTTCGGGATCAGTCTGTTTGAAGACTGTGCCCGTGGACCCGTCGTTCGACCGCGGCTTTGTGCTGCCCACTCCCGACACCCGAAGCCTGCCGATGCGGATTATCGAGATGCCGCCGTGCGTCACGCTCGCACCGCAGCCGCGCTAGGTCTGGATTCGACTGCCGCCCGGCCTCAGACGCCTACCGCAGGAATTCGGGTTCGGGTTTCGGTCGCCGCGACCCGATCAGTTCTTCAGCGTTGTTGCCATCGCGATATGGATCCGCACCTTCTTCGAGATCGAGACGTTGAAGCCGTGTGCGTTCGCGATGCCAGTGAGGCCGAACTCCGTGCGGTCGATGTCGAACGTGCTTTCGAAGGAGGCGATCGACGGACCGCCTGTCTCGGGGGGCAGCTTGAGCTTCACGGGAATCGTCATCCGCTGGGTGATTCCGCGGATCGTCAAATCGCCGGTCACTGAGAACGTGCCGTCTGTCTTCACGTCCGTCGACGAGCTCGTGAAATGCATCGTCGGGAAGCGTTCGACATCGAAGAACGCGCCTGACTTCAAGAGCTCATTGTGCTCGTTGTCGTGGATGTCAACGCTGGACGTGTACACCGTCAGATCGACCTGCGTGCCAAGGGGATTCGCCGGGTCGAACGACAGCTGACCGGTAAATTCCTTGAACTGGCCCTCACGCTTGAAAGTGAAGAGCTTCGACGCCCAGATCGTGAAGTCCACCTCGCTCGCGGCGGGGTCGAGGGCGTAGGTTTCCGTCTCGCCCCGGACAGGAGTCACGGCAGAGGTCACGAGGGTCAGCACGATGGCTGCGCCCACCGACACGGGTACGCGTGCGAGAGTCATGGACACCTTCGAATCTTTCCAGGCTTAACGACACGCCCGACGTCCGCGGTCGGCGTCGCTTCCTGTGTGTTACGTGAGATTTAATGTTACGGGCCGGAGGCGCGCTGTCCAAACTCAACAGCGATTAAAAGTGCGCTAAATTCGACGTAAGGTACCGGATGCCGCCGACGTCCCCCCACGTGAGCTGATGATCGGGACTCCGCTCATCGCCGGCTGGTTCGCACATGCCACGTTCTGGGTGCTTCTCGGGTTCGCGGCGAGAGCCGAACGCTGGCGTGTGGTCCTTGTGTTCATCGTTCTCTGGGTCATCGGCTACGTCGCGTCCGGGCAGGTGACGGCGCTTGCCCTGTTCTTCATGCCGTTTGTGGCGGTCCTGGATATCGCCCTCGTCTTCGTCGTCCTCAAGCGGGATATTCGATTCGGGTGAAGATCTCCATCATCGTTCCCGCTTTTAACGAAGCACTGCTGCTGCCATCGTCGCTGCGGGCCATCAACGACGCGTCCACGTCGTTCACCGCCGCCGGCTGGGAAACGGAACTCATCGTCTGCGACAACAATTCGACGGATCAGACCGAGCAGATCG
>Ga0207701_10005337_pt1 | contig 12930 bp, 10 predicted proteins | sample KBSSwiSSwithPhiX_FD_184294 | JGI IMG/M metagenome (GOLD analysis project Ga0207701, IMG submission 184294) | Switchgrass rhizosphere bulk soil microbial communities from Kellogg Biological Station, Michigan, USA, with PhiX - S5 (SPAdes) (version 2) | ecosystem: Environmental > Terrestrial >...
AGTTTCTAAGATCTCCGGCAACAATGAGTTCTCTTGGAACCGGCACGAATCGGGTCGGAACAAGATCATTGCGAAAAGTTTTGACTACAACAGACGCATCAGAAGTATCTTCATCGGTCGATGTAGGCGTTGTGTTTGAGGCATAAATACCTAGCGGCAGTAACCCTCGTTTGCCACACTCATCAATCAACGCAGCAACCAGCAGCGGGTACCACACAACCGGATTGCGCAATGCGTTTCGTTGCAGCACCGGCAAGACTGCCGAGATTTGGAATAGACGCGCTTCGCTCGGAATGCGCTCATTGCGGAACCGTCGCAACAAGTCGAGGACGACGGCAGCCTGCGGGTTCGTGAACGAAATGGGCGGTGACGTCAATAACGTATTGAGACGCGCCAGGTCTTGTTCGGTGATATCAAACTCGGCGTGATTTAAGAGACGGCAACGGATCGGCGCGGGCACTTCCCATTCTTTCGCGGAGATCCATTCTTCCCAGTCAAAACGTTCTCGATCGTCAGTGCGATGACGCCGTGCAAACAAAGGTATGTCACGACCGGATGGATCGAAGGTAAACGTGCCGGCCAATGGGCCAGGTCGCGGTGTGATGTCGTCCAGACGTGTTGATACTAATCGGTATAGATGAAACCCGAGTTTCGCGATTCCATAACGGCCGTCACGTCCGCGGGGTCTTCGAACGTCAGGCGTATGATGGAACTCGTCGAATGGAGAGTCGGCGAGTTCTGCACCGTGGGCGCTGCGAAGATCCGCCCAGCCGCCGGGAGGTGTGCCGGTGAGTAGACCTGAGTAACGTTCCGGTCGTGGATCTAGTCCGTGGCGCGCGCGGCCGAGCCTGCGAAACTCCTCGACGAGTTTCCCTTCCCAGCCGGTGATGTCGGCGATGAGCTCTTCAAGAATGCGTGGCGTGCCGGCGCGACGACGGTAGTAAATCGTTTTCGCGACGTCGACACGACGTCCACGCGTATTGAGCGCTGACACCAGTCGAGTAGCGACAAGTTCACCGATGTAGGGTACGGCCCAATCCGCGCAGAGATCTATGAATTGATCGTCCCACAGTCGATCGTTGCTGCGACGCAAGGTCGCCGCTTGTTGCGCGAGCACTTCGATGAACCCGCGCAGAACTCCCTGAGGTTCGGCCAACCCATCTTGTTCGCGGTAATGCTCCGGGAGCATGGCCCAGAGTTTCTCGGCGTAGTAACGGTCAAAATGATCGTGTACAGCCATCACTCTGTCCTCCCATTCAGGAGCAATGTGTTGGTGAAATCGAAGTAGTACCCGGCGGGCGGTTTGACGCCGTAATTGCTGAACGGTGTTGAGTTGAAAGTCAGTCCGGTGACTGAAACGACGCCGGTCAGGTTGAGCAGGAATTCAAACAGCCTGCTGCGGAACAATGGCTTGCCGATACCCAGTCGTTCAGGTGCTAAAAGTCCTGCCTCAACATCCATCAACGCCGTGCGCGCGCCGGATAGAACCTCGTCTTCAAATCGTTTTGGATCGTGGGTTAGTTGGATCGATAGCGTTGCCACGGAAGCAACTGCACGTTCAACTTGAATCGGTGTGTTCGGCTGAGTCAGACCTCGCAGATAGCCAAGGATCAACGCAGTGAGATCTCCATCTGCGAGATACCACACGTGTGCGGCGGGAACCTGAAGTTCTGAACTCCAACGCCATTCAGCAGCGACGGCACGTACTCCGGCGTAACTCGCGGCGGCCGCTTCGACGTCGGCTAGCGAAACAGCGCGGCCCAACAGCAATGCAGATCGCGGTGCAAATTTCTGCAAGCTGTTGGCTGGTTCTTCATCTGCTCCGCCGTAAGGTTCCACCGGCGACCGAACGCTCTTTAATCCCTTCACAGGCTTTGCTAGTTGTGTGATGGAACCTGCAGGAGGCATGGCTGCGCCGGCGCCGTGACGGTAATACGCAACAACGCTCGCGCCAGTGCTAAGTCGGCGACCCAATAGACCATCTCCGAAAGTGACGACACTCTCTCCTTTGTCGTTCTGCCGGACGACATAGATCTGATCTTCGGGAAGATAGCCGTAGAAGCTTTTAACTTCTGTCCATTGCAATCCGTCGACGTAAACCTTCAACGTGTTTGTTAGGCCTGAAGGTGTGCTCTCGGACGGTGCCGGCAGATAAGTAACTGGACTTTTCTTAATCGTAAAACTCTGATTTGGAACCGATCCATCGCCTGTGCCAAGTACCTCGCCATTTTTCGTTTCACCTCGAGACGCATTGACGACATTTCCGAAGACTTTGACAGGAGTTGCGAGATGGAGGGGCCACGGATCGCCCTGAACCGAGAACTGTCCTGTCACGAAATTCAAGACACCGGGGCGCGTTAGTCCGTAGGCATTGATATCTTCCAGTTGAAACTCCCCCGGCGGAGAGGTATCTCGCGGCATATCGATCGGTGTCTGCACCTTCAGCGGATCTGTGCGATCGATTTCGGTCAGTGCTTCGATTGTCACGGTTCCCGCTGAAACAAAAGAATGGTGGATTGTGATATCGACTGCCGCAACGGTGGCGGTCTGCGTGTAAAAGATTACCGGTGTAACTTTGATTCGAGTGGTCTGTGCATTAACAGCAGGGATAGTTACTTTTGCGATCACAGTTCCTGGATTGCCGCCATCCTTGATATTTGACGTGCCTTCCGGACTTATTTCGATCGTCACGATCTCCACCTTCGTGATGGTCGCGGGTTCACGTACCTCCCCCGGTGACTCAACAATGACGTCCTGGCCCGTTCGGAAGAATGGTGAAATGGAGTCAAGTCGAAACCACGAGGCGGCTGGTGATGCGTCGGCCCCGTAAGCCAAATTCGTTCTGGTCCAAAGCGAAGACGTGGCTGACGGCTTTCGCAGTTTTACTGAGCTGATTGGCGTATTGGCTGGGATGTCTACAGAGCTCACTAGAGTTACTGCTGTATAAGGCAAGTGGTCCACGCCTTCCTGAGCTGCAACACTTGCAACTTTCCGTGCATATTTACTGGAACCAACTTTCACGAGTACCGTGTCGCCTTCTTTGACCGATACTGTTCCGACTTCGCAAAGGAAAGTCGTGCGACTAGTTGCTGTAGGTCCGAATGTTGAGCGGCGTACCGGCAGAAACGACCACTCATTTAGCAGCGCATGAATTGTGGTTTGGGTATCGAGCTCAAAAACTTGAGGAGGATTTCCGTCGAATGCACCTGAACGAAATGCGGTTCTAGGCGGCAAAGTGACTACTTGACGTCCTTCTGCAAATGCTGACAGCTCGGCCAGTGCGGCTACTGCCGGGCGCGGAATGTAACCAAGCGGCGCGACCAGTTTTCTCAACGATTCGCGTCGGCGCGCGGTGCGTACATACGACTCGTGGGCCAAAACGTCATCGTAGAACGAGGTGAGATCGCACACGTAGGCCCACATCTCGAGCAGCATCATTCCAAAGTCTTCCGGGTGACGTCCGCGCCAGTTGCCAATTGCCGCAAGCGTTTCTTTCAAACCGTCGCGGTCGCGCTCGATCAAAAAGCGCAAAGACCAAAGCGGATGGTTCTCTAGAGAGGCGGTGGTGCGAATTGAGATTGCCCGAAGCAGCGCGCGCCGAAATTCGGCGAAGGTGCCAACCTGCCGCGGTATTTCGGTTAGACCGGCATAAATAATGGTCTCAGGTGGAAAGCGAAAATCGTCGCAGATGCAGTTCATGCGCCTCCCTCCATGACCAGACGTACCGCACCGCGTTCAGGTAATTCGCGATTGTTCTCGACGCGAATGATCTCGTCAGCCGCGACGGAATAGACCAACTCACTAAAGAGTCGTTTGGCGAACCAGCCTCTTCGTCTGATGAAGATATCTTCAACAGCGCGAACACCTGGAACTTCCTGAATCGCCGCTTCGAGTTGAGCGCGCTCGAGAGCAGTTCCAAAAGTCCAGTTATCTGGTGAAAAGAATCCTGGCCGTGGTCTTACTCCGCGATGTCCAAACAGCGCCTCGAGGACAGCTTCTTTCACCTCACCAGCGTATGAACTAGGTGCGACGCAGATGTGGATCTCAAGATCGAGATTCGCGAACTTCGGATTCATTCCGTAGGTTTCTCGCCCTGCCAATCGATATCTGTTCAGTTGTCGCTCGAGATCGATTCGCAACTCTTCACTCAAAGTGAACGTTCCTTTCGGATCAGGTGTGGCAAACAAAGTGAGCCAACTTCCGGTCCAGCGAAACTGCGCGCCCGCTCGTTGAACCCAACTTAGTTTTTCAACCGCCGCTGCATAGTCTTCCGCGCGGACGGCGCGGAACGTCTCCGCTCGAAACGCATCGGGCGCTACGTGCCGGACATCCGCAAACGCTTGCGGATCGACCGCGTTGGACATACCAAAAGGCACCTCGCCGTCGAGGAACTCGTTGTCTGTGATTCCGATTGGATTTGTTACTGCCGTGACGAATGGCAGAGCAGCTGGATCAAATTCATTCAGTGAATCGGCGCCGACGTTGTCGCCTCGACCACGTCCAAGGCGATAGACGGCGCGAAACTGCATGCCACGTTCAGGAGCTTCACCGAAAATGTTGTCACCGAATTGGAGAGTTGCGCCGCGACCGTTGGCGTAATCGAACTGGGTGAACTCCTGGACGGTGTCCGTTTCATCAACTCTGCGATAAGAAGCAACCCGTCTCCACGCGCCATCGTCGAGCATGAAGTGTTTGTCAGTCTGCAGCGATGAATTCACCCCTAACATCGCGCGCTTCCATTCCCATTCACTGGTAGTAACCCAATTGCCGAGGATGCGCGTGCCATCCATCACACGAACTTCTGGTGATGCGTGCTCAAGAGTTGGCCCATGAAAGACCACGTCGCGCTCCTCTGAACCCGGCAGAGAGAACAGGAACCGGGAGCGCTCGGTGGCAAAGCTCGAAAAGTTTTCGTTGTATAGGGTGTTGGTGACCGGCAGATGCTGCGGTTGCAATGGTGGTAGAACAAGAGCCTGCGGATTCGGTTCTATTTCAAAGAAGGCTTCGAGAGTTTCGCCTGCAGTTGCGGGCACGATGTTGCCGCGGACGACCAGTGTTTCCAGTTCCATTTCAAACGGCAGGGCGTATGCAGGGTCCCATTCAATCAATGTCAAATCCGTGGTGGTTAGTGGATCTTGAAGCGTTGCCCCTCCATCGTCGACTCTGATTAAGCGCACGAGCCATCTGCGAACCGGAACACTCGCGTCGAGCGGATTCGTTTCCAACACCACCCACTTACCGGGAACGTTCGGATTGGTAAAATCCTCAAGCGGCAGATCTGCAGCGTGATGGCCGACAATGTGAACAGATGTCGTCCCCACAAGTAAGCACTTGTCGTTTTCATCCCACTGGTACGCCGCTAATTGGTTTGCACCGTTCCGCAGATTAAAAGTCGATGTCGGATAGATGTCGGTTTGCGAAGGCAACACACCTAACGGCGGTGTCAAACCGTTGTGTCCCTGCACGATTCCATGGCCCACTTCATAAACCGACGGACTACGACCACGCCGAGAGGTCGGAGTGTCTGAAGGAAGTGTTGCTGACGGCGGAACCCAAACTGGAGTACCTGCTGAAATGACGTGCACAGGTGCAGCTGCGTTGACTGTGAAATCGAGCCAGGTTGCTGCGCCCTTGCCATCCAGCAAGTTGTAATCAATCAACCGGGCGTGACGCCGAAGCGATCGGCGCTGACTTGCAGTTTCGAAGTAAGCTTCCCGAGATATCCGATCCTGGTAATAGGCAAACTCGTCGCCCGTAGCGCTCATCAACTCCGCGAGCATCATGCCGAGGTCGGCTTCGAGTCGATCTTTCCATTGCGGATGCCAGTCAGAAGCAAAATCGAGCAACGCCTGCCGAATACTCCAAAAGTCTCGCGCAAGATAGTTGACCGGGTAATCGATCAGAGTGTCTTCGGGACACTCGTGAGGACGCGCGTCACAATCAAGTTCACTTGGGCAATTTGCTTTGAAACTGAATTTGACTTTACTGAAGTACGGATCAACCAGCGGACTCGTCAACTGAAATTCGTAAATCGAGAAGTCGCCAGGCTGAGCAGTAATCACACGTAATACGCGCCGTCCAGAACGTGTTACCCATATGGGCGGAAAACTCGGATTAAGCGGAACGACCGGTAATGATTCTCCACCGGTGGGGCTAACGATGGTGATTTGAGATGGTTGGACCACACCGAGAATCTGCTCGGCATTCTTCGTCGCGTTCGGATGGAAGAACACAAACAGTGTCGTCTGGTTTTCGCGGACAAACACAAAGTCAATGCCGACAATGTCGTCTCGCGAACGCAGATTCTCAATGCGATCAATTGCAGCCATGATTAACGAGTCACTTCCAAATTGAGATAACGGCGCTCACCACGTGCCTTCAGTGTGTAGGTGATCTGGATTTCGAGTCGTTCGTCGATCGACTGCGCTTTTACGTCGTTGACGTCGATCGCGGTGCCTAACCATTTATTCAACGACTGGACGATCGTGACCTGCGCCAAAGACGCCGACACCTCGCTGTTTGGTGCGAAGACGAGACGCTTAATGCCACAGCCGAAGTCAGGTCGATTGACGCGCTCTCCGGGCGCCGTGAAGAGAACCTGGAACATCATCTGCTCGACGTGCTCGGCGTAGTTCTCTTCTTCCGCTAAACGCCCGCGGCCAAGATCGACCGCAAAGGGATGTCGTATGCTGGTAAATGGTTCAGCCATCGCTATTGACTCTTTACTCGTGGTTGAGTGTTAACAATGATCACTGGACCTTGCGGCACCTGGGCCGCGTTCTGGCAAAGACCAACGCTGCTCATGCTGAGTGTGAACGTGCTATTAACTTTTGCCCGCATGTCAGTAACGATCCAGCGAACCATCAAACATGGACTTGGGACCAGCCCGATAATGAAAGGACATCCGACGATCAAAAACTGATCGGTCGCGAGTGCAGCGGGCGTACCAGCCACCTTTACTCGCGTATTAGTCGAGATAATCTGAACGGACCCGCCGTGCGGACACATGAGAACTGAACTAATGTTCAAAGTATTTCCCGCCACTTCTACATAACCTCCCAGGCGCCGTTATTCACCTTCACCGTTGCTGGTCCAACCTCTACTTTTCCTGCTGATAACTCACTTACAACACCGGAGGATCCGACAGTGTGTTTTGCTCCACCGCTTTCACTCTGGATGTCAGAAGCAAGAGTCACCTTTGATCCACTGGTCGTTTCGAGTTTCAGCTCGTCGCCGTCATCGTCGATTCGCAGTGTCAACTTTTCGGTCTTCCAAATCTTGATGGGAGCTCCTCCCGAATCGGGCAACTCGTTATCTGCCCAGAAACAACCAGACCAGATCGGATAACTTGGATCGCCGGCTTCAAACTCGACCCAGATGCCGGTGCCTGGTTCAGGCAGGCTGTAGAAGCCAACTTTCTTTCCTGCGTAAGGAACACACGGCATGGCCCACGACTCCACCGAGCCAAGCACCGCCGGCACTTTGACTTTCAACCGACCGCGGTTTGTCGGATCAGCATTGTCGCTGACGGTTCCGCGGTACTTGCCAAAGAAATGGCCTTTTATCCACGTAAGCAATAGTTCAGAAAGATCGTCGTCGTGCATAACCTATTCGGTCCATCCGTTACGTATGAGATCGAAATCCATTCGGTGTTCATCAGCGTCGATCGAATGTCGCACGCGTGAACAAAACCAAACTCCACTGTGACGTGTGCCTGCGCCACGCACGTTCACCAGCGTGTGTGATCGCAAAACTTTGCCGAGCACGCTTGCTGTTGTTGAGCCACTTGCGCGTAAGAAGAACGAAGCGTCTATCAGTGTCCCTTCGCTGCGCGCCTGCAGATCCGCGCTATCGTCGACAGGCGCAGAAACGTGGGCAGTGCGAGGCTCACTCGCGATCTGGCTGAAACCAACGCCTCCTAAAGGAGTCAGCGGCGACTGTTGAACGTCGCCGGTAATGTCTGACTTGCTATTCAGGTCGAGATCACTCGCGTCAGTCTGAGTCGGACGTTCCAAGTCCCACGAGATATCGAGTGACGTAACATTCGGTCGGGGATCGGTGAGATTGATGACGAGATCACACGCGGGCGCGCCATCTAACGCGGGACGTTTGAAATGCGCCGTCTCAACTCCTGATTCGTCGCAGGTAATCCAAAAGTGGAATCCATTGCGACGAGCCAGTCGGCGAATGAAAGACAGATCAGTTTCGCGTTGAATGAGCGTGTGCTTAGATTCGAGATGGCCGGCCTGTGTAGTCTCTACATCCGCGGCCAGACCCGCCTGTGAAAGGATTGAGGAGACAGCAGAACTATCAGTGAGATCTGCCCAGGCAACGGCTTTGTTTTCTCTGTCGAGTTTGACCAGCGAGTCGCCACCCTGCACGCTTAACGTCGATCCGGATCCGCCGTGTGAAAAATGAATCTTCTGTCCATAAACAGGTCCTTTTGCCAGACACTCACTCGTGCCGCCTGTCGAAACGAAAACCGCGAGCTCAGATCCTGGTCCGAGTCTGCCTTCCTTCAAGAGTGGAAAATCGCCGTCAGCAGTATCAAACGGATACTCCAGAGTGAAGTAAGTGGGCTGACCAACACACTCTGTTATGTTTACAGCCGTGGCGGCCGTCGCCGTTTCATCCGGCGCGCCATTTACTCGAATTGCTACTCCACGTGCCATGCTCTCTTACTTCGCTTTCACCGGAATCTCGATCTCACGCGCTTCCGTTAAAGCCTCTGGAAGCATCACGTCGTTTTGTTCTGCGATACGCCAGTAACCTGCCGGATCACTGACATACTTCGCCGCCAGAAGGTCCAGGCGTTCTCCTTGTTTGAGCAGATGAAGACCGAGCAGCAGTTGCTCGGGTGGTGGAGGCGGCACAACAACTACTACATCGCGCCCACGTTTGTCTTTGACGGTGTAAGTTTCTGCTTTGATGTAACGGCTCTTGGGATCAAACATACGTGCACACCTAAATCGGTAACATGCCAATAATCGATTCGACACTGTTTGCCAGGTTTGCGGTCGCGAGTGCTTCCTTCTGTGCTTGAGTGAACTTGTAACAAGCCTTCGCTATCTCAACGATCGCTGATTGACTCGTGTCACCGGCGATATTCAATAGATGGTTTTCGTCGAGAACTTTCAGACCGATCGTGACCTTTGCTCGTATCGGATAGAGCAGAGGGGAATACTGTTGTTCTTCAACTGAGAAAGTGACTATACGTACTGGAACGATCCTTCCTGGTCCCCAGAAGAAGAGAACAATCGGCACGTCGCGACGAGGAACGACATCCGCTGCGCTGCCGACACTCAGCAGTGGCCCACCGCCTCCGAGCGAAACATTTACAGACACGTTAAGTAGTCCGCCGATGGCGCCTGGTCCCGGCGGATAGCAGAGCATCTCCATCGCGGAAATACGGTCGGCGACACCAGCGATGGTTGCGATCGGATGTGAGCTCGGTTCTTCCAGTGCGTCAGCGGCGTCAAGCTCGAGAGTTAAATTAAAAGTCTCGGTTGGATCGAACGGCTGTCGCAGTTGATTAGTTTGAGCATCCGTTAAGGCAGTCAGCGTCGCGCGTCCTTGTTCGTTGTATGTTGCCTCTCTTTCGATCGGAGTCCATGGCGTCAGCGTCCGCGTCATCGTCTCGGGGTTGTATTGGAAGACGATGATGTTCGGAATAGGAATCAACATCGGTGCCTTGAACTGAATCAACGCACCTTTCAGAAGTTTTGGACTGCGTGTGAATCCGTTAGCCATTTAATTACTCACTGAACATTTCGTCTGTGACTACAACTTCGACTGTTGGAAGCTCCAATTCACCAACCCACTGATTCGCTGGACCGTCGACGTCGTTTTTGAATATTGCCGTCGTCTTCAACAAGTACCTGCCGGTGGAGAGTCGCCATGTGATTCCTCCAACTGCGAGAAGAACCATTCGTTGCTCTTTGCTTGGGACACCCACAGTTTGCATGTCGATCCGAAATCCGACGTAAGCGTCGTGCGGAACTACAGCCCATTGTGGCGGTGGAATCGGCCCACTCGCTGGATAGGCCACCGTTTGGATCTCCTTGCCGGAATCGTCGACGAGTTCCGCACGAATTGCCGGCTGATTGGTAATCGTTATGCTGTCGAAAGACCGATTCAGCGTTTCCATGTGCACTGCGAACCGCAATCCTGGATTGAGGTCTTCCAGTTCAAGTCGCAGTCTTCCGGAAACCCCATTAACTGATGTCGACCAGAGATTGCTCCGCGTTTCTGAATTTGGCGCTTTTGACATACCGCGTCCTAACACGCTGTTCCATTAATGCGGCGACAGAACGGTCCCGCGCCGGCTTTTTCAATCCTTGCTTCGCAAAGAAGATTGGACGTCCAATGCTGGTTGGCCCTGAATCCGCCAGCGAATGGAGTTCGAGCGCCTCCCACAACTCGAAACTCCCAGGGTATGGCCCAGAGAAAATCGGAATCACCGCACAACGGGATTCCAACAACTATCCTTGCTGGTCCACGACTTCCTGAGAATGCTCCGTCTGGTAGTCCGAGGAGTGTGCCGGTAACAGAGTTTCCCCCAGGCGCGAAGCCGAAGGAGTTGACCGGGTGCGCTCCAGCAAACACGCTAAGAAAGGTACCGGTGATAACACTGGGTACAGTACCTTCCCCAAATTCGACTCCCCGAAATGAAACATCTCGCGGATCGACAAACACATCGGCAGTGAAACCTGCGCCCCATCTTCCGGCTGGTATTGGACCGCTCGGTGAAAACGAAGGCGGACCTCCACCGATTCTCCTCATCCTTACGGCGCTGGGCTCCACCACTGCAATTGTCCGTGTAGCCATGACTCTCCCAGCTGTTGCGCCCGACGCAACTCGCAGTTCTAGCCTCACAGCGGGATCAGCGAGTGCTGGTGCCGTGTACGTCGCCGTGCCTGCTGTTGTCACCGCGCTCAACGCGCCGGTACCTGCTGCTATGACCCATATCAATCCTCCGAAGTCGGCAGCAGGCCTTGGCGGGAGTGAGAAGAAGTCGAGGTCTACAATTTCTCCGACCCCTACCCTTTCGTGACTGCGACCGGCAAAATCATCACGCGGGGTGAAGGTCGTAAAGATGAATGGGTTTGAGAAAATGCCTGCAGCACTCGTTGATACGACTGCATGCTGATTCGCTGCTGCTGAAGCCCCAAAATCGGTAGATTCTCCATGTGCAACTATGTCGATGTTGACCGCGGGAACGCCAAGGCGAATTAGTTCGGCCTGGACCGCCTGGGCGCGACTACACGAGAGCGTCCAATTCATGTCTTGATCGCCTGGCGTGCTGGCGTAGCCGTGCACGAGAATGTCGTCGGTCCCGCCAGACGCAACCCAGGCCGCTACGAACGGCGTTAACAGAGCCGTGTGTGCCGGAGTTATCGCAGACAGACCAGTGGCAAAGAGCAAATCGGTCCCAGCCGGAGCGCCGGGAACAAGATCGGTCGGACAGGGAAACCCCGGCGGAATTGCCAGCGGATCACCGGCACGTTGAATTACGTTTGAAACTTTTCGGTGCAAAGCGTGTCCCTGGCCCAACCCAGTCGCCGATTCGCCTTGCTGCTGTTGTGTTTTTTGTGGCTCGGCTCCTCCCTGTTGGACCACGTGCGCCAGTTCATGCGCCAACAAGCGATTCGTCTTCTCACTACCCGGTCGATATTGTCCCGCTGCAAAAGCGATGTGATTACCGACTGTGAAAGCAAGTGCACTGACTTCCCGCGCCGAACGAGCAGCGGCGGAATTTGTATGCACGCGCACCTGGCTGAAGTCGTAGCCAAAGCGTGGCTCCATAAACGCGCGGCTCGCTTCATCAAGTGGTTGTCCCGCTCCACTCAGCACTTCTTGAACGCTTGACGGAATCTCAGTTGACTCATTGCCGCTGCTAACGCCATCGCTCCGTTTCAAACTCAACTGCTTCTTCTTGCATTTGTCGCAACTCCCCTTGCCGGCGCCGCAGCCGCATTTGCGTTGCACAACGTTGCCGCCGATCGACGCGAGATTGGCAATCGGTGTCTTATGCGGCATGCGCATCACTTCACTCGCCACGCGATCGGCTTCCTGCTCGAATGGATCATTTGCCTTGCCGATCGTGAGCTTTGCTTGCAGCACTCCGGGAACAGGCAGTGCATTCGCGCGATGTCGGTTACCTGGCCCAACAGAAGATTTCGATCGTGATCGAACGTCGCCAGTGCCTACAGCCGGCGCCCGGGTGCGTGTAGTTGGTTGCCTGGTTTGTGCGTTCGTCATCATCTGCGTTTACCTAACTCGAGCCTAACTGCATCTCATCGTCGCGAACCGTTAGCACACTGTCCCGTTAATGCGGCGACAGAACGGTCCTGCGCCGCCCTTTTCTATCCTCGCTTGACAACCAAGATTGGAGGTTGCGTGGTGATTGGCGGTGAATCCGCCAGGGAACCTGGTTCGAGCGCCGCCAGGAACTCGAAACTCCCAGGGTATGGCCCAGAGAAAATCGGAAGCGCCGCACAACGGAATTCCGAGAAATACCCTTGCTGGTCCACGACTGCCAGAAAAGATTCCGTCTGGGAACGCGAGGAGTGTGCCGGTGACAGAGTTTCCCCCAGGCGCCAAGCCGAAGGTGTTAACGCCATGAGGTCCTGCAAATCCTGCGAGGAAGGTGCCGCTGATTACACTGGGCACGGTACCCTCGCCAAACTCGACTCCCTGAAATGAAACATCCCTGGGATCGACAAATACATTTGCGGTGAAACCTGCGCCCCATGATCCCGCTGGTATTGGCCCGCCCGGTGAAAACGAAGGCACCCCTCCACCAATTCTGGTCATCCTGACAGCGCTAGGCTCCACTACTGCAATCGTCCGTGCAGCCATGACTCTCCCAGCTGTTGCGCCCGACGCAACTCTCAGTTCTAGCCTCACAGCGGGATCAGCGAGTGCTGG
>Ga0207701_10005338_pt1 | contig 12930 bp, 20 predicted proteins | sample KBSSwiSSwithPhiX_FD_184294 | JGI IMG/M metagenome (GOLD analysis project Ga0207701, IMG submission 184294) | Switchgrass rhizosphere bulk soil microbial communities from Kellogg Biological Station, Michigan, USA, with PhiX - S5 (SPAdes) (version 2) | ecosystem: Environmental > Terrestrial >...
CTCGGCTAAGTTCGCGTTTCAGCATGTCGCTGGTGAAGCCCGTCGGACGTTGCGCTCGGCGGGCTTCATTCGTTTCCGACTCCATAGTCGACCGCGAAACATATGTTCCTAGAGTCCGAAATGGGTCGAAAGCGGACGCTAGCGAATGCGGGGCGCGAGCTTGTTGACCGTCAGCACGGCGAACAAGCTAATCGCCACCCAGAATAGTAAGGATGAGGACGCCAGCCCAATGCCGATGAGAAGCAACAACGGACCGATCGCGAGCCAGTAGCGGTCGCGCAGTAGCTCTAGCTTTTCAGCCAAGGATAATCGTTCCATCTTCCCAAGCTTGCCGCCTTCGCCGCGAGTCTGCAATGGGTCGAAAGCGGACGCGCCAGGTTTGGGTGCAAAACAGTGGTTTGCTATTTGGAGGCTTGCAGGGCCCGGTTCTCTAGCAGCTCTTCCACTGTCTGTTCGTCGTCGCTTGAGGTCGCACTTCCGTGCGCCTCGCGTTCGAGGGCATTCTTGAGCGAGACTAATTCCTCGTCGGTCAGCTTTTCAATGCCGACTAGTCCACTACGGGCCTCTTTTAGGGCGATAATAATCTCATCCAGTTTCGCTTGGATCGCCACGCCATCGCGGTTTTGACTGTTCTGAATCAGAAAGACGGCGAGGAAGGTAAGAACGGTTGTGGCAGTGTTGATAACCAGTTGCCACGTGTCCGAATACCGGAAAATTGGACCCGTGACGGCCCAGATAATGCACGCCAAAGTAGCGCCGATGAAGGCTCCAGGCTGGCCCATCCAATAGCCGGTTCTGGACGCTAGGTCGTTGAAGAATCGGCGCATTGCACAAGCCTTTCGAACGCGGGCGCCTCACCAATCCATAGATACGCCCCATCGTTCCCTCCCGCCGGATTCCGGCAACGTCCGCAATGGGTCGAAAGCGGACGCCAGCCATTAGGTGAATGGTCTGAAAGGGCGTAAACGCTTGGTGGGAGGGCGCCCATGAAGATCGATCTAAGGTGCCGTGAGTGCAGTGGTAATCACTTCCGCATCGATACAGCCCAACATGACGAGGCGATAATCACTTGCCAGGAGTGCGGCCATCGGGTCGGGACACTCGCCGAGGTTAAGGAGCACGTCATCGCGCAAATTGAGGCTAGCGCGACCTCGGACTAGGGTTCAGCACTCTTTCAAAACGCACTGGCCCGGTGATGTCCAGCGGCCGGACTGGGAGCCGAATACGGTTTGCCGAGAGCTACGGAGCCGATCTTAAATAGCCTGCCAACCATCGGTGCTGATGATCAGCAAAACCTTGGTCGGAGCGACGCCGAGTGAAGCCTGCGAGGTAGCCGATCACATCTTCGTCGAGATAGTCCTGCGAGGTATCGTCTTCTGTCGTCAAGCGGACGTAAGTGCGCTCAGAGAGCACCTCAACCGCTTCCCAATTGTTCGCCTCTTCCTCGGATAAAATTGCCGACAGCGCAAACCTAAGCTCTTCGATTAACATGTCGGAGCGATGGCTTCTCTGTAGGGTAGGCGTTTACCCATCACGACACTGACTTCGGCGTGGGTGACAAGGGCCCGAATGGGTTGGAAGCGGACGCGGCAAGTTTGGGTCGAAAGCGGACGCGCCAGGTTTGGGTCGAAAACGGACACTGGCGCGATGTCGCTCGCGATCATTGCCGTTAGGGGTTTTCAGTCGAGTTCATCTCGCCAGTTGCGCGCAGTCGCGTCGCCGTTTCATGGACAATGGGAAAGCAGGTCAAAATCATTCCAAAGATCTGATTGTCGTCGGGTGCGAGTGCGCGCAAGGCATGAGCCTCGCCATCAATTATGGCCTTCCGCCTAACGGCCTCGCCAGCCGCCACATTTTCCAGCCTGTCCTTGCGTAGCAGTGCGACAAATTCGCCGGCGTCCGTCAGTATCTCTGCCTTGCGCTCCATTCCGTAGGTTAGAACCGCCACGCACTTTTCCGGCCCCGGCAACTGGAACGGGGTCGACGGCACAGGACCCAAGGCTTCGGCTAGGGCGCTGTCGCCTTCATTGGCCTTTGCAATCATTGAGCGGCACTTGGGCTCCATTGTCTCGATGATGCCCTTGATCGTATTGGGGTCATAGGCGGCGCTGACGTAATTATGGGCCTTGCCTTCCACATAGAGGCGGCCGTCCTCCAAATCGCCAAGGTCAGCGCCGATCCGCCGCGAGACTGCTTCATCCAGCCGACCGGCGGCTTCCTTGTACGAACCTGGATGTGTCTCGGCCAAATGAGTTGCCAGTCCTGCGCATTCGGATTGGAACACGCGCTGGCTCGACAGCAGCGATAGTCTCGCGAACGAGGGTTTGTACAATACGCTGTAGTCGGTCGCGAAAGCCCCAGTGCCGGGAAGACTGAGCGCGATGGCGAGCAGGAACGGAACAGACGAAAAGCGCATTGCGATTTCCTGCCGGAGAAATCGCCCACACACAACACACCGCGACCACTGCCGAAAAAGGGTTCGCCAATTTGAGCCGAGGCGCCGTCGCCAATGTCCGCTTTGGGTCGGAAACGGACTCTACGGCCCTAGCGTCCGGAATGGGTGGAAAGCGGACGCTAGGAGTGAACAGTTTTGAGAGATTTTGGTCTCTAACGACCTCACGCACCCAGAGTTAACTACAATATTCCGGACAGGACTGCCCAAACCGCGACTGCAATCCCCGCGAGAAGGGCCCCTAGGAAAATGGCGTATCGTCCAACAGGTGCCCTCAACTGGCTGCTATGATCGTTGAAAAACCGATCGAGCTTTGGCGCCAATCGTTGATCCGAGATCATAAGGGCCATGTCTAAGGCCGATAGCTGCCTGTAGAGGTTGATCAGCCTCGCCAGTTCGATTTCACTGAGATTGGGATAGCGCCAAATCAGTAGTGCGGCTTGACCGGCGGCGTCAGTCGCCGAAGGCTCCGCCTGCCGGCCTGCGGGCGCTTTTGTAGCGAAATTTTGAAACATGATGCTCGTGCTCCTTGAAGGAAAGAGCGAGCCGGTTGTGTGTTGGCCTGCGATCAGTCCGTCGACCGGACTGACCTGGTGCTTTGTCCTTCGCCTAGCCGGCTCGCAATAATGCCAGGCCAAGGACCGAGAGGCGTGCTTTGCTGCCCTCGGGATGAAGTGGCGCGCGGCGGCACATGCTTAGTTGACCTTCACAATGACGGGTTGCTCCACCTTCGTGATGCTGATCCGTCTTTCGTTGCCATCGATGTCGGGCCAATTAATCGAGTCTCCGGCTCGCAAACCGTAGAGAGCGGCGCCGATCGGCGTCAGGATCGATATCCGGTTCTCGGAAATGTTGGCAAAAGCCGGAAGCACCAATTGAACGTCGCGTTCAAAACCGGTGCGTTCATCAACGAAACTTATCGCAGACCCAAGGGTCACAGCGTCGATCGGCAAAGTTCCTGGCTCGTGCAGTTCCGCGCGTTCGATTTCCTCGAGCAGCATTGCCGCGACGACCGGCTGCCGCTGTTCTGTAGTCAATGCCAAGCCTGCCACAAGGTCCGACTCCTCGGCCAGCACATGGATGGCAGGGCGTTCTGCTGGAGCTTTTGTCTTGGTCATCATGAATCTCCTTCTCTGTTGCGTGGGTCAGGCAAATAAGATCTTGACGAAGCTCAGGGCGGCGACTGCCGCGGCGATCGCGAAGGTCACCGCCGCCCCGGGATGCAGTTTCGCGGCCGGCTGCTCAGTCCGATACCCGTCAAACATCGCGAATCTAGCTGGCAGCGCGGCGGTTTGGCTGCTCATCTTCTTGGAAGCGTGCGGTTCTAACTTTTGTCGATTGTAATACATTTCTTCTCTCCATTTTAATTGTGTGTCGGTGTTGGTGGTTCAGGCGAGCGCCAGTCCCGTTCGTGACCGGCGCTTCTCAAGATTCCGTCTTTTTGCGACCTTCTTGATCTGGCGTTCGATCATGCGGGCTCGTGCGAACGTCCGTCCGTTCATTTCTTCGAAGTCGTCGTCGGACGAGTAGAAGACGAAGCCGCCTTCCAGTCTCACGGCAATGCCAACGGTGCGGCGTTCCCACTCGACAGTAAATCTCTGGATTGTCACAGTAATTCTCCTCGCGAACGACCGCGCGGCGGGCATTGCCCGACACCTCTGATCGCTCGTTCGATTGTGAAAGTTGCGGCGGCTTCAAAGCCGCGCCGCGTCTCGCTGCCCTAAGCGCTCACAGGCCGGAAGCATCCGGCGGCGCTGAGGGCGCTACAGTCGTGCTGTGCTGCTACCCGGATGCAGCTCTGGCGGACCGAATTGTGATCGCTCAGACATACATCTGAATATGGACGAACCATTGCATTTATCAAGGCAATCGGACCAATCCGACGCCCGCCCGAACGATGGAGGGTCGCTTGCCGGAAAGCTCTCGGCGAGCGCATCGTCAAGCAAGCGCTCACGACGTTCGATCAGCGCATTCCTGTCGTCACCGGCCTGGTGGCCACTGCTTAATTTGGCACTCATCGTCCTCTCCGTTTTCATCCTTGTGTCTTGCACATCGTTATAGCGGGCCTGCCGCCGCAGGTGGCACGGAAGACCTTGACCGCGACCGCAGATTCTGCGGTGATCGGTCCCGATGGCCGCAGCCTTGGAGCTAGATCGTATTGACCGCCGGATTCTGACGGCGCTGCAGGCCAACGCGCGTCTCACCAATCAGGCGTTATCGAAGCAGGTTGCGCTCTCACCCAGTGCGTGCCTCGCACGCGTCAGGCGGCTAGAGGATGCCGGCGTCATCCAGGGATATCATGCGCGGGTTGATCCGTTCGCCATAGAGGTCGGGCTCGTCCTCTACGTCGAGGTCACGCTCAAAGGGCATAGCGCAGATGAACTGCAGCGCTTTGAAAATGCCATTTGTGCACTGTCCGCAGTGGTGGAAGCGTCTCATATGACTGGCGCTTACGACTACCTCCTGAAGGTCGTCACCGCGGACATGGCTGAGTGGACAAACCTTGCTGAAGGTTTGACCAGTTCGGGGTTAGGGGTCGAACGCATCAACACCCATGTAATGATGAACAAGCCGAAGTTCTTTGTCGGGTACCCTATCGATCAAAGCTAGAGTTTGGTTTGGTCGATTGCCGCAACGGCGTAGGCTCCCGCGGCTTGGCGAGCCTTGTGGGAAGCATCTTTCGATTTCCGGCCGCGTTTTGGCGAGAATCCTGCGGGGAGCCACCACATGACGAAAATGCCAGCCCTGTTCATCGGTCACGGAAGCCCGATGAACACCCTTGAGTTGAATGGATTCACGCAGGCATGGCGGTCCTTGGGCCGAGAGCTTCCAAAGCCGCGGGCCCTGGTCGTCGTTTCTGCACACTGGTTCTTCGGTGCAACGGCGGTAACCGCCATGCAGAAGCCGCGGACCATCCACGATTTCTATGGCTTCCCGCCAGAGCTGTTCGCGTTCGATTATCCCGCCGCTGGAGCCCCAGAGGTAGCTCAAGAGGTAGCTGACGCCGTGCAACCGACCTGGTGCGGCTTAGACCTGGATCAGTGGGGCTTGGACCATGGTACGTGGAGTGTCCTGGCGCACCTTCGCCCCGAGGCCGATGTTCCCGTAATCCAGCTTTCGATTAACGCGCTGAAGCCTCTTGCTTACCACTTTGAGCTAGGTGCCAAGCTTGAGCGTTTGCGAGAACGAGGCATCATGCTGATTGGCAGTGGCAACGTGGTCCACAACCTCGGCAGGCTGAACTGGAATGATCCGGACGGCGCGTTTGATTGGGCCGAACGCTTTGACGATGCCGTAGCCGAACAGTTGCAATCGGACCCGAGCGATATCCTGAAGGTCGGCGAGCATGCCGAATATCAGCTTGCCGTACCCACTCCAGATCACTTCATTCCAATGCTCTACATGGCGGGCGTTGCGGCGGCCTCCGGCGAGCGAATGGAGCCACTGGTGCGAGGCTACTCAATGGGGTCAATATCCATGACCTGCTACGGTATCGGCACAGAACTGGAGTGTAGCGGAGAAGTTGGCGCGGCGACTCTGCCTGCCGGGGTCCCTGCCGACCAGTCGAACATATGAATTCCCACCGTCTGAAATGGGTCGAAACCTGTCACTCTCGTTTTGCGAGGGCTTCCACTGATTGTTTGGGTCGGCTTGGGTCACCATCCCGGAATTAGGGGTGAGATATGGATGTCCAAAATATCAAGGGGGTGCCAGTCGAACGATTGCCCTGCGCTGACCAAGTAACCAACTCCCTCCGCGACAAAAAGCGGACAAATGCCCATAGGTTTGTGCGAGACTGATGGCCACTGCCCTCGTCGTGGCGCTTGTCGTTTGCGCCTTTGCAGTGGCCTTAATTCGCATCGCGTATCCGTTGCCTGCGCTTGACCGTCGCTCCGAATCTACGGCGTTCCTACCTGACAAAGAAGGCCCGATTGGGCGATTTGCACAACCCTTGGTCAAGCAACACCCTGAACAGAGCGGAATATATCCATTGCTTGATGGAAAGGAGGCGCTGGCGGCGCGAATCCTGCTGGCTAGGTCAGCCAGGCGGTCGATAGACGCTCAATATTACATTTGGCACGACGATTTAAGCGGCCGCGCCCTGTTCTCGGCCGTGGCGGAAGCGGCCGACCGCGGTGTGCGTGTCCGCCTGCTGCTGGATGATAACACTACGTCTGGAATGGATTCCTTATTAGCAGCCTTGGACGGCCATCGGAATATTGAGGTACGGCTCTTTAATCCCTTCATGCAGAGGTCGGCCCGCATCCTTGGCTATGTCAGCGACTTCTTCCGTCTCAATCGCCGCATGCACAATAAGTCTTTTACGGTCGACAATCAGGCGACGATCATCGGCGGACGGAACATAGGCGATGAGTATTTTGGGGTTTCTCGCGTCCTTTCGTTTGTTGACACGGACGTCTTGGCAGTTGGGTCTGCTGCTCAAGACGTTTCGAGGCAGTTCGACCAATACTGGGGGAGCAAGTCCTCCTATCCTGCCAGCGTCATTTTCCCGAAGGGCGTGGCCGGCTCCCTCAATGACCTTGCACTCCGAGTCAGACAGGACTCAAATTCGGAGCTCGCAATTAGGTATCGAGCAGCAGTTGAGGATACCAAACTCGTCGATCAGCTTGAGCGTGGTTCACTGTCGCTGGAATGGGCCTCGGTCCGGCTCTTTTACGATGATGCCGGCAAGGGGCTCGGCGAAACAAAGGCAAAAGTTTTAATCCAAGATCTTGCGGCGTCGACGGAACCGCCAATCAATTCGTTGGACGTGATTTCCGCCTATTTCGTGCCCGGTCCCGCCGGCAACGCTTATTTTTCCGATCAGGCGAGACGAGGCATACGGGTAAGGATTCTGACCAACTCGCAACAGGCAACCGACGTGCTACCGGTCCATGCGGGCTACATCAAATATCGCCGCGCCTTGCTTGCAGCCGGTGTCGAGCTCGCAGAGCTGAAATCTATGCCGGCAATCACTTCCCCAAAACCAGGGATGTTCGCGACGGCGACCTCCAGCCTTCATTCAAAGATCATGATCTTCGACCGCAAAAGGATATTCATCGGTTCATTCAATTTCGATCCCCGCTCTGCTTGGCTAAACTGCGAATTGGGAATGCTGATTGAAAGCTCCACGATCGCTCGCGACATTGCCGAGCGGGTCGATCGTGCCGGCCCCTACACCTACCGTCCCCGGATAGGCTCAGATGATCAAATTCGGTGGAGCGATTCCGAGCTAGCAGCCCGGGAATGGAACGAAGAACCCGGCACCAGCCGCGCGAGCCGAATTGGAGTAAAGTCGCTCGCGCTGCTTCCCATTGAGTGGCTTTTATGATTGGCAGCAGTAGCGACCTCGGGCGGCCGCAATGGGTCGAAAGCGGACATACCAACGCTAGGAGGTAGACCCGCCAGCCTTTGATTCACTGCGGTTAGCAGGACTGCGATGCGCGTCCCCGGACGCCGGATGGTGGTGACGATTGCGCGTTGGCGGTTTGACCAAGTGGGGGGCGGTGAGCGCGTGGTATGCCGCCTCTGCGCGCATCAAGAAATCATGGTAGCGCCACATCACGTCGTCGAACGGGATCTCGCCGGCCAGTTCAATTTTCAGATGCTCATCCGGATTTCGTCCGGCCAACCGGGCTGCCATTCTCGCCAGCGTTTCAATGTCCGCCCCCGTTGGCGGTTCGTTCATCGTCTAATTTCCTCAACCCCAATGAACGTTGGGTCAGCGAAATGTGTTCCGCCCAAATTCATTGGGTCGAAAGCGGACATTAGCCACGAGCGCCTGTGCCATTAGCTGATGCTCCGGTCGATGAGACGAAGGTGCATCGCGTGAATCCCGATAAAGATGACGCCAACAAGCAGAATGACCCCAGCAGCCAATGCCTCTTGGCCTTGCCGAGTTTCACTAGCCACCATCACTAGGGTGACAACCAAGCCTAGGGACAGAGCAGCCAGAACCGGTGTGAATGCGAGAGCAAACCGTCGTGGCGCGGTTCCAGCGCTGCAATATCTTCTGGAGCCCTTAACCGCTAATTTTTGGCGGGGACTGCGCGAGCAGTGATTTCCCCCGCGCGTTGGTGAAGGCCCGCAAGCCACGGACCAGCGTAAGATACTTTCTAGGAGCAGAATGGGCCGACAGCGGGCCTTTGAGACCCAGTACATTCCGTAACAAATGTACTGAAACAGCGGTTCACGCAGGCTGCAGTGCGGGAGTCGGGAATCAGTGGAGAGCTTACGCTAGCCTAATGAACGGCAATGCCCCGAACGCGGGACGAAAGCCGGAATCCACTCGGCATTTCCCTTGCGAAGGCAGAGGCCTCCCGCCAAGGTGGGCTCATGATACGCTTTTCATTGTTGACCATGTGCTTGGCGGCCGCGGCATGCGCCGCCGCAACTTCACCCGTTCAAAGTGCATCCTCTTCGACATCGCTGTTCCGCGGCGGCGCTGGCGAGGTTCGCCTGCGGTGTGGTTCGGAAACCATTCGAGCCAAGCTGCGCGCCGGTCGTCTCGTCGCCCAGATCGGTGCAAGCGAAAGCCAGGTCTTGGTGCCGGTGGATGATCCGCGCGCCGGATCCGGTCCGGCCTACAGCGATGGCAAGCTAACCTTGTACAAGGTGCCTGACGCGAATGCCTGGGCACTTGCGAAGGGCGACACCGCCGCGGCCCAGTGCAGTTCAGAATAAGCCGCGCCCACTAAGGGACTGGGAAGTTGGACATTCCTGCCAGGTAAACGTCAAACGGCAGATCGCCCTGACGCCATGGGGACTGCTGCCCCCCCGTTGCCTTGTTGACTGACACTGCGATCTTCCGGAAGGCACTGTCCAGGGTCTGGCGTTTGGCTAATTCCTTGGCCGCGAACTTGGCGAAGGGGCTGCCCGCGCCCGGATCTCCGTCGAGCGCGACATTGCCGGGCTCGGTCGAGAACAGGACGATCGCGGATAGGCCGCGCAAGTCGCCCAGCTGTGCCAGCCCACGGGCCTTTTGAGCAATGTCGGTCATGCGGATCGTCTGCACGTTGCGCGCCGCGCTGATCGAACGGACTTCGAGCGGACTCGAACTTGGCGCCAGCGGGTTTTCGCGGCAGGCGTCGACGATCAGGATCGTGCCCTTTGCCTTTGCCGTCAGCTGCTTCATGATCTCGTCGAGGGCGATCAGCGTGTCGCCGTCTGCGGTTACAAGGTAATTCTGACCGCCGATCTGGAAACCGTGGCCGGCGTAGTAAACAAGCGCGATGTCGTCGGGACCGAGCCGATTGGCGAAGGCCTGGAATTCACTCTGCCAGCGCTCCGCGACCGCCTCTTCCGCCAGCCTGATGTCCTTGACACCTGCTTTTCCTAGCGCAGCACTGATTGCCCGCCCGTCAACGACCGGATTGGTCAGGTGCATGTCGGGGTCCGGAGACCGGACATAATTGGCCGAGAGGACGAGGGCGCGAACCTCGGCCGAGGCCGGGTTCGCGCCAACGACTAGCAACAGCCCGATCAGGAGCTGCCGCCAGAGGCTAAAAGTTGAAGGTGAGGCCCGCATTGATACCATGGTTTACGCGAGGATCGTCGAAACTCCTGGAACCCGAGATCGGGAAATAGACGATGGCGCGATAACGCACGTCAAGCCCAATCGTGTCCGTGAACCGGTGAACGTAGCCGACGGAGATGTCGGGGCCGATTGCCGATTCCGACTTGATGTCGATATGCTGGGACTCATCAAAGTCGAGGTCAGGCACAACCAGCCGGCTCTTGACGTTATCGGCCGACTGATGCGTGTAGTGCAGCAATCCGTTCAGATAGACCATGTTGCGCTGATCGAGATTGGCGAAGGCGGCAGCACCTACGCGGGCGCTGAACACATTATCAGTGACGGAGTTTTCCATCGTGCCATTGGACTCGTTGAGCCCGATGACGATGTCGCCCTCGCCGAACAGTAGCTCAAAGAGGTTGGACGCGTTGTTCGACGAAACATTGTGGAAGTCGAACGTGCCCTTGCTCTTGATCCTCTCGTAGCGAAGGCCGCCGATGAGGGCGAACCGCTCGTTGAGCCGGTGCTGCAGCGTCAGTTCCAGGTCGAGCCGCTTCGCCTTTGACTTGCCGCTGACATGCTGGGTGATGACGTCCTGGGCAGTGAAGCCTTCGGCCGTGATGTCCTGCTCGAACGTCTGCAGCGTGGCGAGGTCGGTGCTCGACTTGCCGTAGAGTGCCGAAAAGGTGATCTGGGTCTGTTTGGCGCTATCGAGGTCGGCGGTGAAGGCGCCGCCGAACAGCGGATAGACCTGCTGGTTGCTGATCGATGCCGAAACGGCATCATGGGTGTCGACATCGACCGGCGTTCCGAAGAAGTCCGAAAGCTGTTCCTCGGCCTCGGCGTCGGCATCGATCAGCAGGACATTCTGATCGTCAAAGCCGGAGCTGCGCTGGTACGCGTTGTCGAAGTAAAGGAAGAAACGCGGCGAAATGCTAAAGCCCGCTTGGGCGGGCGCCGCGAGACAAGCGGCAACCGCCAGGGCCGAAGCCCTAATTGCAAATTTCATGGATTGAATACCCCCCGGTCTGAAAACTGAACTAGACGCTTAGCGTCAGGCCCTAGGTCTATTCATGATTTCGATTTGTAAAGGTGGTATTTGTCGTCAGGCAATGTAACGCATTGCGTCGGCGCGGATTTCCGTGCTCTGTAACGGCGGAGACACAGGGGTGGGGGCCTCATGGCGGGAAGTCAATCAAAGCCGGCTGGGCGCCTGCGTTTCAAACCAACGCTGAGGCTCGAGGAGAGCCTCTCTCTAGCGGCCTTTCTGATGTCGCTGAGCATCACGCTCATTAACATTTATTATGCCATGCGCGGTGCTGAAATCGCCGTCGATCCCCCGGCCCAGCTCATCCTCTACCGCGACGGTGCGGGCGACGCGTCCGTCCTTACTATCGCCGTCCGTATAGACATGATTAATGTTGCGGACGGCTATGGCGACGTATTGAAGACCGCCTCACTCTCGCTCGACGGTGGCGGCGCGGCCTTCGGATATGAAGGAACAATACGCACGGTTTTCGCCGGTGCCGACCAGAAAACGCCCGACTGCGAACTTGGCCTTCGCTGCCTGCAGCTGCCGGGCCTTTATGTCATCGAGCGAACGGACGAGATCATCGACGTGCCGAGCGGGGCCGCACGCGCCTTCACTTTGTCTTTCCCCGCAGTCACCTGGAATTGCGCCGGATCAGGCAGGAATGGCTGCAGCCGCTTCGCGTCTTTCCCAAAAACCATTGCCACGCTTTCGGAAAAGGGCCTGTCGGCGACGATAAAACTCGGATTTCATAGCGACGGTGAGCGCAAGCTGACATGCAGGACGGGCACATTCGACCGTAACTATTTGCAGAAGGTCGGCTGGATTAGCCTACCCTGCGAAATAACCAAGGCTTAGCCCGCCTTCGGGCAGCGGGGGTCGCCGGGACAGGAAGGGACGCGGCCTGCCGGCCCGCCGATTTGATCGCCGCCCGCCTCGCCGTTCTGCGGCGGCAGTTTGAGCCCGCGAGTCTTGGGCTTAGGGGTGGCCCCCTGACAGGCGCCGGCGAGGGGCTGCAGTTCGTCGCAGGGAATCCACCACGGATTATTGTCTGACACCCGGACCATCCGCCGCTCCGGGTCATAACCGAGCACGCGACCTTGGGGGTTGCCGGAAACCGTCAACAGGAAATCCCGCGAAGTTCGGAACAGGGGCTTGCCGTTCTTGTCGACGACCAGAGCCTCAGGCGCGCGATATTGGAAGGATTCAAGCGCCGCATCGGCGGCAGCACCGCCAAGCAACACAGCAAGGAAAAGCATGACGGGCCTCCAGTCCCAAAGGCGGGCTCTTACTCTCTTGGATTTAAAAAGAAATCAACGGCCAAGTTGCTCAAGGCGGCGATCACCCTGCTGCTGGCGCTCGCGCGATCGAATCATCCGACGCAGACTTTCGCGGCTAGAGTCCGGAATGGGTCGATTCCGGACTCTAGCGCTCAAACCACGCTAAGAGCGCTTTGACCTCTCTCGGCCTGATTCCCATCCGGAAGCTGCGGCTCCGTTTCGCAAAGGTAGTGGATGAACCTGGCGACTGACGAGTCCGAATGGCCACTTTCGAAGGCTTATGGGGTATCGAGTGGGGTAACTCTTAAGCCAGTCGGCCATTTTCTCCTTCGTGGTTGGTCAGTCCTCGGCTCCACCATCCAAATAAAGGCCCGCTTCGGCGGGCCTTTTTATTGACGTCTGGGATTATGTGCTTGGCACAAACGAAAGCGGCGGCGTCTTTCGACGCCGCCGCCCCGTTTCAACCTTGGGTTGAGAGGAAACCTTAGTTGGTTTCCAATTAGCCCAGATCAGCCGAAACGTTGTTGAAGGTGTCGCCGAGCTTCGAGCCAACGCTCGTCATGGCGGCAATAGCAGCAACGGCGATGAGCGCGGCAATCAGGCCGTATTCGATCGCGGTCGCACCCTTGTTGTTGCGAATCAGCTTAAGAAA
>Ga0207701_10005339_pt1 | contig 12929 bp, 9 predicted proteins | sample KBSSwiSSwithPhiX_FD_184294 | JGI IMG/M metagenome (GOLD analysis project Ga0207701, IMG submission 184294) | Switchgrass rhizosphere bulk soil microbial communities from Kellogg Biological Station, Michigan, USA, with PhiX - S5 (SPAdes) (version 2) | ecosystem: Environmental > Terrestrial > Soil...
CGTTCAGCTACCTGACGCTCCGCGGCATCGCCGGCGAGCCTCTGAAGGTGGTTCTTCTCGCGGACCTGGTTCCAGCCCGTGCCGCGACTGCCGCGGTCGCGCTCGAGCGGGTGTCGTACCTGGCCGGGACCACGTTCATCGTCGGCATCGGATCGTTGGCTGCGCTTGTCGGCCTGCCGCTCTCGCATCTGTGGTTCAGGGTGTTCCGTGCGTTCGCGATTGCGGCGGGCGTGCTGGCGGGCCTGACCGCGCTGGTGATCTCGGGACGGGGCACCTATTTCCAGGCCGCGCTCCGGCGCATCGACAGAGCCCTCGGCACGTCGCTCGGCACGGGATTGGCGGCGCGCTTCGTCACCGCAGTTGAGGCGCAGATGCTGGAGCTGGTCCGCGGAAATCCGCAGCGGCTGCTCGTACTGTCCATCGCCACGGTGTTCGCCTACATCTGCATGGCCGCGGAAGCGTGGGTGATCCTGCGCGCCAGCGGCGACGCGATCACGCCGACTGGAGCGATGGCGGTCGAGACCTTTTCACGAGTCGCAAGCTTCGCGTCCGCATTCATCCCCGCCAATCTTGGTGCGCTCGAGGCCTCGAGCCTGGCCGCAGCCGCCGCCGTGGGTGCCGGGGGAGGTGCGGCACTCGCGCTTGCGCGCAGGATCCGCGGCCTGTTCTGGGCCGGGCTCGGCCTCGCGATCTATCCGCGAAACGTGCGGAGACTCGACGTGCCGGTCCCCGCAGCCTCGGAACGCTCGAACGCGCACCCCGGCGCAACCTTGCTGTACTTTCCGCAGGATGCGTCCGGAACCGTCCCCGCAACCATACGGCTGGCTGGTCTTCCGCTTGCCGAGCGTGTGATCAAGTCCGCGGCGCGCGCCGGCTACACCCGGATCGTCGTCTGCACGACCGGCTGCAGCGACCGCGAGCTGATCTTGCTCAGCCGGTTGGCGGTCACGTCCCCCGGTGTGATTCTGAGCAGCTCACGCGAGGCCGCCGCTCAGGCGATTGAAGAAGCCGGCGAACCGTTCGTTACCGCGATCGGACCTGGCACGATCGTATCCCCTGCCCTGCTGGAGTTTGCCGCGACCGTCGTGCCGTCGGCGGGCGGGATTCGTGCCGTGCCCGCCGGCCCTGACTGGCCTGAAAGCGGAGTGCTGCGCCTGACGAACGATGACGCGAGGAGCATCGGGATGGTCGAATCCGCCCTCGGCGCGCGGGCGGATCACCAGAGCGCGCGCCTGCCGTCAGGGGAGGAGGTCGCCAGAGGCCTGGCGCTCTTCGCGGTGCGAATCAAGACGCCCGCTGATCTCGTAACCGCAGAGCAGACGATCAGGCGCGCGAGCTACAAGGACACCGACAACACGCTCGCGCGATTCAACCGGCGCCTGTCGCTCCCGATCAGCGTGGCGCTGATTCGGACGCCGCTCACCGCCAATCAGCTTTCGGTCCTGCTCGTCGCAGTTGGATTCTACGCAGCGTGGCTGTTCAGCCTCGGTGACTACGTCGCCGGCGTCGCCGCAGCAACGCTGTCGCTCGCCGCCAGCATTCTCGACGGATGCGACGGGGAGATCGCCAGGCTCAAGTACCAGGAGTCCGCGCTCGGGTGCTGGATAGAAACGTTCGGCGACTACGCCTACTACATCGCGATCTTCATCGGGTTGACGATCGGCGCGGTGCGATCGACACACCTGGCGGCGTTTTACTGGATCGGCGGGCTGGCACTGGCGGGGACGCTCGTGTCGTTCGCGGTGCTGGTCTTCCTGCGCACGCGAATCACGGCAGGACGGCCGGAGCGTCTGCACACCATTGCGGGGACGCGGTTCCAGGCCGAGCCGACGTGGTGGTCGCGCATCGCCTGGCGTCTGGCGTTCACGGCCACGCGCTCGGCGATGCCCTATGGCATTTTCGCGTTCGCGCTGGTGAACCTGCTGCCGGGGATCGTCGTGCTGGCGGCCGTTGGCAGCAACATCTACTGGGTCAGCCTGGTGGTGAAGCTGCGGTCGCTGCTGGGGGGGACAGTCCCCTTTTCGAGGGGGACTGTCCCTCTGTCGTGAAAAGGGGACTGTCCCCTAAACCTCCCGACGGCCCTCCATCGCCTTGTGCATGGTGACCTCGTCTGCGTACTCGAGGTCGCTGCCCACCGGAACCCCCATCGCGATGCGGGTCACGCGGACGCCAAGCGGCTTCAGCAGCTTGGCCAGGTAAATGGCGGTGGCTTCCCCCTCGACGTTGGGGTTCGTCGCGAGGATGACCTCCTCGACGGTGTCGTTCCCCACCCGCGCCAGGAGCTCCCGGATCTTGAGGTCGTCGGGACCGACGCCGTGCAGCGGTGAGAGCGCCCCCATCAGCACGTGGTAGACGCCGTTGAAGTCGCGTGTCTTCTCGATCGCCGTGACGTTCTCCGGCTCCTCGACGACGCAGATCTGGCGGTGATTGCGGGTCGGATGCGTGCAGAAGTAGCAGGGATCAGCGTCGGTGATGTTGCTGCAGACCGAGCAGTAGGTCACCCGGTCCTTCACCTCGCGCATCGCCTCGACCAGGCGTTCGACCTCTTCTCGCGGTGTCTTCAGGATGTGGAATGCGAGCCGCCCGGCACTCTTGGCGCCGATGCCGGGCAGCCGCTGAAGCTGCTCGATCAGCTTCGTGAGCGGATCCGGTCTGCTCATCAGAACAGGCCGGGGATCTTCATGCCGCCCATCATGCCCTGCATCTGCTTCGACATCGCCTCGTCCGCTTTGCGATGCGCGTCGTGGAGGGCCGCGACAATCAGATCCTGCAACATCTCGACGTCCTCCTTCGAGACCGCCTCGGGATCGATCTTCAGCGACTGGACCGCCTTGGAGCCGTTGATCACGACCGTGACCATGCCCCCGCCGGCCGTGGCCTCGATGCGCATCTCCTCCATCTGCTTCTGCATGCGCTCCTGCATCTGCTGCGCCTGCTTCATCATCTGCTGAATGTTCATAATCGCTAGTCCCTAATCGCTAAGCCCGGACCCCGGATCCCGGACCCCGGATCCCGAACTACATCTCTTCCACGTCCTTGATCTCCGCCGCGAAGACGTCCAGCATCGCCTGGACGCCCGAGTCGGCCATCGCCTGTTCACGCAAGGCGGCCTTCTTGCCGTCGGCGGCCACTGCGGACTGACTGCCCGCGTCTCCGCGAGCGGCCGGATCCGCCAGCATCGTGCCTTCGGCCGGCACCACGCTCATTTTTCTTCCCGCCAGCTGGCCGGCGATCGTCTCGAGATGCGGCCTCGTCTGCTCGAGTTGTGACCTGAGCGCGCGGTGCTGCGGCGCGAAGGTGATGACGACGCGATCGCCTTCGACGTGGATCTTCTGTGCCTGGGCGATGACCGTGCCGTAGAAGAATTTCTTCGCCTTCCTGATCTCTTCGAGGAAGGCGTCCTTGAAGCGCTCGGCCGGCACGGGTTCGACGGCCGGCAGTCCTGCCGACGTCTCGACCGGCTTGCCGGCGGATGCCTTCGCAGGCGGCGCTGGCCGGCGGACTTCGGCCGGCCGCGGTGCGGGCGATGTTGCGGGGGCAGCTGGCGCCGGCCGCGCGCTGCTGCCGCCAGCGCCGGCTGCTGGTGCGGAGGTCACAGGACGCGACTGCGGCGCCGGCGAACGCGAGGGGCCCGCCGATCGTCCGCCGCCCGTCGTGCCGCGATCCAGTCCGTCGATCAGGTCGCTCAGCGGAACCAGCTTGCGAAGATGGATCCAGCGCAGCAGCGTCATCTCGAGATGAAACCGCGGCTGCATCGAGCTGCGGATTTCCTCTTCCCCCTTCCTCAGCACGTCGAAGGCGCGGATCAGGTCTTCATGCGAGAAGAGCGCTGCCGCTTCTTTCAGCTGATCCTGCTCGCCTTCTGCCGCGATCTCCGGATCCGAGAGGCGTGACGGGTCGATGGAGATGACCAGGAGATCGCGAACCAGCCGGCCGAGCTCGCGCAGGACCGTGCGCAGCTCGTAGCCGCCTTCCACGGCGCGATCGGTGAGCTGAAATACCGCGGCGGCATCCTCCCGCGCGACCGCGGTCGCCATGTCGAGCAGCAGATCGCGGCGGACAAGGCCGAGTACGGTCGCGACGTCCTCGGCGGCAATCGCGGAGCCGGCGAACGCGATGACCTGGTCGAACGCGCTCTGCGCGTCTCGCATGCTGCCATCGCCCGCCCGGGCAATCGACATCACCGCGGCATCGTCGATGCTGATCTGCTCGGCCGCGGCGATCGCCCGAATCTGATCGGCAATCTGCTTCACGCCGATCGTCTTGAGCTCGAACACCTGCGAGCGCGACTGGATGGTCGGCGGGACCTTGTCGATCTCGGTCGTCGCCATCATGAAGACGACATGCGGGGGCGGCTCTTCGATCGACTTCAGCAGCGCGTCGAAGGCCTGGTTGGACAGCCGGTGGACTTCGTCGATGATGAAGATCTTGTAGCGATCGCGGGCCGGCGCCGTGCCCAGGCTCGTGATGATGACGTCGCGAACCTTGTCCACGCCGGTGTGGGTGGCCGCGTCGATCTCCAGGACGTCCATGTCGCGGCCGTCGGCGATCTCGACGCAGGCCTCACAGGTCCCGCACGGGTCGGAGGTCGGCCCCTGTTCGCAGTTCAGGCCGCGCGCCAGGATCCGGGCCGTCGTCGTCTTGCCGACGCCGCGGGGGCCGGCGAACACGAACGACTGCGCGATCCGGTTCGCGCCAATCGCGTTCCGGAGCGTCTGGGTCACGGCGCGCTGGCCGATGACGTCCTCAAAGCGCTGAGGACGCCATTTCCTCGCGAGAACCTTGTAGGACACAGGATTGTGCTGTCGGCTGAAAAAAGTCACCGTCAAGGGAAAAGGGAAAAGGGACAAGCCCTTTTCCCTTATTCAGCGAAGCCGATCCGGCCCCACCGCGACCCGGAGGCGCCTGCGGCACATTTCAGGGTCTGCTTAGCGCTGCTGCCTTCCGGCCCTGACGCGGTTCGCAGGCTGAGATTGCACAGGGTCCGGATCGCGGTGCGGCCCGCCGGCCATCTCGCGCCGCCCCTTGTTCTCCGATTCGGGGCAGACGCAAGTCGTCAGTGTACTTCGCAATGGGGGGGATCGCCAGTCCGGGATCCGGATCCTACTTGCTCGCCACGTAGTGCTTGCGCGCCCGCACTTTCAGTCCGGGCTTCTTGACCTTCACCTCGACCTTGTGAGTCTTGCCATCGAGCTTGGTCGGTTCGAAACCGAGTGCGTACTGGCGATGCAGCTCGTCAGCCACACGGGCGAAGGTTGACTGCAGGTCGTCGGCACGGGTCAGCTCGAAATAGCCGCCGCCGGTCTCGCCCGCGATCGTCGGCAGGCCCGCATCGGGCCGCTGGGTGCCGAGCGGGTTGCCGCCGAAGCCGCCGCCGCCAAAACCGCCGCTCCGCATCCCGCCGCCCATCGACGGCGGCGTATGGCTCTCGAGACCGATCGCATAGAGCATCACGTCCTCGCGCTGCGCGCGGTCCATCACGTCCATCAACGACAGGTTGTTCGTTTTGAAGTTCCCTGGCGCGTCGGCACCGTCGGTGAAGGCGAGAACCACACGCCTGCCCTGCTGACCAGTCAACGCGCCGATGGCTTCGTTGACGGCATTCCACAAGGGCGTAGGGCTGTTCGGCTCTGGCGGCTCCCCCTGCCGCAGGATCCGCACGAGTCCCTCCTGATCGGGGGTGAACTCCTCGGGAACCAGCTCGATCTTGGTGGAGAACGTGCCGATGCGCGCCTTGTCGCCTGCCATCAGGCGCCGCACGAACGCCTCTGCACCAGCGCGCACCAGGCCGTAGTTGGCCCTCATGCTGCCGCTCTTGTCGAGCATCACGACGATGGTGATCGGCTGGTTCTCGCTGGCGAAGAGCGTCAGCGGCCGGACCTTGCCATCCTCTTTGACCTCGAAGTCGTCCTGCGTGAGGTCTGCGACCAGCCGGCCGCTTTCCTCGCTCACGGTGGCGTAGACGCCAACCGTGCGCGTCCCGGTCTTGAAGGGCTGCTGCTGCGATCCCTCCTGGCCGATGAGCCCCGAAGCGCCGCAGAGCAGGACGGACGCTGACGCCAGAACCATCAGAGACAGACGCGACCGGGTGGAGCTCATGAGAACCTCTGAAAGCCTGACGCGGTTTCGAACGTCACGGCATTTTGGCGGGGCAGGCATTTCAATCATCGCATACCTGGCCAGCCGCGGGGCCTCGGTTTTCCCTCCTGTCCTCCTGTGAAATTTTTGTGTTCAACCGTCGGTCGAACCAGGCTCCCCTTCACTCGACACCAAAGAACTCGGCCGCGTCGCGATACTGAAATCCCAGCTTTCTCGCGAAGCCAGGGTCCTGGCCGCCCGATCCGACGTAGATGCACTGCGACGGATCGAGCCGATGCCGGTGCTGAAAGAGGACGCCAAGCCCCGGAAGCGGCTTGCGGCACCAGCACACTGGCGGACCCGCCGGATGGGGACAGTATTCCACCTCGATCGCCACGTCGAGGAGCTCGCGCAGCCGGGCGAACACGGCGTCGGCATCCGCCGGCGTCATCCCACGCTCGCTGATCTCGGGAATCCACGACAAACCCAGGACCTTCCAGCCGTCCTCCGCATACTGGCGCAGGACCGTTCCCCGGCCCGGCGAGATCTCGACATCATCGTCTCGTCGCGGCATCCGCAGGCCGGTGCGGCTTCGCAGCAGCACGCCGTCACACGAGACGATCACCGCGCGATTGACGAACGCCGGATCCTGCCTGCGCTCGAATGGGACGATGTCGATCCTCGAAAATCCCTCGGACGGAACGGGCGGCTCGAGCTCGCGCTGATGACGGAACTGGACGCCCGGGGGAAACGCTGAGACATCGCCACGCGTCGCGGCCCGTAGTCCGCGGTCCGCGGTCCGGACGAAGGCTGAATCGGAATGCTCACGGGCCGCGGACTGCGGACCACGGGCGGCGGACTTCATCTCTTCGGGACTGAGCAGGCGTCCGTACCTGGAGATGATCCTGGTGACCGCGTTGACCTGCGCGTCGTCGACGCTCGTCGACACCCAGAGGCAACGCACCGGCAGTCCGCGCCGGTGCGCCGCCTGGACGACCGCGCCGCGTGCCTTGCGCGTCACGTAGGTGTTGTCGAGAACGAGGCGGGTCGTGCCAGCGAGGACCGCGCGGTCGAGCAGAGGCAGGAGCGAGGCCAGCGACCCCCCGGCCTCGTCACGGTTGAGGCGCGTGTAGCCGTCAGCCGCGAGCTGCCGGGCGATGGTGCTCTTCCCCGCCCCGGGCAGCCCCATGACGAGGATCACCTCCCCGGGGTCAGATCTCGAATTTCCACCGGGGTCAGATCTCGAATTCCTAAATTGGCGTGAAAAATCGAGATCTGACCCCCGAAGCGATGCAAATTCGAGATCTGACCCCAGAGTTCGAAATCGGGCCCGCAGGGCAGTGCGGTCGGCATCGGTGAGCGACAGCCGCGCGGCATGCGCAACCGACTGAACCGTCTCGACTTGCGTAGGCCCGGGAAGCGGCCACACCAGCGGTGACAGGCCGGCCAGCGCGGCCAGGGCGACCTCGTCGGGCGTCGCGTCATGGTCCGTGGCCAGTTGGGCGAGCACGGGATCGGTGTCGATCCGCCGGCGATGTTCCGGACCGCCGAGCGGGCGGTACGCGATCAGGGGGATCCCGTGTCCGATGCAATAGCCGACGACCCCGCTGAGCACGTTGTCGTCCTTCCACAGGCTCAGCTCGACCTGCACCGACGCGATGTCGGTGATGCGCCGGGCCTCCTCGATCTGGCCGACCGTGACATTGCAGAGCCCGATGGCGTCGACGAGCCCTCGCCGCGCGAGCGCGTGCAGGGCGCGAACGCTCGTGGCGAACGGCACGCGCGGATCCGGTGCGTGAAGCTGGTAGAGGGGAAGGCGCTCGAGGCCCAGCGCGCGCAGGCTCGCTTCGCACGCCGCTGTCAGCGATCGTGCCCGCCCGTCCGCTTCCCATCGTCCCTCGGGTCGCGTCAGGCCGCCCTTGGTGGCGACGCGCACCTGCGAGCGGTCGCCCGGCCACGTCGCAAGCGCGCGGGCGATCAGCCGTTCGTTGTGACCGGTCTCGGTGGCATCGAGGCAGTAGGCATCAGCCGTATCGAGGAACGTCACACCCGCATCGAACGCCGCGTGCAGCACCGCGATCGCCCGGTCATCATCTCGATCGGCGGCGGTCGACAGCCGCATGCAGCCGATCGCGATCGGTCGCTTTGGCGTTGCGTCGTCGTCTGGCACCGGGAGATTATCGGCGGACGTCTGGTTCGCTGCGCAGTGTTACAGCGCCGCCAGCCGATCCGCGATCGCAGTCGGCATCCAGTCCGCCTGAATACCCAGATCGCCGAGGATCACCTGCGCGGCGTTGTAGCCGGGAAGGCCGGTGATGTTGCCCCCGGGGTGACTGCTCGATCCGCACAGATAGAGGTTCGGGATGTGCGTGCGGTAGCTGCCCGCTCCGCGGAACGGACGGTTGTATCCAATCTGATCGCCGGTGAAGGCGCCAACCAGCAGGTCGGCGGCGCGCATGTTCGGCAGGCTTCGCTCCACGTCGAGCGGCGACCGCGCAAACGATGCGATGACGCTGTCGCGGACGTTCGGTGCGTACGCCTGCCAGACATCGAGCATCTCGCTCCCGTGCACGTCGCGCGCGGCATCCCAGGTTGCGGCGTCGCCCCGGAGCCGATAGGGAACCTTCTCCCACATGAACGCGGTGTGTTTCCCCTCAGGCGCCTGCGTGGAGTCGAACAGCGTTGGACAGGCGCCCCACATCACGGTCGGCGGGATGGTGCCAGCCTCGTGGTGCGCGATGATGTCGAAGAACTGATCGACATGATCCAGCCCCACGATCGTCATGAATGCCTGCGCCAGCTCGGGGTGATTGGCGGCGGCCTGGTAACGCGGCGGTTCATCCAGGCAGAGATGAAGCGCAAAGAGCGGGGCCAGCAGGTTGTATTGAAACTGCGCGGCACGTTCGCCAATCTCCCGCGGCACGACCGAGGGATCCAGCAGATCCAGGAACGTCTGGCCCGGGTTGAGCGACGACGCCACGAGGAGCCGCGCGCGAATGATCTCGCCCTCGCGCGTCTCGACGCCGATCGCACGGCCTGCCTCCACCACGATACGAGCCGGCTCGGTCATCAGCCGGATGGCGCCGCCGCTCTCGCGAACCGCGGAGTCGAGCGCCCGGGCGACTGCGGCGCTGCCGCCGCGCGACATCTGCGCCTTCGCCGGGCTCGCGATGAGCGCGGCGATGTGGTGTCCGAAGCCACGTACCCGCAGGTCGACCTCGCGCAGCCCGTTGAAGAACAGGAGGCCGGCCATCACGATCGGGTTCTCGAACTCCCGCTGAACGAACTCGAGCGGCGAGAGCGCGCTCACCTCGAGCAGCCGGCGGCCGAGAGGGCTGCGTTCGAGCAGTGTGAGGCGCTCGGCGGGCGGCAGCGGTGGCGATCGGTTCTCCGGGCCGAGAACGTTCCGCACGATGGGGACGAACTCATCGTGCCAGCGCCGCAAGGTGTCCGCATCCCGGCGGCTGAAACGCGCCACCGAGTCGATCGTGCGGTCGATATCGGTCCACCATTCCAGCGCGCGGCCGTCCCGCGTGAGCAGTGCGACGTTGAGCTCCGGCTCGACATAGCGTGCACCGTGGCGTTCGAGCTCGAGATCCTCGTACCAGGGCATCGCGGTGATGGCGCGCTGAAAGAACGCGTGGACGTTGTGTCGAAAACCGGAATCGCGTGGATATTCGAGCGTGGCGAGCCCCCCACCCGCGACCGCGGCCCGTTCGACCACCAGTATCCGGAGGCCGGCCTTTCCGAGATAGCTCGCGAGGATGAGCGCGTTGTGGCCGGCGCCGACGATGACGCCATCGTAGTCGGTCGACATTCATCGATCCTGTCATCAAATCGGATACCGGATCTCGCGATTGCTCGGACGACCACCGCCTATAATCCACTTCCAGCCCGGATTGTCTTCAAGGAGATAGCGCGCGATGACGCGAGCGTTCGCCGGCACGATGCTGTTCGCGATGACCGCCTGGTTCAGTGTGGGCACCGCCGCTCCGCAGAACGGGACGGTCCGAAACCGGGTCGGCTGCGATTCTCTGGCTGGATGGGCCGTGCCAGCAAAGGCGATCGGCCTGCCAAGCTCAGGAGCCACGATTACCGCTGCCGATCTCATTCCCGCGTCCGCACAGACCGTGAACGGCGATCGCGCAGTCCTCGCCATCCCCGAGTACTGCCGCGTGACCGGCCGGATAGCACCGGTCGATCCGGCTGCTCCGCCGATCAACTTTCACGTGAACCTGCCAACCTCCTGGAACCGCAAGCTCGCGCAGATGGGCGGCAGCGGTCAGAACGGCGTCATTCCCGTCGCGCTGACCACAGGCATGCACTGGGGTCCCGAATCCATTCCGCCCAACGCGCCGTACGCGCTGTCGAGAGGGTTCGTCGTCTACGGCAGCGACTCGGGACATCAGAGCGCGGGCGGCCGCGGCGCCGCCGGCACCCCGCCGACGGCCGATTGGACGGCGAATGACGAAGCGTTCACCAACTTCGCCTATGCGCAGATGAAGAAGACGCACGACGTCGTGGTCGCTCTCGTTGGCCGCTTCTACGCCGAACCAATCCGTCACAGCTACTTCCTGGGAGCATCGCAGGGAGGGCGGGAGGCGTTGATCGTCACCCAGCGGTTTCCCCAGGACTACGATGGCGTCTTCGCACAGGTCCCGGCGAACACCTACGTGCACCTCAGCATCGGCGAACCGCTCGCGCGGTCGAAGACTCAGGCCGGCGACGGGTGGATTCCGCCGGCGAAGGTCGGGGTAATCGGGAAGGAAGTGCTGCGGCAGTGTGACGCCCTGGACGGGATCGCCGACGGGCTCGTCAGCAACTACAAGGCGTGCGATCGACGATTCGATTCAGCCGTCACCGCCAATCCGCTGGCGGCGGTCCGTTGCGAGGGCGGCGGTGACACCGGCGAGTCGTGTCTCTCAGACGCGCAGATCCGCGCGGCAAACGCCGTGCACGGCTCGATGTCGTATCCGTTCGCGCTGGCGGACGGATGGACCCAGTTCTCGGGTTGGCCGACCGGCAGCGAGTCGGCAATGAACTGGAAGACACTGCAGGCCCGCCCCACGGCAGCCAGCAACTTCGGCGTGCTTCGCAGCCGCATCGTCCGCAACCCCGACGCCAACCTGCTCGAGGTCGATCTCGCGAAGTATGCGAAGGAACTGCGGCAGCTCTCGGAACTCATCGACGCCGCCAACCCGGATCTCTCGGCCTTTCACAAACGCGGCGGCCGGCTCATCCTGAAGGTGAATACGACGGACTACACGGTCAATCCCCGCTGGGTCATGGACTATTACGACAAGGTCCGCCAGACGATGGGAGCGCGCGCCGTCGATGAGTTCGTGCGGTTCTACGTCGCGATCGGACTGTTTCACAACCGCAACGTCGGCCGCAATCCGATCACCGACGCGCTGGTTCCCGGCTACGTGGACTTCATCAGGATGCTCGACGACTGGGTGGAGCACGGCAAGGCTCCGGCGGACACGCAGGTGCTCAGCGACATGAACCTGGTGCCGCCCTTCACCGTGAACGCGACCTTCCCGATGTGCGCCTATCCGATGTACCCGCGGTATCAGGGAAAAGGGGACCCGAAATCCGCGGCCAGCTACGCGTGCACCCGTTCGGAGTGAGGCGCAGCACCTTCATCTGAAATCCGCCGAGGCAGGCGAGGCATACAGGCGCCGGGCGTGCTGGCTTCGCCCGGCACCTCCGCACGCCCCGGTACCAGCCGCGGTCGTTCAGGGTTTCGGATCTCTCTTGATCATCACGCCGAGATCGGGCCCCGTGCGGTGCAGCACGTTCACGAACAGCGTCGTGCTCCCCAAATCGAAGTAGATCCCGCTCGGCTCCGCCGTGCAGTCGGTGAGGCTGGCGAATCGCACGGTGGCGGCGGCCTGTGGCTTGCCGGCGTCCGGAATCGCGGCCCAGATATCCATGCCGCCGGTGCCGATCGCCGTATCTTCCGTGATGAAGAGGTTGCCGTTCTTATCGAGCGCTAGGTTGTCCGGGTTGGTGAAGTCGGTTGGGGCGTTCACGCCGCGCGCGACATACTCGGACACCAGCGCTGTTTCCGGCCCACCGTCCGCCCCGGGTGCGCTGAGGTCGATCCGGAGAACGCGATGTTCATCGGTCACAGCGACGTAGAGAACCGCCGTGCCGCCGCGATTGTTCCCCGTGCTCGTGGCCAGTTCCACATCTTCCGGCCGGGCATAACCCGTCGCACCCGCTGCGGTTGCCGCGCGATCCGCGTCGATCTGAACGCGGTCGCGATCCAATGGCACCCAGACCGCCAGACCGGTCCGATCGCCGGTCGCCGACACGATCTTCAGCGCATACAGCTGTCCCTGTGACAGGTCGCCTCGAACATCGGGCGTGAATTTGAAGATGTACCCGCCGGGTGCTGCGCGCTGATCTGATCGCGCCCGACGCTTCCGATGATGCTCTTCTCCCAGCCTTTCGGCGTGTTGATCTTGTACTTGTCGATGAGCCGGAACGAGTATTCCAGCCCCTTCGGATTCTTGAAGCGCAGCGACAGGGTCTGGTTTCCCTTGTGAGCCTTGGTGGGGGTGAGACCGCCGGCGTACTCGCCGAGCTTCAGCACGGGCACCGTGACGGGCGTCGTCCACAGATCGCGATAGGTGTCGCCCAGGAAGAAACGCTTCACACTACCGCCGGTGTAGCGTTCGCCGGCCACGGCGGTCGCGGTCTTTTGCGACGGCGGTGGTGCGGCATCTTTGGCGCGCGCATCGCTATCGGTAAGGCAAAGCGCGACAGCGATGGCGAGGATATGTCCGGCGTGCGAGCTCGAACGCATCGGCTTCGTTCCTCAGTTAAGGGGCCAGCGATAAAGC
>Ga0207701_10005343_pt1 | contig 12926 bp, 8 predicted proteins | sample KBSSwiSSwithPhiX_FD_184294 | JGI IMG/M metagenome (GOLD analysis project Ga0207701, IMG submission 184294) | Switchgrass rhizosphere bulk soil microbial communities from Kellogg Biological Station, Michigan, USA, with PhiX - S5 (SPAdes) (version 2) | ecosystem: Environmental > Terrestrial > Soil...
TTTGTTTTAATCGAAACGAAACACGCAGCACGTTCAGCAAGAATTCCGACGAGCCGTTTTGGTGGTTTACAGTCCATGCCGGTCCAGACGCGAGTCTCAACGGCGCGCCTGGCAAGAGCGGGAAGTTCGCACAGCACATCGTTGTCAGCGGCTAACTGCGCAACCATGTAACCAACTCCGAACGGTGCTTCGTAACTGATCAACTCGCAGTTGGGCTTCATTTCCCTGGTCGCACCGAGGGCAACGAGCATTGAACGATAGCCACATTCGCCAGCCATTTGGCGCCGGTGATCATCGATCAATTCGATTTTGAGCGGCTCGTTTGCTTGAACAGCAGCGACAACTTCCTCGTCAAATTCGTGTGCGTGCGGGTTGTAGCCGGCTGGTGAATCCGGTTTCAGCCGATGACTCAGATCTCCGCTGGCCACGAGTGCCACACGACGGCCTGCCAGGTCGATGGCGCGTTTGATACAAGATCCAAAACGCAAATGATCGTCATTCGACAAAAACGAATAGCCGAGAGCAACGACTTGTCCGTGCCAGCCATTCTGAAGCAGAAAATAGAGCGGTACCGAAGTCCCGTGATCCAACTCCATGTTGGTGATCCGCGTTATTTGATAGTTTTCATCGATGCCCGTGGAGACGATATGGTTCAGAAGCTCGTCATCGACCTCGAGATGGATCTTCGTCTGTGGAGATCGGAAGCGCGCAAAACTACCGGTCGCAGCAGGTCCGTCATAAACAACAAAAGAATCTTCCAGCAACGGCGCATGAGGTGAGATCAAGACGACGGTTTCGGCGCCACTGGCGACCACTCGTCGCGAAAACTCCGTCATCCCATTAATTGAACTTAACACCTCGTGGATGGAGTCGCCGCCAACCTCCGGCACCATGATTGGCGGGTGCGGTGCAATGCCAGCGAAGACTAGAAAGCTATTCGTGGACATCGTTATTGAGCCACTACAAAGAAATCAGATCTGGACAATTGGGACAAAGACATTCTAGCCCCCGGCGAGAATGACGCCTATAGAATTAGAACAAGCTGGGAAGGGTGTCCGATATGCTTTAGCTTGTCGAAGCGATCAGCGGTGGGCGCTCTTAGCTTAGTAAAACGACAAGCTAAAGCATATCGGACACTCTCTATTATGACTTCGACAATCCGATCTCTTACACTCGCATCTATCAATGACGAATTTTGATCTACTCATTATCGGCGCAGGTCCTGCCGGATCTTTCGCTGCTGAACTACTCGCCCAAGGTGGTGCAAATGTCGCTTTATTTGATGGGCGACCACCGGGCGAGCCGAAGGCGTGCGGTGGAGGGGTTACTGGCAAAGCTCTAAAGACTTGGCCACACCTACTCAATGCGGTCGGTCGAACAATCAACGAACTCGACCTGTACTCACCATCAGGCAAGAAACTTCATCTGGAGTTGGACGAGCCATTCGCGATCTACTCGCGACTCGCTTTCGACTCTTACTTACGCGAAAGAGCACGTGACGCCGGCGCAAAAGTTTTCAACGAAAAGATCTCAGTGCGAAAGTCGAAACGAGCCGCAGCCGCGTGGACGCTCAAGTCAGAATCCAATGCTGAATTTACCGGCCGAATCCTGGTTGGGGCTGATGGCGCAAACAGTGGTGTCGGAAAGAATCTGGCGGGCCCGTTGTCTGCGTCGGATATGGAGGTCGCCTTTGGTTATCGGGCCCCATTGCCGGCGGACGGTGAAGCCCCGACAGTGGTTGCGTTTCTACCTCGTTGGGTTGGTTACGCATGGGCTTTTCCACGACCGGATCATATTTCGTTTGGCATCGCCACAACCCAGGACGCGTTCCAGCACCAACCTCTCGACGATCTTCTTTGGCAGTTCATGATTGGTTATTACTCTGAATCCGGTGACACCAAACGAAAGTTTTGGGCGAACAATTCAGATCAAACCCAGGGAATAAGACAGCACCTTGAGCAAACTGCCGAACGATATGCAGCACGTATTCCCGGCCTGGCAGACAAAACCTGGGAGACTCGCAGAGTTTGTGGTGAGGATTGGGCCCTGCTTGGCGACGCCGCAGGCTTTGCTGATCCGGTGACAGGTGAAGGTATCTATTACGCCTTACGCTCCGCTCAAATTTTCGCGGAGTGTTACCTGTCGGGATCTTTGACTGACTACGAGACGCGCTGGCGAACTGACTTCGGCGCAGAATTACGACGCGCCTCGCAAATGCGTCGACGCTTCTACGGCAACTTTTGGGGCGCGCCGTTTACGGAAAGGATGATCGAGTTCGCACGAGGCCATAAAGGTGTAAAGCGTGTACTCGGCGAGCTCGTTGCGGGCGAGCAGGGATACGTTGATCTAAAGAAGAAGTTAGTGAAGAGTGCGCTGCGACCGGTGTGAAGTTGAAAACTACGGCGCGAGTCTTTTGATCGCCCAGGAGTCATCCGGTTGCCGCTCGTAAACGATCCGATCGTGTAGCCGGCCTGTTCGACCTTTCCAAAACTCAATCCGAACAGGTTTCACCCGAAAGCCGCCCCAATGTTCTGGCCAGGACACGGGACCATCACGGTAAGTCTCCTCGAGTTCTGCCTGCCTCTTTTCCAGTTCCTCGCGTCCTGAAATCACTTCGCTTTGTGGTGAAGCCCACGCACCAATCTGACTTTCACGCGGACGCGTTGCGAAATATTCTTGAGACTCCACGGCGGAAGTTTTGGTTACAGTACCTTCAACGCGAACCTGACGTTCGAACTGAGACCAGAAAAAAGTTAGTGCAACATTCGGGTTCGCTGCTAACTCTTTCGCTTTCGCACTCCGGTAGTTTGTGAAGAAGACAAAGCCGTCAGCGTCGACGTTCTTGAGCAACACCATTCGGGAAGCGGGTTTGCCCTCGGGGTTAACGGTTGCAAGTGACATGGCTTCAGGAAGTGCTAGACGAGCGTCCCGTGCTTCGCTAAACCACAGCTGGAATTGTTTGATCGGATCCGGATCGATCAGTTGCTCATCGAGCTTTTCGCCAGTGTCTATCATTCTGTCTGTAATCTCGTCTGTCATTTCGGTGCATCTTGACGCGCAGATTCTTCATTGGCCGTATATGGAGCAAGTCGGTCGCGCAGATCCTGTGGAACTGGAACCTTTTTGAATGTCTGACGCTGCACTGCCGCCAAAACAAAATGCGCAGTAGCTACTAACGACTCCTCGCCTTTCCGTCGAACCTCAAAGTTCAACCGCATCGAGGAATTCCCGATGCGACCAACATAAACGCTGACTTCAAGCAGATCATCGAGACGCGCCGCGTTATGAAAATCACACTCGAGGTGGACGCGTGGCAACCATACATTCAACTCGTCGAACATCTTTCCGTAGGCCAGCCCAACCGCTCGAAACAATTCTGTTTCAGCAAACTCAAAGAAGCGAATGTAGGCGCCATAAAAGATAATGCTTGCGGCATCAACATCTCCCCAGCGCACGCGTTCTTCGATTGTGAATTTCTTAGGTCCGGGCATATGGGTCAGCGGAGGTTAGGGAGCTAAAGTGTGTCAAACAAGCTGGGAAGGGTGGCAAGCGACAAGTTGGACGCGCTGAGATTCACTTGGACCAGCTAAAGTATTCTGTATGGCAGCTCAGCGGGGGCGCGCTCAGGGTCACTCGTGAAAGGCGTCCAATTCTCGCTTGCCCCCTTCCCAGCTTGTTCCATCCACTGGAGTCGTCCTTGTCACTTCCCTTCCGAGCTCTAGCTAACAACTAGATCTAAGAAAGATCTCAGCTCCTCATTGAACTTTTCCGCTCGTTCGATATTCGATACGTGTCCAGCATTCTCAAGAATCACCAAACGTGAACCCGCGATTCTTTCATGCATCTTTTGACTGTCCTGCACCGGTGTTATTGCATCATCGCGGCCGACCATGATCAATGTCGGAACATCGATTGTCGAAAGCAACTGTGTCTGGTCTTCTCGTGCAGCCATTCCCAAAAGCGCTGCCGCCGCTCCCTCTGGTTTTGTGCTCATCATCATGTCGCGAATGCGCTTCACGACCGACGGGCGCTTTGCAACCGTTTCGGGAGTCAGCAACTTCGGCAACATCGCATCGGCAATCGTTGCCATTCCCTCCGCTAATGCCCGCTCAGCTTGTCGGGTGCGGCCCTCTTTTGCTTCTTCGGTGTCTGGCTGTGGGCGCGTATCCGCCAACACAAGCCCGCGAACACGTGCGCGAAATTGTTTGTAAAAGGCGAGCACCACATAACCGCCCATCGATAATCCGCCAAGCGTCGCGTTTTCGATCTCAAGGACATCCATCAGTCTTGCGATGTCCTCAGCCATCATAGTCATAGTCGCCGTTCCCGACGAACTCTCGCTTTCGCCAAAACCTCGCAAGTCGGGAGTGATTACTCGATGCGATTTACTTAACGCGTCGATCTGCTCGTTCCACAACGAACGATTAAACGGGAAGCCATGTATGAGCACTACCGCCGATCCGGAACCCTGGTCGTCGTAAGCAATTTGAATGTTGTTTAAGTTCGCAAACGGCATAAATCAAAAATCTCGTTTCGCTGCTCGAGCGACAACTGAAATCAACTCGGAGAGCTCAACCGGTTTAGCTAAATAGATCTGAAAGCCCGAATCCAATGCCCGACGCCGATCTTCTTCTTTCGCGTAGGCAGTTATAGCAACTGCGGGAATCGAAGATTGTCCGTCAATGTCCAACGACCGAACCTTTGCGATCAGTCCGTAACCATCTTCTTCCGGCATTGCGATATCAGATACTAATACATCCGGTCGTCGATCCTTGATTGCCGCTAATGCCTCGCCGGCAGTAAAGACGGCCGTGACGTCAGCCTTTCTGCTCGTTAAAGCAGTCGTCATGAGTTCCAGAGTGTCGGCATCGTCATCCACTAACAGGACATGTAATCCCTTCAGGCACTGTTGAGTGCTTAGGGCCGCGGTCTCAGCTACCATTGCTTCAGAAGCCCTAACCATTGAGTCAAGGGTCGGAAGTTTGATCGTAAACGAACTGCCCAAACCCAGTCCTGCACTTTCTGCTCGAATTGTTCCACCGTGGATTTCAACAAGATGACGGGCGATCGCCAATCCCAATCCAAGGCCACCATGTTGGCGAGTGGTACTGCTGTCTGCCTGACGAAAACGATCAAAGACGTAAGGAAGAAACTCTCGACTAATTCCTGCACCGCTATCTCTGACAGTAATTTCTACCGACGATCCCTGCTGAGCCATCTTCAAAGAAACCGACCCACCACTGTTCGTAAACTTCACCGCGTTGGACATGAGGTTCCAAATCACTTGTTGGAGTCGATTTGCGTCTCCTGAGACCACTGCCGGAGTGCTATCGAACTCCGCTTCAATGCGAATTCCCTTGGCGTCCGCAGTCTGACGCACAACATTGATTGCGTTTTCGACGACGGGACCAAGCTCAAGCGGTTGCAGATCCAAATAGAGGTTGCCGGTGATAATTCGTGAGACGTCGAGGATATCGTCAATGATTTGCGACTGCGCTTTGGCGTTGCGCCAGATTGTTTCAATCGCTTGCCGCGCCATCGTTTCTTCGAGTTCCTCAGTCTCAAGCAGTCGTGACCAACCAAGAATAGCCGTGAGCGGTGTGCGCAATTCGTGCGAGACGGTAGCGAGGAACTCGTCCTTCAAACGGTTCGACTCTTCAGCCGCTTCTCTCGCGCTGCTTTCGCGCCTCAACAAACGAACGTTCTCAATGGCAACAGCTGTTAGATTTGCCGCCAGGCTCATCGCGGTGTCGTGCTCCTGTTGGTAAGCGCCCTCTTTGTAGCTTTGCACCTCGATTGTGCCGATGATTCTTCCCATGACCGCCATCGGAACCGCGATCGACGACTTCGGCCGTAGACCATTGTCTGGCCCAACAATGACCGTTTGTTGACCTCGCGTTGCGGACATGTAGTCGTTTGTAATGATCACTTGTCCCGTCCGAACCGCTCGACTGTTTGGTCCCGCGGAAGTTACAGACATCACCGGTAACTCAGAAACCTCGAGCTCTTCGCCGTCGCCCCATGCATAACAGGCAGTTCGAATGTCCTGGATTGGATCGTAAAGCGAAACAAAAAAGCCGTCGCATGGAACTGAGACTCTGGTGAAGTCGCGTAGTCCACGAAAGATGGCGGCCAACTCGCGGGCCGTTCCCAGCACTTGAGCCAATCCCGAAATCCTCTCCAACAACCGTTCGTACTCAGAAAGAGCCCGCAGGTCCGCCTCTCGCAGTGCCTCCTCCGTTCTGCGGCGCATGCTAATGTCGCGAGCAATACCCTGGATACCAATCGGCTGAGATCCTTTGGTGATGAGCTTATTGCTGGTTTCCAGAGTGAGAAAACGGCCTCCTTTCGAAACTACCTCAACCTCATAGTTGGTTCGTTGATGGCCAGAAGTCATCATCTGCTCACCCACAGTCATGCTGTCAGAGGCGAGCACATCGGCGATGTTCATTCCCAGCAGCTCCTGCTGCGAGTAACCCAGCATAATTTCGGCGGCTTTGTTGATCGAGGTGATGCGTCCTTCAAAGTCGAGCATGTAAACAATGTCGTTTGCGTTCTCGATCAACTCGCGATATCGCTCTTCGCTTTCGCGCAAGGCCTCCTCAGCGGCCTCACGCTCGGTGAGGGTTTTCCGCGTAGTGGCTTCCGACTCGACCAGTCCTGCCGCGGCATTTTCAGCCCTGCCGCGAGCCTGAACTTCGGCACGAGTGACCGCGAAGAAGAGCAAGCTTAGAAGCAGACCAGCGGCAAACATGTAAGGGAGGAACGCTCGACTAGACGTTAGTTCAAACGATGGGTTGGAGGAATAAACAATGGTCCAGATGCGACCAGAGAACTTGATGATAGTTGAGGTTGTGAAGTGAGGTTCGGCTGATTCAGGTGGTGTGTCGTGAAGTAGACTCTCTGGTTTGATCTCTGCTCCATCATAGATCTTGAAACTTACGTCTGATTTCTGATCAGTCAACACCGGGGCAATAAAGTCATCAATTCTAAAAGGACTGTAAACAAAACCTACCAATGCAGCGCGCCTGGCATCGACGGTTGAGGTATCGGCGCCGTTGCGATACACGGGTGCATAGATTAGGAATCCAGACTGCTGTTTAGGTTGGGGTTCCTGAACCAGAATCACACGTCCTGAAGCAGTCGGCGTCCCTGTATCGCGCGCAGTCTCCATCGCCTGGCGGCGCACCGCTTCAGTGAACATGTCGAAGCCAATCGCGACTTGATTGCGGTTGTTCATCGGTTGGAGATAGATAATTGCGTTGTATTCGTCGCGTTGAGACTCGGGCCAAATCTTGAAATCGCTGAAACCTGTTTGGCGCATCTTCGCGATCAGATCCGCCTTCTCGTCAGGGCGAAGTCGCTTGGAGAAACCAATGCCTTGAATTCCAGGGTAGTTCTTCTGCAATTCGATCTGTTGCACAAAACGATCAAACTCCTGCGGTGCGACCTCGTCGCTAGCGGCAAACAAACCAGTCCCGGCGCGCAACAACGCCTCGGACGTCTGCAGTCGAGCGGTTATTCGTTCGTCAATCTCCTGGACGGATTTCTCGAATCGACTCTGATCCTGGGCCTTGGCCAGTTTTGAAAAATAGAATGAGACGAGGAAGGTAAACGCAAGACCGAGCGTGAGAATTAGGTACGGAAGAAACCTGCGCCGTTTGCGTAGCTGCGAGGGCTGGGGAAGAGATGACGACATTCTATTTATTGCAAATTGCAGATTGTCGAGTTCAGATTTGCTGCGTTCGCTTGTTGGGTCGAGGAAAATTTCAGCCGCAGATCAACGCGGATGACCACTGATCAGAAACCTTATTTCGGAATTGGAACCGGCTTCTTTCTGCGTTCACCGGGGCGAACCATGGGCACAAATCTCACCGTACTTTTCGTGTGCGACGCCGCAGAAAATCAATCAAGACGAATTGTGACAAGTTGCCGGGATTGGCAAAGTAAGCCTTTCCGTTTGTCATCGCCGACATTTGCTTTACGAAATCGACCAGGTAGTAGTCACTGGCAAGCATGAATGTATTGATCATTATACCGGCTTTACGACAGGCCTGAACTTCTTTGAACGTTTCCGTCATCACAAACGGATCGCCCCCCATCGAGTTCTTGTAAAGGCGTCGTTTAGGTGTTGTATCGCTTGCTTTCGTTTTGGCTGCGGATGGTTGAAAAGAATCCCCGATGTAGCAGGCAGTCGGTTTGCCATCGGTGACCATCACGATTTGCTTCATCTCTTTCCGCTGGGCTTGAAGCAGGCGTCGCGACAAACGCAGACCCTCGGCGGTGTTTGTGTGATACGGACCCACTTGCGTTGTGGCGAGTTTGCCGAGAGGCAGTTCTTCGGCTGAATCGTGAAATAAAACGACCTTGAGCGAGTCACCCGGATACTGGGTACGAATCAAGTGCGCCATTGCCAGCGCAACCTTCTTTGCCGGAGTGAAGCGGTCCTCACCGTATAGAATCATCGAATGTGAACAGTCGAGCATTACGACGGTGGCACAAGACGATTGGTAGTCGCACTGATGAACATATAGATCCTGGTACTCAAGATTCAGCGGGACACTTAGCCCTTCTCGCTTGATGGCAGACAACAAAGTAGCGTTCACATCAAGATTAATCGTGTCGCCAAACTCATAGCGCTTACTCGCAGCCGCAGCTTCCACACCGGTCGAAAGGTAAACGGTATCATGACGTCCGGAGACGCTTTTGCCGAGACTGCCGAGAAGATTTCGAAGTGTCTTATATCCGAGGAAGTCTAGACCCTTTTCGGTTACTTCAAACCGAACGTTACGTGGTAAGGGCTCGGAAATCTCCCCCTGACCGTTTCCCTGGCCTCTTCGATCATCCCTCTGTTGCTGCTGCTCCTCACGAAGGTTGAGATAACCTTCTTCAACCAGTCGCTCGATGAGTTGGTTCAGTAATTCCTCTAACAGAGATCCTTTGAACTTACCTTCGTTCTCCGTGAGCATCTCGCGAAGCTGCTGCTCGTTTAGGATTCCCTTGTCCATGAGCGCCTGAAGCAAAGCTGCACGTAGTGCATCGAGCGAGTTATCAGTTTGTTTCCTCTGGCGCGTCCAGTAGTAATCGTTGTCGTAACCCGAATCGAGCAGCGCATCCGACATAGAATCCATCAACTCACCCAGGTTGATAGATGAAACGTCGAAGCCCTTGAATTTGGAATAGCGAGTGAATTTCATTACTTTTTGCTGGCCGGTTCGGGTATTTGCAGGTCCCTGCAAATTTTTCGGGCCAGAAACTCATTTATCTCACGATCGTCTCGACACTGCTGAAGCAGTTAATGTGATAGGCATGAATTTCTCCTAGCTATACTTACCAGTTTCCGTGAGATCGTCGTAAATCATTCCACGGCGATCCTTCTTCGCTTTAGTCATTCCTGCGTAACCGCCTTCTTCGTTTCGACTGATCTTGTTCTCGGCGTAAAGTCCTTCGAGCACAAACTCACACGCGGCAACGAGACGACCACTGTCCGCCCGATCGAAGTCGAACGGGATCAAAGCAGTCTCGATCAGTTCGGGAACAGCCTCGACCAGGGTTCGACACTCTTCAGCCGAAGCCGTATCAGCCAACAGCAGCTTGTTTCCTTCGTCGAACCATTGGACAGCTCGCGTGAAATCGATTCCCACAAAATAGCCTTCAAAGATTTCGCCCGCCGCACGCTTGATCAGATCACGTGCAATGCTGTTGGCGCCGAGTTGTTCGCCTTCATACTCCAGTTCCATCTTGCCGGTCATCGAAGGAATTGCAGCGTAGATATCGGCGATGCGAGGAACGATTGTGCGGTCTCCCGTTAACAGCGACCGTCGTTCAGCATTCGAGACTGCCGATTCCATCACACTAATAGGTAAGCGTTGCGAGACACCGGAATGCTTGTCGATGTGGCTGTCGTCGCGTGCTTCGAAAGCGATTTGTTCCACCACTTCGCGAATGAAGTCTGGAATAACTATTCGATCGGAATCCGCAAACCTATTAGTCCACGCTTCTTGTTTTGTGATCTCAACCGCCGTCTGAAGCTCTTTCGGATAGTGAGTCATGATTTCAGACCCGATTCGATCCTTTAGCGGCGTGATGATCTTTCCACGCGCCGTGTAGTCTTCCGGATTTGCCGAGAACACGAGCATCACATCGAGAGGTAGGCGCACCGGGTAACCCTTAATCTGGACGTCTCCCTCTTGCATGATATTGAAGAGTCCGACTTGAATCTTCCCTGCTAAATCCGGAAGTTCGTTGATCGCAAACACTCCACGGTTAGCGCGCGGCAAAAGACCGTAGTGGATCGTCAACTCATCACTCAAAAGGTGACCACCCTTAGCTGCTTTGATTGGATCGACGTCGCCGATAATGTCGGCAACAGTTACGTCGGGCGTCGCAAGCTTTTCCACAAACCGTGAATCGCGATCGATCCAGTCGAGCGGGGTGAAGTCACCGTTTTGCATCAACACTTGCCGCCCGTAAGCAGAGATCGGTCGAAACGGATCGTCGTTCACTTCTGACCCGGCGATGATCGGAATGCGTTCGTCGAGCAGGTCGGTGAGCTGGCGAATGATGCGACTCTTCGCCTGGCCTCGCAGACCGAGGAGGATCAGGTTGTGGCGCGAGAGAATTGCGTTTACGAGTTGCGGGATGACGGTGTCTTCGTAACCAACAATGCCGGGAAAAAGTTTTTCACCGGCGCGCAGTTTTCGAATCAGGTTCAAACGGAGTTCGTCTTTGACAGCGAGAGTTTGATATCCCGATGCTTTCAGTTCGCGTAGGGTTCTTGGGTAATCCATAGTTAGGTGAGGAGAGTGTACTGGAAAAATTTCGGATTTCGCATTTGAGAAGGACGTGCCAGGTGGAAAGAACAAGCTGCGAAGGATCAGAACCCGGAACGCTTCAGTGGGTCGAACAAGCTGGGAAGGGTGGCAAGCGGAAATCAGGACGTCTCACATTAGCGACCCCGAGCGCGCCCCCGCTGAGACTCACTTGCGCCGTCTAAGATTTATATTATGGCGACTCAGCGGGGGCGCGCTCGAAGTCACGGGGGCGAGACGTCCAACTTTCCGCTTACCACCCTTCCCAGCTTGTTCGACCCACTAAGGCGTCCTTTCCCTCCGAGCTTGTTCAATCCAGGGTCAGAAATCAGAAATTCTTCCCTCGACCTCCAACTTCTCCAGGTGCGCAATTACCGCCCGTTCCGCCAGCGCATATGTTTTTGGTGAGACATCGGTATAAACAGCGGCGACTATCTCGGCGGGCGTTGTAATGCCTGATTCGAACGCCTCAAGAATTTTCGCTTCTCGCTCTAAACGATGATTAATGTATTCATCAATTTTTTTGTACGGCGCGGCCATAGCAGCACCGTGTCCACCAAACAAGATCGTTAGACCAGAAATCGAGCGCATCCGTTCAAGTGATTTGAGATAGTCGATCATGTTTCCCTGTGGCGGATCTATGAGCACTGAACCCAACCCTACAATGTTGTCACCCGTCAAAAGAATTCCTCGTTGCTCATCATGAAAACAAAGATGTCCTCGAGCGTGGCCAGGTGTATGCAACGCACGTAAACGAATTTCAGGCACACCTTCGAAAGTGATGATGTCGTTGTCGGCAATTACGCGGTCTACTTTTATGTCCGGCAATGACGTCGTAGTTTCAGCGTGCGCAGCTACTACCACGTCTTCTCCAAGATGCGATCTGAGCGCATTCACTCCGCCAACATGATCGGGATGCAGGTGAGTGAGGATGATCTCACGTACTACCTTTCCTTCCGATTTCAACTCATCGATCATCAACGCCAGTGCTTGTTGCTCATCTTCGTAAGGAGAACCCGGATCGACAACGACAATTTCTTTTGACGTGTAGATCAAGTAACAGTTTGTGTGTGTTGCCGGCGGTCTGGTTGGGGTTCGAATTGGAAAGGAAATGTAGTTTGGTCGAAACTCGATCCGGCGGGCACTTTGGCCGTGGGCCTGTGGCACAGACAAAAACCGTTGGACGAGATCGTCAGTAAGTCCAGCGGCTAGTGTGCTCAACGCGTGAAGCGTCGGCGGAACAAGAGTCACTTCGGATCGCAACCACTTCGCAATTGCATCTTTCGCTGGAATCCACTCGCCGCTCGAATGCTCTGTGGAGATGACGTTCGGTTCTTGTTTACCCGGACAATTAACCAGGAAAAAACATGTATCGAACCGCCTGGGACTGAAGGGCGGCGTGACCCAACGACCAACGAAAGTGAAATCCGTTGCCTCGAGGTGTAGTTCGTAGTGCTGAAGCAGTTGCGGCCACGACATTCGACCCGACTGCAAATCATCAAGCAGCGAAGCTCGTTGGCCTTTCGTTAACGCCTTGCCGCCGCGCGCGACGAGGACACCAAGTTCCTCGAACAATTCACGCGCGGCGCCGCTAACCATTGCAGAGGTTTCGATGTTTGGAGAATTCTTAACGGTGACTTCAGCGTCTGAAGGATCGAGTTGCCCTCCGGCAAACGCGTGAAAACCACCGAGAAACGCAAGGTTGTCGCTCCGCTTCACCCAGTAGACTTCCGGATTATTTGGATCGGTGTCTTGTCGAAGAAGGATTACAGCGGCTGCGTCTTTGGGTGTAGGCATGAAAAGATTTCAGATCTCAGATCTCAGATTGAAAGGCTCTTCAACATTCTTGAAATGCCTTGTTTGATCTGCGTTTCTCTGCGTATATCTGCGGCTGAGCTTTCTTATCGAAGCGACAAACTAAAGCTTTGGAGACCAATCTGAGATCTGAAATCTGAGATCTGAAATCCTCTAGCCCCACCTAAACCGTTCCCCATCCCCCGGTCCCCAGGGGACACCTCGCATGTGGTAGCCGCCTTCTTCCCAGAAGCCCGCTTGATCTTCTTGGAGGAAGCGAATGCCATTCACCCATTTGGCTGACTTCCACGCATAGAGTTG
>Ga0207701_10005344_pt1 | contig 12920 bp, 4 predicted proteins | sample KBSSwiSSwithPhiX_FD_184294 | JGI IMG/M metagenome (GOLD analysis project Ga0207701, IMG submission 184294) | Switchgrass rhizosphere bulk soil microbial communities from Kellogg Biological Station, Michigan, USA, with PhiX - S5 (SPAdes) (version 2) | ecosystem: Environmental > Terrestrial > Soil...
CCGGATCAGGCTCACGCCTACCCGATAACTCTCACAGCGGGTCAATACCTGCGCGTCACAGCTCAGCAAAAAGGCATCAACGTAGGGTTAACGCTGCTTTCAGCCAGCGGTCAAAAACTGGTCGTGCACGATAAGTGGCTGGGTGTAACCGGCATAGAAACATTTTCCATGATCGCGGCTGCACCGGGTACATATCGTCTGGAGGTGCGTCCAGGATCACGAGTCATCGGACCGGGCCATTATTCTCTGGTTGCAGATTGGCGGGCGCCGACAGAATCAGACGGCCAACAGGCCGCGGCCGATAAACTTTTTCACGATGGCGACGATCTCTATGCGCAAGACAAGGCCGAGAAACATCCGCAGGCGATCGAGAAACTGTTGGCGGCGCGTAATCTGTTTCGGCAGGCCGGCGATCCGCTCGGCGAGGCGCATGCCGTCGCAACGCTGGGAGAGGTTTACAACAGCACGGGCGAAAAGCTGAAAGCGCTTGAAATGCGCGAACAGGCCCTGGTCTTGTTTCGGAAAGCAGGCGAACGTAAAGGTGAGGCGTCAACCCTTAGTAATATCGGCGCGATTCATCTGATACAAGGTAACAACACGGTTGCGATTGACTACTTCAATCAGTCTATCGCTGTCTACGAAAGCCTGGGCGAGAAAATAAATGTAGCGATCTCACGAAATAACATTGCCGTCATTTACCATGAAACCGGAAACTACCAACAGGCCTTGCCTTATTATGAGCAGGCGTTGGCAGCGTTTCGTGAGATCAACAGCAAGCCCGAACAAATTATCTTTCTCCGCAACATCGCCAACGTGTATGCGGCCTGGGGCGATAGGAATACTGCTGCCAGTTATTACGCGCAGGCCTTAGAGCTGGCCCGCGCAGTTAAAAGCAAACGGAGCGAAGCCACGGTCCTGCAGTTTATCGGCAACAACAGAGCCAAACTCGGTCAGACGCAGGAGGCCTTGCAGTACCTCAACCAGTCGGTAGCGCTGCATCAGGAAATAGGTAACCGTTTTGGGGTGGCCGATGCGCTTAAGACGCTGGGTACACTTCATTACCAACTGGGCCAATACCAGGAGGCGCTGGATAAATTCAATCAGTCGCTCGCGATTGCCCAGCCGCTCAATCTGACCGTCATCATCGCCAATGACCACGCTGACCTGGGCCACACCTACTTTGCGCTAAAGGATTTTGCGCGCGCGCGCGAATACTTTACCCGTTCACTCGAATTTTTCAGCGCCAACGGCTATCGCGCGCAGGAAGCCACGTGTCTCGAGATGCTGGCGCGGATCGAAATGCGCGAAGAGCAATTTGGAGAAGCGCTCAAGCACCTCGAGCGATCGCTCGCGATAATCGAAGCTACGCGTCAACGAATCAGTCTGCCCGAATTGCGCGCTTCCTACTTTGCGCTCTCACGCGGCGTTTATGACGCGTACATTGACACGCTCATGCAGTTGCACCAGCGGAACCCGAACGAAGGGTACGCAGCCCGCGCCCTGCTGGGCGCAGAACGGTCGCGGGCGCGCACGCTGCTCGATACGCTGATCGAAGCCAACGCCGACATCCGGCAAGGGGTCGATCCGAAACTGCTGGAACGCGAAAAGTCGCTGTTGAGCAGAAGCAAAGCGCAGACTGACGCGCTCAGGTCGCTGGTTACCAATGGCACCCCGGCTCAACGGGCGGCCGCTCAACAGGAGTACGATGTCCTGCAAGTTGAATATAAAACCTTGCAAGGTCAGATCCGTGCCAGTAGTCCGCGCTACGCCGCCCTGACCCAACCAGCGCCGCTGACTTTGCCGGAAATTCAGAGTCGCGTTTTGGACAGCGACAGCGTGTTGCTGGAATACGCGCTGGGAGAGAAGCATAGCTATTTATGGGTCATCACGGACAAACAATTCCGCAGCTATACGTTGCCCCCGGCGGCGGAGATCGAGCAAGCTGCGCGACGGGTCTACGATTTGATAACAGCCCGCAATCGCGTGGTCAAATTTGAGACGGCTGAGGAAAAGCGAACCCGGGTTCTCCGCGCCGACGCCGAGTATGTCCAGGCCTCTGCCAACCTGAGTCAGATGCTGTTGACTCCGGCCGCAGACCAGCTCAACCGCAAACGGCTCCTCATCGTGGGCGAAGGCGCCCTGCAGTACCTCAATTTTGGTGGCCTGCCCCTGCCCGAAACCAACAATCAACCGCTGGTGACGCGACACGAGATTGTCTCGCTCCCTTCGGCTTCAACGCTGGCCATCTTACGCCGCGAATTGCAGGGTCGACCTCAGGCAAGCAAACAGGTGGCGGTAATCGCCGATCCGGTTTTCGGACTTCACGATGAACGCCTGGCAACTGCCTTGAACAGAAGGGAGACGGGGGCGAGCCCCCTGACGCAAGCGCGCGGTGGTCCCCAGCTTGACGAGTTAACCCGGTCCATCAACAGCTTCGAGCCAGACGGAGCGCCGGTTGAGTTGCCACGCCTGGCCCATACGCGACAGGAAGCGAAAGAGATCAATGCGCTGGTACCGCCGGGCCAGCGCTGGGTTGCGCTCGATTTTGCCGCTACGCGCCAGAGCGCGATGAATCCTGAGTTGAGCCAATATCGAATCCTGCATTTCGCCACTCACGGATTGCTCAACAGCAACCGGCCCGAACTGAGCGGACTTGTCTTTTCATTGGTCGATGAGCACGGCCAGGCGCAGGACGGCTTTCTGAGTCTGCCCGACACTTATGAGCTTAAGCTTCCGGCCGACCTGGTCGTTTTGAGTGCCTGTCGCACCGGCCTCGGGCAGGAGATTAGAGGTGAAGGTCTGGTCGGCTTAACGCGCGGCTTCATGTACGCCGGCGCGGCGCGCGTGCTGGTCAGTCTCTGGAACGTCGACGACGCCGCGACGGCCGAACTGATGCGCCGCTTCTATCAAAAGATGCTGGGGTCGGAAAAACTCAGCCCCGCAGCCGCATTGCGCTCTGCCCAACTATCGGTTTCTCAGGATCGGCACTGGGCGGCGCCGTACTATTGGGCCGGTTTTATTCTCCAGGGCGAACCTCGCTGAACCAGCAACCCGCCGGAGTGATTCATTGATTCAATTTCCATGAGCGTCCCTTTCATCATCGCCGCAGCCATTTTGCTCGGGCTTTTGCTGTTCTTGTTTCGCCAGTTAAGAGATTTCGGGAAGCCTGAATGGAACAGTACTCCCAGATGGAAGCGGGCCGCTCGGGTTGTTGCCTGGCTTGTGCCGACAGCTCTCTTCAGCGTGGCCATCTGGGCATTTTTCATCGAGCCGAATCGCCTCATCGTTCATCAAGAAAAGGTGCCAATAGAAAATTGGCCAGTCGAGCTCAGCGGATTACGCATCGCGCTGATCGGCGACGTGCACACCGGCGCGTGGTTCATTGACGATCGGAAGTTGCAAAGAATTGTTGAGCTAACCAATCAGCAGCAACCGGATCTGATCCTGCTGGCCGGCGATTACATGGTCTCGAATAACTGGTACCTCCATCGAGTCGAGCCTGAGGTTACCGCGGCCGCCTTGAAAAACCTCAAAGCGCCGCTCGGAGTCTATGCGGTCCTGGGAAACCATGATTGGTGGTACAACGGCGAAAAGGTTACCAACGCCTTCGAGCAGAATGGAATTCGCGTTTTGGAAAATGACGTCGCTGAAATTAAGTGGCGTGACAGAAGTTTCTGGCTCGCCGGACTTTCCGATAAGTGGACGCAACCTCAGCACGTCAGCGAAACGATCGCGAAGGCGGCGGCCGGCGCGACCATCGTGGCCTTTACCCATAATCCCGACATCTTTCCGCAACTACCATCCAGCGTGCCGCTCCTCCTGGCGGCGCACACGCACGGCGGCCAGGCGACCTTTCCCTTAATCGGAGCCGCGGTGGTTCCATCCGACTTTGGGCAAAAATATGTAGCCGGCCATGTCTACGAGAATGGGCATCATCTGTTTGTCACGACCGGGATCGGCACGAGCATCCTGCCGGTCCGGTTTCGAGTGCCGCCTGAGATTGTGGTGCTGACGATTAGTCGATGACCCGCTGTGCCAAGAATTTGGACAGGATTCACATGATTTACAGGATTGAGAAAACGCAAACTCAAACAGCCGTCTCTTAATCTTATTAATCCTGTAAATCGTGTCCAATTATTTTTTTCTCTCCCTTACAGTCGGGCTTCTGACACACTGAGGCTTGTTTTGCAGTGAACCCTTGTGGAATGATCGACACCTTGACTGAAAGCCGCATGATGCCCCGCTCCAGATTCAAGCTGCTCCTCTCATCAGTTGCTCGCCGGGTCGCTGTCCTCCTGATTGGAGGTTTCCTCCTGACGGTGGTGACTCTGCGAGACTCCGTTTCTGCTCATTCTCCGTTCCCGATCGAAAACCTAAAATGTATCGCAGACTGTCCAGTCTGCGATTCTTTCGCTGTCCTAAACTTTGGCCGTCCTGAACGAGAAGCAGACTGGACAGTCTGCTTTACATCAAATCAGGATGACGTCGCTCAGCTCGAGCCTGGGAAATACTTCGAGCGCAAACTTGAGGGCGGTAAGTCTCACTTTTACGAAATCCGTTTGGACGCCGAGCAGTTTCTTCGTGTCGTGGTCGATCAGCGCGGCATTGACATCGCTCTCAAACTCTTTGGCCCTGACGGTGGTCAGCTCAGCAACGTCGACGACCGCCATGGCGAGCGAGGTCCGGAAGCCGCTTCGCTAGTTGCGACCACGCCAGGGGTCTATCGGATTGAGGTCCGTTCAATTCGAAAGACCGATCCAGCCGGGAGTTATCAGGTAGGACTTGAACGCCTGCAACCGGCAACCGACGACAATCGGGCAATTAACACCGCCGAGCGTTTAATGGCCGCAGCCAATCAACTGCGCGAGCAGTCAACGAGAGAATCGCGATCACAGGCACTTGCGAAATACACTCAGGCGCTGGTTCTTTTGGAACGGGCCGGTGATCAGAAATTGAAAGTGGTCGTCCTTGATTTGATTGGGCGATGCTACTTTGCAGAGGGCGAGTATCAGAAAGCGCTCGCTTACCACCAACAGGCATTGTCGTTTGCTCGCGCTTCGTCTGACCAACAGGCTGAGGCCTTGACCCTCACGCATCTCGGCGACGACTACCGGCTACTGTTTGAACAAGAGAAAGCCCGGGATTATCTGAGCCAGGCGATTCTCGCGTGGCAGACCATCCAGGACCGTCGCGGAGAGGTGGGCGCGCTGAATATCCTGGGGCGCGTCTATTTCCAGATGGGTGATCAATATAAATCGATTTCTGATTTTGATCGTGCCTTGCAATTGTCGCGCATCCTCGCTGATCAAAACCTGGAGATTAATACGCTGGGCGGCATGGGCCTTTCGTATTACGTCCTGGGCGAAAATGAAAGAGCCGCCGATCTCTGGAAACAGCAGTTGGCACTGTTGCGGGCCGCGGGCCAGACAGACCGGGAATCCAGTGTGCTGGGCAAGCTTGGTTCCGTCTCAAATGAGTTAGGGCAGAACCAGGAGGCGCTGGACTATCTGAATCAATCCATCAAGTTGGCGCGAGAGCGAGGCGACGGCGTGGAAGAAGCCGGAAGCCTCCAGACTATCGGCAGAGTTTACCGTTCCCTCGGTGAGCCCAGGAAATCGATTGAGTATCTCGAACAGTCCCTCGTCGTCCTCAAGAGTGCAAACAATCCTCCAGCCAACGTGGCCCGGGCGCATTACAACCTCGGCAAAGCATATACAGATCTGGGCGAGTACGAAAAAGCCATCGGCTTTTTGAACGAGGCCCTGCTGGTCTGGAAATCCAGAAACGATCCGATAAACATCGCTTCGACGATTCGTGAGCTGGCCCGGGCCGAACGCGGGCGCGGTAATTTGGAAACTGCACTGGCGCACAGCGAAGTGGCCCTGAACCTGATTGAGCTGCTGCGATCGCGCGCCGGTGGGCCCGAAGCGCGCGCGGCCTATCTGGCTTCCGTGCAAAACTACTTTGAGCTGAAGATCGATGTCCTGACGCGCTTGCACCAAAAAGATCCATCCAGGGGCTACGACGCAGCTGCCTTGCAAACCTGCGAAAGGGCCCGCGCGCGGACGCTGCTGGAAACTCTGGCCGGTGCGGGCGTTGATATTCGGCGAGGCGTTGCTCCCGAACTCTTGAGACAGGAACGAACGCTGACCGATGAACTTAGCGTAAAAGCGTCTGAGCGCGCGCGCCTCTCCGGGATGAGATCTGTGGAAACCTCACTGGCTGAAGTGACCAGGGATCTGGCGGATCTCAGCAATCGATACGTGAAGCTCGAAGCGCAAATTCGCGCTGCGAGCCCTCGTTACGTTGAGATGCTGCAATCGCAACCGCTGGGTCTCGCAGAAATTCGCGAACAAGTTGTCGATAGTCAGACTCTGCTGCTGGAGTACTACCTGGGCGAAGAGCGCAGCTATCTCTGGGCGGTGACTTCAACTTCGATCGAGAGTTTCGAATTGCCAAAGCGCGCGTTGGTTGAGTCGGCTGCGCGCAAAGTCTATGAATCACTCGTCGCCAGAAATCGGCGGGTAAAATTTGAAACGACTGATGAACGTCGTGGTCGCATTGTAAAGGTAGACGCTGATTATTCTGTGGTTGCTCGCGCGCTTAGTCAGATGGTGCTGGCCCCGGTCGCCGGTCAACTGGCCAACAAGCGTCTGCTAATCGTGAGTGATGGCGCGTTGCAATACGTTCCGTTTGCCGCCCTGCCGGCGCCGGGTTCATCATCTTTCGAGCCGCTGGCTATCACGAACGAGATTGTCAGTTTGCCTTCGGCTTCGAGCCTGGCGGTTTTACGACGCGAAGTCGCGAAGCACCGGCCGGCGCCCAAAACCATTGCGGTGATCGCCGACCCGGTTTTCAGTGATGATGATCCGCGCCTCAGCAATGTTCTGGCGAGGAACAAAGCCTCAAACACCATTCCCGCGGCGCGACGGGGCGCCAGCTCGTCAAGGGATGTGATTCAGCTCTCGGCCAGGGACTCGGGTTGGGGCGGCGAAGCGCTGAACCTGGCGCGATTACCATTCACGCGAAAAGAAGCGGACACGATTGTGTCCATGGTGCCGCAGGCATCTCGCAAGGAAGAGCTGGACTTTGCGGCGAACCTTTCAAATGCGACCAGCGCCGATCTGGCGCAGTACCGGATGATCCACTTTGCGACCCACGGATTTCTTAACAGCCGGCATCCGGAGCTGTCCGGCATAGTCCTTTCGCTGGTGGATGAGAAAGGTCAGGACCAGAACGGCTTCCTGCGAGCGCACGAAATCTATGGCTTGACGCTGCCGGCCGAACTGGTCGTGTTAAGCGGTTGCCGGACGGGGTTGGGACAAGACATCAGAGGCGAGGGCGTGATCGGATTGACTCGCGCATTCATGCACGCCGGCGCCGCGCGGGTGCTCGTAAGTTTGTGGGATGTTAGTGATGAGGCCACGGCTGAGCTGATTACGCGCTTTTATCGGAATCTGCTCGGCGGGGAAAAGCCTTCGCCGGCCGCGGCTTTGCGCGCGGCCCAGACCTCGATGGCCCAGGATAAGCGCTGGTCGGCGCCGTATTTTTGGGCTGGGTTCACGCTTCAAGGCGAGCCCCGGTGAGTTTGGAGTGCGCCGACTTGTCGGCGCTTTCGTTCGATCAAAGCGGTGACAAGTCACCGCACTCCAAAAGAGCCCGTTCGCTACGGAGCTCGCCTGATATCGGTCATCAGATCCGTCACGATGCGATCAGCTACGAAACGAGGTTGCCCTACGTAGCGCCAGCTCGATCCTCTTCGCGAAGCGGGCCACACCACAAAGCCATTCGCATTGACACCGCGCACGCTGACAATCACCCGCGAATCACCGGCGCGCGAAGACGCTGGACTCACGGAAATTTTCAAAGCCGCATCCGCCTGGTCAGCGTCAGACAACTTCAAGTTCTGATCTGTTGCCAGCCGTTCACGTAATTGCCTCTCGAATTCGTCGCTCGAAGTATTTCCGCCCATCAGCTGAAGGTGAAGGCGACGAACTTCATTGAGCGATTTGCCCATAGTGTCGCGGTTCCACGCTCCGCGCGTGGCGATTTCGTTGGGATCTGTCGTAGTGCTGGTGTTAGGCAAAAGGCTGCGCTCAACGAAAGTTTCATCACGCTGAGGCGTGTCTGATTTTCGCTGAGCCAGCACAGGCGCCGGCGCCGTATTCTCGTTTCGGGACGGTTTTGACGGCGGTGACGCTGTGCGCGTCGGCCCTTCAACTGTCTGCTGGCTCGGACTGGGGGTGATGACAGGAGCCGTCGGCGCCGGAGTGGGAGCCACGCTAACAACCTCGTTCCGTCCTGATTGACTCGACCAGACCCACCATCCTCCAGCGCAGAGTAAGGCCAGAGCGGAAAAGGCTGCGACGGGTTTCCACCATCCCATGGCTGGTGCCTGAAAGAAATCACTGACCGAAGCCCAAATGCGCTGCGACGCCGCAGCTGCAGTCGCGGCTTCTTTAACCTCGACAGCAACCTGGGCGCCGGCCGGCGAGCCCTCGGCGTCGCGCAGCAAGTCGATCGAAAAAGATATTTGTTGCCCGCCTTCGGTGGTGACACTGAAGTTCTGAGTTTTTGGCCCGACAAAATTCAACAGGTGAGTTGCCAGCAGCAGCGCGCCCTGCTGATCTGAGCCGTAGACTTCGATGACTTCCGCCTGATCGTTCACTTCGAACCGGCCTATGGCTGAGGTCTCGGTATTAATCTGCGCCAGTTGAATTCCATCCACCATCACCCGCAGAAAACCGGCTGACGCAGCTTTGCGCCGCGTCGCTTCCTGGGCCAGGAGATCGTTGATGATGCGCAGTTCGTCCGCGGAAAGATCTGGCGGTGTGCGCGAGCTGTCGCCGTCATCATCGGCGCCATCAGCCAGAAAGAAGTGCGGTAGCTCCAGCTTTTCTTCGGGGCGCGCCAGACGATTGGCCGCGGCCAGACGGTCAAAGCATTCGGGATGCAGTGCGGCGTGTATGCGGTTCACTTCGACCTCGTGTTCTTCGTCAGGGTGACGACCTTTAAAGCTGAGGTGGTCGATCGTGTCATTAAGAGGATCAAGCGAGTCGGGTACGGCGCAGGGCGTCTCCCACGGCGTGAACCAGTGCAGGCACTCGCGCGCCAGAGAAGCATACCGGGAGCTGTCTGCGGCGGCCCGCCAGCGTTGCTCGCCGCGTACGCCTTTGGCGACTTCGACCAGTTCGCCGAAGCGGTCTTTCAATTCCTTCAGCAACAATCCCTTTCGCGATCGATAGTAATAGTCATCATGAACCCGGTCGGGATCCTGTATGACCAGGTTGTACAGGTCCATCGTCTCTGCCGTCGTGTAGTTATAAAGCAGTCGACTAAGACCCAACGTGACATAGAACGAATTGCGGCGCGTGGTGATGCGCACCAGGTGCTTGATGAAGAAAACTACGAGGTCGCTTTGCCGGGCCGGGATTGCGCCATTGGTCTGGCCTGCCACGCCGGCCGCTTCTTTCAAACGTTCGTACTGCTCGGACTCAACATAGACCAGGCGCTGTAAGAGATGCGGCTCTCCCAGCGAGACTTTACTGCGCGCTTTGCGCGAGTCAGGACGTCCGGTCAAACGGTAATAGAGCCGTTTGCCCTGGGCCGTGGCGGCCAGTTGGAGTTTGTTCAGCGCGCGCGTGACGATCTCGAGGGCAGTATTCCGCTCGCGGTGCAGAAAGTAGGCCAACTGAAAAGCCCGGTTTGGTAATTCATCCGGTGAGATCCTGTTCATCGTTCGCGATTTTTCTGGCGACAAAGGCCGGGCTCCTCAACTTGAAGGCGCGGGTAGTATCTGCGCCGACGGCAAACCCCGCAAGTGTCCACACTTGCTAACCAGCCCATCATCCGCGACAAGGCTTCATGTGACCGTGGCATTTTCGGAATTCGGGAAATGCCACGGCCGTGCGTTTGTGATTCGCGTAAGGTGCGCCGGTAACCAGACAAAGAGGCTCGGAGCCGGTAACCAACGGGGCCCGAAACTTCGCAACGATACTCTTAAAGCAGGAGCCCTAATGAGAACTCTACAAATTCAGACCCGACGGATGTTCATCGCCCTGTTCGCCCTGGCGAGTTGCCTGACGTTTTTGGTGTCACCGACTGAAGCGGCTCCAATCAACGGCAAGATCGCGTTTGGCAGCGACCGCGATGGGAATCCTGAGATTTACGTGATGAACTCAGATGGTACAGCCCAGGTGAATATCAGCAACAATCCCGCTAATGATGACAGCCCGAATTGGGCCCCTAATGGAAGCAGGATCGCCTTTGAATCTGACCGGGATGGCGGCAATGAAATCTACGTCATGAACGGCGATGGCAGTAATGTGACGAGATTGACCAACAACTCAGCCGAAGATCGCGCTCCGGCATGGTCTCCCGATGGGACGAAGATAGCTTTTACCAGCTCCCGCGATGGCAACTTCGAAATCTACGTCATGAACGCCGATGGCACAAACCAGACGCGTCTGACGAATAGCACAGGCGCTGATTTCAGTCCTCAATGGTCGCCCGATGGAGCGAAGATCGCTTTTCGAAGCAGCCGCGACGGCAACGAGGAGATTTACGTGATGAACGCGAACGGCACCGGCCAGACGCGTCTGACGAACAACTCGGCTTTCGATGAACAGCCATTCTTCTCGCCCGATGGGGCGAAGATTGTTTTCCAGCGTAATGCCCAAATTGTTGTGATGAACGCCGATGGCACAAACCAGGTGCAGTTGACGTCCACAGGAACTAGCTTTGATCCCGATTTCTCACCCGATGGGTCCAAGATCGTCTTTGCTAGTAACCGGGCCGGCAACCAGGATATCTACGTGATGGACCCGAACGGCGCTAATCAGACGCGAGTGACAAATGACCCTGCTTTTGATTTCGCCCCTGCCTGGGGGCCTGGTTCCCCTCCCGACACGATCGGAGTGTTTCGCCCGTCAACGAGCCAATGGCTACTGAAGAATTCCAACTCTGCCGGCCGGCCGAACCTCGCTGTTGACTTCGGTCAAGCCGGCGATCTGCCCATCTCGGGTGATTGGAACGGCGACGGCATCACTGACCTGGGAGTCTTTCGCAATGGCCAGTTTCTCCTCAGGCAGTCGGCGGCGACGATCATCACGGTGAACTTTGGACAGGCGGGCGACTTGCCTGTAGCTGGAGACTGGAACGGCGACGGCACGGATGATCTCGGTGTTTTTCGCAATGGCCAGTTCATACTGCGTAAACCCGTAAAGCCTTGCCCCGCATGTCCAATCGTTTTTCTTTCCATTACCTTCAACTTCGGACAGGCAGGCGACACTCCGGTAGCAGGAGACTGGAACGGCGACGGTATTGACACCGTGGGCGTCTTCAATGCGGGCAGCTGGAACCTGCGTAACTCCAACTCTGCGGGCGCGGCCGATATCACCGTCCTGTTCGGGATAGCCCCGGGATCCCGGCCGGTGGTTGGCGACTGGAACGGCGATGGCATTGACACCATCGGCGTGCTTTTGCCCAGCAACGTTCTTGGCGCTACGACCTTTGGGCTAAACAACGTCAACGCTAATCTCACCGGACTCTTCGACATCCTGGCGGCCTTTGGTGAAGATGGTGATCTACCTGTCTCCGGCGACTGGGACGGCAGAAACACGGCCCCGAATAGCGGTGTCAACGATCCCGACAACGGAGCGAGCGCCGCCGGACACGCTCAAACATTTGTCACTACCTGTTCTGATCCGGACGGCTGGCATGACATCGCCACCATCGACTTCAAAATTGCCCGAAGCAATGGCCACGGCCAGGGCGTGCCCATAGCCATCTGGGCGCAGTTCGACGAAAACCAGAATCTGATCCGCCTATATGATCCGGACCTGCAGATCTGGCGCGAGGGTCCGCCCGGATCAAACCTTGTGCTGGAGAATGGGTACGTGCAATTGAACCTGGCCGGCACGACAGTGCAGGGTAACGGTCCGACAGGTCCGAGTGTGCAGGTGAAATGGGAAGTAGTTTTTAAGAGTACGGCGACGGGAAAGAATTACAAGCAGTACCTGCAGATTACGGACGATGCCGGAGCCAGCACCGCCTTTGACAATGTCGGCTCGTGGGGTGTGCTCAGATAAGTCACACCTTGCTCTCGAACCAGGTCCTCGTCATGAGGACTAACCACCACCGCGCATGCGGCTCAAAAACCTCTGGCTTTCCGGCGGACGAATCTTCCTATTCGCTCTCCGCGGCGAGGCTTAGCCTCGCCGCGGAGAAAATCAAGTAGATAAGCACCTCGGAAAGGCAGATCCTTTCCGCACATCAGGCGGCTGAGCTGTGCTTGTCTCGTTAGTCAAAGATGAAGGAACTCGCCCAGCGCTAAGCGGTCGCTGCCGCTCCCGATACTGACTCCGGTGAACCCCAAAAACTAATCCGGGCATCACCCGATATACGAATGTCCCATCGTGGCATTTTCGGAATTCCGGAAATGGCACAGCGGCGCATTCTGCGGTCGCGTAGATTGCGTGCGTACAAATGCAGCAGAGCTCGCCGGCGATCGTCTCGCGTTCCAGCTGGCAGGGCAACATGCCAAAACTGGTTAGAAAAGCGAAGGAGAGTGGATATGGACAGAATGAAATTCAGGTACTTGAGATTTATGGCGGTCGCCGCGGTTTTGGCGATTGCGCTTGTTCCCGCAATGCGTTCGTCGGACGCAAAGAAACAGCCAGTGATTACGGCGGCGGCGGGCGCCGATCTCGCAAATGAGGAGCGAGTCATCGGAAAGTATTTTGATGACCTGGTCGAATATCAACATGAGTGCTGGGACGCCAAAAAGCGGCAGGCGTTGCGCAGCACGGATCTGGATCCGCTCCAGCGGAAGTCTGACGATCTTAAGAACCGACTGTCAGACGTGCAAAATGCAGTTCGAGAAGTTGTGAGAAAGCTCAAGGCTGCCGGCGAATGGGATG
>Ga0207701_10005346_pt1 | contig 12918 bp, 12 predicted proteins | sample KBSSwiSSwithPhiX_FD_184294 | JGI IMG/M metagenome (GOLD analysis project Ga0207701, IMG submission 184294) | Switchgrass rhizosphere bulk soil microbial communities from Kellogg Biological Station, Michigan, USA, with PhiX - S5 (SPAdes) (version 2) | ecosystem: Environmental > Terrestrial >...
CCGGGCCGACCTCCATCAACGCGCGGTTCTGTTCGGGTTTGAGCATCTCGCTCGTACGCTCCTCGACGGTAGTACTGTGGTACATTAGCCCCCTACCCGCATGCGCGGCCAGCCGGCTCGCCGCCTCCTCGATCGTGTGTGCCTGCGCGACCGCCTCGCGAAGGCTGCGGGTGGCGCCGTTCGCGCTCGCGACCGCGTCCTCGAGGTTGTCGCGCGAGTTGCCGTTGTGAGACGCCTTGTTCTTATTCGGCATGTGCCTGCTCCTCGCCAAACACCTTCGTCACGTCGATCAACATGAGCAGCCGCGAGCCGGACTGCGCCACGGCCTTCACCATCCCGTCGGTCTGCCGGGCCACGACCGGGGGCGGGGGCTGGAAGTCCTTCGCCGCGATCTTGAGGACCTCGCGCGCGCTGTCGACCAGCAGCCCGACGGTCCGCTCGGCGTGGTTCATCACCACGACGCGCGAGTTGATCGTCGGTTCGATCGCCGGGAATCCGAACAGCACCCGCAGGTCGAGCACGGGGACGACCCGCCCGCGGATCTGGACCAGGCCAGTGACCTCGGCGGCGGCGCCCGGGACCTTCGTCGCCCCCGCGAACGACTCCATCTGCAGGACGTCGGCGGCCGCCACCACGTAGTCGGCGTCGGCGACGCGGCAGAGCACGTGCAGGTCGCTCACGCGATCGCCTCCGCGCTCGCCGCGACCAGCCGCCCGCCCAGCGCCGGCAGATCCAGGACCAGCGTCGGCCGGCCGTCGCCGAGGTCGGTCGTGCCCGCCACCCCGTGCACGCGCGCCAGCGCGTCTTCGATCGGCCGAACGACGATCTCCTGCTGCCCGAGCATCCGGTCCACCGCGAACGCGAAGGGCTCACCGTTGCGCCGGACGATGATCGCCTTGCGCCGGCCGTCGGACGCCGTGGGCAGCCCGAAGAGCTCGTCGAGGCGAAGCACCGGCACGGCCTCCCCGCGCCGCTCCATCATCTCGGCGGCGCGGCGGGCCTGCCGCCGGTCCGGCTCCCCGCGCGGCGTCCTGCGCCGGTCGGGCCCGCGGACGACGTGGGTGAGATCGACCTCCTGGATCTCCTCGACCGTCGACACCGGGACGACGAATGTCTCGCCGCCGCACACGAACGAGAACGCATCGACGATCGTGATGCTGAGCGGGATCCGGAGCACGAACGTCGTCCCCTGTCCCGGGGTGGTGGCGAGCGACAGCTCGCCGTGAAGATCGTCGACGGTGATGCGGCGGACGACGTCCATGCCCACGCCGCGTCCGCTCGTGGTGGTGACCTCGGCCTTCGTCGACAGCCCGGGGCGCGTCAGCAGATCGAGGAGCGCCGCCGGCGTGGCCGGGACGGCGGTGCCCGCCCGGCGCGCGACCGCGGCCGCGTCGATGCCCCGGCCGTCGTCGGAGACGACGATCTCCAGCTGGTTGTCGGCGCGGTCGGCGCACTTGACCGTCACGACGCCGGTCTCCGACTTGCCGGCCGCCCGCCGTTCCTCCGGCGTCTCCAGCGCGTGATCGACGGCGTTGCGGACCAGGTGCACGATCGCTGGGAACACGCGCTCCGCGACGGCCTTGTCCAGCTCGGCGTGGCCGGCGACGATCTCGAGGCGCGCGGCCTTGCCCGTCGATCGGCTGAGCCCACGCACGATCAGCGGCACGCGCTCCAGCAGCTCCGCCACCGAGACCATGCGGGCCCGCATGATCGCCGCGCGCAGGTCGCGGAGCTGGCGCGCGTTCTCGCTGATCACCTGCGCGAGCGCGCGCGTGTCCGCGCCCGCCTTGCGCAGATCCGCCACCGCGCGGGTCAGGCGGAACTGCGACACCACCAGCGCGGACAGCCGCTCGAGCGCGTCGTCGAGCCGCGACACCTCGACCCGAACGAAGCCGCGCCGGTGCAGCTGGTCATCGGTCAGCTCGTCGAGGTCCGGCCCGGGCGGCGGCGCGGTCTCGTCCAGCGTGAAGGGCGTCAGGGCGGTCGGGTCCGCGGCGGCCGCTTCGGCGACCTCGGCGTCGGGGCCCGTCGCGAGCACGATCAGCGCGAAGGTGAGGCCGCCCGGGGCGTACGACGTGGCGGGCACCGACTGGGGAATCACCTTGACCAGCTCGGCGACCGCCGCCACCCGCTCTCGGACCGACGTCACGTTGGTGCCCGCCGCGGCGCGCTCCGGCGTCGGTGCGAACGCGACGAGCAGCCCGCGCCGGCCCGCCCTCAGCCCCTGCACGACCTGCTCGCGCTCGGCCGTGCCCAGCTTGGTCCAGAGCTCGGGTGGCAGCGTCGTGCGTGCCGACGATCCGGCCCGATCGGGCCCGCTCGACTGTCGGAGATCGTTGAGGGCCGCGATCAGCTCGGCGGGCGCGGCCGCGACCGGCTTCCGCTTGGCGAGCGCCCGCACACGCTGCTCGATCGCGCGCACGCCTTTCAGCAACAGCTCGACTGCGCCGGCGGGCAAGCTGCCAGCGGCGCGGTCCGCCTCGCGGAGCACCGCCTCCATCGCGTGCGCGACGTCGACGATCGGATCGATGCCGACCATCGCGGCCAGCCCCTTGACGGTGTGGAACGCCCGGAACAGTTCCCGCACCTGGCGGGGCGTCGATTGGCCCTTGGCCGCGGCGCCCTCCACCAGCAGCAGCGCCGCGTTCGCGGCGCCGAGGTGCTCCTCGGTCTCGGCGATGAAGCCGGCGACGAAGTGGTCGGCGTCGAAGCGTTCGCTCATGCGGTCGCTCCCGGGCGCCCGGCTATCAGCGATCGCACTTCGCCAAGGAGCGCTTCGGGAGCGAACGGCTTGGTCAGGAATCGCGTCGCGCCGGCGGCCAGCGCCCGGGCGCGAGAGCCCTCGTCACCGCGCGTGGTCACCACCAGGATCGGCAGGCTGATCAGCTTGTCCTGCCCGCGGATGAACTCGATCACCTCGTAGCCGCCGATGTCCGGCATGTTCAGGTCCAGCACGACGACGTCGAACGCCTGAAGCGACAGCTTCTCGAGCGCTTCCAGGCCGCTCGACGCATGCGTGAACGCGAGGCCCTCGTGCGCGCGCAAGCACGCCACGACCATCTCGCGCATCACTTTGCTGTCGTCGACGATGAGCGCCTGAGGCAATGAATCGCTCCATAAAAAAATTTCGAGTCGGGGTTGAACCGTAGGAATGGGGTCTTAGCCTGTCAAGACTTGCCCGATAATTCCCCACCCCGAGCAGGATGCATCCTTTGACTCCTTCAACCCCGTTGCCTACGTTCCGCTGATGGCCGCTCCGTCCACGCGCCCGGTTGTCTGGATCGTGGATGACAGCCCGCTCGACGCCGAGCGGGCGCGCCGCGTTCTGGAGTCGGACTATGCGGTCGAGATCTTCGGTGACGGCTCCGCGATGCTGGAGCACCTGGCGGGCCACCCGCCGCCCGAGGTGCTGGTCCTCGACTGGGTGATGCCCGGCGTCTCCGGGATCGAGGTCTGTCGCTTCTTGCGCGCCGGCAGCGCGGGACGGCCCCAGCTCGCGATCCTGCTGCTGACGATGCAGACGCAGACCGCGCAGATCGTCGAGGGCCTGGAATCGGGCGCGAACGATTACCTGGTGAAGCCGTACGCCGATCCCGAGCTGCGGGCCCGCGTCGACGCGCTGGTCCGCTGGAACAGCTTGATCGATCGGGCGCACAACGCGGAGGCGCGCGTGCGCGAGCTGCTGCAGTACGCGCCCGATCCTCTGATCAGCCTGGACCTCGAGAACCGGATCACCTTCGCGAACGGGGAAGCCCAGCGGATGCTCGGCGAGTCGGCCGAGACGCTGCGCGGCCGCACCTTCGCGGACGTGCTGCCCGGCGTCCCGTTCGATCAGCTGATCGACGCGTCCCGTTCGTCACGGCCGATGCCCGACGTCGAGGTCGGTGACCAGATCTTCTCGCCCAGCGTCCGGTCCCTGCCCAGCCAGGAGCATGCGGGCGTGACGGTCGCGCTGCGCAACGTGACGGCCCGGCGCCACCGCGAATCGCGCCGGCTGGACTTCTATTCGATCATCGCCCACGACCTGCGTTCGCCGCTGGGCGCGATGCTGATGCGCGCTGACATGCTGCTGCGGGGGCGCCGCGGGGTGCTGCCCGCCGAAGCGATCGGCGACCTGCGCAAGATGGAGAGCCACATGCGCAGCCTGGTCGCGCTGATCAACGACTTCCTCGAGTTCGCGCGCATGGAGGAAGCGGGCCACAAGATGGAGCGCGTGCGCATCGACCTGCCCGGGCTGATCAGGGAGATCGTCGAGGACTTCCGGCCGCTGGTCGAGAACACGCACCAGGAGATCCACGTCGACGTCGGGGTCGTCCCGGTGGTGGTGATGGGCGACCGCCGGCGCCTGCAGCAGGTCCTCACCAACCTGGTCGCGAACGCCATCAAGTTCACGCCGGTGGGCGGGACGATCAACGTGCGCGCGAGCTGCGCGGGGCCGCTGTGCGAGGTCCAGGTCCAGGATAACGGCGTGGGCATCGCGCCCGAGATCGTCCCGACCCTGTTCCAGCGCTACACGCGCGGTCCCAGCAGCAACCGCGACGCCGGCGGCACGGGCCTGGGGCTATTGATCGTGCGCGAGATCGTCGAGGCTCATGGCGGCGCCGTGGGCGTCGAGAGCACGCCCGGCGCGGGCAGCCGATTCTGGTTCCGGCTGCCCGCTGCGGATCTGCCCCAGGCGCGCCTCGCGGAACTGCGCGTCTCGGGCTGAAGCGCCGATCCGCTCAGCTGGGTACGACGACCTGGGTGTCCATGATGGACTGCCCGGCCGGCATCGTGACGTTCGGGGACCGTTCTGCGGTCACGATGACAGTGAACTCCTTGAACGGAGTCTTGGTCTCGAGGCTGCCGTTCAGCTTCTTGTCGATGCTGAGCACGCCGACGTTCTGGGCGATGCCAGATCGAGGCTTCAGCCATACGACGTAGTTGTTCGCGTTGAACACGTCGTCGGGCTGGGCCACGTGAGCGACTTCGACCTTCACCCGCGTGTTGCCGTCCTTCTCCTCTTTCACCTTGACCTTGCCGGTGGCGGCCGGAAGCTTGTCCGTCGTCGCCATCGTCCAGGTCTGCTCGTGCGAGCAGCCGACGCCGCCCCCCAACGCGAGCGCGCCGATCAGCGCGCCGCCGACACTCCAGCGCTTGAACTCTTCAGCTCTCATCGCGCACCTCCCCCAGTCAGTAACGCTGGGGCGCCGTCGGGATTCGACAAGCAGAAGCGAGGTCGTAATCGACCGGGCGACAACGAGGTCGACCGCGAGAGCTCGGGCGAGGGCGCGGAGGGAATCGAACTCGGCCGGCGACGGGTATTGATGTGCGCGCAACAACGTGCGATCGCTACCGAGTGGCGGCGCACGTACGTTCGGGGGCGGACGCGAACCGGCGAATCGCACAGCGTCCAGAGACGATCCTGCGCGACGACGAAGAGGACTCGTGCTCTGTGCGAGCGGGACAGGCGTGAGTGCGCGTCCGAGAGCGGTCATCCTCGGGGCGCAAGGCACCCTGGGCGTCGCGCTGACGGCCGGGTTGCCCGCGGCAGGATGGGAGGTCGCCGCGGCAGCATCGCGCGCCACCTGCGACATCACCGACGCCGCCGCGCTCCGGAACCTGCTGGCGCACACGCGCCCGACTGCGGTGTTCAATGCGGCCGCTTACACCGACGTCGATCGCGCCGAGACCGAGCCCGACGTCGCCCACGCGGTCAACGCCACCGGGGCAGAGACCGTCGCCCGGGCGGCGGCGGACGCTGGTGCGGCGGTCGTCCACTACTCGACGGATTTCGTCTTCGACGGAACACGGGAGCGCCCCTACGACGAGCGGGACGTGCCGTCGCCGCAGGGACAATACGCGCGGTCGAAGACGGCTGGCGACCAGCTGGTCGCGGCGGCCAACCCCCGCCATTACATACTCCGCGTCGGCTGTCTGTACGGGCACGGCGGCCGTAATTTCCCTTCCACGATCGTGCGCCGGCTGCGCGCGGGCGAGACGATCCGCGCCGACCGCGAGCGCTCTGCCTCGCCCACCTGGGTGCGCGAGGTCGCCGCCGTCTCCGCTGCCCTCGCCACGACAACACACCACGGCCTGTATCACTGCACGGCCCACGGTGAGACGACCTGGCTCGACTTCGCGCGTCTGGCGGCGAAACTGATCGGCGCGCCGGCGGAGCGCGTTCAGGGCGTCGCGTACGGCGATCTGCGGCTCGAGGCACCGCGCCCCATGCACGCCGTCCTCGACAACCGCGCGCTACGCGAGATCGGACTCGACACGCTGTCGTCCTGGCAGGACGGGCTGCGCGCGTTCACGGCCGAAGACGCACGCGCCGGGTAGGGGGCCTCGGCGTCGAACGCCGGGCACGCGCTGCTCACGGCAGGAACTCCTGAAGGTTTGTTTTTCCAAAACGGCTGCCGACCGTCCCCTCTTGAATCTGCCCGGCGATCAGCCCGATGATCCTTTTGACGCCGTCGGTCTTCTCCGGATCGGTCGCCGGGAGAAGACGGACCGTGATCTGCCGGTCCTTCTGGGACAGTTGCACGAAGAAGGCCTGCGACCGGCCCTCTTCAACCACGACGCAGTCGACGAGAGCGGTGTGGCCCGATCGATTCAGGTAGACGTCGATCACCTTCAGGATCTCGCCGCCGCTTCGCATCGACGCGAGCTGGATGCTCTGGCACGCCCTTCCGAGATCGGACGCTTCTTCAATCACGACATGGGGCATTCCCCGATCGCTCCTGTGGGTAGTGACGTGTTTTGGTTCCTGGAAGTGAACTCATGTCTTGTTTCGATGTCGAGATGAACGCGGGAAGATGACGACCGGTTACCAGTAACCACGTTTGCAGGTCGCCGGCCGATGCATCCGGTGCCGACTTGATTTTGGGACGTCTTGGTTAGGACCAGAGCGGCCGGCCTTAACTTCTCGGCGCGATCCGCTGTAACCCGAATCGGACCCCGTGCGTTCAGCCTACGTGACCGCGTCATCCATCATCGTTGGGGGAGGCCTCTCCGGCGGGCTGGCCGCGCTTGCGCTGGCAGAGGCCGGCCGCGGCGCGACGGTCACGTTGATAGAAGAGGGCGATCGGCTCGGTGGAAACCACACGTGGTCCTTCCATGAGACTGACCTCGACGGCGACGGGCGAGCCCTCGTCGCGCCGTTCGTCGCCTGGCGTTGGCCGCATCAGGTGGTGCGCTTTCCCCGCCACCAGCGGACGCTGGCGATCGGTTACGCGACGGTCACCTCGGAGCGCTTCGACCGTGTCGCGCGGGAGAGACTCGCGCGTGCCGGGTGCGATGTTCTGTGGGCGACCCGCGTCGCCGACCTGGGCCGCCACGAGGTCCGACTGGCCGATGGCCGTGCGCTGGCCGCCGACGTCGTCATCGATGCGCGCGGGCCCGGTCGTCCAGAGGGACGCGCCGGTTTCCAGAAGTTCGTCGGTCTCGATCTGGAGCTGGAGAGGGACGGCCCGTGGACCGCCCCGGTCGTGATGGACGCGACGGTGCCACAGCTGGGCGGCTACCGCTTCGTGTACGTCCTGCCGTTCACACGACGGCACGTGCTCGTCGAGGACACGGTCTATGCCGATGAATCCGATCTGGATCTACCGGCCATGCAGGCACGCGTGCTGGACTACGCGGCCCTCAACGGCGCGCGCGTGTCGCGCGTTCACCGCCGCGAGGCCGGCGTCTTGCCGCTGCCGCTTCGAAGGGACACGCCAGATCCGGCCGGCGGACCCCTGCGCATCGGCTACCGCGGCGGTTTTTTTCACCCGGTGACGGGTTACTCGCTGCCACTCGCGGTGCGCGTGGCGCGAGCTCTGGCCGGAGCAGGGAGCGTGGTCGAGATGGCGACCGCTCTGGCGTCGCTAGCGCGGGTCCTGACGCCGCAACAGCGGTTCGGATGTCTTCTCAATCGACTGATGTTCGGCGCGATGCCGCCGGCCGACCGTTGGACGGCGCTCGATCGCTTCTATCGGCTGCCCGCGCCGCTCATCACGCGCTTCTACGGCTCCCGCACGACCATTTTCGATCGACTACGCCTCCTGATGGGCCGTCCGCCTGCGGGCGTGTCGTGGCGCCGGCTGATCGGCCTGGCGGAGGCGGCGTGAACAGGCGCGGCCGCGTGCGCCGGCTCGACGAAGCGAGGCTCGCCGCGCTGGTCGACGAGGCGCTCACGCCGTCCGTGCTGGAGCAGCAGGCGCACCTCGACGACTGGCCACTGGCTTCGGGCTCGACCGCCGCCGAGCTGACCGCCGAGATCTGGGATCACGCGCTCGGAGATGTCGCCCGCGACATTCTGTCGCGGCCGAGTCGGCAGTTTCGCGCCCGTCTCGCCGAGCTGAGCTTCCGGCTCGCCAACGGGATCGGGGAGCCGCCCCGATGGCTGGCCGGCATCGTCGAGGTGATTCACGCCGGGAGTCTGATCGTCGACGACATCCAGGACCGTTCGCTGGAGAGGCGCGGCGCCGCGTGTGCGCACCTCACGCATGGGCTGGGGCGGGCGCTGAACGGAGCAAACTGGATGTACTTCTGGGCGCTCCAGATGGTCGAACGGCTCGAACCGGACACGCCACTCGTGCGCGAGCGCCTCTATCGGGTCCTGATCGATGCCATGGCGCGCTGCCACCTCGGGCAGTCGCTCGATCTCTCGTTTGCCGTTTGGCGGCTGGCGCGCGCCGATGTCAACCGCCTGGTCGCGACGAGCACGATGTTGAAGACGGGAGCGCTCATGGAACTGGCCGCCCGCCTCGGCGCGATCGTGGGCGGGGCCCCCGCCGAACGTGAAGAGGCGCTCATGCGTTTCGGGCGGCGGCTCGGCGTCGGCCTGCAGATGCTCGACGACTTCGGCAATCTCACGGCCGGCTCGGACGGAAATGCGGCCAAAGCGCGGGAGGATCTGCGCAACGGCACGCCGACCTGGCCGTGGGCGCTCGCGGCGGAGCGTCTCGATGCGTCCGCGTTCGCTGCGCTGCAGGCCGCCGCGCGCGCGGTGGCGGATTCGGATGACGCTGACAGCGCCCAGGCGCACGCGCTCGCGGCGCAGCTGCGCGCCGCGGTCGGGTTCGAAGGACGGCGCCGGGCGTCGCGCTATCTCGAGAAGGCGTTCGACGATCTGCGCGCGGCCGTGGACGACCGGCCCGAGATCGCGCTGGTCGCTGCGGAGATCCGTCGCCTGGAGGTCGCGTATGGCTGACCGGCGGGTCGCCGTCATCGGCAGCGGCTTCGGTGGTCTGGCGGCGGCGATTCGCCTGCAGGCCGCGGGCGCTCGCACCGTCCTCTACGAGGCGCACGATCGGCCGGGGGGACGCGCCGGCGTTCATGAGGAGGCCGGCTACACGTTCGACCTCGGTCCGACCGTGATCACGGCGCCCCATTGTCTCGAAGAGCTGTTCGCGCTGGCGGGCGAACAACTCGCGGATCACGTGACACTGTCGTCCGTCACGCCGTTCTATCGGCTGCACTGGGCCGACGGCGCGCGCTTCGACTATGGTGGCACGGCCGAATCGGTTCGCGAGCAGGTCGCGGCCCTGGCGCCCACGGACCTGGCCGGCTTCGAGCGGTTCATGGCCTACAGCCGGCGCGTCTTCGAAGCGGGCTACGAAGGGTTGGTCGACGCCGCGTTTCTGCGGTTCGCCGACATGGTCCGGGTCGCGCCGCAGCTCGCGCGCCTGCGTGCCGACCGCTCCGTGTACGGTGCCGTCAGCCGTTTCGTGAAGGACGAGCGCCTGCGCCAGGCGCTCTCCTTCCACGCCTTGCTGATCGGCGGAAACCCCTTCGAAACGAGCGCGATCTACACGCTCATCCCCTTTCTCGAGCACAAATGGGGCGTCTTCTTTCCACGAGGCGGTACCGGCGCGCTGGTGCGGGCGCTCGCCGATCTCTACCGCCGCCTCGGCGGCGAGCTGCGGCTCGGCGCTCCGGTGGAGCACGTGGAGGTTCAGTCCGTGAGCGGGCGGCCGCGACATCTGGTGTCGTCCTCAGGCGCCGGCGGCGTCGAGGCCTTCGACGCGGTCGTCTCCAACGCCGATCTTCACCACACTTACGCGCGCCTCTACGCGGGGACGCCCGCGGCTGATGCCATGCGCGTGCGGCTCGAGCGCATGGACTGGTCGATGTCATTGGTGGTCGTCTACTTCGGGACGCGCCGGAAGTATCCCGGACGCGCGCATCACAGCGTGCTCTTTGGTCCGCGCTATCGCGAGATGCTGCGCGAGATCTTTCGCGGTCCGTCGCTGCCGCCCGACTTCAGCCTCTATCTTCATCAACCGACGGTCACCGACCCCAGCCTCGCGCCCCCCGGCGGCGAGACGTTCTATGTCCTTGCGCCGGTGCCACACCTCGGGGCGGCGGACATCGATTGGACGACCGCCGCCGAGCCCTACGCCGATCGCATCCTCGCCAGCCTGGAGACGCTGCTCCCCGATCTGCGGCGCGAGGTGGTGGTCAAGCGCATCGCGACGCCCTTCCACTTCCGCGATCGCTTGAATGCCTTTCAAGGATCGGCGTTCTCCCTCGCGCCGCGTCTCAGGCAGAGCGCGTACTTTCGCCCGCACAACCGCGACCCGCGTATCCCTGGCCTCTACATCGTGGGGGCGGGGACGCACCCCGGGGCGGGGGTGCCGGGCGTGATCAACTCGGGAAAGGCAACGGCGCGGCTGGTCACCGCCGATCTCGGGCTCGGGTCGGAGGCGATGGCGTCATGACCGCCGCGAAGGCACGGCAGGCGCTGGCGCGGCGAGTTCTGCGGCGACACGCACGGTCGTTCTCGTGGGCGGCGCGCCTCATGCCCGCGCGCGTCCGCGACGACGCGACGCTGCTCTACGCCTGGTGCCGCCGCTGCGACGACGCGGTCGATCTGGCCGTCGATCCGGAGCATGCGCGCGCGGCGGTGGAACGACTGCGGGGCGAGCTCGACGCCGTCTGCGGCGACGCGCCGCTGGAGGATCCGGTGCTCGAGGGACTCCGCGACGTCCTCCAGCGCAACGCGATCCCGCGTCGTCATGCCGACGAGCTGCTGGATGGCATGGCCTCGGACATCGGCCGTGTCCGCTATGCGCGCGTGCAGGACCTTCTCGTCTACTGCTATCGGGCCGCGGGCACGGTCGGGATCATGATGGCGCACCTCATGGGCGTGCGCGACGGCCCGGCGCTGCGCCACGCGACGGATCTCGGGATTGCCATGCAGCTCACCAACATCTGTCGCGACGTCGTCGAAGACGAGCGCCGCGATCGGGTCTACCTGCCGTCGGAGCTCCTGGGCGGAGACCTGGCACCGACGCACGCCGGCCCGCGAACGTCGGCTGCGGTCGCCGCGCTTCTTCGACTCGCCGACGATCATTACCGATCCGGCGACGAAGGTCTGCCGGCCTTGCCGGCCGCGTGCGCTTGGGCCGTTCGTGCGGCTCGCCTCATCTACGCCGAGATTGGTGCGGTGATCGCCCGGCGCGGTTTCGACGTTCAGAGCGGCCGCGCGATCGTCTCCCCGTACCGCAAGTTGTGGCTGGTGCTCCGTGCGCTGGCCGGCACGGTCGCGGCGCGGACGGCGGGTTCGCCGCGGCCTCTCCTCCGGGGATGGTCGTGAGAGCGCCCATGCGCACGCCACGGTTCGGACTGGCGACAGCTGCGGCCCGGCAGACCCCGTGGGGGGCGTTCGCGATCTACGTGGGCCGCGTGCGCGACTTCGGGCGCCGTGACTGGCTGGTCTATGGCGCCTGGGTCGGGTTGATGGTCGGACTCTGCGCCGTGACGGCCGGGTTCGTCGCAGTCGGCCATCGTGCCGGAGCGCCGCTGCCGCCGGTCGCCAGGCTCGTCCCGATCGGCGCCGCCATCTTCACGCTGGCGATCGCGGTCGACACGATCGGGCACCGGACCATCTACAAGGAGGCCCTCCGCGGCGGCGAGGCGCTGGTTCACCACGTCACCATCGGCCTCGGGATCGGCAGCTGTGTGCTTCTCTGCGCGGCGTACCGCGGCGGTTCAGCGTACGCGGTTCCGGCGCTGGTCCTCACGGCGCTTTCGTTCGTGTACAGCCTGATTGACGAGGCCATGCACTGGCGGCGCTACTTGAACGCCCAGTCGGATCCGGTCGAGATGTGGAGCCACGTCTTCATCCTGATCGGTCACGGCACGATGATGGCCGGCTGGTGGCTCTGGTACGCGCGCGGCTACGCCGGCGTCGCCGAGACCCTCCGCGCGCTGGGCGCCGGGGCGGGAACGTGAGGCGATTCGTGGGGTGCGCCGCGCTGCTCGGCTTGACGCTCACCCGGGTCGATTCTGCCGCAGGAGATCCCATGCATTACGACCCGAGCCCGATCGAGCAGGCCTATCGGGCCGGCAAGGCCGCCGGCGACGACGATGCGGCCCGCGTGCAGTATCAGCGCGGCATCGACCTCGCGCGCGGCGTGCTGGCCCGGACGCCCGATCAGCCGGACGCGCTCCTGTGGCTCTCCGCCAATCTGGCGGGCGAGGCCTTGACGCACGGCAAGCTGCGGGCGCTGCGGGTGATTCCCGAGATCGAGCGGACGCTGCTGCGCCTCGATCAGATCGCGCCTTCCTACGATCACGCGGCGGCGGCGCGCGCGCTCGCCAACCTGTACTGGAGGGCGCCCGCCGTCATTTCAATTGGATCGTCCAAGAAGGCGGCCCTGTATTTCGAGCTGGCGCTCAAGCGCGCGCCGGACTTCCCGGGCAACCAGGCCCACGCTGCGGCCTTCTACGCTTCGGAGCGCAACTGCGGTCGGGCGGCGCCACTCGCGGCCGCCGTCGCCGCCCGTCGCGACCTGGATGCGTTCGGCCCGGACGCCGCCGAGTGGCGTCAGCTCGCCTGGTACCCAGCGCGAGATCTGGTCGGGCACCATCTTCATGAAGTCGGTGCCCGCCACGAACGGGCCTTCGGCCGCGCTCAGCGCGTCGGTCACATACGGCACACGCGTC
>Ga0207701_10005348_pt1 | contig 12914 bp, 8 predicted proteins | sample KBSSwiSSwithPhiX_FD_184294 | JGI IMG/M metagenome (GOLD analysis project Ga0207701, IMG submission 184294) | Switchgrass rhizosphere bulk soil microbial communities from Kellogg Biological Station, Michigan, USA, with PhiX - S5 (SPAdes) (version 2) | ecosystem: Environmental > Terrestrial > Soil...
CGAATGGGCGTGATGACCGGACGCGAGGCACGGGCTTCGGGCTTTCGATACGTTCTTGCCCCCGTTCTCGACGTAAACAACAACGCGGACAATCCGGTCATAAATGTCCGCAGCTTTGGGGAAGATCCGGAAGAGGTTGCGAAATACGGCGTCGCTTTCATCAACGGATTGCAAAGTGAGGGCGTTCTTGCCACCGCAAAACATTTTCCCGGCCACGGCGACACGAATATCGATTCGCACCGCGCGCTGCCGATCGTCGACCGGTCTCGCGAGCAACTGGATAAAACTGAGTTGCTTCCGTTTCGGCGTGCTATCGACGCCGGTATCGCGTCGATCATGATCGGGCATATCGGGTTGCCGCAGATCGATTCTGAGCAGCTCAATCCGCTCCAAAGCTATTCGTCACCCTATGTCGAAGAAGGTGACGCAAAGGTCACTCAGCCCGGCTTTATTCCTGCATCGCTTTCGGCGAAGGTGCAGACAAAAATGCTCCGAAATGAATTCGGTTTCAAAGGCCTGATCGTCTCCGACGCCATCGACATGAGCGGCCTATCGATCTACGTCACGCAAGAAGACGCCGGCGTTCGCGCATTGAACGCCGGAACCGATATCCTGCTCAAGCCCGGCAGCGCCGATGCAGTTATCCGAGGATTGAAGAATGCACTTGCATCAGGCCGCGTCACGCAGCAGCGCCTGGACGAGGCCGTCTTAAAACAGCTTGCGTGGAAATATGAACTCGGACTTTTCGAAAACAAGATCACGTCGCTCGACGCGCTCGACCGCGTTATTTCGAGCAATGAGACCGACCTACTTGCGGATGCGATCGCCGAAAAGGCGATGACGCTCGTACGAAACGGCGACGGCCAATTGCCACTCGACCGTTCAAAGAAAATCGCGGTGCTCGGCATTTCTAACGGTTTTGACGGCCTGCCAACGATGGCGCCTTTCATCGGTGGGCTAAAGCAAAACGGCGTGAAATTTACTTCGGCATATTTGCAGGAAGACTCGATGCGGCCGCAGATCGATGCTGCAAAAAAAGCGGTCAATGAAGCCGATGTCGTGGTCGTTGGCCTTTACGGCCGCGTCCGTTCGGGCGCAAGAAACAGTGTCGCATTGCCGGAAAACGGCATAGCAATTCTTCACGACGCCCTTGCTGCAAACAAGAAAGTGATCGGTATCAGTTTTGGTAATCCGTATGTTTTGACCGCGTTTCCGGAAATGAAAACATACTTGGTCGCCTACGGTGATATGCCGAGCCTTCAGCGTGCTGCCGCTCGTTCGGTTTTAGGCCTTCAAGACATTACGGGCCATTTGCCGATAACTTTGCCCGGCCTGCATCCTCGAGGAACCGGAATTCAGTTTAGGAAGAATTGACCCGAAAATATGGCACAGCTTTGGGAGCTCGAGAATTTTCTCGGCATCCGCGATAACCAACTCCACATCGATGGTGTAAATGCGGCCGATCTCGCTCGCGAACATGGCACTCCGCTTTTCGTCTACAGCGAAAAGCGTATTCGACATAACATCGAACGGCTTCGAAATAGCGCCAAAGGCATTGACTGCCCACTCAAACTTTGTTACGCGGCAAAAGCGATGTCCACGATGGGAATATTACGTTCCGTGAAAGAAGCCGCCTGCGACATCGAGGTGAATTCCGGTGGTGAGCTTTGGAAGGCGTTGGAAGCAGGTTTTGGTAGCGAACAAATAATCTTCAACGGCACAAGCAAAGAAGCTTGGGAGATCGAAATGGCGATCGAAAATTCGATTTATGCCATCCAGGTCGATTCGATCTTTGAGCTGTCTGAGATCGAGGAAATTGCAAAGCGGGTCGGGAAGAAAGCGTCGGTGAGTTTGCGTCTGGTTCCCGAGATCGAAACCGGAACACATTCGGGCCTTCAGACCGCACTTCTTACTTCAAAATTTGGCATGATGCCTGAAGAGGCATTTGAAGCTTGCCGCCGATATAGCAGGTCGTTGCATCTTAATATCGCGGGCGTCCATCTTCACATCGGCTCACAAAATCCGGAGCCCGACGCCTACCAGGCGGCTTTCAAAATGCTGTTCGAAAGCGCGCTTCGAATTTACAATGAGGCCGCGATCGCGCTTCAGCACATAAATCTCGGCGGAGGATTCCCTGTAAATTACCTTCGGGATGCGTCACAACAATCAGAGTTTCCGGCCGAGCAACGAGACATGTTCGGGGCCGACTTCGAACCGGCTGAAGCGATCAAAAATGCCTGGCAAGGTGTTAAGGAACTTGCTGCCGAGTCAAACGTCGAACACCTGCTCGAGGGACTAACACTGCTCCTCGAACCCGGCCGAAGCATAATCGCCGACGCCGGCATTTGCCTCACGACAGTGCGTAACAAGAAAACGAGACCCGTGGAAAACGAGGCAATCGCAAATCGAAATTCGCAAATCGAAAATGACACGTGGTTGCTCACCGATGCCGGTTTTAACATCCTATTGTCGATGGAAACGTACAAGTGGTACTACCATCTGATCTCTGCGGAACGGGCCGGTGAAGAGCATTCGACACGATACAAACTGGCCGGGCCGCTTTGCGACGGCGGCGATGTTTATTTCGATCACGAAGGCTACGGCCGACTTCCGGAGCACCGCCTTTTGCCGGAAAACGTTGAACCCGGCGAAATACTTGCGCTGCTGAATTGCGGCGCTTACGCTCTTGCCCAAGCGTCGCAATACAACGGACGATTTTTGCCGCCGGTTGTACTGATAAAAGAAAATGGATCGGCTGAGTTGATTCGCCGTCGCGAATCTTTTGGAGATCTCGTCGCAAGCGACCTCTGATCCTTATTTAATACCCGACGACACTTTTTAGCATTTCGCGGTGCGCATCCGTCATTTCGAGGCCGAATTCCCCGGAAAGTTTTGAGACGTCGGACAATCCGCTTACCTGAAAAGTTGAATTGCGAACTTCCATCAATGCGCCCAACGCCTTTTCGAAAGTTAAGATTCCGTTATTTTGGTCGCCAGTTTCAAAATACGCTCTGCTCAATTCGATGAATGCCGAATGCCGCATCGTCGGTTCGCTGAGTTTTGCAATTGCATCTGATGCGCCCGACAGCAGCTCGGCGGATTTTTCTGTATCGCCCGAATTTGAAGCCGCTCGACCCATTAAGACCGTCGTGATCATTCGGTCGAGCTCACTGTCAATTTCGCCTGCGGCATGTTCAGCGATCTGATACAAACCCTGTGATGCGGCGAGCTGAGCGATCTGGGAAAGCGCGTTCGTCTTATGTGTCTCGTCCGGTATCGTATCGGCGATCTCGACGGCACGCTCGCATTTTTCGAATCCTGCAAACTGGACAGCGACGGCCGTCATGACCACGAATTTCGCACGGCTTTCGCGCGTTTCGTTCTCATGTTGTGAAAGCAGGACCGCGTACGCTTCTTCGAGCGCTTCATATGCCTCGTCTTTCTCGTCTTTCTGCCAATGATCACGAGCGAACGCAAGGACCACCGAAGCGATCTGTGTTTTGTCGGAAATCGAATCGAGAGTTCGATCAGCGTGATCGACGCTGCCGGTATGCAAAATGCCGATAGCAACCTGCGCGAGGAGGTTGTCGCGATGCGTGCTGCCAAGTTCCTCAGCGTCGCTCCGTGCATTTTCATAGACCTGAAACGCCTTTCCTTTATCGCCTGTGTCGATGAGCAGGTTCCCGATCTCCGCATACGAACGAATCCGTTCTTCATCGTGTTCGATCTCGGCCGCCTTTGATTCGGCCGCTAATAATAACTCAATGGCCCGTTCATTTGTTTCCGTTTTAATGCTTGCGACGGCGATCGTGTTCAACGCCGTCACTGCATCGCGCGGAAACTCGATCTCGCCGATAGTTTCCATCGCGCCGTTGACGTCGCCATCGGCAGCTTTCTTCACTGCGATGCGGGCAAGTACGCTGTCGGGATGCATCATCATCGCCGCGATGTCGCCGGCTTTTTCAAACTCACCTTTATCGGCTTTTGCGAAACCGATCCGTTCATAGCCCTGCGCCTTAAAACCCGGGTCTTCGATCGTTTCGACCAACTGCAGACCATACTCGTCGTCATCGATTTCGGCGCATTTTCCGGCAACGGCGATCAATAGCCGGTCCCGAGTAAACGGGTCATCGACAGTGTTCGCAAGCTCGGCAGCAAGATCGACCTTCCCTTTTTCTAGATACTGGGGAACGACCGTCGCAATCGCAGACCCATGGCTTTCGCCCGCCGGAATTGATTCGGCAAGGTAAGCCGCGGCGTCGAGAAAATTGCTTTCTGCGTCCGCACGTGAAATGAAATGTTGAGACATATAACAAAAGTGCCACAGAGAACACAGAGAACACAGAGTTGAAGAAAAGAAATACTCAGTGCCCTCTGTGATCTCTGTGGCTCAACAAACTCAGGCAAAAACAAGCCGGAACGAATCCGCCATCCAGTCGTTCAGATTCCAGGCGATCGCACCCGCCCCCGCTTCCCGCAGCCCTTCAGGTTCCACCGTGTTTGTAACGCCAACAACCCGCAACCCTGCCGCCCGCGCAGAACGGACCCCGGGCGGCGAATCTTCGATCACAACACAGTCGTCGTGGACCATTGGCAAATGGCCATGCGAGGTACGATAGGCGTCGATCGCCGCGAACCCGCTCCTGTAACATTCCGGATCGGGCTTGCAGGCAGTTACGTCATCCGCACTTAAAATGACCGAAAAACACGGAGCCATCCCGGTTTTCTCAAGCACAAAATCGATCTCTTCACGACGCGCCATGCTTACTATCCCAAGCGTCAATTCGGTGGACATCCGCTTCACAAAATCTTCCACGCCCTCGAAAAGCGGCATCGTTTCATCAACGATCGACCGCCACCTTTCCGTCTTTTCTCGCGCCAACCGGTGTACAAGGTCTACCGTGGCTTCCCTGCCGTTGGCTTCAAGTATCGAAGCAACAAAAGTACGGTCGTCCATGCCGAGACGCGAGTAATATTCTTCATCCGTCACGTCGATGCCGTCCGCCGCAAAGATCTCGCGGTAGGCAGCGTGCTGTATCGGTTCGTCATTGATAATGACGCCGTTAAAATCCATCAAGATAGCTTTGATCATTTGAGAGATATTCTAGCGGGACGGTGAAGGAGCCGCAAACAGGCTAAAGAGCCTCATATTCACTGCGGGCCGCTATGAGTGCGGGCATGTCGGGATCGGCATCCTGCCAAATGGCAAAGAACTTATCGTATTCATCTCTGCTTCCGAGTGCCCGCGCTTTTGCAAGCTGTGTGAGGGGGTAGACGGGCGAAAGTGGTGATTCGCCCCGGTTCTCCAAGATTCGGTTGAATTCGTTCACTGCATCCGATTTCCGATTCAAATGCAAATACGCCAGGCCGCGGATATATTGCGGCAAATAGCGACCGGCTCTTTCAAATCGGCTCGCGACTTCCAGTTCCGCCACTACCGCATCATATTTCCCGGACTGGAGCAGTCCTGCGGCACGCGCCACGGGTATCCACATCTGATTTAGCATCGTGTCCTTCGGCCGTTCAGCGCGGATCTCACGGATCAACTCTTCCGATTCATTGAACAAGCCTGCAAGGCCCAATGCGATTGCACAGCGTGAAAGTGAAACCTGATTTCTTGCATAACGCAGCGCTTTTTTTATCTGCGTATTCAGAGCGAGCGTTATCTTCGAGTCGCCGCTTTTGGGGATGCCCGTTCCCGAACTTAATAATGCCATTCGAACAGCTTGTTCGGCGGCATACTCGGCGGCACATTCGTTCACGCCGCTACGTTCGGCGATCTCGAGCGATCGCTTTGCAAACTCCTGAGAGCCTCGCCAACGACCCTTATAACACTCCGTTTCGGTCCGAAGATTGATCGCGAAGTGCTCGTCGTCACGTCCATGGAACCATGTTAGCTGCGCGTCCGCTTTGTCGTAATTACGGGCGATGAATTCCGTCTGGTAAAGCAGCATATGAAACAGGTCTCCGTCCAAACCGTTTCGAAACGCATCGGAACAAAGTGAATTCACCTCGTCATACCTGCCAACGCGAAGCAGGGCCGTACAGAGGTTCTGAACGGCGATCGCGTAATGCGGATTCAATCTGTATCCTTCGCGGCCTTCTTCGACGGCTTTCTCGAACTGTCCGATGACCTCATAGCGGTCCGAAAGCTTTACCGGCGGGATCGCATCGAGCGGATATGACCGCTTATACATATTCAGTGTCTCGATCTGCTTATCCACCTCACCGCTGACGGTCGTGTGGTAAAACTCGGTGATCCGCAATCCTTCGTATTCGCCCACGCGGTCGCGAAGCTCGTATGCCTTTGTCGCGTATTCCGCCGCTAGTTTCGGCTGGTTCGTATTGTTGTACATTACGGCCAGCATCACGTAGGCAGAAGCGAAATTCGGGTCGAGTTCGATCGCACGTTTTGCGAATGGTATCGCTTCGAGCGTCTTACCGTCTCGGTAATATTCAATGAACACGGAATAAGCTTTGAACGCCTCCATCGACGTGGTCGTCGCTTCCTGCAATGGAGCGTCGAACATATCGATCGACGCAAGGCTTTCGCCTAGCCGCTCGCGCATCCCCGTCGCGGCGCGGCCGAGCGCCTGCAAAACGCTTTCCTTGGAATCGGTCTGTTCAAGCTGGCGGCCGATGATATCGCCGTTGCGCCCATTCACCGCTTCCAGGGTGATCACATATGTCGAGCCGAGATTGGATATAGTTCCGGTGATGTATGCCTTCAGGCTCTGCCGCATACATATCTCACGCCCGAGTTCGCGGGTCACCCTCTCGCTAGGATCGCGGCCCATCAGCCGCAGCGAATGACGAACACGCGCATCGTTAAAGATCTCGACCACCGGCGATTGCTCGAGCGTTATCGCAAGTGCAACGTTCAATGTGCCGTCAAAAACCGGGTCGCCCGTAAGATTCGTGAATTCGGTGAGCAGAACCGCGTCTTTGCTTCCCCCAGAGCTTGAGGTGGCCGATGACGTCGTGATCGGCCGGTCGGGTGCGACGCTCACCGGCTCTTCGCGATTCGGTACCGAGCTGCGTTCAAGTTCGGTCTCAAAATCTAAGCGTTTCCGTAAACTCTTAAGATCGTTCGCGACGTCCTTAACAAGCTGATACCGTTCTTCCGGATCTTTCTGGAGAGCTTTCGTGATGATCCTCTCAAGCTCAGGCGGGCACTCGGTCGAATAACGCGCTATCGGCTTGGGAGCCTCGTACATGATCGCGCCGATCGTCTCGCCGGGAGTGCTGCCTTTGAACGGCAAACGGCCAGTTATCATCTCGTACAGAACGACCCCGAGGCTAAAAACATCGGTTCGGGCGTCGATGTTCGGCATTCCTTTTGCCTGCTCAGGAGACATGTATGAAGTTGTTCCCAGCACCGCTCCGGGATTCGTCTTCACGTACATCTTCGTGTCGAGTTGCGAATCACCGCTCACCTCGGAAGCGTCCTCGGTCAGCTTTGCCAGCCCGAAATCGAGTACCTTCACGTAACCATCAGGCCGGATCATTATGTTCTCAGGCTTTATGTCACGATGAACAATATTCGCCTTATGCGCTGCTGCGAGTGCGTTCGCCACTTGCATTCCGATATCGATCACCTGTTCGATCGAAGGATGCGCCCGAAGGATCACGTCACGAAGGGTATCGCCCTCGATATATTCCGTCGCGATGAAATGCGCGCCCTGGGACTCGCCGATCTCGTGAATGATGATGATGTTCGGATGGTTGAGGGCCGACGCGGTCTTTGCTTCCTGAACAAAGCGGCTCATCCGGTCCTGATTTTTCGTGAATTCTTCGGCGAGAAGCTTGAGCGCGACGTTTCGATCAAGTTGTGTGTCGCGAGCGAGAAAAACCTCGCCCATCCCGCCCGCGCCGATCGGCGAGACGATGTCGTATCGTCCGACTTTTTGGCCTGCTGAAGCTGTCATACGGTGAGTTGATTGTAACGCAAATTCCCGGTGCGTCAACCTAATTGCAGTGTTTACAGAAGATATTTAGGGTCGAAAATGTTGCCGACTCCCAGAATGCCGTTTGGATCCAACACTTTTTTGACCGCCGCCATTTCGTTCAAATAACGCTCTCCCATCATCGCATCGAGGTATTTGCGTTTTAGCTTGCCGATCCCGTGTTCCGCAGAAACACACCCGCCGAGCATGATCGCCTGCGCAATGAATCTTCCGTAAATATGACGTGATCGCTCGGCCTCGTCATCGGTTTTGGGCAATAGGTTCGCGTGAAGATGGCAGTCGCCGATATGGCCGAAAATGACGTAGTCGATATTGCATGCGTCGAGCATCTCCTTTTGATATTTTAAAAAACCGCGAAATCGATCATCCGGAACAGCCATATCGGTCCCGATCTTTTTCTGTTTATTCCGAACGACGCGCTCATTCACCGAAACAGGGAGCGCATGCCTAAAGCTGCGCATTTTTTCGCGGTCCTGATCGTTTGTGGTAAACCATGAACGTTCAAGATCGGCGTTGTGCGTCTCAAGAAGTTCGTTCCATTTCTCAAGAAGCTCGCCTTCATTTTCGGCGGTAGTTTCTTGTTCAAAGAAGATCGCCCCCGCCATCGCGTCCGGGGTCTCGGGAAATTGTTCAGAGATGAAGCTCAATGATCGTTCGTCGAAATACTCGATTAGAGTTGCGTCAATTGCCGGAACGCGGGCATCGTGCCCGCACTTTCGCGAAGCGAAAGAGATCGACTTCACCGCGTCGACGAACGCCAATAGGTCGCCTTCAGCTTTAAAGAAAACGATCCCGCTAAGAAATCCTTCCGGTTTCGATAACAGCGACAATTCGATCTCAGTAATAACGCCAAGTGTTCCTTCGCTGCCGACAAACAGATCGACCGCATCCATCGGCGACGAAGTGAAAAAACCGCTCACGTTTTTACGGACCCTCGGACGTGTATAGGTGGGGATCTTTATTTCGAGATGGCGGCCGGCGTTGGTCGTCACGTTGATCGGCTCACCATTTGTTGAGACCGCCTGTTCGCGACTCAATTCGACGAAACTTCCGTCTGCCAGTACAACCTTAAGTGCCTTCACATAATTCCGCGTCGCCCCGTATTTGAAACTTCTTGCTCCCGAAGCATTCGTCGCGACTGTGCCGCCCATGTGGCAGCTCCATTCCGTAGGGTCGGGTGGATAGAAAAGCCCTTCAGCATCGACGGCCTTTTGAAAGTCCGCAAGTATCACACCGGGCTCGACGACTGCTGTATGCGAACCTTTATCGATACCTTTTATCTTATTTAGTTTCTCGAGCGAGACGACATAACCGCCAAACGGGACCGCACCACCGACAGTTCCCGTCCGCGCGCCCGAAACAGTTACCGGCGTACCAGACGCATTTGCTTCTCGAAGGATCTCCGCAATATCCGAGGCCGACTCCGGCACAAATAACTTCTCCGAATATCCGCCAGGCATATTGCTGGCGTCGGTAAGATAGCTTTCCAGGCCGTCGTGCTGTGTCTTTACCTGCATTCGTCGGATTATAACAAAACCGCCTTTTTATTCCTTTGATCCGGGCAGTGAAAATGCTTGTTTCATTTCGCAGTTCTGACTTATAATCACATCGAGCCAGAGCAACCCAATTTTTCTACCCACAAACATCTCGTCATTTGGGCACAGTTTTACTTCGCTCGAACACCGAAACGGGGCCTGACAATTTGACTAACTCCCATTAACGACGTCTTGAGAACCGCACGGAGGTAAAGCGGGCATGCGAAACATAGTCGAGAGTGTTTGTTTTGGATTGTGCGTGATACTGCTAATGGCCCTCTCGTCGAGAGCGCAGGCAACTACTAATGTTGCCCCGGCAGCGACGAAGCCAGTACCAGCGACCAAGAAAGAAGTTAAAGCTGCGATAAAACGATCAAAGGCAGCAACCGAAGCACTGGTGATTACCTGCACAGAAAAGAACGGCCTTACCAACCACGAAATTACGAGGATCCTTTTCCGTCACAACGAAGCTCGTTTGAAGAGTCAGGTGCCGGAGATAAAGTGGGACTGCACGATGGCACAGATGGCGCAGGAATGGGCCACTCGCGGCGTCGCCGAACACCGCCCGGACAACTATTTTGGCGAGAATCTCTTCGTCACTACGGACAGCAAAGCCGTACCCACAACAGGCGTGAAGCGATGGATCAACGAGCACAAGCATCTGGAGTCCGGTACAACGAATTGTAAGCCGGGAAAAATGTGCCTTCACTACACGCAAGTCGTCGCGGGGGTATCTTTGAAACTAGGCTGCGGCATTAACCGCAATGCCACGGGAAAATGGAAGTTACTGATGGTCTGCAATTACGATCCTAACGGCAACGGATATTGATTGAAGGATCATCGTACCGTAAGTTCGCGCTCGCGCAAATACTTTAAACGATCGCGTATTTCCGCGGCCTGTTCGAATTTCATTTGCTTCGCCGCGTGCCGCATGTCCATCTCAAGTTGCGCGATCGTTTCTTTGAGCTGCTTCGGCGAAAATTCGTCAAATTTGTCCATCTCGAGCGGCACTTTGAAATAGTCCGCCTCGTAGGCAGTCACCAACGTCGCGTCGATGGACTTGATGATCGTCGTCGGCGTAATTCCGTTTTCCTGATTGTATATTTCTTGTATAGCTCGTCGACGCTGCGTCTCGCCGATCGCATTCTCCATCGAGCCAGTGATTTTGTCCGCATAAAGGATCGCTTTTCCGTCAGCATTTCGTGCGGCGCGGCCCATCGTCTGGATCAGCGAGCGTTCCGATCGTAGGAAACCCTCTTTGTCCGCGTCGAGAATCGCGACGAGCGAAACCTCAGGAAGGTCCAATCCTTCGCGAAGCAGATTGATACCGACAAGCACATCAAATTCGCCGCGCCGCAGATCGCGAAGTATCTTTATCCGGTCGAGCGTCAAGATCTCGCTGTGAAGATACGTTACCTTCACGCCGACCTCTGCGAAATACTCGCTCAGATTCTCCGCCATCCGCTTGGTAAGCGTGGTGACCAGAACGCGCTCATTTCTCTCCGCTCGAATTCGGCATTCTTCAAGCAGGTCGTCGATCTGGCCTTTCACAGGCCGCACTTCGACAAGCGGGTCGAGCAAGCCGGTCGGACGAATGATCTGTTCGATCACCTCACCTTCGGTTCGTTTCAATTCATACGGCCCGGGTGTTGCGGAAACGTAGATCGTCTGGCCAACTCGCGCCTCGAATTCTTCGAAACTAAGCGGTCGATTATCCTTCGCGCTCGGCAGGCGAAATCCGTACTCGACCAACGTTCCCTTTCGCGACTGATCACCTTTGTACATTGCTCCTAACTGTGGGATCGTTTGGTGTGATTCGTCTATCACCATTAACGCATCCGACGGCAGATAATCGAGCAGCGTCGGCGGCGGCTCGCCCGGTAATTTTCCGGTCAAATGCCGCGAATAATTCTCGATCCCGCGGCAAAACCCCATTTCCTTGATCATCTCAAGGTCGTACATAGTCCGCTGATGCAGCCGCTGCGATTCGACGATCTTGCCCTCGTTCACCAAGTGCTCTTCCCACCAAACCAGCTCGTCTTTAATTGTCTGGACCGCTCGCCTTATCGTCTGCTTCGACATCACATAATGAGTCTTTGGATATATAGGTACCCGCGTTGTGTGCTTCTCTAAAACTTCTCCAAGCAGCGGATCGATCGTCGAGATCGAATCGATCTCGTCGCCCCAGAATTCGATCCTGTATGCCTGGTCCTGATAGCTCGGATAAAGCTCAACGACATCGCCGCGAACGCGAAACGATCCGCGATCGAAGTCTACATTCACACGCTCGTATTGCAGCTCGACAAGCCGCTTCAGGAAATCTTCGCGGTTGATCTTCTGGCCCGGCTCGATAAAAAGGAGCATTCCGTAATACGCGTCCGGATCGCCAAGGCCATAGATGCAGGAAACCGACGCGACCACGATCACATCATGCCGCTCAAAAAGCGCGCGCGTCGCAGACAGCCGGAGCCGGTCGATCTCCTCGTTTATGGTCGCTTCTTTTTCGATGTAAAGATCGGCCGCTGGAACGTATGCCTCCGGCTGATAATAGTCGTAATAGGAAACGAAGTATTCGACCGCGTTCTCCGGAAAGAAGGTTTTGAACTCTTGGTAAAGCTGGGCTGCAAGTGTCTTGTTATGAGCCAGCACAAGCGCCGGCCGCTGCACTTGCTGAATGACGTTCGCGATAGTGAATGTTTTGCCGCTTCCAGTTATGCCAAGCAGTACCTGATCTTTCGTCCCGCCGTTCAGACCTTCGACAAGCTGCCTGATCGCTTCCGGCTGATCGCCTTTCGGCGTATTTTCACTTGTGAGACGGAATTGCACGGTTTAATCATAACCAATCGGCATGAAAATGAAAAGTATTCCCGCTCCTGAAAAAAGAAAAGCATGCGCGAACCCTCACGCGCATGCCTTTCCATTTTACGAAGTTCTGTACCGCGTCAATTGAGCGTTATCGAAACGGCCTCAGCCTTAGATGCCGCTATTTTGCCGCTAACGTATTTCTCCTTGGAATGATCGACCTTAAGACCAAATGTCGGCGTTGTGATCTCGGAAAGAGTATAAAGGCCGTCCTGTCTCACAAAGACCATCTTGCCGTTGCCCGGCCGGACATCGCCGACGAGCGTTGAAAATCCCAAGAGGCTCGTTTTGCGGCTTTCCACGCTCCGGATCGCCAGCGAAGACTTGTTTACGACCGAGTCCAGCGGTCCGATCAGGTACTCGCCCGCGGCATAATTCTCGCCGTGAGCCTGAAAATCGAAGGGAATAGTAACACGGTACCTCGTCGTGTTCTGGCCGTTCACGAAGACTGTAACAAACAGTGCAAAACTCGTCGCTAAAACACCTTGAATAAATAATTTTTTCATTATGACCTCCTAAAGTCGCATGTTTCGAAACAATAATTAGGAAG
>Ga0207701_10005349_pt1 | contig 12910 bp, 10 predicted proteins | sample KBSSwiSSwithPhiX_FD_184294 | JGI IMG/M metagenome (GOLD analysis project Ga0207701, IMG submission 184294) | Switchgrass rhizosphere bulk soil microbial communities from Kellogg Biological Station, Michigan, USA, with PhiX - S5 (SPAdes) (version 2) | ecosystem: Environmental > Terrestrial >...
CGGTGCCCACGATTGCGCTGACCGTGACCCGCACCGTGACCGGGCTGACTGATGCGACTGCAATCTCCACGGGCATGCCGGCCACGCGAAGCGGCGCGGACTGACCGCGGATGACGACCGGGTGCAGGGCCGCGCCAACTCCGGCGGCGGCCAGGTGCTTGAGGGCATTCCGGCGCGAAGGACGTTGAGACATCGCGCGATCCTAGTGGACTGTCACTGGTTTCTACAGAGTCAAATCCCAAGCTCCAAATCCCAAGCTCCAACGCACTCCCAACACACAACTCCCAAATCAACTCCTCAAATCCCAACGTTTGGAAATTGGCTTGGCAGTTGGCTTGGGATTTGGACGTTGGGAGTACGTTGGGATTTGGCGCTTGGAGCTTGGGATTTGGCGCTCTTCAATGACCGTTGAGTCCCCGAGTCCCGACCTCGTCAGATATGTGGACGGTATACTGGATCCTGCGCTATGAAGACTTTCAGCTCGTTGCTCATGACCACTCTCGGAGGCGCACTTCTCACCTTCACCGCGCTGACCGCCGCGTCACCGGGCCAGGCGGGTTCGCAACAGCCATCGTCAGGAAGTCCGGCCGAGGATCCGGCCAACGACCTCTTCATCCAGACGTGCAACCGCTGCCACGACGCGGCACGCATCACCGCGCTCCGCCGGACGAAGACCGAGTGGGAGGAGGTCATCAACAAGATGATCGAGCGCGGGGCGACCGGCAGCGAGGAAGACTTCGTGACCGTCTTCGGATTCCTGCGCCGCCACTACGGCAAGGTCTACATCAACACCGCGCCGGTCGAGGAGCTGACGACCACTCTCGGGGTGACGGCCAAGGACGCGGACGCGATCATCGCTTTCCGGAAGGCGAACGGGAACTTCGCGGATCTCGATTCGGTCAAGAAGGTTCCCGGACTCGACCTGAAGATCCTCGACACTCACAAGGACGCGGTCGCGTTCTAGTCATCGCGCCGTCTTCGCGCTGCGCCCGCTTCGCGCTTGCGCCCGCTTCGCGCTGCGCGCTACGGCGAGCCAGGCTCCTTCATTGCTGTAAGCCTTGGGCAGACTCCTGCATTGCTGTATTGTTTTGCCCCGGAGGCTTGCACACTGTATGACTGCTCATTCCCGCACGATGGCGGCAATCGTGTTCGCCGGTGCCGCCATGACCAGCCTGCTCCTGGCGCAGGCACCGGCGCCGGCGCCTCAGGGACAGGCGCCAGCCGGGCAGCCGCCCACTGAACAGGGGCGCGGAGATCCCGGACGAGGGGCCGGCCCCGGCGGCGGACGCCAGGGGGGCCGCGGCGGGCGGGCCGGAGGATTCACCCAGTTCACGCGCGAGCTCGCGCCGCAGGATGTGATCGTCCGCGGCAAGAGCCTGTATGAAGCGAACTGCGTGACCTGTCATGCGCCCGATTTGCGGGGCACCGGAAAGGGCGCCAACCTGCTTCGGTCAGGCATCGCGCTGAGCGATCAGCATGGCGAGAAGATCGGTCCGTCGCTCAAGATCCACTCTCCCGCGATCACCCTGCCCGACACCGACAGTGTCGCCGTCGCTGAATACATCCACAGCGTTCATGCCACGATGAGCGGCCAGGGCAGCCCGCCGGGACGCAACCCCACCAACGTCGAGCTCAACGTTCTGGTCGGCGATGCGAAAGCGGGCGAAACCTATTTCGCCGCCGCCTGCTCCAAGTGCCACTCCGTGACCGGCGATCTCAAGGGCATCGGCGGGAAATTCCCCGACCCGCGAGCGCTGCAGAACGCGTGGGTCTCGGGATCGTCGGCCGCGTTCGGCGGATTCGGCGGAGGGCGCGGCGGCGCTGCCGGCGCGGGCAACCCCGCAATCGTCACGATGGCGGACGGTTCGAAAATCGAAGGCACGCTCGTCCGCAAAGACGACTGGCTCGTGATCCTCACGCTTGCCGACGGCACCCGGAGGTCGATCGCGCGCAACAACGGCGTGCCGAAAGTCGACGTCAAGGATCCGAAGGACCCGCACAAGACGATGGTGCTGGAGCTCGACGATCCCGACAACAAGAAGATGCACGACGTCACCGCGTATTTGGCGACGGTCAAGTAGAGGCGCCCGACCAATGAAGAAGCATCTCTTCGTCGTCTCAATGCTGCTCACCGGATCGGCGCTGATCCTGGCGCAGGGCAGCGGCCAGGATCGCCGCGTCGGCACGCCGGGGCACCCGGAGTGGAAGGGCCAGACGCTGCAGACCTCGCCGGCCCCGGCCAACGCGAACACCGGCGGGCTCGATCCGGCGGACATCATCAAGAAACCGCTATCGGATCAGTGGACCAGCTACTCCGGTGACATGAGCGGCAAGCGCTTCAGCCAGCTGAAGCAGGTCAACACGAACACGGTCAAGAATCTCAGCCTCAAGTGGATGACACCCCTCACGACCGGCTGCGGTCCGACCGGGCGCGCGGCCGCGCCGGCGGGCGGAGGCTGGTTCGGCGGCGGGCGCGGTTTTGGCGGCGGCGGGCCGACGGCGCCCATCAACGTCGGCGGCCTGGGGAACGGCGACGCCAACAACTGCGGACCCGCGCGCCTCGGCGGCGGCATTCTCTTCGTCGACGGCATCATCTACGCGTCGTCGCCGAGCAACGTCTATGCGATCGATGCGCGCGACGGCACGGTGCTCTGGCACTACTACTGGAAGACGCGCGGCGGCACCAGCCTGCAGACCCGCGGGCTCGGCATGTGGCGCAACTTCGTCTACTTCGAGCTGAACGACGACTGGGTGGTGTGCCTCGATGCGAAGACCGGCAAGGAGGTCTGGAAGCACGAGATCGCGCCATTCGACCAGCAGTACTTCTCGTCGAACGCGCCGATGGTCATCAAGGACCACGTGCTGGTCGGCACCGGCAACGACCTCGACGCGCCGGGATTCCTGAAATCCCTCGACCCGCGCACCGGCGAGGTGCAGTGGATCCTGTACTCGACCCCGCAGAATCCGGGTGAGCCAGGGCTCGAGACCTGGGCCAGCCTCGACGCGGCGCGCCATGGCAACGGGGCGACGTGGATCCCCGGCTCCTACGATCCGGAAACCAATCTGTATCTCTATGGCACGGGCAACCCGACACCGGCGTACACCCAGGGACGTGGTGACGGAGACAACCTGTTCACATCCTCGCTGCTGGCGGTCGACGTCGACACCGGCAAGATGAAGTGGTACTTCCAGACGTCGCCCCACGACACGCACGACTGGGACTCGACCCAGACGCCGATCCTGGCCGACATGCCGTTCAACGGACGCACGCGCAAGCTGGTGATGACGGCGACGCGCAACGGCTACTTCTTCGTGCTTGATCGCACCACCGGGGAGCACCTGCTCACCAGCAAGCTCGGGCTCGTCAACAACTGGGCGGTCGGACTCGACGCAAAGGGACAGCCGAAGCGGAATCCGAACAAGGACGCCACGATCGCCGGATCGCTCGTGAACGCCGACGTCCTGAACTATCCGCCGCCGACGTTCTCACCCGATACCGGCTTGTTCTACGTGCACGAGCAGAACTCGATGCGGATCAGCTACCTGATGGAGCCCGATCCGCGCGGGTCGATGGGGCTCGGCGGCACGAGCGGCGGCGGCAACCTGAACTGGGGCACCTTCATCGTCGCGGTCGACTACAAGACCGGGAAGATTACGTGGCGGAAGGAGCTGAATGGCGGCAGCGTCGGCCTGCTGTCGACCGCGGGCGGCCTGCTCTTCCTGAGCAACGGCACCAACGTCGAAGCCTGGGACGCCGCGACCGGCAAGGGTCTCTGGTATTCGCAGATCGGCGGCCTGTCGAGTCCCGCGGAGACGTTCATGCTCGACGGCAAGCAGCACCTGCTGTTCACCGGGGGGAATGGGCTGTACCTGTTCGTCTTGAACTGAGAAGGTATCAAGGCAGAAGGCAAAAGGCAGAAGGCAGAAGCACAGAGTTGCCTTTTGCCTTTTGCCTTTTGCCTTTTGCCTTTTGCCTTTTGCCTTTCTACCTCCCCCTCAGCGCAGTCTGGATCCGCGCAAGCAGCGCCTTTTCCTCATCCGAGATCTTGTGGAACCCGAGAATGCCGCCCGAGGCTTCGGCGATCTCCTCGGCGTGGTGAATCAGATCGTCGACGCTCCACGCGCCGGCCTGCGCGCCTGGACGATCGAGCATCGCCCGAATCAGGCGGGTCGCGCGGGCGAACACGTCTTCCGAAGGACGCTGTTCGAGCCAGGTTGAGAGTTGATCGTCGGCCGGGCTACCCGCGGCGATCTTCCGGCCGCGGGCGAATTCCACTATCAGCTTGCGCTCGTTGTCGCTCACCCCGCCTTCGGCCCAGGCCACCTGCACGATCGGCACGAGCGGCAGCAGGCTGACCGTGTCGGGCGTGAAGCCGAGCGCTTCGAGCTCCTGCAGTAACGCCGGATCCTGAATACCGGTGGTGCGTTCCATCGCCTGCCGTGAGGCGTCCGATTCCGCGGCCTGCCGCATCTTCTCGACGAGCTCGCGATCCTTCCGGCGGAAGTACTCTTCTTCCCGTGACCGGATGTCGCTGTTGATACCGTCCTCATCCGACATCAATTCCCCCTGAGTAGTCTACGCCTAGGACTTTTTCTTGCTCGGACTGTCGTCCGCCTTCAGATCGCCGAGCACGTACTGCATGCCTGCCAGGATGTGCGCCAGCATGTCCGGGTTGTTGTAGTAGATCGATTCATGGTGGCCGAGCGCTTCGTAGAACACGCGCCCCTGGCCGACTCGCTGGATCCAGCTCAACGCGAAGTCGTGATCCTTGCGCGGGCCGACTTCGAGGCCCTTGTCGCAGTCGCTCATCAGACTGTAGTCGATGCTGGTGAGCACACGGACCCGCTCGCGCGAGAACGAACTTTCGTTGAAGGTGTAGACCTCGTCGATCGTGTTGAACGACTTGCCGCGAAATGCCGCGGTCAGCGGACTCTTCGGATCGTCGATCTTGACCGTGATCGGCGTTGGATAGAGCCAGTGGAACTTGAAGTAGCCGCCGATCGCTTCATCCCACCATGGCCACAGCGGCTCGGCGGGGCGCTCCTGCTTCTGCGCGTCGCTCACCGCACACGGCCGCGGTCCCGTACCACGGCCGGCCGCGGCGGCGGCTGGCGGAGCCGCGGCTGCCGGTGCCGGAACCGCCGGCGCTGTCGCGCCCGGCGCACCGGCGCCGCCCGCCCCTCGCCGGCCTCCGCGGCCGTGATACGAGTCGCCGGTCGCGTGAATTCCTGCGACACCTTTGCCGCCCGTCAGGAAATCCTGGAAGGCCTTGCGCCGTGCCTCGGTTCCGGCCGGATCGTCGGGGTCGTCGAGGAAGGTGCCCGTCGTGTTGGACAGGAAGATCGCGTCGTACTGTTTGAGGTTCTCGGCGTTGATGTCCTTGAGATCCCAGGAGGTGGTGGACGTCCATGCCCCGGTCTTCTTCCCCATCTCCTCGATCATCTTTGCCGCCAGCGGAATCGAGGAGTGCTGATATCCGGCCGAGGGCAGTCGCGACCAGATCAGGACCTTGCGCGGCTTCTGGGGCGCCGCCGGCGGCTTGTCGGGCAGCAGGCCGAGCGTCGCGATCATCTTGATGACATCGTTCGGACAGGCCTCCCGCGGATTCTGACTGCGGCCCCCGCATGCCTCGTTCAGATTGGCCCCGCGTCCCGCTCCCGGTGGCGCCTGCGGTGCGGGCGCGGCGGGCTGCTGCGCGCGCGCCGGACCGAACGACGCGGCCAACGACACCGTCGCGACGACGATGCTCAACCATCTTCCCAGTGATCGTTCAGTGTTCACACTGCCTCCCTCGGGCATTGCGGGCGCCCCGACGTCCGTCAATTCCTCAGAATTGTAGATCCGCGGCCGCACCGGATCGTTCGGACACGTGACAACTTTGGTCCGCCGCTGACAAGTTTGCGGACACGGCCCGTGGAGCGCTCTCGAATGTCCGGCGGAAAAAGCGGTCTGCCAGACCAGGGCACCGGGCCCGCGATATGCACTCAGCACCGCGTGGCGGCGCCATGCGTCGGATGAGCCACGAGTGCCAAGGCTTCTACCCATGCGCCCTGCTGTCCCCCTCTCGCTCCAGCTCCTCCTGACCTTCGTCGGGCTGCTGATCGGCATCACGGTGGTGCTCACCGGCGCCGCCAACTCCTCGCTCCTCGCCAATCTCGAGGCCGAGGCCCGTCGCACGGTCGGCGTGGCCACGCGCGCCCGCGAACAGGCCCTCACTCAGCTGTTCGAGCTGCGCCAGCAACGCGCGGTGGGATTCCTGTCCAGCGTGGAGACCCTCTGCGCCGAACCGCTCGAAAGGGGACGTCTGGGCTGGGTCGACGATTGCGTCCGGACGATGGTGGATGAGTTCCAGCAGAGTGAACGGGCGCTTGGCGCGACACTCACGTATGGAAACCGCCGCCTCCGGCGCGCCGGCAAGCCGGTCCCGGCCGGAACGATTCCGTCGGGTTCGCTGGCGCGCGTGATCCGCAGCCCCGACGGATCGATCGAATACCTGATGGGGGCCACCCGCCGCCTGACGTCGATCTCGCTCAGATTCGACGACCAGCAGGTCGCCGATCTCTTCGACGATCATGGCGGTCTGGGCCGATCCGGCGAACTGTTCCTCGTCGACGGCACAGGCCAGTTGCTGACACCCACTCGCGACAAGACCAGGGCTTCCGCCGAACGCGCCGCGGAGTTCGTGCAGCGATGTGCGACGGCGACCGACGATTCGCTCGACGTCGATTACCGTCAGATCAAGACCATCAACAGCTTCCGCCCGATACCGGTGCTCGGCAACGCCTGCGTCGTCGCCCGCATGGACTACCTGGAGACCGTGGCTCCGGCCAATCGCCTGCGCGAGGATCTGATCATCAGGGGCGGCTGGTTCCTGATCGTCGGCGTCGTGCTCTCCCTGGTGGCGGCGCAGTGGATCTCGGCACCGGTGCGGCGCCTGGCCGCATCGGCGCTCAGTCTTCAAACCGGCCGCTTCGACCGCCCGCTGCCACTGGCCGGTCCATCGGAAGTCCGCTCGCTCGGGCGCGCGTTCAACGCGATGGGCAATAACCTCGCCGAGCTCGTGGCCAGAGAGCAGGCGGCCCGGCGAGAGGCCGAAGCGGCGAATCAGGCCAAGGACGAGTTTCTTGCTCGTGTCTCTCACGAGCTCCGGACGCCGCTCACCGCGGTGCTCGGATGGGCGCAGATGCTCCAATCCGAGCGGCTGCCACCCGAGCAGGTGCGTCACGCGGTCGCGGTGATCGAGCGCAGCGCGCGCGCCCAGCGCCAGCTGATCGAGGATCTTCTCGACGTCTCGCGCATCGTGTCGAACCGGCTGCGCATCACCCGCGAACCGGTCCGCCTCGCCGACGTCGTCGAAGAGGCACTGGATACGGTGCGCCCCGAAGCTGCGACGAGGAACATCGAAATCGAGGCGACGCTTTCCGAGCCGGGGCTGGTCGTGGGAGACCCCCGGCGTCTCGAGCAGGTGGTCTGGAATCTCGCGTGGAATGCCATGAAGTTCAGCCAGCCGTCGGGCAGGATCACGGTGCGGCTGACCCGCGAAGGCAACTGGCTCGTCCTGTCGGTCGCGGATACCGGCGCCGGCATTCCCTCGGCTTTCCTTCCGCACGTGTTCGAGTGGTTCCGTCAGGCCGACCCCGTCGCGCGCAGCCAGGCTGGCCTGGGACTCGGCCTTGGCATCGTCCGTCACCTCGTGCAGCTCCACGGCGGGAGCGTGCACGCCGAAAGCCGCGGCGAAGGCCGCGGCGCCACCTTCATCGTCAAGCTTCCCGCCCACGAGCCGCCGGCCGCGATCCTGAAGCCGGCGCCGGAGAAGGTGCAGGCCGCCGCGGCGCTCAAGAATCGGCTCACCGACGTCCGGGTTCTGGTCGTCGAGGACGACGACGACACCAGGGAACTGGTGCGCGCGACGCTGGAACACGCAGGAGCGCATGTGGAGGCTGTGGCGACGGCGAGCGACGCGCGACGCGAGATGCTGGAAGAGGCGCCCGACGTGCTGGTGTCGGACATCCTCATGCCGGAGGAGAACGGCTACTCACTCATCGCGTCATTGCGCACGGCGGGGGTCACGACGCCGGCGATTGCGCTGACCGCCTACGCCCGCCGTGAAGATGCGGACGAAGCCCGCTCCGCCGGGTTTCAGATGCACCTGCCCAAACCCGTGGACGCCGTGCGCCTGATCGACGCCGTCGCCACGCTGCATGAGCAGAAGACGATTCACTGATCCCGGGCCCCGGATCCCGGTTCCAGCGGTAGCCCGATCCGGGCCACGCACTCAGCGAACCGGGAATCGTGTCTCAGGTTCTCCCACTGCGGCGCCACCGCCAGATCGACGAGTGACGGATCGTGCTCGAGGATGGCGCGATCCAGATGGTGGAACGCCGTGTCCAGATCCCCTGCCTGGGTATGGAAGACCGCCAGCTGAAACGCCGGCAGTCGCGGGCTGTTCGCCATCTGTTCCGCACAGTACCGGAAGAACCACGATCGCCCTCCCGTCTCGTATGCGATCTTCAACGGCTCGAACTGTTCGGCAGGCACGTCCTGCGCTGCTCCGTGCGCGATCATCTCTGCGAGATACCGATCGAAGTCGTCCTTGAACAGGTAGGCGCCGGCGAGAAACTCGCGCGCCAGGAGATGCCGGGGGTCCAACGCGAGTGCCCGTTGCGCCCACGCGATCGCTTCGTCGTAGCGACGCTGGTTCCAGCAGGACTGCGCGATCTGGACGTGCACGAGCGGCGAGAACGGATCCCGCTCGAACGCGCGCAGCTTCATCTCGAGCGCTTCGCCCGCTCGTCCGAGTGCATCCAGCAGGCGGCCGTACATCAGGTGCGCCTGCACGTGACTCGGGTCGATCGCGATCGCGCGCTGCAGGCAGCGCTCCGCCCCCGGCCAGTCCCATTCGGCGAGAAACATGACTGACCCGAGTGCCAGCTGCGCGTCCGCGGATCGATCGTCGATCGCCAGCGCGCGCAGGGCCGCCCCCCGCGCGTCACGGTACGCGTCGAGAGGGGGCGCGAGGCGCATCGCGGCCTGGGCACAACAGGCAAGCGCCAGGCCCGCGTGCGCCGGCGCATACGAGGAATCCTGTTCGGCCGCCGCCCGGAACGCGTCGATCGCCTTCGGAATCCCGCCGCGTGATGCGGAAAGGAGATGCGCGCGGCCACGGCCGCAGAGTTCGTACACGTCGACCCGCTGCAGTTGTGGCTCGCCAACGAGTGCGTCGCCTGGCGGCCGCGCCGGCAGCACGGCGATCGACCATCGTCCGGGAATCACCTGGCGGACGGGTGTCTCCTCGCCGACCGCTGCAATGAAGCGATATCCGGAACGTGACACCGTCTCGATGAACCGGGGCGTACGACTCGTATCGCCCAGCAGCTTGCGGAGCGCCGACACGTGGACGGTGAGGATGCCCTCTTCCACGAAGGATTCGGGCCAGACGCTGTCGAGGAGCTCTTTCTTGCTGATCAGCCGGCCCGCACGTCGCACGAGCGCCACGAGCAGATCGAACGCTCTGGGGGCCACGGCGAGCTGGCCTGTGCCCGTGGACAGCCGGCGTTCTTGAACGTCGAGGGTGAAGCCGCCGAACGTGTAGATTTCCTGGCGGACCACGGACTTTAGGCGAATCTTAGCAAAGCCTTCGGGACGCGCTTGCGGGTCATGCCGTACACAGGTGTCCAGGAGGCAATCGATCATGACAGCATCACACGATCCACTCGTCGGAACCTGGACGCTCAACAGCTCGCGATCGCAGTTCGGCCCGAACCATCGGCCGCAGGCGGCGACACTCGTCATCGAACAGGGTGACGATGGCGCGTATGTCATCAAAGCCGAAGGCGTCAGCGAGAAAGGGCAGAAGGTGACGGAGAAAACCCAGACGCTCGTCCCCGATGGTCGGAGCCGGCCCGTCCCGGACTTTCCAGGACTGGCGATGACGGCCACGCGCCCGGACCCGAAGACACTGCACTCGGATGTCAAGCGCGAGGACGGTTCGATCGCCGGGCAGGGCACCTACGCCGTGTCGGCGGACGGCCGATCGCTCACCGCGATCACGGCGGGCTTCGACTCGCAGCTGCGGCAGTTCGAGCAGCGCACGAGCTGGGACAAGGTGGACTGAGTCGAAGTACAGTCTCGAAGAGGAGCCAGAACGTCGCGACCTATGAGCGAACTTCGAGACCGCGAGCCACGCCCGCTTTCTTTGCCATCCCGACGCCCGGATGAGGACTTCCGGACGCTGTCGTCCGCCATCCGGGTGGATTTCGCCGCACGTTCTCACCCGGGCCGGCAGCCGGCGAACGAAGACCACTATCTCGTGCTTCGCCTGGGCCGGCACCAGGAAACGCTCGCCACCAGTCTCCCTGATGACGAGGTGCCGGCCCGATTCGACGAGACGGCCTATGGCATCCTGATCGCCGACGGCATGGGAAGAAAGGGGATCGGTGAGACCGCCAGCCGGCTCGCGATTTCCACGTTCGTGCAGCTGGCCCTCCATTTCGGCCGATGGAACGTCAGAATCGATCCGCAGATTGCCGACGAGGTGATCCAGCGGGGACGACGGTTCTACAACAGCGTCAACGAAATCGTGACCGGGGCCGGCGGGGCGAGCCCGGAAACCGCGGGGATGGGTACGACCCTGACGGTCGCCTACATTGCCGACGACACACTGTTCCTCGGACACGTGGGCCACTCGCGGGCGTACGTGCTGCGCAAGAACACGCTCACGCGGCTGACGCGCGATCAGACGCTCGCCCAGCGCCTCGAGGACGGCGCCCCCCCGGGTCCGATGGCCCTGGCGGCACACGATCTCGGCCACCTCCTGACGGACGCCCTCGGCGGGACGGCCGGTTCACCGTCGATCCAGATCGGCAGGATCAGGCTCGAGCCGGACGACTGCCTGCTGCTCTGCACCAACGGGCTGACGGACGCAGTCGATCACGAGAGCCTCAAGGCGGTTCTCGTCCAGTCCGGCGAGATCGAACAGCAGTGCCAGGCGCTCGTCGACCTGGCGCTGGCGCGCGGGGAAACCGACAACGTGACCGCGATCCTCGCGAAGTATTCTGTGCCCGGCGGACCGGTGCGAGGGTCGGTCACCCACTTGTGAGCTGCGTGAGACTGGATCACTCCGTCGACGGACTGAGCATGCTTGCGGCCCGGGTCCGGACATACGCGTAGTTGAACGCCAGACCGTTGAACCCGGCGGCCTTCTTCGCGTACGCCGCGGCCTGCCGCGCGTCGCCCGACTCCCGGAACGCGAGCGCGGTGAGGTAGAGGACCTTCGGATCCTGCTGATTGGCGCCCGCCAGCTCCTTGACGGCTTCGACGCCCCGCTTGTCGGCGAGCGCGATCGACCCGCGGAGCTCGTGCAGCTGCCGTGCCTCGAAGGGCGCCTTGCGGGCCGCGATCAGCGTCGCGTATTCCGCTGCTTTCGCCCTGGCGGTGGCGAGATCACCACGGGCGGCGGCGAGGCGGCCTTCCTCGAATACATGGTTCCGGCGTGTGGCGTCCTTCACCTGCTGCGGCACATCCGCCTCATCGATGACCTTGACCGCCTCCGCGTATTTCGCCTGCGCCTCGTCGAGACGGTTGCGTTCTCTCAGGATGTCGCCCATCAGCACGAGATCGCCCGACATCGAGCCTGCATCCCGCTCCGCCTCGGCGAGCGCGTATCCCGCCCGCACCTCCGCGAGCGCCTTGTCGGTCGCACCGTCGTGAACGTAGGCATTGGCGGTCCAGAAATGCGCCAGCCGCCGCTCACCGGTGTTCCGGGCCACCGCAGCGATCCGGGCGAAGGCCGTACGCGCCTGATCGGTGCGCCCCTGGCACAGGTAGTTGTTGCCAATCCCGATGTGCGACGCCACGAAGTTTGCATCGAGCGACAACGCCTTCTCGTAGGCCTTGATCGACTCGTCGAACCGGCCTCGCTTCATCAGCAGTTCCGCATACGAATCGTGCGGATTCGGATCGTCGGGAATCAGCTGGACGTACTTCTTGAAGGCCGTCTCCGCCTCGTCCAGCTTGTCGAGAAAGCGATACGCGTAACCAAGCTGGTTGTACGGCTGTGAGAAGGACGGGTTGATCGTCGTCGCCTTGACGAACTCCTTCACTGCTGCGTCGTATTCCTGGCGGCCGAAATAGAGGTTGCCGAGCAATGTGTGAGCCCGTTCGTCGTTGGGGAAGAGACGGACCAGCTCGGTGTAGTGCGACAGCACCTCGTTGACGTTCCCTTTCATCGCGGCGTCGAGCCCGAGCACCATGTGCCGCTCGCCCTCGCTGACCCCGCTGGCCAGGGTGGCGGCGCGGCTGACGGCATCGATGAATTCCTTCGTCGTACCCGCCGTGTTCGCCAGGCCGAGATGAGCCAGGGCGAACTTGACGTCCTTCGCGGCCGCCTGCTCGTAGAACTTCCGCGCATCCGTCGCGCGAAGCTTCTCCGCCAGGTCGCGTCCCTTCAAATACAGGTCGCGCGCCTCCGGCGAGGACGTCGTAATCGGAATCTTGTCGGGTGCTGCCGCGTCGGCGGCTGCCGGCAACGTCAACCCGGCAAGCGCAAGCAGGCACGTCCCGGCGATCGCCCGACGCGTGAGTCTCAGGCTGCGCATATCAGACCTCATGGCCCTCGACTGAGCTCGGGCCGGCCCTGAGCCGGTCGAAGGGCGGCAACGTGATTGAACGCGCTCGGAGGCTAGAACAGAGAGCGATGCGCGGCCACTTTGATGGGATGAGTCACCTGTCCTGAGGGCCCGCCGTCCCGGTCGCTGGTACCGGAGTGGAGGGAAGGAGGCTATCGAGCTCACGAATAGAGGCCATTTGAGCTCACGGATAGAGGCCAGCGAGCTCACGATAGAGGCCATCGAGCTCACGGATTTCGAAACGAAGCAACGAAGCCAACGGAGAAAACGGAAAACTATTGGT
>Ga0207701_10005350_pt1 | contig 12908 bp, 11 predicted proteins | sample KBSSwiSSwithPhiX_FD_184294 | JGI IMG/M metagenome (GOLD analysis project Ga0207701, IMG submission 184294) | Switchgrass rhizosphere bulk soil microbial communities from Kellogg Biological Station, Michigan, USA, with PhiX - S5 (SPAdes) (version 2) | ecosystem: Environmental > Terrestrial >...
GTGGCGGCTTGGTCGTTACGACGAGGCTCGTGCGGTGTTGTCGGAAGTGTTAGCTACGGCCAATGATTCGAAAGACGATTTCAAGCAGTTGCTGCCGGTGCTTCAAGTAGTCGATAGCGAAATCCTGTTGAGCCAGCGTCGACTCAGTGAGGCGCAGGCTAAGGGTAACGCTGCGATCGCGGCGGCTGGACACGACTATCCAGACGTGGCCATCGAGGGAAAATTTGTTGTTGGGTTAGCCAAGGCATTATCGGGCGACGGTAAGAATGGCCAAGCTCTCTGCGAAGAGGCTGTTAAGCTGGCGAATGGTTTGAGCGACGCCAACTTGCCAACTCAGGCTCTGTTGGCCCAAGCTGAAGCGGCGCTGAAAGCGAATTCCGCCTATACGGCTCTCACGTTGGCACTCCAGGCCCAGCAGAGGTTTGCAACGGGAGGCCAGTTGGAATCAGAATGGCGGGCCTGGCTAATAGCTGCGCAGGCGAGTCAGTTGCTCGGCGATAAGAATAAGGCGGATGAACAGTTCACCGAGGCGAAGAGTGCGCGTTCCAGGCTCGAGCAGCAATGGGGAACGGAAGCGTTCAAGACTTACGTGTTAAGGCCTGATATTCAGGTTTATTACAAGGAACTAGGATGAAAGTCTCTAGTACAACTGGAAGTGACTCCAGAGAAGATAGCTCAGACTACAAGGAGGACCCGAAAATGTCAGATAGAGAAAATGAAGAAAACATGATCGATCCACCAGAGAACCAGGGTGGTGGCAGCATGAATCTCGACTCCCCGGCTGAAGACAAAGCCGCAATTGATCCGCCTTCGAACGACGGCGGTAATAAAAAAGAGCTTTAAGCCCTTCGCGCTACCAAACGGCTCCACCTCCTAGGTTAGTCAGTTGGTAGCAAAACAATCTGCGCGTTCACTTGAGGGACAGTACGAAGTGTGTGTTCCCGCAGGTGACGCGAGGCAGCAAGCAGGGGCAGTGGGCAGGAGCAGGGCACCCAGTCGTGGGTGCTCCTGCAATCTGCCTCCTGCCCCTGGTTCTTTCACGCTCTACTTCTACTAATCAGCGAGATCACCGCCACGAACAACGCCGATCCAATGATGGACCAGATGATCGGAAACTTTGTCCCGCCAATATTCACGGCAAACAATTCCGGTAGCCCCAGTTGACGCGCAAGCCACATCCCCAACAACGCGCCAACAAATCCCAGCGCTATTGAAACCAGACATCCGCCACGCGAATAGCCACTGATGGCCTGCCCCAGCGATCCGCAGACACCGGCGACGATGAGAAGTACGATTACGTCGAATAGTCCCATTTCCACCTCCTAGAATCCGAACCAATCATTTTCCATTTGTCAGTTGTCATTTCTCAGTTGGTCATTTGAAGGATGGTAGTTGGGCTTGGGTCTTTGGTCTTAGGAAAACGAATTATCAAACAAAGATCAGAAGCCAAACCATCTTTCAAATGACCAACTGAGAAATGTCAAATGACAAATGATAAATACTCCCCTTCTTACTACCTTCTCCGAGCCGCCCACTCCCGAACCACCTCTTTCACATCCCGCTTGTTCCCATCAACTTCATAATTCAGTTTTCGCATCTCGTCAGTCGTTATCGCGTTCGACAACTTCGACAACACCTCGCTCAGCGTTGGCGTCAACGCAGCCTTGCGAACAACGTACACCGCTTCATAAGGCGGAAAGTAATGCTGGTCGTCCTCCAATTGCACAAGATCCAAAGTCGCTATTCGTCCTTCTGTAGAATTTCCCGCGATCAAATCAACCTGCTTTGACGCCAGCGCAATGTAGGTCAACGACAGATCCATCTCCCGTACTTCGCGAAACTTCAAACCGTAGGCTTTCGAGAAACCAGGAAACCCATCCGCGCGCGACATAAAATCCTGGCCCATTCCCGCTCGCCATCCCGGTGCATAAGGCGTCGCATCTGAAATGGTCTTGAGTTTCAAGCGACGCGCATCTTCTCCACGCACAAGCATCGCAAACGTATTCTCAAAACCCAGTGGCGGACTTATGTCGAGACCGAATTGCGTGGCGTATTCCTGCTTCACCTGTTCGTAAACCTGGCGCGGATTGCTTATCGGCGTGTGGTGCAATATCGCCGCGTAGGCCGTGCCTGTGTATTCCGGATAGAGATCGACCTTGCCACTCAACAACGCTTCGTGTGGAAGATTTCCTCCTAATTCGAATTGCCGCTCAACCGAAACACCACGCGCTTCAAGCAGTTGCGCCGCGATCTCAGCGAGAATGATCGATTCAGTAAAATCCTTCGACGCTATGACGACTCGATTGCCTTGCGTCGTCGTTTCAGTCTTCGCGCTCCTAAAACTTGCAGCTACTCCGAGGACGAAAACAATCCCAATCAGAACCAGCAACAACTTCTGAATCGCCGACACTCCTTCCCCTTTGCCATCGAAACTAAATCGTTGCTCCAGCAGTCCCAGCAGGAAGTCGGCAACCAATGCCAATAATGCCGCGGCCAGCGCACCGGAAAGAAGCAAGTTGTTGTCGTACTGACGCAGGCCGCGAAAGATATAAACACCGAGTCCACCGGCGCCGACAGCCGCTGCGATCGTTGTCACACCAACAGCGATCACGGTGGCGACGCGAATGCCCGTGACAATCACTCCCATTGCCAGCGGCAACTCGACCTGTCGAAGCACTTGTCCATCCGTCATCCCCATAGCGACGGCGGCCTCTCTAATGCTCGGTTCAACCCCCAGAACACCGGTCACGGTGTTACGAATAATCGGCAGCAACGAATAGAGGACGAGGGCGACGAGCGCTGTGCGTGAGCCAATGCCACCGATGAATGGTAAAGGAATGAGAAAACCAAAGAGGGCCAGGCTCGGGACGGTCTGCATGATGTTCGCCAGACCAAGGACCGGACTTCGCAAAGATCTATAACGAGTCAGCAGAATTCCAGTCGGCATACCGATAACAACCGCGATGGCGATCGATGCAAACACAAGGACGATGTGTTGCCGAATCAACATCAGCAACTCCGGCCAATTCGTTTGTATGAATCGCCAAAAGTTCATGGAAATAAAGTTGGCCACAGATTTACACGGATGAAACAGATCAGAAAACGTCAGATGGCAGTCTTAAGAATTATCCGTGTCGATCTGTGGCATCTGTGGCTTTAACTCGTTCCCGTCGTCTCGAGCGTATCGAGATAGGCTTGGGCTTTTGCGTTCTCCGAAACCAAAAATCCCTTCGGTGTCTCCAGCAAGACAATCTCACCTGCATGCATCAACGCGATCCTACTCCCGAGTAACAACGCCTCGCGCACATCATGCGTAACAAGTATTGCCGTTTTACCCAGTCTCTTAGTCAGTTCACCAAACTCCTTCTGCAGGCTTGCACGCGTTAACGGATCCAGCGCACCGAAAGGCTCATCCAACAACAGCAAAGCCGGATCAGCTGCGAGTGCGCGTGCCACACCAACACGCTGCCGCTGGCCTCCTGACAACTCGCGTGGATAGCGTTCTGCAAAACGCGAGGGTTCAAGTCCAACCAACTTCAACAACTCGTCGACACGTGATTTAGTCTTCTGCTCATCCCAACCAGACAACGAAGGCACTAGTCCAACGTTGCGCGCGATTGTGAAGTGTGGAAAGAGTCCGCCCTCCTGAATGACGTAACCGATTCGTCTTCTTAAATTGATCGCATCCCACTCAGTGGTCGACTTACCTTCGACAACAACTTCGCCGGATGTTGGAGTGTAGAGGCGATTGACGAGTTTGAGCGTAGTCGTCTTGCCGCAACCTGATTCACCGAGCAAGACAAGCGTCTCGCCGCGTTCGACAGTCAGGTTCAGGTTGGAAATGATTGGATTTGGATTGGGAGGAATTGAATAGCTGACGTGGCGAAACTCAACAAGCGCGTTCTCGGCAGAATTAGTCATCGGTGAGCTTTTTCAACAGCAATGAACCGAATCGGAGCCAAGTCCGGAGAGTTCAGAACAAGTCAGGAAGGGTGGCTTGCCCCCGCTGGTTGTCAATAACCTTTTCCGATTCATTGCCGGGGGCAAGCCACCCTTCCTGATTTGTTCAAATGTTTGGGAGACGCTTAATCGTTTCGTCCTTATCCGTTTTGATCTGTCCAATCTGTGGCCAATTATTCAGCCATTAACAAATTGCTACTAAATCTCTCCTGCGAGTCGAGCCACGTTCGCGACCGCCGGAATCCAGTCTCATTTGCCAGTTGATTGATTCCTGCCTCGTCATACTTGTGCGAGTTCTCTGTATGGATCAACTCACCTGCGTGGAATTCAACTTCGAGGTCAAGCCTCTCAATCTTTACAATCTGGTCTGCCAGGCTCTGTATATAAATCTCAATACGTCCCTGGTCTTGATTGTAGAACGCGTGGTGTTTGAACTTGTGCAGATCAAAATTGGCACCCAACTCGCGATTGATACGAGCGAGCACATTCAGATTGAAAGCGGAAGTGACACCGAGCGCATCGTTGTATGCAGCTTCGAGAGTGGCTGCGTCTTTCCTGAGATCGGCGCCGAGTAGCAGCGCGTCGCCTTTCTGAAGCACGCTGCGCATTGCCCGTAAGAAACGAACCGCTTCTTCAGGATCGAAGTTGCTTATGTTTGAGCCGAGAAAAAGCGCGAGCGTGCGACCGCGTGGTTTCTTCGCAAGTTCCGCCATCCCGGCAAAGTAATCGGCAGCGTATGCTTCGATTCTCAAACGCGGATACGACTGCAACAGGATGCGCGAACTACTCTCGAGCGCCGTCGCGGAAATATCCACCGGCATAAACAGCAGCTCGTCCTGTTCTCTCAACAGCGCTTCGATAACGAGTCGTGTCTTTGACGCACTGCCACTGCCCATTTCCACGAGCGTCTTCTTACCTTCGACTGCGGCTGCGATCTCATCAGCGTAGTGCTTAAGTATCTCGTTCTCCGCTCGCGTCAAATAATATTCAGGCAGCAGACAGATCGCCTCAAACAACTGCGAGCCAAGTTCATCGTAGAAGTATTTTGGAAGAAAGCGTTTCGGGTGCGCTTCGAGACCTTTGCGCACATCCTCCGCCAACCCGGTGCGTGGATCTCGTTTGACGAGATTGTGAATCAGAAGCCGTGAGCTTTCCTCCTGCTCCCGCCGTTGTTGCTCCTGCTCCTGGTCTTCTCGACTCCGCTCCTGAACAGTACATTGTCCCAAACGACACTCTCCTGCTGAATGCGTGACGGCTATGGACGAGGGGGTTGCTGATTTGCGAGTCGGGATATGATAGCCGATAAGGTGGCGAGGGCAAACAACTGCAAGTCATGGGCAACTTGACCACCCACTCTTCTCTCGCGCAAGATCACCCGCGATGTTTTTTTGTGAGTACCTCGCCCGGTTTCTGCGGCGCCCTGTATCCCCGATATCACTAAGTCACTTAGCCTCGTTGCTATTGGCGGGTGTGCTTTGCCTCTCACTCAAAGCGCAAGAACTTCCCAGCTATCAACGGGAATTAGCTACAGCGGAGACCGTCTCTTTGTCTGTCAAGAATCGGGATGGGCGCGTGACTGTAATTGCCAGCGAAGAGTTGAAGAGCAAGGCGATAATTGAGGCGCGATCTTCGGGCGCAGCGGTCTCGGAAAGCGACATTACGACGAAGGGCAGTGGTGGGAAGCTGGAAGTTGACGTTCGGCAAAGAGGCGAGCGCGATCGGATCGACGTGGTTGTGAGAATTCCGATTCGATCCAAAGTTGAAGTTGAAAGTGGGCCGGGCGCGGTGAGTGTGATTGGCAATCTGGAGTCAGCGATTGTCAAAACCGACACCGGAACAATTCACGCCGATGTACCGCTTGATGCGTTGAAGTACGACTTCGTTTGGGAGGCCAGCAAACCGCGCTACATGAGCGACGTCGAGTTGAAAGAAGTGAAAGAGAAAGCGGGCGGCTGGTTTCGACTCGAAGGCAGACTCGGTGAGAAAGATTCGCCAAAAGAAGAACGCGTCGCGCTCAACTTTCACACGCAACGCGGTGTCGTACTCCTGAACGTTGATCCGACAATGGCGCCGAGCGATCTGCATGAGAGACCGCTTACTGAAGCTGCACGCGCAATCGTTCGCGGTGGTGATAGTCAACTCGTCGAAGCGATTCGCAAGGTTTCGCCAAAGATGTTTGGAGATTACGCGAAGACGCTGCCGCCTCCTGAGAAAGAACCGACGCTGACAAGAGGAACACCGCCGGGTCAAATTGTCAGTACGGTTGCGCCGCAACTGCTGCACTTCAACGCAAGCATCACGGATCGTAATGGGCGCGCGATTTCCGGCATGCACGAAAATGACTTCACTGTTTTTGAGAACGGCATTGAGCGGAAAGTAACAAAAGTAACGCCGACTAATCAGCCTTTCAATCTAGTTCTACTGCTAGACGTGTCAGGCAGCGTCGAAGAACGAATGGACTTTATCCGCAAAGCCGCGCGCGACTTCCTGCGGACCGTAAGTCCCCAGGATCGAATCGCAATCATCAGCTTCCGCGACGATATTCAGCTCATTTCCGACTTCAGTACTGACCGCGCAATGCTTTCGCGCAAGCTCGACGAGATCGATGCTGGTGGAGGCACCGCGCTTTACGACGCTCTCGGTTATGTGTTGAGCAGCATGATCAAGCAACTGCGTGCTGAGCGCTCGGCGATTGTTGTCATGTCAGATGGCGACGATAACAAGTCATTCATTCCGTTTCCGGCGATCCTGGAAGCACTGACCGAGTCGGGCACGCTTGTTTATCCGCTGTATGTTCCTTCGGGACTGATACCTGAGGGCAGTGTGCCCAAACCTGAAATCACAATCGACCCGCTTCGTACACGCTATTTAACCCTCACGACGCGCGCGGACGATGAAGGTCGCAAACTCGCGCAAGCATCGGGTGGAGTCTACTATCCGATTCGGAGAATTGAGGATTTGCAGAAGGCATATGACGATGTGGTGCTGCAACTGCGGACGGCTTACACGATTACTTACGCGTCAAATTCGGTGTCGGCATCACCGAGGATTCGATTGAGGACTAATCGCGATGGAGCATCCGTGAGGTTGAGTCCCGTGGTTGCGGCGCCGTAGTCGGACGCAGGTGTTGAAAGATCAGCCACACCCGGTTCCCTTTAGTAACCCCCTTCGACTAATCGGGCGTGCTCTTCTGGGACGGCAGGCGTCCTCGCCTGCTTGTCTCATCTAAGAGTTTCATAGTGGACAGCACTGGCAGTCGAGAACGCCTGCAGTCCCAGAAGAGCGCTATAGGTACTACTTAATAGCGCTTTTGACGGAGAGTGCATCGATGCGTTAGCCTCTCAGCCGCTTTCAGCATGGTGTAATCTCCTGGAACTTCTGTGCCAGCCAAAACAATCGCATTGGGTTCGGATCGTGCCGCCAAGATAATGGCTGTGCGGGCGAGTGTGTCACGCGTGGCAGCTATCGATCCTTCATGGGTTGACGCGAATGTAGTCGCGCGACGTGTTGAGGTAAGCGTGCCGGCGATGCCGTTGACCGACTGGCAACTCATGCAAGGAGCGCGCGAACGAGCCTATGCAGCTCAGGCATCACTAAAAAATCGGCGGCTCGATGCAGACATCTATGTTGGGCTCGAGGGAGGCTTTCATTCCATTTCAATAGAGGGCGAATGGCACACGTTCCTTCGTGGTTGGGCTTACGCCACGGACGGCGCCGAGAAGAGTGCATTTGGAGCTGCGCCCTCGATCTCTGTCCCGGCGGGCATTGTTAAGAGCGTTGTTGATGGTCGGAAAGAATTGGGCGAAGTAATTGATGAGGTGACCGGCGGTAGAGATATCAGAAGCAAACAAGGCGCGTGGGGAGTTTTGTCGCGTGACCTTGTGACGCGTTCACTCAGTTTTGAGTTGGCGCTGATTGCTGCGTTCGCGCCGTTCTATAATCCAAAACTATATACGTAGTATGAGTCAGAACCCGGAGCGGTAGCGACGGGCTTATTATTAAATTGACGAGAGTTTGAAAATCACATGGACGAATTAGTTGGACAAGTTAATCATGATGAACCCCCACCACACACACGGTCGCATGCGGGTTGGATAGAAGTTATTGCCGGGTCAATGTTTTCCGGCAAATCTGAAGAACTCATACGTCGTCTCCGCCGTGCAAAGATTGCGCGCCAGAAGGTGCAAGTCTTCAAGCCTGATATCGACTCGCGCTTTTCTGACGATCACATTGTCTCTCATTCGGAAATGCGACATGAGTCGACAAAGATTCGCAATGCGTCGGAAGTGTTGACGCAGTTAGAACCGGGAACTGAAGTAGTCGGTATTGACGAAGGACAGTTCTTCGACGACGCGCTGGTGGGAGTAGCAAACGAGTTGGCGGGCCGCGGCATTCGCGTGATCATCGCGGGGTTGGACCAAGACTACACGGGCAAACCTTTCGAACCAATGCCCCAACTGCTCGCCATCGCCGAGTACATCACGAAGACGCACGCGATCTGCATGAGGTGTGGCCAGCCGGCAAACTACTCGCAGCGGACGTTTGAGTCAGAAGAGCGAGTAGCAGTGGGCGCATCAGACAAGTATGAAGCGCGATGTCGAGCCTGCTTCGTCCCCCACGCCGACGCACCAACAGTGCTTGAGTAACTTCTTAGTATAACTTGAAGCGCGCCCTTCGAATGGTGAGACTGCCGTCCTTCTCATTCTTGGTGACCACGTGAGTGGCGTCACTCGGCAGCTTACCTTTTTCGTCTAGTTCTTTTGCCTCGCCACGAACGACGACATCCTTAACGAACCGATCAGACGCGACCTTGGCGTCTGATTTTTATTGATTTGAAATTTTTCGCGGATCCGAGGTGGAAGCGCAGCAGGAGAGATGTTTTCATAAACTGTTTCAGTTTTCGAGTTGAAGCGTTCTCTTATGGTGAACCTTAGCCTTGATCTCATCGCCTCCGTAATCTTTTCGCTTAACGTGTTTGAAAATTTAGACGACGTTGAGTGACGATACGTTCCATAAAATCGCTCCGTAGTGGTGCCGCGTTTTCTGCATCTTCTAAATCCTTTGAGTTCGGCTAATGTCACCGACAGCATTTCTAAATCGTAATTAGCTGGAATGCGTGAGACGTCGAACGGCTTTGAAGTGACCGCTTTAGCTGAAAGATTTACGTCCAACTGCGAATCTTGGCCTAACTACTCAACTCCTTCTCACTTAAAGTTAAAGAGGATGAAAAAATGATACCGAAACGGAATAGCTACTTTCCACATAAGAGGTATAGCCGACTGACGGACTGGCCCTGAGGGACGATTTGGCGTTGCAATGGGGGCGATCCGGAAATTCTCGAGCGTGCTGTAAATGGCAGCGGCCCGAAATGCAGATTTGTCCTTCAATGACTATCAGATCTGATTACCCGCACTATCATTTTAGATAGTCCACTTAGATCTTCAGTCAGTCGAGAACCTTGATCCTTTGAAAAAGAAGGCGCTGGCGAACGACAGTGGACTGGTACGCGGCTCGCAGAGCGGTATTGGACACAAGTACAGCCAAGTGCTCCCCGATTTCAGACCTTGCCTATTGGCAAACTTTAAGGAACCCGATATGTCTCGACTGGTAAGAAAAATGATTGAAGAAGAAACGTCAACGAAGACTGGTGTAAGAACCGGATTGCGTTCGCAAGATATCGCTGGTCACGCACGTGCTCAGCGAAGACAGAAACCAAAAGGAATGCTTAGCCTGGTACCATCCAATACTAAGGCTGCTTACCAAGCTGGAAGATATCATTCCGACTTCAAGGCAACCCAAACCCATCTGCGGACTCAGGCGCCTAATTTCGCTTCATCGTTTCGGCAATTCGTTGCTAAGTCCTCCCCTCATGTAGATATCACCACGCTACTTGTGGATTGGAGCAATGGCGATCGGGCTGCGCTCAACACGTTGGTTCCTCTTGTTGAAAAGGAATTGCGTCGACTTGCACATAGTTATATGCGACGCGAGAGTCCCGATCACACTTTGCAAACGACCGCACTGGTAAATGAAGCGTATCTAAAACTAGCCGATCAGAAAAAAACTCACTGGCAAAATCGTGCGCACTTTTTTGGGATAGCAGCCCAGGTAATGCGCCGAATACTCCTAAACCACATCCGCGACCAGCATCGAATAAAACGAGGTGGCGTGGCGCGCCGGGTTTCACTTTCGGAGGTGTCAATCGTTGTGCGTCAAAAAGCTCGGGAATTAATTGCCCTGGACGAAGCATTAGAGAAGTTGGCCGTCGTGGACAAACGTAAGAGTCAGGTTGTCGAGTTGAGATATTTCGGTGGGCTCAATGTAGATGAAACGGCGGAAGTGCTTCATGTTTCTCCGATAACGGTTTTGAGAGATTGGAAGTTTGCTAGAGCATGGTTAGCTCGCGAAATTCAAAATGTCTGATAGTAGCGTGAAACAAGTCGAGGAGGTGTTCCATGAGGCGCTGGAGCTTCCTGCAGCAGAACGCGACCGCTACCTGCGAAACTCATGTAGCGGTAATAACGCACTGTATGACGAAGTTTGCTCACTGCTGGCGGCTTGGGAAAAGAGTCAGCAGTTTTTGGAGAAACCCGCTCTGGAGTTTGGGCTGCGCGTACTTGCTCAGAACCGCGAGCATTCCCTCGTTGGAAAAACAATCGGGCCTTACAAAATCGTTTCACTTCTAGGTAAAGGTGGAATGGGTGAAGTCTATTTGGCGATCGATATACGCCTCGACCGAAAAGTTGCGCTCAAATTTCTTTCGCCTGAACTAGCCGCCGACGACTTCTCAAGAGAGCAGTTGATCCGAGAAGCCAAGGCGTGTGCCTCGCTCGATCACCCAAATATCTGTCAGATTTACGGCATTGGAACACATCGGAAGAAGCACTTCATTGTGATGCAATACATTGAGGGTGTCACACTCGCAGACTTAATGCGCAAAAGACCGCTTCGTCGAGAACACTTGGTAATGTTAACTAGACAGATTGTCAGTGCCCTCGCGGAGGCCCATGCCCATGGCATCATCCACCGAGATATCAAACCACAAAACGTCATGGTTACGACCAAGTGGCAGGCTAAGATCCTGGACTTTGGTCTCGCAAGTTCGATCAATGTCGCAAACCCAAACGGGTGTTATCCACTTCGCAATCGCGGCTCAAAACCAGGAGCAGTACCCGGCACAATACGATATATGTCGCCAGAGCAATTGCGTGGCGAAGAACTCGACTACCGGAGCGACATCTTTAGTCTCGGAACTTTGCTCTATGAGATGGTGAGTGGCACCAACCCCTTTCATCGAAAGCACACATCCGAAATTGCCAGCGCAATCCTGGCATTTGTTCCTGAACCGCTGACAAGAAATCTACGCCTCAAGCAGTTTGCCTCGATAGTACAGCGATGCCTTGCCAAGAACCCTAGCGAGCGATATGAATCTGCCGCTGAGATCCTGTGGGAGTTGGACCGACGCAAGACAAGAGGCATTAGAAGTCTCCTTGGTAACTACGCAGGCGCAAATTCCTGAACCAATGGGACGAGTCGACCTGATTTCACGCAAGAATTTCCTTCGCAGTGGCAACGAAAATTTGGAACACGCCGTCTCACACTGCAAGAAGTCTCCTCCGTCCACGTTCTCATAACTGCCATGCAGTAGCGTCTCCCTAAACCATCAGGCCTTCGTATTTGATCTCGGGGTGGTTTGCGTTCCAGGAGTCGTCTCCCCTCAAGAGTGAATCTACATTCGCAGTCGTGTCTTCGTGTGCCCGGTTCATTTTGAACTAGGTTCACGCGCAACTCGATTGCGTCAGGAGTACGACTATGAAAAAGCAGCTTCTCATTACCACTGCGGTTCTCTCATTACTCTTTGCAATCTCGCTCGCGTTTCTGGGCTCAACAGAAGCGCAGCAAAGCGCGACACAAGCTAATCAGTCCACTGAGATGCAATCAGCCGCTTACCGCATCTCCGGGCCGTACACACACAAGAATCTCACCGTCTTTCTCGTTCACGGCAAGGATCTCCTCAAAGGCCACTCGTTCCTCACCCTTCAAGAAGCTCTCGCGCAGAAAAAGGTCATTGTCTACGAGACTAAAGACGTCAACGAGCTCGCAATCAGGAACCTTTCAAACCAGGACGTCTATGTTCAGTCAGGAGATATTGTGCGCGGCGGGGATCAGGATCGAATGATTTCGACTGATTTCATTGTTCCACCAAACTCGGGTCGGATGCCAATCGCCGCGTTCTGTGTCGAGTCAGGTCGGTGGAGTAAGAGGGGAAATGAAGTCAACGCATCATTCGGGAGCTCTGAAAACTCAGTTGCAACCAAGGAACTAAAAATTGCTGCCAAAGTATCAAACTCTCAGCAGGCTGTTTGGGAGAACGTTAGTCTCGCTCAAGACAAATTGAGCAAGAACGTTGGCGCGACTGTGAATGCCACTGCGTCGCGGTCGAGTTTGGAGCTTTCAGTCGAGAATGCGAAGGTGAAAGAAACTACTGCGGGATATATCAACGCATTAGAAGGCATCCTGAAAAACAAATCTGAGGTGATCGGCTATGCGTTTGCGATCAATGGCCAAGTGAACAGTGCCGATGTGTACGCGTCTGGCGCACTTTTCGCCAAGCTCTGGCCGAAGCTCTTGAAGGCGAGTGCCGTTGAGGCTGTTGCGGAGCTGGACTCAAAGGCTAAAGCGGCTGAAATCGAGCAGGGAGTCGTTACTGCGTTTTTAGCAGAATCTGAAAAGCCAAGTCCGGCGGAAAAAAGTGTAACCGATCGCGTAAAACTAATAACTCGAGAAGACGAACGAGCCATCTTCTTCGAAACCAGGGACCGGCAAAAGAAAGATGCGTGGATACACCGGAACTACATCAAGAAATGAACGCGCGACAGCAAAAAGGCGAGCGACTTAAAACTGCAGTCGCTCGCTATTTTTGTAGTTGAGGCATGCCTTGCATGGCG